>Ga0307377_10001608_pt1 | contig 28089 bp, 23 predicted proteins | sample TR3MG_FD_202535 | JGI IMG/M metagenome (GOLD analysis project Ga0307377, IMG submission 202535) | Soil microbial communities from Risofladan, Vaasa, Finland - TR-3 | ecosystem: Environmental > Terrestrial > Soil > Coastal area > Acid sulfate soil | place: Finland: Risofladan, Vaasa | collected... | reverse complement strand
CGTGCCGACGGAGGATCCGGAGATGGCGGCGGAGCTGGCGCGGGCCTTCCGCCGCCGGCGCATCGATATGCACACGAACGCGCGCGTGAGCGAGGTCGTTGTGAAGGACGGCGCGAAGGTGGTGCGCTTCACCCGAGACGACACGGACTACGAGGTGGAGGCGGATGTGGTGCTGTCGGCGACCGGCCGCTGGCCGAGCACGGAGGGCCTGGGACTGGAGGAGGTGGGAATCGAGATGGACCGGCGGGCAATCAAGGTGAACGCGCGGATGGAGACGAGCGTCCCGGGGATCTACGCCTGCGGGGACGCGATCGGGGGGATCATGCTGGCGCACGTTGCCTCGGCCGAGGGGAAGGTGGCGGCGGCGAACGCGCTTGGGAAGAACGTCGAAATGGACTACCGGGCGATCCCGTCGGTGACGTACACGCACCCCGAGATCGGCTCGACTGGCCTGACGGAGGCGAAGGCGCAGGAGCAGGGGATCGACGTGAAGGTCGGCACCTTCTTCTTCCGGGGGGCGGGCAAGGCGGCGGCTGAGGGATCGCGGGAGGGGTTGGTGAAGGTGGTGGCGGAGGCGAAGTCGGGCCGGGTGCTCGGGGGTCAGATCTGCGGGCCGCACGCCACGGACCTGATCCACGAGCTGGTGCTTGCGGTCCATCTGGGCGCGACCGCCGAGCAGGTGGGCGAGATGGTTCACGCGCATCCCACGCTCATGGAGCCGATCATGGAGGCGGCGGAGGACACGTTGGGGATGGCGATTCACAAGTGAGGTCTGACGGAGGGAGGCCACGACAGAAATGGGCGAAACGCACGAGATTCTGGAGCTGCTGAGCGACGACGCGCGACTGACTCCGGCTCAGATCGCGGAGCGCACGGGCGGAGCTGAGGCGGAGGTCAAGGATGCTATCGCCAAGCTCGAAGACGGGAACGTGATCCGGCGCTATAAGACCGTCATCGACTGGGAGAAGGCGGGGATCGAGCACGTCTTCGGGTTCATCGAGGTGAGGTGCACGCCGGAGCGAGGCGTGGGCTTCGACTCGGTGGCGGAACGGATCATGGAATTCCCGGAGGTTCATTCGCTCTATCTGATGTCGGGCGCCTACGACTTTCTGGTGGTGGTGCAGGGCAATACGATGAGGGACATTGCTTATTTCGTGGCGGAGAAGCTGGCGCCGCTGGAGCACATCTCGGGGACGGGGACGCACTTCGTGCTCAAGCGTTACAAGGTGGACGGGGACATCATGGTGGAGCGGACGGAGTCGAAGCGGCTCCCGATCACACCCTAGCGGAGAAGAGACTTGGAGCAGACTAGATCCCGCATCGCGCAGCGCGTGCAGAGCCTGCCGCCCTCCGGCATCCGCCGGTTCTTCGAACTGGTGGAGAAGATGCCGGAGGCGATTTCTCTCGGTATCGGCGAGCCCGACTTCGTGACCCCCTGGCGGGTGAGGGAGGCGGGCATCTACTCGCTGGAACGGGGTCACACGCATTACACGCCGAACCGCGGCATTCAGCCCTTGCTTCAGGAGCTATCCCGCTACCTGGAGCGACGCTTCGGGGTGAGCTACGATCCGGAGACCGAGCTGGTGATAACGGTCGGTGGGAGCGAGGCGATCGATATCGCGCTTCGGTCCGTGGTGGAACCGGGCGACGGAGTTCTCGTCCCGGAGCCGTGCTTCGTGTCCTACTCGCCGTGCGCGGTGCTCGCCGGCGGCAGGGCGATATCCGTACCGACGTTGGTCGAGCACGACTTCCGGGTGCAGGTCGAGGATCTCGCTCGGGCCTGTGACGAGTCAACCCGGGTGCTGCTCATCTCCTATCCGAGCAACCCTACGGGGTCCATCATGCCGCGGGAAGGCATGGAGGCGCTGGTCGAGTTCGCCTGCCAGCGCGATATGCTGCTCATCTCCGACGAGGTGTACGGGGAGCTGACGTACGAGGGGGAGCACTGCTCGGCCGCTTCCATCCCGGGGGCGAGAGAGCGAACGATCCTCGTCGGCGGGTTCTCGAAGGCCTGGGCGATGACGGGGTGGAGGCTCGGGTTTGCGGCGGGCCCGGCTGATATCATCGAAGCGATGGTGAAGGTACACGGCTACGCCTTGATGTGCTCGCCGACGACGGCGCAGGAGGCGGGGATCGAGGCGCTGCGGGGGTGTGACGAGGAGGTTGCCCGCATGCGGCGGGAGTACAATCAGCGGCGGCGAGTGATCGTGAACCGCCTCAACGCGATGGGGCTGTCGTGCTTCGAGCCGAAGGGGGCGTTCTACGCATTTCCGTCGATTGCGGCGACGGGCCTGACCTCGGAGGAGTTCGCGGAGCGACTGCTCGAAAAGCAGAAGGTGGCGGTGGTTCCGGGCACGGCCTTCGGGGCGTGCGGGGAGGGCTTCGTCCGCTGCTCCTACGCCACCTCGATGCCGCTGATCGAAGAGGCGATGTCTCGGATGGCGTCGTTCGTGAAGCAGGTCAGGGACTAGTTGGCAGAGGCGTGGAGATCATCGTCGCCGAGAACGCAGGTTTCTGCTTTGGCGTCAAGCGCGCCCTGGAGCTTGTGGCGCGGGCGGCGGACGATCGGTCGCGTGCGGTCCATACGCTGGGGGCTCTGATCCACAATCCCCAGGAGATCTCGCGCCTCGAGGCGCGCGGGGTGCGGCAGGCGAAGACTCTCGATGAAGTGGACGAAGGGGTGATCGTGCTCTCCGCTCACGGAGTGGATCCCGGGGTGGAGCGAGCGGCCCGAGAGCGGGGCCTCACCGTAATCGACGCCACGTGCCCCTTCGTCAAGCGCGCGCACGGCCACATCGAAACGCTCTCGACCGAGGGCTACTCGGTCGTGATCCTGGGGGATCGGGGGCATCGGGAGGTCGAAGGCCTCGCCGCGCGGGTGGGGGGCAAGGCGGAGATCGTCACCTCGGCGCAGGAGGTGGAGGGCCTGCCGCTCCGCACGCGCTACGGGCTCGTGGTGCAGACGACCCAGAGGCCGGAGGCGCTGCGGGAGGTGGCGGGAGCGCTGGCCGAGCGGTGCCGCGAGCTGCAGGTGTTCAACACGATCTGCGAGGCCACGATCAAGCGGCAGGAGAGCGCGCGGGAGCTGGCGGAGCGGGTCGATGTGATGATCGTGGTGGGAGGGCGCAACAGCGCGAACACGAAGCGGCTGGAGGAGATCTGCGCCGCCACCGGGACGCCCACGTATCACGTGGAGACGGCGCAGGAGGTGGAGTCGACGTGGGTCGATGGCGCAAGGCGGGTCGGCGTGACGGCAGGGGCTTCGACGCCGGCGTGGATTGTGGAGGATGTGGTCGCACGACTGCGCGGGCTGGAGGGCGAGGCCGGGTCGTTGTGAGGCAGCCGCGTCCCGCCGGAGTGGAGTCGGTGGCGCCGGGCAGCCCGGCGGCTGGGGCCGGCATTGCCGCTGGGGATCGGGTGGTCCGCGTGAACGGCCGCGCGCCGAGGGACTACATCGAGTATCGCTATCTGGCGGCCGAGCCGCGGGTCAGCCTGCTCGTCGAGAACGAGCTGGGGGATCGGCGCCGGGTCTCCATCGAGAAGGCCGTGGATCGGGACCTGGGTCTTCGCTTCGTCGAGGATGTATTCGACGGCGTCATGACGTGTGGCAATCGCTGCCCCTTCTGCTTTGTGGCGCAGCTTCCTCGGGGGCTGCGCCCGGCGCTCTACGTGCGCGACGACGACTACCGGCTGTCGTTCCTGCACGGCAACTTCATCACGCTGACCAACCTGACGCCTGCGGACAGGGCGCGGATAGCGCGGCTGCACCTCTCACCGCTCTACGTGTCGGTGCATTCGACGGAGCCGGAGGTGAGAGAGCGGATGCTCGGCCGGCCGAGTGTGGATGTGCTGGCGGAGATGCGACGACTGTCTCAGAAAGGCATTGAATTCCAGGCGCAGATCGTGGTGTGTCCGGGGATCAATGACGGCGCTCACCTGGAGCGAACGGTGAGGGATCTGGCGGCTCTCTATCCCGGCGTCGGCTCCATCGGCGTGGTGCCGGTCGGGCTGACGAAGCATCGGCCGCGCGGGGCGTCGGTTCGCCCGGTGACGGCGAGGATGGCGCGGGGGTTGATCGAGGGGGTGCATCGCTGGCAGAGGGAGTTCGTTGGCGAGCTGGGGAGGCGGCTTGTGTTTGCGGCGGACGAGATGTATCTTTCGACGGGGATTCCTCTGCCCGCCAGGCCGCAGTATGAAGGCTTTCCCCAGCTCGGCAACGGGATCGGCTGCGCGCGGCAGTTTCTGGATGGGGTCCGCCGGATCCGGCCGCCGAAGCTTCGGCGCCGCCTGTCCGTAACGCTGGTGACCGGGGAGATGGCGACGCCGCTGGTGGAGACGCTGGCGGTGAAGCTGAACGCGGGTGATGTGCGCGCCCAGGTGTGCATCGTCCCGAACGGTCTTCTGGGACGAAGCGTGACGACGGCGGGACTGCTGGCCGGGCGGGATGTGGCGCCGGCATTGAGGAGACGGAAGGTGGCGGATCTGGTCATCGTGGCGGGAACGGCGGTGAGGGAAGGGGAGGGGTTCATCGACGGGATGACCTTGGAGGAGCTGTCCGAGCGTGCGGGGGCGCCGGTTGTGGCCGCGGCGAGGCCGGCGGAGGCGACGGCGGCGGTGCGACGGTTCGACCGAGGGAGGGGGATAGGATGAGCACGACGCGCGACCGCGGTGTCGTCGCCATCGTAGGCCGCCCGAATGTCGGGAAGTCGAGCCTGTTCAACCGGATTGCGGGGAGGCGTATTGCGATCGAGGAGCCGACGCCCGGGATCACGCGGGACCGCATCTACGCGGATTGCGAGTGGATGGGCAAGCGGTTCACGCTGATCGACACGGGGGGGCTCGAGACGGGCAAGGACGACTTGCAGGCGGAGGTGAGGCGCCAGATCGAGTTCGCCATCGAGGAGGCGGATGTCGTCATCTTCGTGGTGGATGCGAAGGAGGGCGAGGCGCCGTTCGACGAGGAGATAGCCGACATGCTCCGCCGGAGGGGAAAGCCGGTTGTGGTCGCCGCCAACAAGGTCGACAGCCGGCAGCGCGAAGACGGCGTTCCGGATTTCTACAGTCTAGCTGTGGGAGAGGTGGTCGGCATCTCGGCGGCGCACGGGCTGCTGATTGACGAGCTGCTGGACCTCGTTGCGGAGCATCTGCCGGAGACGGCGTCGCCGCCCGAGGAGGAGGACGTGATCCGGATGGCGATCGTGGGGCGGCCCAACGTGGGGAAATCCTCGCTGCTGAACACGATTCTGGGAGAGAGGCGCGCGGTGGTCGACTCCCGCCCCGGCACGACTCGCGACTCCATCGACACGGAGTACGAATGGCGGGGCAGGCGGGTCGTGTTGATCGACACGGCCGGCGTCAGGCGGAAGAGCCGCGTGACGGAGTCGTTCGAGTATTACGGCGTCCTGCGTGCGTTCGGCGCGATCGAGCGATGTGATGTGGCGCTGACGTTGGTGGATGCGTCGGCTGGGCTGACCGACCAGGACAAGCGGATCGCGGGCCGAGCGCACGAGGAGGGGAGGGCGCAGGTCATCGTGGTGAGCAAGTGGGACTTGCGAGCGCCGGAGGGGGTCGGCAAGGAGGGGGAGAAGACCCTGATGACCGACTTCGCCCGGGAGATCCATGCCTGGCTGCCGGAGGTGCGATATGCGCCCGTGGCGTTCACCTCGTCGGTTCAGCGGCGGGGGATCGAGGCCTTGTTGGACACGGCTGTCGAGGCGGCGGAGCATCATGCCCACCGATTCCAGACGGCCGGACTGAACCGGATCTTCGAGGAGGCGACCTGGGACCACCCGCTGTCGCGCAGGGGAAAGCAGTTCAAGATCTACTACGTCACGCAGGTGGGTGTTCGGCCGCCCACGTTGGCTCTTTTCGTGAACGACCCGAAGCTGGCGCACTTCTCGCACGTGGCCTACCTGGAGAACGAGATCCGCAAGCGTGCGCCGCTCGAGGGGACTCCGATCCGGCTGCTGGTGCGGAGGGCGCGGGGCAAGGATAAGGAGCGGCGAAGAGGGGGCAGGGAATGAAGGTGGCGCTTCTCATGGGTGCGTCTTACCTTCTCGGCAGCATCCCGTTCGGGGTGCTTGTCGGCCGCTCCCGGGGCGTGGATGTCCGGAAGCATGGGAGTGGGAACATCGGCTTTTCGAACGTGCTTCGGGTGCTGGGGCCGGGGCCCGCTTCGCTCGTGTTCGTCGCCGACGTTCTGAAGGGGGCGGTGCCGGTGTTGGCCGGCCGGTGGCTGCTCCCTGCGTGGGAGGTGGAGCAGGCCGACCTGTGGCTGCTGGCAGTCGGCTCAACCCCCATCCTGGGCCACACGTTCTCGATCTTTCTGGGCTTTCGGGGCGGGCGAGCGGTGGCGACGACGCTGGGGGTGCTGCTGGGGATGGTGTGGCAGGCGGCGGTTCTCGGTCTGGGAGTCTGGATTCTCGTCGTCGCCGCGACTCGCTACATTTCGGCGGCGTCGATCGCGGCGGCGGTGACGGTGCCGGTGTATCTGGCGCTCGTCGGTGTGAGGGGAGAGTGGGCGGCGTTTTGGACGGCGGTGGGCGCGCTCATTATCGCGCGGCATATCCCGAACCTGGGGCGGCTGATGGAAGGGACCGAGTCGAAGATCGGGGAGCGGGTAACGACCGAGGAAGGGCGATAGGGGATGGCGGAGGAACACGGGACGATCGCAATCGTCGGGGCCGGAAGCTGGGGGACGGCGCTCAGCATCTCGCTGGGCGGCGCCGGGCGGCGGGTGCGGCTGTGGGCGAGACGGCCGGAGCTGGCGGCGGCGATGGCGCGGGATCGGCGCAACCCGGAGTATCTTTCTGAGTTCGAGCTGCCCGATGGTGTGACGCCGACGGGGAAGCTGGGGGAGGCGGTGGAGGGAGCGGAGCTGGTGGTCCTGGCGGTGCCGTCGCAGGGGATCAGGATGGTGTGCGGAGGGCTTGAGGGTCACTTGGGGGCTAAGCAGATTGTGGTGAGCGCGGCGAAGGGGCTGGATCATGCGACGGGGCGGCGCCTCTCGGAGACGGTTTTGGAGTGTATTGGCCCGGGCCGAATGCGAGGGGTCTCGGTGCTCTCAGGACCGAACTTGGCGCCGGAGGTCGCCGCCGGGGACGCGACTGTCAGCGTGGCCGCTTCCGAGGACCACGCGCTGGCGGCGGCGGTGCAGGCCGCGCTGAGCACGCCGCGGTTTCGGGTCTACACGAACCCGGACGTGCTGGGTGTGGAGCTGGGCGGCGTCCTGAAGAACATCATCGCGATTGGGGCCGGTGTGAGCGATGGGCTGGGTTTCGGAGACAACACGAAGGCTGCATTGATGACGCGGGGGCTGGCGGAGATGACGCGTCTGGGGGTTGCGCTGGGGGCGAGGGCGGAGACGTTCTGGGGGCTGTCGGGAATGGGGGATTTGGTGGCGACATGTGCGGGCCGGAAGAGCCGCAACCACTTCGTGGGACATGAGCTGGCGCGGGGCCGAAAACTGGCGGATATTCTGGCGGAGATGGCGCCGCAAGTGGCCGAGGGCGTGGAGACCGCGCGGGCGGCAGTGCGTCTCGCCGCTTCGGCTGGGGTGGAGATGCCGATTGCGGCGGCCGTCCATCAGTTGCTGTTCGAGGGTTTGGCGCCGAAGGATGCGGTCAGGGTGTTGATGACGAGAGCGTGGCGCGATGAGCTGGAGGAGTGACGGGGCGGCCGCGTGGGGATGGGCTAGACCGTGACCGGGGCGCCGGAGGTGACTTCTTCCAGGAGCTTGGTGACCTGGGAGAGGCTGAAGGGCTTGCAGAGGCAGGCCGAGGCGCCGCTCTGGAGCGCTTCGTCGATGATGTCGTCCTTGGCGAAGCCGGTGATCATCACGAAGGTGGCTTTCGGGTGGATCTCGCGGAGCTGCTTGAGCGCCTCGAGCCCTCCCATGCCGGGCATGCGGATGTCGAGGAAGGCGAGATCGAAGCTCTGCTCGCGTGCGAGCTGGAGCCCGGCGGCGCCATCCTGACGCGTGTGGACGCGGTGCCCGAAGCGCGTGAGGACGTCCTGTAGCAGCATGCAGATGCTCTGCTCGTCGTCTACGACGAGTATCTCAAGTGGCTGTACGGCCACGGAGCGCCTCCTGCGAACGTACGCCGTGTGCGGCTCTGGGGATGCCTCCAGTTTCGCCCGCTCAACGAACTTATTCCACAATTGAACTGGCCGGCAGGAAAAGAAGAGGGTTGGGCCGGGAGTGCGCCGAAAAGGCGATTCTAGATGGTATGGGAGGAGCTGCGGATGGAAGCTCGTCGCAGGTCGCTCGGGTATGTGGCCGTGGCTGTGGCCGTCCTGGTGCTCGTCGGATGGCTGACGGCGCGATATCTCGTCAAGCGTCAGCTGATACGCAGCCTGGGAAGCACCGACATGCAGGTGCGCGTCGACGCCACCCAAGAGCTCCTCGATATGGAGAAGCTTTCGGATGCGCTGCCGGCGCAGCACATCATCGTCCGAAGCAAGACGGCAGAGGCGCTGGGCGAGATCGGCACTGACGACGCGCTAGGCGTGTTGGGGGAGATCCTGGCTGATCAGGAGGAGGCCCCTCGGCGCTGGGCTCGGCGGGCCCTGGTGAAGCAGGGGATGAGGGCGATGCCGGTCCTGCTGGACGCGCTGTCCGCCGGAGGCGGAACCACGGATGAGGCGATAGCTGCGCTTGAGGAAATCGGTCCGCAGACTGCCGCGGAGATACGATTCCTGTTGAGCGATGATTCGGCGGCCGGGGGAGCAGCAAGGGCGCTTGCCAAGCTCGGAGGCATTGGCGTCGATGCCTTGATCCGCGCCTGCTATAACGCGCATGGCAGCTTTCGGGAAAACGCGCTGGGCAAGCTAGGTCTGGAGAAGGTGGAGGCGGCGGTGGAGCCGGCGCTGTACAACCTGCTGCCGATAGATGGCAGCAAGAAGGGCGCTGCCATCAAGGCTCTGGGGCTGATCGGCGACAGGCGGGCCGTGCCCGCGATCATCCCGTTCCTGCAGGATAAGGGCAACCGTGAGGGGGCGGTGACGGCGCTGGGACAGATCGGCGATTCTCGAGCGGTGGAGCCGATCTTGGCGACGATGCTGGAGACCGAGAAGCGCTACCGAAACGCGGCAATCCTGGCGTTGAGACGAATCGGGGCGCCGGCGTTTCCTGCGCTCGTCAGGGAACTGCGGTCAGATCAGGTACTGCTGCGGCAGGCCGCGGCGGAGGCCTTGGTGGGATCGGACTCGGCCAGTGTGAATGGGGCCCTGATGGTTGCCCTGAAGGACTCCGATGATGAGGTAAGGGCCTCGGCGGCGCTGGCGCTGGGCTGGAAGGGGAATGTGGGGGCCGTTCCGGCACTGATTGGCGCCCTGTCGGATTCGGGCTGGCAGGTGGTGGACTCGGCCGTATCCGCCTTGGGCGACATCGGCCTGGATGCGGCGGACAGGCTGCTGACAGTGCTCCGTAGTTTGGAGTCCGATCTCACCGTTCGGTATCAGATCTCGCGGGCCTTGTCGTCCATGGGGCGAGGTGCAGTGCCGAAGCTCACCGCGGCGCTCTCTGACGGCAGCCCGTCGGTGCAGATGTGGAGCGCCGTTGCTCTAGGTGAGATCGGCGATCCTGATCCTGAAGTAGCGCAGGCGCTGGAGCGGCTGACGGCGAGCGCCGACCCCCAGGTTGCCTGGGTGGCGCAGGAACAGCTCAGGCGCCTGACGAGCCTTACAGGCACGTAAGATCGGCTCCCGCGAAAGCTCCCGGCGATACCTGTGATCGGCGCCCGTCCCTGGGCGCCGGTTTTCTTGCACATCCGGCGGCATGCAGACCTTGACAGTAACGTTATCAAGGAGCTACAATTGGGTACGCTAACACCTGCTGCATTAAGGAGGCGGTAGGGCATAGGCGCTGGTGCCGCTAGACGGGCGCCGCTGTTGCACTGTGCGTTAACGAGCATCTTAGGGAGGTCTACTGTCGTGGCGAAAGTCATAGGGATCGACTTGGGTACGACCAACTCGGTGGTCGCCGTGATTGAGGGGGGCGAGCCAGTCGTCATTCCGAATGCCGAAGGGAGCCGGCTGACGCCCTCTGTGGTCGGGTTTACGAAGGGGGGAGAGCGTCTCGTCGGGCAGCCTGCAAAGAGGCAGGCGATCATCAACGCGGAGAACACCGTCTATTCGATCAAGCGGTTCATGGGCCGACGGTACTCCGAGGTGGAGACTGAGCGCTCGATGGTTCCGTTCCACGTGGTGGCGGGGCAAAACGACATGGCGGTCGTCAGGATCGACGAGAAGCAGTACACGCCAGAGGAGATCTCCGCCATGACGTTGCGGAAGCTGCGGGAGGACGCGGAGGCGTACCTCGGCGAGAAGGTGAGCCGCGCGGTGATCACGGTTCCGGCCTACTTCAACGATGCACAGCGGACCGCGACCAAGAACGCTGGTGAGATCGCCGGGCTGGAAGTGCTGCGGATCGTCAACGAGCCGACGGCGGCGGCGCTGGCCTACGGGCTGGCGCGCAGCGACGCTACGCAGGAGCAGCGGATCCTGGTCTGGGATCTGGGCGGCGGCACATTCGACGTGTCTCTGCTGGAGGTGGGAGAGGCCGTATGCGAGGTGAAGGCGACGAATGGGGACACGCACCTCGGCGGAGACGACTGGGACGAGCGGATCGTCAACTACGTGGCGGACGAGTTCCAGAAGACGCAGGGGATCGATTTGCGGAAGGATCGGCAGGCGCTTCAACGACTCAGGGAGGCGGCCGAGAAGGCGAAGGTCGAGCTGTCCTCGATGGTTCAGACGAGCATCAACCTGCCGTTCGTCACGGCCGATCAGACGGGCCCGAAGCACCTGGACACGAACCTGACTCGGGCCAAGTTCGAGGAGCTGACCCAGGATTTGCTGGAGCGGACGGCCGGGCCGTTCGAGCAGGCACTTTCGGATGCGAAGGTGAAGGCACAGGACCTGGATGCGGTGGTCCTCGTGGGTGGGGCGACGCGCATGCCGATGGTTCAAGATTTGATCCGCCGGCTGACGGAGAAGGAGCCGCACAAGGGCGTCAATCCGGATGAGGTGGTGGCCATGGGGGCGGCCATCCAGGCCGGGATCATCGTTCGCGAGGTGGACGACGTCCTTCTTCTGGACGTGACGCCGCTGTCGCTCGGGATCGAGACGCTGGGCGGCGTCATGACCAAACTGATCGAACGCAACACGACCATCCCGACACAGAGGACCGAGGTGTTCACCACCGCCGCTGACACCCAGACCGAGGTCGAGGTCCACGTGCTGCAAGGCGAGCGGCAGATGGCGAACGTCAACCGCAGTCTAGGCCGGTTCCGCCTCACCGGCATTCCGCCCGCTCCGCGCGGCATCCCCAAGGTCGAGGTCACATTCAACATCGACGCGAACGGTATTCTGAACGTGGCGGCCAAGGACATGGCCACGGGCAACAAGCAGGAGATCACGATCTCCGGATCGAGCCAGCTGGAACGGACCGAGGTGGAGCGGATGGTGGATGAGGCCGAGAAGCACGGTGAGGAAGATCGCCGGGCTCGGGAGGAAGCCGACACTCGGAACCAAGCGGAGCAGCTTATGTACACGGCTGAGCGGAGTCTCAAGGATCTGGGCGACAAGATCGCGGCGGAGAAGCGGGAGGCGGCCGAGGCGGCCGTCAAGGGAGTTCGCGAGGCGCTGGAGAGCAAGGATATCAACCGCATCCGCACGGCGGCGGATCGGCTGCAGCAGACGTTCGCCGACGTGTCGCAGGCCGCTTATGAGGCGGCCGCCTCGGAGCGACAGGCTGCGGGGGCGTCTCCGGCCGGTGGGGAAGCGAGCGAGGAGCCGGGCGCTGAGGGCGGCGAGGAGGGCGTCATCGACGCCGAGTTCACGGAGAGCGACTGAGTGGCGCGTGCCGGCGAGAGGGATGGCCCATGGGCATTGGTGACTGGGATATTTTCGGCGACATCGCCCGGCTCCGCCGGGACCTAGATAGGTTCTCCGAGGGCTTCCGGCCCGGCCGTGACGCGTCGGAGCAGGAGGCTGTATGGGCGCCGCCGGTGGACGTGTACGAAGACGACGACGGGCTCGTACTCGTGGCAGACTTGGCGGGCGTTCGGCGAGAGGATATCGATCTCCGGATCGATGACACCAGCGTGACGTTGGAAGGGGAGAGAGCCCGGGCCGAATCGAGCAGCGGGATTCGGCTCGAGCGGCCCGCGGGCCGCTTCCGGCGGTCGTTTCGCATCGGGATTCCGGTCGATCCAAGTGGCGCGCGGGCGACCTACCGCGAGGGCGTGCTGCGCATCACCATTCCTCGGGCTGCACCAGGGGGCCGCGCGCGCGTGCGGGTGGAGGTCGAGTGAGGCGGGTGTAGATGCCGGCTGGCGCGTCGAGCGACTACTACGAGACACTGGGCGTCACCAGGGACGCGGACGAGAAGGCGATCAAGAGCGCCTTCCGGCGTCTGGCGCGCAAGTACCACCCGGATGTGAATCCGGGCGACAGCGGTGCGGAGCAGAAGTTCAAGGAGATCAGCGAGGCCTACGAGGTGCTGCGCGATCCGAAGAAGCGGTCGCAGTACGACCGGTTCGGCCACTTGGGCGATGCGTGGCGCCGAGCCGCGGCGGGAGCGCCTGGGGGATGGGCGGGTCGAACGACGGTTGGTCCGGACTTCGACTTCAGCGGATTTGGCGGCAACTTGGACGATATCCTCGGGGATCTTCTGGGCGGCCGCGGCGGCAGTGTGTTCACACAGGCGCGCCCTCGGCGCGGCCAGGACGTCCGAGCGGAGATCGAGCTGACCCTGGAGGATGCCTTCCGGGGTGTGACCCGGGAGATCGCTCTTCCGATTCCGCAGGTGTGCCCGACGTGTCGAGGCGCGGGAATCCTGGGGCAGGGATCGGTCTGCACCGCCTGCGGCGGCGGGGGCCAGGTCGAGCAGATGAAACGCTTGGAGGTGAAGATTCCCCCGGGGGTGCGCACGGGCTCGAAGGTCCGGGTGGCCGGCCAGGGGGCGCCCAGTCCCACGGGACGGCGGGGAGACCTATATCTCATTCCGAAGGTCGCTCCCCATCGGCTCTTCAAGCGGCAGGGCGACGATCTTCACACCGAGGTGCCGGTGACGTACTCCGAGGCCGCCCTCGGTGCAGAGATCGAGGTGCCCACTCTGAACGGGCGCGTGAAGATGAAGCTTCCGCCCGGTGCGTCGTCGGGGCAGCGGCTTCGGCTGGCGGGACGCGGCATGCCGCGTATGAGAGGCGGGGGCAACGGCGACCTCTACGTCCGCGTTCGCATCGTGGTGCCGAAGGATCTGACCGAAGAGGAAAGGGATCTGATCGGACGACTTCGAGATCTGAGAAGGGGAGACCCGCGCGCCAACCTTCGCGCCTGAGCAACGGGCGAGGGGAGGAGGCGAGCCATATGAGACGAGATTCCTCTGATCCACTATACGTCATAAGCGTGGCGGCTAAACTCGTCGAGATGCACCCGCAGACGCTGCGTATGTACGAACGCTTGGGGCTGGTGAAGCCCGCGCGGACGGAGAACAACATCCGGCTGTACTCGGATATAGATATCGAGCGCTTCCGGCAGATTCAGCGGCTCACAAGCGTCGGCCTCAACCTCGCCGGGGTCGAGATGGTGCTCGACCTTCTCGAGCGGATGGAGCGGATGCGCCGGGAGATGGAAGACGAGATCTCCGAGCGGAAGAAGGAGATGGAGCGGGAGATCCAGCGGCTGCGTCGACAGGTGACGGCGGCCGCGGGGGACTGAGGGGGGAGGCATGGGGGTGTCAGCCCACCAGCTCGTCGGACTCGGTTACCTGCCGGTCTTCTGTATGGTGGGAGTGGCTGTCACGTTCTTCCTGCTTCACACTCTGGACGTGAAGCGCAGCCGGAGAAGACTGCTGCGGCGCTTGGCCGCGGAGATAGGCCTGCCGCTGGGAGGGATCTGCTGGCTTCTCGTGGCCTGGGTTCCATTGCGCGAACTCCTTCTGTGGAGACAGGAGTCGAGTCCGGAGATCGTGCTAGCGGCAGGTGTTGGAACGCTTGTTATTCTGGCTATCATTGGGTGGTTCGCCAACTGGAGGATTAAGTCGGTCCTAGGATGGCGTGGCATCTCCGCGGAGATCGGGTTTGGCATAGCGCACGTGATTTTCATTTCAGCCATAATAACCGTAGCATGGGGAGTTCTGTTATTGATGGCCCGATAACAAAGGGGGGCAACCGGAGCGATTGCATGGACATCAACAAGTTTACAGATAGAGCAAAGCAGGTGCTGATGGCGAGCCAGGAGGTCATGCGGCGCTATCAGCACTCGCAGATGGATGTGGAGCACCTGCTGCTGGCGCTGCTAGAGTCGAGCGACGGGCTCGGAGCGGAGATCATCGGCAAGGCCGGTGGCGATGCGTCCGGCGTGAAGCGGGACGTCGAGTCGGCGCTGACGCGGGGCCCGAAAGTGGAGGCGCAGGGCGGCGGAGCGGCACAGGTCTACGTGACGCCTGCGCTGATGGAGGTGTTGGAGCGCACGGCATGGGAGCACGCTCAGCGGATGCAGGACAGCCTCATCGCGGTCGAGCACCTGCTGCTGGCGATCGTGAGCCGGGGGCAGTCTGAGGCGGCCCGCATCCTTCGGTCCAACGGCCTCACGATCGAAGGGCTCCAGAGCGCCATCGGCGAGATCCGCGGGGGCCGGCGCGTGACGGACGAGGGCGCGGAGGGCCGGTATCAGGCGCTGGAGCGCTTCAGCCGGGATTTGACGGAGCTGGCGAAACAGGGGAAGCTCGACCCCGTGATCGGGCGGGACGTCGAGATACAGAGGGTGATTCAGGTTTTGAGCCGGCGGACGAAGAACAACCCGGTTCTGATCGGGGAGCCCGGTGTGGGGAAGACGGCGGTGGTGGAGGGGCTCGCCCAGAAGATCGTCTCGGGGGAGATTCCGCGCACGCTCAAGGACAAGCGGGTGGTGGCGCTGGATCTGGCGGCGATGGTGGCGGGGTCGAAGTTCCGGGGTGAGTTCGAGGAGCGGCTGAAGTCCGTGATGGACGAGATCCGCCAGGCCCAGGGCTCGATCATAGTGTTCATCGACGAGCTGCACACGGTGGTCGGGGCGGGGGCGGCGGAGGGGGCCATCGACGCCTCGAACATGCTGAAGCCGGCGCTAGCAAGAGGCGAGCTGCAGTGCGTCGGGGCGACCACGCTGGACGAGTACCGGAAGCACATCGAGAAGGATGCCGCGCTGGAGCGGCGCTTTGCGCCCGTCTATGTGGAGGAGCCGAGCGTCGAGGAGACGATTGCGATCCTCAAGGGTTTGGCTGAGCGGTATGAGGAGCACCATCAGGTGAAGTACGAAGAGGAAGCGCTGGAGGCGGCGGCGCGGCTCTCAGCGCGCTACATCACGGATCGGTTCCTGCCGGACAAGGCGATCGACCTTATCGATGAGGCGGGCTCGAAGAAGCATCTGCAGGCGGTGCTGTCGCCGCCGGGGATGTCCCAGCTGGAGTCGCAGGTGTCGCGGCTGGAGGAGCAGCGGGAGGCGGCGGCGCTGCGGCAGGATTACGAGACGGCGGCGAAGTTCAAGCAGGAGATCGAGGTGCTGCGGGGGCAGCTCGCGGAGCAGCAGGAGAAGTGGGAGTCGGAGGCGGGAAAGGTCGACTCGCGGGTCACGGCGGAGGACATAGCGCAGATCGTGGAGACGTGGACGGGCATTCCCGTGTCGCGGATGTTCGAGGAGGAAGGGGAGAAGCTCCTGCGGATGGAGGAGGAGTTGCACAAGCGGGTCATCGGTCAGGAGGAGGCGGTGCACGCCGTCTCGGAAAGCGTCCGGAGGGCGCGGGCTGGGCTCAAGGACGCCAACAGACCGATTGGTTCATTCGTGTTCCTGGGGCCGACGGGAGTGGGCAAGACAGAGCTGGCTCGCGCCTTGGCGGAGTTCCTGTTCGACGACGAAGAGGCGATGGTCCGGCTGGACATGTCCGAGTACATGGAGCGGTTTGCCGTGTCCCGCATGGTGGGCGCGCCGCCGGGGTATGTCGGCTACGAGGAGGGGGGGCAGCTTACGGAGGCGGTGCGGCGACGGCCGTATCGGGTGATCCTGTTCGACGAGATCGAGAAGGCGCACCCGGACGTGTTCAACATGTTGCTCCAGATCCTGGAGGACGGGAGGCTGACCGACGCCGCCGGGCGGGTCGTGGACTTCAAGAACACAGTCATCATTATGACCAGTAACCTCGGCAGCCAGCACGTCGGATCGGGGTCGCTCGGATTGGGCGCGACGAGGGAGGGCACGGACTTCGCGCGGACGCAGGAGCAGATGCTGGCGGAGCTGAGGAAGACGTTCCGGCCCGAGCTGTTGAACCGCATCGACGAGATCGTCGTGTTTCAGCCGCTCACCCAGGAGGAGATCGAGCAGATCGTGGATCTGATGCTCGACCAGGTGCGGGAGCAGCTCGCCGAGCGGGAGATCAACCTGGATGTGACGGAGCCGGCGCGGCTCTTCCTGGCGAAAGAGGGATTCGATCCGGAGCATGGCGCGCGTCCGCTGCGACGGACGATCCAGCGCCTGGTTCAGAACCAAGTGGCGCGGGGCATTCTCCAGGGGCAGTACCGAGACGGCGACACGGTGGTGCTCGACATGGAGGAGGGGAAGCTCGTGCCGCGGCTTTTGGTGCCCACAGGGGGGAAGCAGGCGGCCGGCTCGGACTGAGCGGCGGCGATACCGCAAAGCGCCGCGCTTCTTTCACACTAATTTCACAGGGGAGCCCTACACTCAGGAAAGTGGGCCAGCAGATAGGCGCTGGCCCCGCTTTGCTGGATGGAATCGGAGGACCCAGTGGAGACTCTGGGGCACGCTGTCAATCTGTTTACATGCTGCATTTTCACGCTCAACGCGTTTACGATCGTGTTGCCGGCGTTCCTGGTGGCGGGGGCGTTGGTGGTCTTCGTGCCGAGCCATTCGGTGATGAAGTACCTGGGGGCGAAGGCGAATCGGATTCTCTCCTACGGGGCGGCGGCGATTTCGGGAAACGTCCTTACCGTTTGCTCGTGCAACGTGGTGCCGATCTTCGCTGGCATTCTGCGGCGGGGCGCGGGGATCGGCCCCGCCTTCTGCTTCGTGTTCGCGGCGCCCGCCATCCACATCGTGAATACCGCCTTCACCTATCAGGTCATCGGACCCCGGCTCGCTCTCTGGCGCTTCTTCACAGTCCCCGTCATCGCGATAGTCCTCGGGGGACTCATGTCGTTTCTGTTTCGGAAGGAGGAGAGTGCCCGGCAGCGTGATGTCGACAACGCGGCCGCAATCTCCCTCGTCGACGCCTCTCCCGAGCAGACGAAACGAGGAGAGCTTTTCCTGGCGCTCCTCGTCGGCGTGCTGATCTTCGGGGCGTGGCTGCCGCTGGACGGCAATCTGCCGGGCAACCTCGGACAGTATGTGAGGCTCGGCGGCGTCGTCCTGGCGGCGGTGGCTCTGACGATCCTTGCGCTGTGGTGGTTCGGGCGGGAGGAGTCGCTGGAATGGGGGAGACAGACCTGGCTTTTGCTCCGGATGATCGTGCCGATCTTCGTCGTGGCGGTGATAGTGATCGCACTGATCGTGAACCATATCCCGATCGGCTGGGTGATGCCGACGGCCGCGGATCAGGGCGGGCTTCGGTTCGGGCATCCGGAGGGAAACTCCCTGCCGGCGGTATTCATCGCCGCTGCCTTCGGCACGCTCATGTACTTCCCCATGCTGACTGAGGTGGCGTTCGTGAAGGGGCTCCTGCTCCACTACTTTGCGCTGGGCCCGGCGCTGGCGCTGCTCCTGGGGGGACCGGGCCTCAGCCTGCCGGGGCTCTTGCTCATCAGCAAAGTGGCGGGGTGGAAGAAGATGATCGTGTACTGGCTCGTGATGGTTACGCTCATCACGATTGTCGCCTTCGCCTTTGGGTCCTACTATGGTGAGTACGAGTGCTCTTGCCAGCGGCAGGGCCCGGGCTCGGAAGCTCTCGCCAGCGCTCCCCCGCTGGTCGGGTGGGTGGGGCTGGCGTGGTATGCTGCGCTGATGGCCTGGGTTGGGTCCATGATCGTCAGGGCGCGGCGCGCGCGAAACAGCTCGGACGAAGTGAGAGACCGCGCCTGAAGCAGTTTCAAAACTCAGGGGCCTAGTTGCAGATGAGCTGTTCGGGTTCCTGGTCCCGGCTCGGGGGAGCCATTTCGCGGTGACCGAAACTGCTTTCGGCACTGGGTCCCACTGCGATCGCTGCTCGCCCGCCCCCGCCGCGGAGTCTCGAAATGGCTTCGAGAGGCGGCGGCACGAGCCAGAAGGCCGGCAAGAGGAGAGAGCCCCGCGGGCGCGGGGCTCTTCTTGTGCGTTCAGTGTCGGCCGCTCCGACTAGAGCGCATTTCATAACGCGCACTCGCCGGGCTCTCCGCTAGAGACGCCGGCATGAAATGCGCCTGCTGGAGCCTGGCGACTTGTGCTGCTGTTTCATAACCCGCCGAGGCGGGTTATGAAACAGCTTCTACTGCTCGGGCGATTCGGCGGCAGGACCGGCGATGACGGCTACGTATCCGTCGGGGTGCAGGAACGCCTTTGCCGCCTCCTGGACTTCAGCGGACGTGATGCCGGCCAGAATCCCGGGATACTCGTAGGCGTGGTAGGGTCCGAGATCGTAGAAGGCGGCGAGGACGAGCTCCTGGGCGATCCCGGCATATGTCTCCATCCTTCGCGCGACAGTGCCTTGGACGTAGTCCTTCCAGAGCTGCAGCTCTTCCTCGGAGGGCGGCTCGCTCTGGATGCGCTGAAGCTCCTCCAGGGCCGCCTCTAGGGCCTGCTCGGCATTCGCCGGGTTGACGCCCATGTGGAGCACCCACGGGCCGGGTCCCCAGTAGGCGTAGTAGAGGCTGTAGACGTAGTAGGCGAGACCCAGCTGCTCGCGAATGTGCATGTTGAGCCGGCTCATGAAGCTGCGGCCGAGAACGTAGTTCATGAGGTCGGCCTGGTAGTACTTGGGGTCGCGCCGGGCGATGCCGGGGAACCCAAGGGCGATGTCCACCTGCGTCTTGTTGGGCACCGTCACGGTGATGGTCTGAGGCTCGGTCGGCACCGGCACCTGGGGGAGGTCGGGCCTGACCGGGTCGCCCTTGACCTGCCAGGCTGCGAAGGCGCCTTCGATCAGCTTGGCCGCCTGCTCCGGATCGAGGTCACCGACGATGGTAAGGATCGTGTTTTCCGGCCGGTAGCAGCGGGAGTGAAAGGCGACGAGATCGGCGCGGGTGATGGAGGAAACGCTCTCGGCGGTTCCAAGGCGCGGGTCGTGGAAGGGGTGGCCCTCCGGGTAGAGGTGGGCGAAGAGCTCCTTCTCGGCGACGTGGTGTGTGTCCTCGTCGCGTCGCTGTTGAGCGGCCAGGATCTCGGAGCGAACCTTCTCGATCTCCTCCTCCGGGAATGCGGGCATCATCGTCTGCTCCGCGGCCGACGTAAGGAGCAGCTCGAGGTCGTCCGTGAGGCACCGGCCGGCGACGGTGGCCACCTGCGCCCCGGTGCCGAAGAGGATCTCGGCGGCGACGGTCTCCATCTCCTCTCGTATCTCCTGCCAGGAGCGCTTCTCCGTGCCGCGAGAGATCATCTCGGCGGTGAACGCGGCCAGCCCGGCCTTGCCCGGCGGGTCGAGCACAGGCCCGGCAATGATGTTGCCATAGAGGGCGACGAAGGGCGCGGCGTGGTTTTCCTGCATCACCACGACCAGCCCATTGTCGAGCTTGACCTGGTGGATCGGTGCCACGGTTCCCAGCCCCGCAGGCGGTGGCAGCAGCGTCTCCGCTCCATCGGCCGGTGGCGACGCGTCCGGGTGGTGCTGCCATTGGACGTCGGCGGGGGCGGCTCCGCCGGCAGAAGCCGCGCCGCCCTCCTCGCCGGTGGGGATGAGCCAGCCCACGGTGCGGTTGTCCTTGGCGAGGTACTTCGCCACCACGCGTCGGATGTCGTCGGCGGTGACGGCATCCACCTTCTCGGGGAAGGTCGTGAGATACTCGTGGGTGTGGATCAGGTGATAGTAGCCGATTTGCTGGGCGAGCTTCGTGACCCCGTCCGCCGAGTAGATGAAGTTCGCCTTGGTCTTGTTCTTCGCCTTGAGAAGCTCCCTCTCGCCGACGGGCTCATTCTTGAGCCGCTCTACGGTCTGATCGAAGACATCTTCGACCGGCTGATGATCGACGCCGGGCTGCATGGCGATTTCGAAGGCGAACACAGTCGGCTCGGGGTTCTCGTATTGCCATCCGCCGGCGGCCGATGCCAGGCCGCTGTGGACGAGGGCGGGATAGAGCCGGCTGGTGCGGCCGCCGCTGACGATGTTCTGGAACACTTCGAGCGCCACATGATCGGGATGCTGGATGGGGGGCACCTCGTAGGCGGCCTGGAAATAGGGCGTTGTGCCGGGCACTTCGAGCGTGACTCGCTTCTCGCCCGTGGGGCCCCGACCGGGGTTGGGAACGGCGGGCACGGGGCTGTCGCTGGGAATGGGGCCGAAGTAATGCTCGGCCTTGCGGAAGACGGCCTCGGCCTCGATGTCGCCGACGACGACGAGGACGGCGTTGTTGGGCGCGTAGTGGTTCTTGTAGTAGGACAGAACCTTCTCTTTCGTCAGAGAACGAATGTCGTCTTTCTCGCCGATGACGGTCCGGCCGTAGGGCTGCCCCGGGAACTGCTCGGCCATCACCCGCCGCCGCAGGAGGAAGGCGGGATCGTTCTCTGCGCCCTCGAACTCGGAGATCACAACCCCTTTCTCGGCCTCTATGTCCTCCGCGGCGAGGATGCACCTGGCCATGCGTTCGGACTCGATGTCGAAGGCGAGGTCGAGGGAATCGGGGGGAAGCGTCTCGACGTAGGCGGTGTAGTCCATCGATGTGAACCCGTTCAGGTACCCGCCCTTGGCGGTGATGAGCCGGTTCATCTCGCGGCCGCTGAGCCGCTCGGTTCCCTTGAAGGCCATGTGCTCGAGAAAATGGCTGATCCCAGCCTCGCCCGCCTGCTCGTGGCGCATGCCGACTCGATACCAGATGAAGGAGCAGACGAGAGGCGCCGAGTGGTCCTCTTGGACGAGGACCTCGAGCCCATTGGGCAGTGTGCGCTGCTGAACTCCCCCTGTGTCAGCTCCGGCGGCGCCGCCTGCCGTCAGCAGCAGCGCCCCGAGAAGCAGCAGGGGCCAGAGGTCAAATCCGGTCATGTTTGGTTCACTCCATACGTGAGATGAGTGTCTACCCGGTTCGCTGGCGCATCCGGGCGCTTATCACGATGATGACCACCGGGGCAGCCAAGAGCACAGCCAGGATCACCAGCTTCCCCGCGCCTTGGACGAGAGACAGCACCGCGATCAGTGCTGCAGCCGCGCCCAAGGCAACGCCGAGCCACAGGGCCTTTCTCCGTGGGTTCATTGCCTGGAAGGCATGGCGCCAGGTTTCGATGCTGGAGTAGGAACGGCCGCATTCCAGGCACTCTAATTCCCCGTCTTGTCGCACGGTCCCGCATCGAGGACAGGACATTTGCCCGCTTGCCAGTCTCTCGATCTCCGACCGCATCCTCTCCAACCAGTAACGTTCGTCTTTGAGAGACGAATCGATCTGCAGCGCGACCTCGTACTCCGCGACCGCGAGCGAGTGCTGTCCGAGACGGCGGTAGACGTCCGCGAGCAGCGAATGGGCATGAGGATTGTCGGGGTACTGCTCGATCGCCTCTCTGTACTTGGCGATGTCCGCCTCGTCGAGCTGTTTGGCGATCGAGCGCTCGGCGTGTCGAGCGAGGCCGCGAAGCAAGAGCGCGGTGCCAAAGACGATTCCGAACAGGATGAGGATCCCCGGTCCCCCTCTGAGCGCCAGGGAAACCGAGTAGAACATGAGAGCGAATAGCCCGAGCCCGAGCAAGACGGCCTCGCGCCCTGACAAGCGCCGGTCGAACCAGCCGGAGAGGATCCAGAATCCACCTGCGAACGCGATGAAAGCGCAGATCGCGATCTTGAACACGACGCCGAACGCTTCGCCAGACGGCATGAGTGTTCAGCCCCTCAGCGCGGTTCGACGGGCTGGCCGTCGATCGTGGCAAGTTGGACATCGAACGCAACTCTCAGGTCAGTCTCCATTTCGAAAGGGGCGGGGCCGTCGGGCAAGTCGAGCGCGGCCTCGGACTTCGCCTCCAGGTGCATCTCGCCCGCGTGGCGCGCCACGAGACCTCCGGCAAGGAGAAGGTCAATCTGCGATTCCTGTTGCACGCGCCCGGTGAGATGGGTCGTCAGCCCCAGCGCCGGACTGGATTCGTCGAGCGCCAAGGGCGACGACCCACTGCTGACGATGCGCGCGACCTCGTCGCCTCCAGATGTTGTGATCGACAGGAGACGGCTCGTCTGGCGGATTCTCCCGCACTCGTATGTCCACTCCTCTCCAACCTGCACTCTCCTCGCCGGCAGCACGATGGCACCCGGCTGCACCATGAGAGCCATGAGCCCGCGCTCGCGCGGTCCTGGGTCCGGCTCGCCAATCGCCGCTGAGACGTCGATCAGCTCACCGCGAGGGTTCAGTCGCACCTGGACCGCGGGCCACCTGGGCGGCATTCCGCCGGCGAGGGTGCCGGCGGAATCCGTGACGTCGAGGAGCCGCGCTCGCACTCGGAGCCAGAGCGTGCCGTCGGTTCCCTTCGCTACCACCTCTTCCACAAACTCGAACTGCGCTTTCCACCGAACCGGCAGGCGCTCTCCGAGGCTCTTCTGCTCACCTCGTGCGTCGAGGGACATGCGATACTGGGCGACCTGACCGAGTGGACGGTCGTAGGTGAGCTCGACGCCGGGGGGCGGCAGAGCGGCGGCGTTTGCGGGTGCCGCGGCGACCGGACAGCAAATCGCCGCGAGGAGTGAGAGGATTGGGAGGAGGCAGAGCATGTCGGCTATTCTCCGAGGCGCGCGAGCTGATGAGATGGTGTTCCCGGGGCCTGCCAGGTGGGGCGCTCGGCCTCGGGCAGCAAGGCTGTGTCGAAGATGTGGCGGGCGATGGGCGCGGCCACCGCGCTACCGCCGCCCCCGTGCTCGACGACAACCGCGACCGCCAGCGTGGGATTCTGCGCCGGCGCGTAGCCGCCGAACCACGCGTGCGGCGGACCGCCCGGAGCTTGGGCGGTTCCGGTCTTGCCTGCGATTCCGTAGCGGTCGGTGGCCATGCCCGCGGCTGTGCCGCCGGGGGAGACGACCCCCTCCATGCCCGCTCGTAAAGCGGCGATGGTGGAGGGGCGAAGCCCCAGGGATCGACGGATTTCGGCGGGGCGAGGAACTGTCTCTTCGCCGACGCGGCGAATCACGTGTGGCTGCAAGAGGTCGCCGCCATTGGCGACGGCGGCCACTTCGAGCGCCATCTGCAGGGGCGTGACGAGGCAGTCGCCCTGCCCCACGGCCATCTGACAGGTATCGCCCGGGTACCAGCTCTCTCGGCGCGTCCTGCGCTTCCAGTCGGGAGTGGGGACTAGGCCTTCGGCCTCTTCCGGCAGGTCGATGCCGGAGTCGGAGCCGAGCCCGAAACGGCGCGCCATTTCCGCGAGGCGCTCGGGCCCAACGCGCCGCCCGAGCGTGGCGAACATGACGTTGCACGACTTGGCGAAGCCTTCTGTGAAGCTGACGTCGCCGTGTCCTTCTCGCTTCCAGCAGCGCAGACCCCAAGATCCGATGCGGTAGACGCCCTTGCACCGAAAGTGGTCGCCGGTATCGGACTCGCCGGATTCGAGGGCGGCTGCGGCGGTGACGATCTTGAGCAAGGAGCCGGGAGGATAGCGGGATGTCAGAGCGCGATTGTGTTGGGGGTGGCCGGGGCCGGTCAATCGACTCCAGTCCTCGGGGCTCAGCGCTCCGACGAAGAGGTTCGGGTCATATGAAGGGCTGCTCGCTAAGGCGAGGACTTCGCCAGTCCAGGGGTCTATAGCTACGACGGCGCCGGGGCGATCCCCGAGGGCTTCCTGGGCGGCCCGCTGGAGGTCGATGTCGAGGGTCAGCCATATACTGTGACCGGACTGGGGCGGCATCGTTCCGAGAGTTCTGACCCGACGGCCGCGCGCGTCGACCTCGATTTGATCTCCCCCGTCGATGCCTCGGAGGATGTGTTCGGCGACCTTTTCGACGCCGGCCTTGCCGATGAGATCGAGCGCTCGATAGTCGACGTTCTCGGGGCGCGCCAGCTCTTCCCTGTTGATCTCGCGCACGTAGCCCAGGACGTGGGCGCCGAGCTGCCCCTCGGGGTAGTGGCGCATGGCGTCGGCGAGAACGCTCACGCCGGAGAGATAGGGAGAATGCTCTTCGAGACGCGCGACGACCTCGGGCGCGGCGTCTCGGCAGACAGCAACGGCGTCGTAGCGGGCGGCTCCCTGACGGTGGAGGCGGGAGAGCAGATTCTCCTCCGGGATGCTGAGCAGCTCGGCCAAGCCAGCGCCCGGGTCTTCGGATCCTGTCAGATGGAGCTCTGCAGGAACGACGCTGACGGAGAATGCCAGCCGGCTGCTCGCAAGCAGACGACCGTGGCGATCGTATATGTTGCCCCGGGGGGCCTGGCGGCGCACGACACGGATGCGATTCTCGTCGGCGAGCTCGCGGTTGCGGCTGCCCTGGATGACCTGGAGCTGGACGAGGCGACCCAGGACGAGGGCGCACAGGAGCACGACGAGGACGCGCAACATGATGAGCCGCTGCGCCATTGCTCAACCCACCTCCGCCCGCTGTCCCATGAGCGCCTGTCGCGCGCGAACGATGAGCGCAAAGGCGATGGGCGCGAGCAGGGCGTGGTAGAGCATTCTGCCGCCGATGAGCCAACCTGTGTGGGTCCAGGTGTCCTGCCGCGATATGAGCAGGAAGACGGTTTCGTTGACGAGTGTGAGCAGGCCCGCTGAGATCGCCGGGACGAGCCAGTTCTCCCGGAACATCTTGGTGGACAGGAGCCCTGCGGCGAAGCCGCTAAAGCCCTTGCTTATGCCGAGAGCTGCGATCAGCGCCTGGCGCAAGGAGCCTTCAAGCGCCCCGGATGCAAAACCGACCAGAGCGCCGACTCGGGGGCCGCTGAGGAGGCCCAGACAGACGGTCCAGAGGAAGAGGATGTCGGGGGAAACGCCCGCTATGGCCAGCCGCGAGCCGAGCGTAGCTTGAAAGACGGCCAGCACATAAGTGACTATCACGCCGGCGATGATGCAGCGAGCCATGGCGATCCACTGATACCGGTTCCAGCAGGATAGTGCACAGGTTCCACGTTTGTGCCGTGCCCCCTCCCGAGGCCAAGGAAGAGGGCGGAGCTTGCTCCGCCCTCTTCCTTGCAGGAGATGAGCAACCACATCTCCCTGCCCTCAACTGTCGCCGGTCGCCCTGCCTAACCGTCTGAAGTGCGCCTTGAGCGAGAGTCGTGTCAGTCCGCGGCAATACCTGTCGAACGGGAGCTGCTCTCCTGACGAGACTGCGGCTCTAATCCTGTCCTTTGGGCCTCCAGATCGCGGCGCCGGAAAGACTGGTCGATCTGCTCGTGCCAGCTCAGCACCGCCTCCTCATAGGAGCCCCGCGCGGGAAACCAGCCTGCATTGCTGTTGCGTACCCTGTCCACGGTTCCTACTCCCGAGCCCCTAGCCCGAGGCTGGTAAGATTGGATCAGCACAGGTGGGAATAAAGCCCCTGCTACCTGTCCCACGATGTCGCCGACGACTCAGCCCCCGGTCGACGATGTCCCACCGGCCCGCCTCTGCCAATTCTACGCGGGAGGATACAGCACGGGGTTACGTGTGTCAATTGAGGCTCCGCGTGGAATCGCACATCTTGTGTGCAAGATTCGACATCTCGGTTCTGCGGCCTGAGCGGAACCCCGTTCCGCTCCACAAAGAAAGCGGGCGGCCCCCGACGGGCGCGCCCGCGTATCTTAGAAGTCGGCCCTTCCCGCTTGACGTCTACAGATCGTTCTGCTGGAGCGCCTGCCTGTAGTATATCTTCTCTTTGACGATCTGCCCCGTCTGCGTGTCGAGCAGCACGTATCCCTTGATCAGCTCCGGCCAGACGACAGGTTGATTGATGACGTCGAGGCCGGCACGGCGGGTCACCGCGGTCACGTATCCATCCACGGAGTAGCGACCGATCTCCTCCCCAGTCGCATTGGTGGGCTGCTCGAGCACCTGCCCCGTTGAGTTCACCAGTCTGCCTGTTGCTGTGTCGAGGACCAGATCCGGAACGGCGACCTGGTAGCGGCCGACCTCGTCTTGCTGCGCCGCGCAACGGCTCAAACCCCAGCCGAGGAAGGCCATCGCGGCACAGATGATAAGGACCACTCCAATTACCTTCATTGCTCGCTCGCCTCTGTCCACCGGCATCTCCTTTCTCGCCCCGCTCATCTTCAATATACCATATGTAGTTTCCCTTGTAGTGCCTCGGAAGGGAGGGCGAGGGGGAGCCACGAAGACACCTTGACATGGTTCGACATCAACCTGAACCCAAACCGTTTCGCTTGCTCGCACTGGACCTCGACGGAACCCTGCTCGATGACGAGGGCGGAATCTCATCGGCGGACGCGGCCGCTCTCAAGGGCTTCTCGGAAGCGGGTGGCATCGTTGTTCTCGCCTCCGGTCGCATGACGGACAACATCCGACCGTTCTACGATGCGATCGGGATCGACGGTCCCACGATAGCCTACAACGGCGCGGTCGCTCGCCAGTCGCCAGCGGCCGGCGGGGGAGTGATACTCGAGACGCCGTTACCCGCGCGCTACGCCGACGATCTGATCGACTTCACGCGGCGGGAGCACTTCCACCTCAACTACTACCTCGACGAGAAGCTCTATGCCCGCGATGATCCGGAGCTGAGGCGGTTCGCCGACCTCTATGCTCGTCAGACGGGGGCGGTCTTTCACTTCGTCCCGGACTTGGAGCGCTTCCGCGGGAGCGAGCCGACGAAGCTGATCCTGGTCACTGACCCGACCGTGCCGGAGAAACCGGACCCCCGGCACCGCGACGAGCTGTATGCCGTATGGCGGGACCGGTGGGGGGCGGAGGTGACGGTGATGAGGACGAACCCGGAGTACCTGGAGTTCTACCATCGCCAGGCCGGGAAGGGCCGAGCCCTCATGGGTCTCTGTCGCCACTACGGGATCGATCGCCAGCTGACGCTCGCCTTTGGCGACAACTTCAACGATGTCTCGATGCTGGAAGCGGCCGGCTGTGGGGTGGCGGTGGCGAACTCCAATGAAGATGCCGCCGCCGCCGCCGATTGGGTGTCTCCCTTGAGCAACAACGAAAGCGCCGTGGCGGACGCCATCAGACGGCTCGTAGTCGGGGCGGCCTAGGCCCGGCCCTCTACCGCGGGAGCCGCTTGAGATTCCCGGTGCGGTCGAACTCCAACGCGGCCGGCTCGCCCAGCACCTTCGTCCGAGCGCGTCGTCGCGCCTCTTTCAGCAGACCCTCCGAGATCCAGGCGCGGCCGGGATGGAGGGTGTCGGCGATGCGCACGATGCGCACGCGCTTCGGGTCGGGGTCGCCCAGAGCTACGAAGGCGGCGCGGATGAGATCTCGATCATTGCGGAACGCAAGTGGGCGCTTCGCTCGGTTCAGGAAGCCTGTGTGCAGGACGTTCGTCTGCACCGCCGACCAATCGACTTTCCGGAGGAGTCGCTCCGTTACCAGATCCGCCAGGCCCAGGCCTAGAGCGTTGCCGTGGGACCCAGGCGTGAGGTCGAGAGCGGCGATCACGCCCACGGCGCCTCCGCGGAATTCGGGCTCTCCCCAGACCATCCTGCGGGCGATGACGTGGGTATCGAAGCCCACGCCGCTGACGTCCTTTCCGATCCAGTCGACGATGAGAAGGTCGATATCGCGGAACGGAAGGCGAGGCGCCGTCCGGCGGGCGCGGCGCAGCAGGGCCTTCTCTCTGACCATGATGTCATCGGGCGGGAGCCCCACCAGCTCGGCCGTCTGATGGTATCCGTTTTCGAGGATGGCGATGCCGCCCAGTACCGGCAGGCGCTCGATCAGCAGCTTGGCCGCGCCGGGAATGTCTTCTCGCAGGCTCCTGCAACTGCGGGAGTGCAGGGCCGCCGCGCCCTCCCGCTTGCCCACGCCTATCGCCAGCATCTTGACGAGCCCGCTCTCGTAGTCGCCGGTGAAGTCGGTGTG
>Ga0307377_10001604_pt1 | contig 28104 bp, 26 predicted proteins | sample TR3MG_FD_202535 | JGI IMG/M metagenome (GOLD analysis project Ga0307377, IMG submission 202535) | Soil microbial communities from Risofladan, Vaasa, Finland - TR-3 | ecosystem: Environmental > Terrestrial > Soil > Coastal area > Acid sulfate soil | place: Finland: Risofladan, Vaasa | collected... | reverse complement strand
GCCGAATACATCGCCGGCACCGTACCCACCGCGCAGAGCATCCTTGCGGGCGAGGCGGGCAAAGCGAAGCAGGACCACCGCCTGCGCTATCTCGACCCGAATACGCGGATCGTCGTGTTCGCCAACAACGCGCGGGAAGCCAGGGCCGTCGCAGAAGAGCTCACACGCAACGCCTTCCCGAACAGCAGCTACTTCGGCGGAAGCTATCACGAATTGAAACGAGAAAAATTTTTCCTGGAACGCACGCCATCTCCCTACTTCTTAGACGGTCTCAGCAAGTGACCTGAAAGGCAAACATGCCCAAACACATCGTTCGATTGATCATCATCCTGGTTGCCGTGCTTGTCGTGGCGGCGATCGCCGTGCCCCTGCTCACGGTCGATTCGTATTACAGATTCGGCCACTATCGCGCAAACGCCGTTCCGCTGCTCGCCTCCAAGGTACCGGTCTACCAGACTTCGGCCACCTGCAAGAGCTGCCACAGCGCGCAGTACGTGCAATGGTCGGCCGGCAACCACAAGACGGTGATCTGCGAGGTGTGCCACGGCGCCGCTCTGGGCCATCCGCAAAACGGCAAGCTGCCGATCCCGCGCGACACGGTGAAACTTTGCACCCAGTGCCACGAAGCCATGCCCGCAAGACCCCGCACTCAGCCGCAGATCGAAATCTCGAAGCACGCGGGCGACCAGCAATGCAACGTCTGCCATAACCCGCATTCGCCCAAAATTGTAGTCGCCGAGGCCAAGGTCGCCGGCGATGCCGCAGCAGGCAAACAGAAAGCAGCGGCCTGCGCCAGCTGTCACGGCGCCGACGGCATCAGCACCAGCGACACCTGGCCGGATCTCGCCGGGCAAAATGCGGCCTATCTGGCACGCATACTAGCTGCGTATAAATCCGGCGACCAGACGGACCCGACGATGACGCCGATGGCGCAGTCGTTAAGCGACGCCGACGTGCAGAACCTGGCGGTGTATTTCGCCGGTTTGAACTGTAGATCGACGCCGTCCAAGCCCAGCGGCAATGCCGCCTCAGGCAAAGCCCTGGCCAAAAATTGCATTACCTGCCATGGCGAAACCGGCATCCCGAGCAATCCTGCCTGGCCCAAGCTCGCAGGGCAGAAGCCGGGCTATTTGATCAATACGCTCAAGGCGTTCAAGGCGGGACTGCGCAAAGACCCGACCATGGCAGGCATCGCCCGGGGCCTGGGCGACACCGACATCGCAGACCTCGCCGCCTACTTTGCCGCGCAGAGCTGTCATTCCACCAAGGAAGGAAGGGCAAAACCATGACCAAAAACTCCAAACCCGCGCTGGCTGCGCGGCGCGCATTCCTCGCCAAGCTCGGTGGCGCTGCGACCTGCGCCGGCGCCGCGGTAGGGGCCGCAGCCTTGGGCGTCATACCGAATGTCTCGGCGAAAACCGAAGCCGCAGCCGACGGCGCCTCGTTCCCCACCAAGGATTACGACTGGACCAAGCACGAATGGGGCTTCGGCGTCGATGCGACCAAGTGCATCGGCTGCCTGCGCTGCGTCGAGGCGTGCAAGCGCGAAAACGACGTCCCGGCCAACGCGCACCAGTTCCGCACCTGGGTGGAACGCTATGTCCACCTCGACGGCGACGAGCAGGTGCACATCGACAGCCAGCAGGACCCGGTGAACATCGCGGCCTCCGGTTCGGAAAAGACGTTCCGCTTCGCCAATCGCTACAAGGATGCGAAGGTATACAAGGCGTTCTTCGTGCCCAAGCTGTGCAATCACTGCACGCACCCGTCCTGCGTGCAGGTCTGTCCCACGGGCGCCACCTTCCGCACCAAGGACGGCGTGGTGCTGGTCGACCCGACCTATTGCATCGGCTGCCGCTATTGCGTGCAGGCCTGCCCCTACGGCGCGCGCTTCTTCAACGAGGAAACCCATGTGGCTGACAAATGCACCTGGTGCTATCACCGCATCACCAAGGGGCTGCGGCCGGCGTGCGTGGAGGTATGTCCGGTCGGTGCGCGTATTTTCGGCGATCAGAAGGATCCCGACAGCCCGATCAGCCTGTTCATACGCAACAACCGCGTGCAGGTGCTCAAGGCCGAGATGGGCAATGCGCCGAACGTTTTTTATGTCGGCATCGACAAAGAGGTGAACTAATGGAACCGATACTTCATCTGGCCCCCTACACCGGTTGGGTCTATCCGAACGAAACGGTGTTCGAATGGTCCATCCTGATTGCCGTCTATCCCTACATCACCGGGCTGGTGGCCGGCGCATTTACGGTTTCCAGCCTGTATCAGGTGTTCGGCTTCGAGCGGCTGAAGCCGGTGGCGCACCTCGCCCTGCTGACCTCGCTCAGCTTCATGATCTTCGTGCCCATGCCGCTGCTGCTGCACCTCGGTCATCCGGAACGCGCATTCAACGCCGTACTCACGCCGCATCTGACCTCGGCGATGGCCATGTTCGGCTTTTTCGCGAGCTTTTACGTGGTCCTGCTGATCATAGAAACCTGGTTCGCCAACCGCCCGTTCATCGTCGCCCAGGCGCAGCAAAGGTCCGATCTGCTCGGGCGCTTCTACCGCCTGCTGACCCTGGGCTCGGATGACGTATCGGAGTACGCGATGCGCTTCGACAAAAAGTGGATTTTCGCGCTCGCCGTCATCGGCATCCCTGCCGCCCACGGTCTGCACGGCTATGTCGGATTCATGTACGGCTCGGTCAAGGCGCGCGAATGGTGGTCGTCCGACCTGATGGCGGTAATTTTCCTGTTCTCCGCGATCATCTCGGGCGTCTCTTTGCTGGTGGTGCTCTACGTCGCGTCATGCAAGCTGCGCAGGGTACCCATCGATGTAGCGTGCGTAAAAGGCCTTGCGTACACGATCTGGGGCTTCATCATGGTCGCGCTGGTGCTCGAAGGCCTGGAATTCGCCAGTATGATTTACAAAGGCGTTGAAGGCGTGGACATGATCATTCAGTACGTGACCGGTCCGCTGCTGATTCCGTATTTCGTCCTGCAGATCGGCATCGGCGCTGTCACGCCGCTGCTGTGGCTGTCCTACATGATCTGGCGCGGCAGCAGCGGCAAGGCCTTGGTGGTGGGCGTGACGGTGTGCGCCTCGCTGGTGCTGTTCTCCGTGTTCATGATGCGCTGGAACGTGGTGATCGGCGGGCAGGAGATCTCCAAGACCGGCAAAGGGCTGCTGAGCTATCAGCTGCCGTTCTTCGGCAAGGAAGGCGCGCTCATGGCAATCGTATTGATTCTGGCGCCGATCGCCGTGTTGTTCGGTTTGACCCGGCTGTTTCCGCCCTGGGCTGATGGCGCTGCGCACACGCAGGCTTGAGGTAAACTCGACTTGCGGATTCAGAACCAGCCTGCGCCGGCGAGTGCTGTCCCGACCAGAGGTCTGTTCGACCGAACCAGATTTCATCAACAACCTGAAAGGAGCGAGACATGAAACGGACACTATTGTTGCTTGGAACCATCGCGTTTGCGGGACTCATGGCCAGCGGGCAAGTTATGGCTGCCGATGGCCAGGCGGTATTCAACAAGACGTGCAGGGGTTGCCATACGGTGATGAAGCCGAAAATCGGCGACAAGGCCGCTTGGGCGCCGTTGATCGCGCAGGGCGTGGACACGCTGACGGCCGTCGTCATGAAAGGCAAGTCGCCGATGCCGCCCAGGGGCGGAGCCGCCAACGAAGCCGACGTCAAGGCTGCCATCCAATACATCATCAGCAAGTCGAAATAGCGCAGCGCCACCCCGCGCCGTCGCTGCGCCCTGGCTGGCCGCGCGGCGCGCATCAGGCGCTTGGTTTGCGCTATATTGTGCTGCGTGTGATCCGGTCCGGATGGATATGGTCAAGCATCTCCACATTTTTGGCCAAGTGCAGGGCGTCGGCTTTCGCTACAGCTTCTGCGAGGAAGCGCAACGCCTGGGCATCAGCGGCTGGGTGCGCAACCGCCGCGGCGGCAGCGTCGAGGCCATGATCGCCGGCACGCCCGAAGCGCTGCAGGTGCTGACCGCGTGGGCGCGGCTGGGTCCGTCCGCGGCGCGGGTGGAGCGCATCGAGGTCAGCGCAGCCGACGGCGAATTCACCGGCTTCGAATTGCGGCCGACCGAATGACCCGGCCTTAGTCTCTTATCAGTGAAGAGTTGACGGAAATGGCAAAGATTTTGATAAATGGCGAAGACGCGTGCGCGGGGGGATCAACGCCCCGAAGGAAGTCCCCTTGGGGGACAAGGGGGGATGCATCCCCCCTTGTTCGTGGGATATGGGCTTTTCCCCCGCCGAAGGCACTTTGCTTGGTTCCGGCTGGTCCGGTTTAGGGATAGACCAGCTGCACGTTTTCCGGGCGCAACCATTCGCGCAGCGACTGCATCAGCCCGTCGTCGGGGCGCACGCGCCAGTCCTCGCCCAGGCGCATTTCACAGCTTGCCGCGCCGTTGTCGTAGCAGACGCTCACCAGGCAGTTGCCCTTGCGGTAGGGAGAGAGTAATTCCCTGAGACGGGCAGCCGCGGCAACGCCTTCGCTGCTGGCCTCGCCGTTGATCGACAGGCGCAGGGCCTTGGCGAACTGGCCGCGCGCGGCTGCCAGATCGTAAACCTTGTCGGCGATGATGCGCGTGAAGCTGACGTCACCCTCCTCTCCCGCGGCAGCGCGCCGCACGGTCTTCACCTTGGCTTCGATCACCAGCAGCTTGTCCTCCTTGCACAGTTCCCGATACCGGTCGTAGGCCTCGCTGTAAATGGTGACCTCCTGCGTCGCGCTGCCGTCGCTCAGATTCAGAATGACCATGCGCCCGCTCTGCGTCCGCTGGACGCGCACCGATTCGACGACGCCGGCGATAAGCTGGTTTTTTTGCTGGTAGTCGCCGTTTGCGCCGGGCTGCAGATGCGCGAGCGAACTGCGCACGAAGCGCTGCACCTCTGCGCGGTAGGCGCTGTAGGGGTGGCCGGAGAGATAAAAGCCCAGACTCGCCTTTTCCTCCTTCAGCACGCGCCCTTCGTCCCAGCGTTCGACACGATTCAGCGCCGGGCGCTCGGCTCCGACGCTATCGGCGTCGCCGAACAGGCTGACCTGCTGCGCGTTGCGCTCACGCTGCTCGGCCGCCTCGAGTGCGATGCCGACCGAGGCGAACAGACAGGCGCGATCCGGATCGAGACAATCGAACGCCCCCGCGCGCACCAGCGCTTCGACCACGCGGCGGTTGACCACGCGCTTGTCGATGCGCTCGCAAAAATCGAACAGGTCGCGAAATGGCCCGCCCTCGTCGCGCGCGCGCACAATGGCGCCGATCGCCGTCTCGCCTGTGCCCTTTATCGCGCCCAGGCCATAGCGGATGCTGCGCTCGTCCACCGGCGCGAAGCGGTAGCCGCCAGCGTTGATATCCGGCGGCAGTATCTTCAAGCCGTTCGCCAGGGCATCGACGTAAATCGCGTGCGCCTTGTCCGTATCGTCCATCACCGCCGACAAGTTGGCCGCCATGAATTCGGACGGGAAGTGCGCTTTCAGATAAGCGGTCTGGCACGCGACCAGAGCATAGGCCGCGGCGTGCGACTTGTTGAAGCCGTAGCCGGCGAATTTCTCCATCAGGTCGAACAACTCGCTCGCCTTTCTCTTGTCTACACCGTTCGTCCCGGCGCCGGCGACGAAGATATCGCGCTGCTGCGCCATCTCGTCGACGTTCTTCTTGCCCATCGCTCGGCGCAGCAAATCGGCGCTGCCCAGGCTGTAGCCGCCGATCACCTGTGCGATCTGCATCACCTGCTCCTGGTAGACCATGATGCCGTAGGTCGAACCGAGGATCGGTTGCAGGCGCGGATCCAGGTATTCGACGCGCTGCCTGCCGTGCTTGCGCTCGATGAAATCCGGAATCAGGTCCATCGGGCCCGGACGGTACAGGGCCACCAGCGCGATGATGTCCTCGAAGCGGTCGGGCCGCGCCTGCTTCAGCAGGTCGCGCATGCCGCGCGATTCGAACTGGAACACGGCGGTGGTGTTGGCACCTGCAAAGGTCTTGTAGATTGCGGGGTCGTCGAGCGGGATCGTTTCCAGCGAAAACTCGGGCTGCGGCTCGCCGTAGCGGCGCGCGCGGATGTAGCGCATCGTCCAGTCGAGTATGGTCAGCGTGGTCAGGCCGAGAAAGTCGAACTTCACCAGTCCGACGGCCTCGACATCCTTCATGTCGAACTGCGACACCACGCTCTCCGCGCCTTGCGCCGTGTACAGCGGGCAGAAGTCGGTGAGCTTGCCCGGCGCGATCAGCACGCCGCCCGCATGCATGCCGACGTTGCGCGTCAGTCCCTCGAGCTGGCCGGCGAGCGCGAGCAGTTCGCGCGTTTCCTCGTCGTTTTGCTCGCGCTCGGCCAGCCGCGGTTCCATGTCCCGCGCCATGGCGAGCGTGATCAGCTTGCCCGGCGCGAACGGGATCATCTTGGCCAGCTCGTCGGTGCGGCCGTAGTTCCATTCCATCACCCGGCCGACATCGCGCACCACCGCCTTCGCCGCCATGGTGCCGAAGGTTGCGATCTGCGACACGGACTGGGGGCCGTATTTGTTCTTTACATACTCGATGACCCGGTCGCGACCGTCCTGGCAAAAGTCGATGTCGAAGTCGGGCATGGACACCCGCTCCGGATTGAGGAAGCGCTCGAACAGCAGGTCGTAGCGCAGCGGGTCGAGGTCGGTGATGCCGAGCGAATAGGCGACCAGCGAGCCCGCGCCCGAGCCGCGCCCGGGACCCACCGGTACCGCGTTCGCCTTGGCCCAGTTGATGAAGTCGGCGACGATCAGAAAATAGCCGGAGAAGCCCATCTGCGTGATGGTCTTGATCTCGAATTCCAGGCGCGCGCGGTACTCGGGCTCGCGCCTGGCGCACTCCTGCCCGTCGGGAAACAGCTTCACCAGGCGCAATGCGAGACCCTGTGCGGCCTGCTGTGCGAGATAGTCGTCCAGGCTTACGCCGGCCGGTGTCGGAAACAAGGGCAGCTTGCTCTTGCCCAGCTCCAGCGTGAGGTTGCAACGGCGCGCGATTTCGACGCTGTTGGCGAGCGCCTCGGGTATATCGGCGAACAGCTCCGCCATTTCCGCCTGCGTCTTGAAGTAGCTCTCGGGCGTGAACACGCGCGGCCGGCGCTGGTCGGCGAGCACATAGCCCTCGGCGATACACACGCGCGCCTCGTGCGCGAGAAATTCCTCGGGCTTGAGGAATTGCACCGGGTGCGTCGCGACCACCGGCAATTGCAGCCGGCCGGCGAGCACCAGCGCCCGCTGGATATAGGCCTCGGTCGATGCGGCGCCGGCGCGCTGCAGCTCGATATAGAAGCGCCGCGGAAACAGCTGCGCCCATTCGCGCGCCAGGCGCTCCGCCTGCGCCGCGTTGTCCTGCGCCAGCGCGGCGCCGATATCCCCGGCCTGGGCGCCGGAGAGCGCAAGCAGACCGTCGACCGCTGCGGCGGCGAGCCATTCCTTCCTGAGCTCGGCGCGGCCGCGCGCCTGGTTTTCCAGCCAGGCACGGGTGACGAGCTCGGATAGTTGCAGGAATCCTTTGTGGTTGCGGCACAGCAGCAGCAGTCGCGACGGTTTGTCGCGCTCGGCTTCGTTGCTGATCCAGACGTCGCAGCCGATGACGGGCTTCACGCCGGCCGCGCGCGCAGCCTTGTAGAACTTCACCATGCCGAACAGATTGGCAAGGTCGGTGATCGCGAGCGCCGGCATGGCGTCCGCCGCGGCGCGCGCCACCGCATCGTCGATGCGCACGATGCCGTCAGTGACGGTAAATTCGCTGTGCAGGCGTAAGTGGACGAAGGCGGGAGCAGGATTCATAGGGTGCGCGTACGGCGGTCGCCGAAATTTTACCACCCGCGCATCACGCCGCCCGGCCCCCGAAACAAATGGGCGCCATGCCGCCGCGTCTGGTTCGCATTGCTCCCTTGTATAATTGCAGCCGCGCGGCGCGAAACCGCCGTAGGCGATCCGCTCCCGGCATGGGTATGCGCCGGCGCGTACCCGGCCGGCCTGCGGCGCCCAGGCCCCAAGGGTCTATGGCATAAAACGGAGTAGCAATGAGATGGGCAAGAAGAGCCCTGCCAGTTCCGCACAGCCGCGCCTGACGTTTGCCAAAGACGAAGCGCGCCTGGCCTGGCTGAGTTTGTTGCTGGAGATGTATCACACGACCGATCAAGGCGTGGCGCAAGGCATTCGCCAGGGCGAGCGCCACGGACGGACTTTGGCCTGCGCGCGCGGTTGCGCCGCCTGCTGTCGCAGCCATGGCGATATCCCGGTCTATCCACTGGAGCTGGCGGGCATCGCCTGGTTCGCTACAGAACAACTCAGCGGCGATCTGCGTGAAACGGTGCGCCAACAATTGGCGCGGCACAAGGCCCTCCCCTCGTGCCCGTTCCTGGTGAACGAGGCCTGCACAATTCATCCGCTGCGCCCCATGGCCTGCCGCCATTTCAATGTATTCGATCGTGCATGCGCGGAAGGAGAAGACGCTTTTCATACGCGCCGCGACGATGTATTGACGCCCGTGGCGTTCTATAAGGACAAGGCGCTCGCAATGATGCTGCGCCACCACCAGGTGCCGGGCGAAACCGAGCGCAAGGCGCGCGTGGAGGATGGCAGCGTACATGCTCTTGCACAGAGCTTGCGCGAGCTGCGCTGGGAGAACCTGGCGTTGCGCATGGCGCGGTAGCGGCATATGCCGTGCAAACCGGGCTGCTCCCGCCAAGGCAGCCGGGAGGCATCCGAGCCGGGGCCCGGACTGCGTTTATCGCGCTTTAGATAACTACGGTTCTGGCCTGACCCGTCGCCTGCGCCTCGATGCGGCCGATGCGATAGACGCCCTCGCCGGCCGCGGCGAGCATGCGCATGGCCTCGGCGGCATCCTTTTCGGCCACGATCAGCGTCATGCCTATGCCGCAGTTGAACACTCGGTGCATTTCGGCCTCGGCGACGCCGCCGTGTTTCTGCAGCCAGTCGAACAGCGGCGGCATCGGCCAGGACGATTTCTGCAGCACTGCGCTCACGCCGTCGGGCAGAGCACGCGGAATGTTCTCTACCAAACCGCCGCCGGTGATATGCGCCAGACCCTTGACTTTGATTTTGCGCATCAACTCGAGCAGCGGCTTGACGTAAATACGCGTGGGCTCGAGCAGCGCGTCGGCGAGCGGCCGGCCGTGGAAGTCCGCCTGCAGGTCCGGTTGCACGCGTTCGATGATGGCGCGGATCAGCGAATAACCATTGGAGTGCGCGCCGCTGGATGCCAGGCCCAGCACCGCGTCGCCGACGGCGATGTCCCTGCCGTCGATAATCGCGCTTTTCTCCACCACGCCGACGGCGAAACCGGCAAGGTCATACTCCCCGGCCGGGTACATGCCAGGCATTTCCGCCGTCTCGCCTCCGATGAGTGCGCAGCCGGCCAGCTCGCAGCCGCGCGCGACGCCCTTGATCACGTCGGTGGCGCTGGCAAGCTCCAGTTTGCCGCAGGCGAAGTAGTCGAGGAAGAACAGCGGCTCGGCGCCCTGCACCAGCACATCGTTGACGCTCATCGCGACCAGGTCGATGCCCACGGTGTCGTGGCGGTTCAGCTGGAACGCGAGTTTAAGCTTGGTGCCGACGCCATCGGTGCCAGCCACCAGCACCGGCTCGCGGTATTTCTTCGAGATTTCGACCAGCGCGCCGAAGCCGCCGATGCCCGTCAGCACCTCCGGGCGCAGTGTGCGCCTGGCGTAAGGCTTGATCGCCTCGACCAGGGCGTCGCCGGCGTCTATGTCTACGCCCGCGCCGCGGTAAGACAGGGATTCTTCTGGGGAGATGCTCAAGATTTGTATGTTTCGCTGGATACGGCTACAGTTTCGGGCTCCGCAGTGCGAAGTCTACTTGAAATGACGCCCAAAATCCCGGTCGAGCCGAACAATCTGTGGTGGTTTGTCCCCGCCGCGGTGCTTGTCGCGCTGCTGTATTTCCTGAGCCCGATCCTGGCGCCGTTCCTGTTCGCGGCCATCCTCGCCTATATCGCCAATCCCGCAGTGGGATGGCTGGCGCGCCGCCGGGTGCCGCGCGCGCTGGGGGCGCTGCTGACGATGCTGCTCCTCGCCGGGCTGCTGCTGATGCTGTTGCTGATCTTGCTGCCACTGTTCATCAAAGAAATGCGCCTGCTGTCGGACCGGCTGCCGGGGTTCCTCGCCCAGATCAACGATCATTTGCTGCCCTGGATCAAAACCAGGTTCGGCGTGCCACCGCAGTTCGACCCGGATGCGTTGAAGAACCTGATCCACGAAAACCTGCCGGGCGCAAACGGGCTGGGAATGAAACTGCTCGCCTCGGTAAAAATCGGCGGCCTTGCGGTGCTCGGATTCGTCGTCAACCTGCTGCTGGTGCCGGTGGTGCTGTTCTACCTGCTGCGCGACTGGAATACGCTGCTGGCGCAGATCGAAGGCTTCCTGCCGCGGCGCTGGCATCCGCAGCTAACCGGCATCGCCAAGGAGATCGACGCCGTGCTGGCCGAATTCCTGCGCGGGCAGATCGCGGTCATGGCGCTGATGAGCGTGTTCTACGTCCTCGGGCTGTGGCTGGCCGGGTTGGAATTCGCCCTGCCCATAGGCATCATCACCGGCATCCTGGTGTTCGTGCCCTATGTCGGCGTGCTCAGCGGTTTGGTGCTCGCGACTCTGGCTGCGCTGATGCAGTTTCCCAGCGTGAGCGGAGTCATTCCGGTATGGATCGTATTCGCCATCGGCCAGACGCTGGAAGGCACGCTGGTGACGCCGTTTCTGGTCGGCAGGCGCATCGGTCTGCATCCGGTGGCGGTGATTTTCGCACTGCTCGCCTTCGGCCAGGTCTTCGGTTTCTTCGGCGTATTGCTGGCCTTGCCCGCGAGCGCTGCTCTGCTGGTGGGTCTGCGCCATCTGGGCAGCCGTTATCGCGACAGCCGCCTATACAAAGAATGATGCGGCAACTGCTACTGCAGCTGGCGCCGCCGCCGGCGCCGACGCTGGACAACTTCGTCCCCGGGCGCAACAGCGCCGCGCTGCAGGCGCTGCGCGATGTCGCCAGCGGCACGACTGCCGAGCGCTTCATCTACCTCTGGGGCGAGCCGGGAAGCGGCCGTACCCACCTGCTGCGCGGTCTGGCGCGGGCGGCGCACGCACGCAATGCGCGCTATCTCCGCGGCACGGCCGACATCGGCACCGGCGACCTCGGGCTGATCGCCGTGGACGACGTGCAAACCCTGGCCGCGGACGATCAAATCAGCCTGTTCGACCTGTATAACCGCATGCGCGCGGCCACCGGTGTGCTGGTTGCGAGCGGCGACGCCGCGCCGGCGCAGCTCGCGCTGCGCGCCGACCTGCGCAGCCGGCTCGCCTGGGGTCTCGCCTTCCAGCTGCACCCCCTGTCGGATGCGGAAAAAGGCGCCGCGCTGCGCGAGCATGCGCGCGAGCGTGCGCTCGATCTGCCCGAGGAAGTAATCGCCTACCTGCTGCGGCATGCGCGGCGCGACATGGCCAGCCTGATCGGCATTCTCGATGCGCTCGACCGCTACTCGCTCGAATACAAGCGCCCGGTCACCCTGCCGCTGCTGCGTGATGCGCTGGAATCGATGAAAGACGGATACGCCTGAGCGCCGCACGGATCAACGACCGTAAAGGAGTTGCATTGAAGCTGGTTCTATTCGATCTCGACAATACCCTGCTCGACGGCGACAGCGATTACGAATGGGCGCAATTCCTGATCGAGCAGGGCGTGCTCGAACGCGCCAGCTACGAGCACCGCAATGAGGAATTTTTCGAGCAGTACAAGGCTGGCCGGCTCGACATCTACGCCTTTCTCGACTTCCAGCTGGCGCCGCTGGCGCGCTACCCGCGCGCCCAGCTCGACGCTTGGCACCGGCAGTTCATGACGCAGAAGATCCTGCCGAAAATCTCCGCAGCCGCGCGCCGGCTGGTCGGCCGCAGCGTGCTGGACGCGCAGTTGTGCGCCATCGTCACTGCCACCAATTCCTTCGTCACCGCGCCGATCGCGCGCGAGTTCGGCGTGCCGCATCTGGTGGCCACCGAGCCGGAGCAGATAGACGGCAGATTTACCGGAAAGGTGAGCGGCACGCCGTGCTTTCGCGAGGGCAAGGTCACCCGCGTGGACGAATGGCTGACTGCGCAGGGCAGGCGCTGGGGTGATTTTGCGGAAACCTGGTTTTACAGCGACTCCCACAACGATCTGCCGCTGCTGCAGCGGGTCACGCATCCGGTTGCCGTCCGCCCCGATCACCCGCTCAAACAGCTGGCGTTGGAGCGCGGCTGGGAGATCATCGCGCTCGCCTAGGCGGGCGCAAGCGCCCGGTCCGGCAGCACCCTACTGCCCGATACCGAATTTGAGGTATCATGCCGCCCACAGTGGCCTTGCGCCCGATCCGCTTACCTCGGTGCGATGTCCAGGCCTTTATCCATGCAAGCTCGAACCGGCCCGCAGGCCCCGCTCTAGCCCGTCCAACTTCGTACCTTGATCAAAAAATTCATCCGCCGCATGTTCAACATGGGCGCCGAAGCCCAGCCGAGGATTTACACGCGCGACAAGCACGGCATCGCGCGTAGTTCCATCAGCCACGGCGCGCTCAAGGTGTGCGAGATTCTGCGCGCGCACGATTACGCCGCCTACATCGTCGGCGGAGCGGTGCGCGACCTGCTGCTCGGCGTCGTTCCCAAGGACTACGACGTCGCCACCGATGCGCATCCGGAAGCGGTGCACCGACTGTTCCGGCGCTCGCATCTGATCGGCCGGCGCTTCAAGCTGGTGCACGTGCTGTTCGGCCAGGAGACGGTGGAGGTATCCACCTTCCGCGCCGGCGAAGGCGGAGAAGCCGATGAGCACGGCCGGCTGCTGCGCGACAACGTCTACGGCACGCGCGTGCAGGACGCGGCGCGGCGCGATTTCACCGCCAACGCCCTGTATTACGACCCGCACGACGAAACCGTGCTCGACTACCATGGCGGCTTTGCCGACGTACGCAAGAAGACCATGCGCATCATCGGCGATCCGGTTCTGCGCTTTCGCGAGGATCCGGTGCGCATGCTGCGCGCGGTGCGCTTCGCCGCCAAGCTCGGCTTCAGCATAGACCCGAAAACGCGGGCGCCGATCCGCCAACTGGCCGACCTGCTCGAAAACGTACCCGCGGCGCGCCTGTTCGAGGAAATGCTGAAGCTGCTGCTCTCGGGCCATTCGGCCGCCTGCCTGGCGCAGCTGCGCAAGGAAGGCCTGCACCACGGGCTGCTGCCGCTGCTGGACGTGATCGTGGAACAACCGCAGGGCGAGCGTTTCCTGCGCCTCGCGCTGGACCAGACCGATACGCGCATCCGCGCGGGAAAGTCGGTTTCGCCCGCGTTCCTGTTCGCGGCGCTGCTATGGCACGAGGCACTCGCGGCATGGAAAATCAACCAGAGCAAAGATCTGCGCAGCATCCCGGCGCTGTACCTGGCCATGGACCAGGTGCTGGACGCCCAGACCGACAAGCTGTCGATTCCGCGACGGCTCACGACGACCATGAAGGAAATCTGGGCGCTGCAGCCGCGTCTGGAGCAACGTTCGGGCAAGCGCGCCCTGGTGCTGCTGACCCATCCGCGCTTTCGCGCCGGCTACGATTTCATGCTGCTGCGCGCCGAAAGCGGCGAGGTGCCGATGGAACTGGCCAACTGGTGGACCCGCTTCCAGGACGCGGAACTGGAAGAGCGCAATGCCATGCTGATCCCGGACACCGCCCCCAAAAAGCGCCCGCGCCGCCGGCGCAAAAGCCGGTCCGCGGACACGGCGGCGCCCGCTCCGGACGGCACGCAGAACTGAGCGAACGCGGAGGCTTTGCTTGCGATGCTTTGCTTTTTCCAAAGAGTCCGGCGCCAGTCAGTTGACCGCCATGCATAGCGCATTCATCGCCCTGGGCAGCAATCTTGACGACCCCGAGGCCAAGGTGCGCCAGGGCTTCGCAGCGCTTGCGCAGCTGCCGAACGCGCGGCTCGTCGCCGCATCATCGCTCTACCGCAGCGCTCCCCTTGGACGCACCGACCAGCCCGATTTCATCAACGCCGTGGCGCAATTGTCCACCACGCTCGCGCCGCAGGCCTTGCTCGACGCCCTGCTTGCGCTCGAACAACGCTTCGGGCGCGAGCGTTCTTTCCGCAACGCGCCGCGCACGCTGGACCTGGATTTGCTGCTCTACGACGCGCAATGCATCGCCGAGACCGGGCTCTGCGTACCGCATCCGCGCATGCACCAGCGCGCTTTCGTGCTCGCGCCGCTGGTCGAAATCGCCCCCGCCTGCATCATCCCGGGCGTCGGCGCCGCCACGGACTGCCTGGCCCGCTGCGCCGATCAAGCCATCGAGCGGCTTGCCGCGCAATGACACAGAATCCCTGCGCCCGCTGCTTCGCTGCGGTTAAACTCGGCCCATGAATCGCGCGGCAGTCGGCCTGGATAAGTACCGCCACATCGTCGTGGAAGGTCCCATAGGCGTGGGCAAGACCAGCCTCGCCCGTCGCCTCGCCGAGCACCTCAACGCCGGTCTGCTGCTGGAGCAGCCGGAGCAGAATCCCTTTATCGCGCGCTTCTACCAGGACATGGAGCGCTACGCGCTGCCGACGCAGTTGTTCTTCCTGTTCCAGCGCCTCAACCAGTTGCGCGAACTCGCCCAGATCGACATGTTCAGCCAGGTGACCGTGACCGATTTCCTGCTCGACAAGGATCCGCTGTTCGCGCGCCTCACCCTCGGCAACGACGAGTTGCTCCTGTACCAGCAGATCTACGCCGCCCTCTCGCCGCAGGCGCCGCGGCCGGACCTGGTGATCTACCTGCAGGCGCAGGCGGAAACGCTGGTGGAGCGTGTCAGGCGCCGCGGCGCGGAGTTCGAGCGGCCCATCACGGAGGCCTACCTCGCCCTGGTCGCGGACAGCTACAACCGCTTTTTCTACCACCATTCCGGCACGCCGGTGCTGATCGTCAACTCCGAGCGCCTCAATTTCGTCGACCGGCCCGCCGATTTCGGCTTGCTGCTCGAGCGCATCGCAGGCATGCGCGGGCAGCGCGAATTTTTCAATTTGGGCGAATAACATGGACATAGTCAGATCCGTCACGGCGTTGCGCGAGCGGCTGCAGCGCGAACCCAACAACGTCTTCGTGCCCACCATGGGCAACCTGCACGAAGGCCATATCGACCTGATGCGCATCGCCAAACCCAAGGCCGCGTGTACGGTGGTGAGCATTTTCGTCAACCGCCTGCAATTCGGGCCGAAGGAGGATTTCGAGCGCTATCCGCGCACCTTTCAGAGCGACTGCGACAAACTCAGGAGCGCTGGCGTCGACGTGGTGTTTGCGCCCGACGAAAAGGAAATCTACCCCGAGCCGCAGACTTTCGCGGTCGAACCCTCCGATCTGCAGCACATCCTCGACGGCGCCTTCCGCCCGGGGCACTTTCGCGGCGTCGCAACGGTGGTGCTGAAGCTGTTCAACATGGTCATGCCGCACGCGGCGATCTTCGGCAAGAAGGACTATCAGCAGTACTTGGTGCTGCGCGACATGGTGCGCCAGTTCGCGCTGCCGGTGGAAATCATCCCGGCCGAAACAGTGCGCGCCGCCGACGGCCTGGCACTGTCATCGCGCAACGGCTATCTGAGCGCGGCCGAACGCGCCGAGGCGCCGCGCCTGTACGCGCTGCTGCAGGATGCGCGCGAAAAAATCGCCAAAGGCGAGCGCAATTTCCAGCGCATCGAACTCGAAGCCATGTCGCTGCTGGCGCAAAACGGCTGGGCGCCGCAGTATGTCGCCGTGCGCCAACGGGCCGACCTGCAGGCGCCAGCGCCCGAGGCCCGCGAACTGGTGGTGCTCGCCGCCGCCTACCTTGGCAAGACGCGGCTCATCGACAATATTGAACTGGCCCTGTAGCAAGGTCTCCAACAATCGGTTTCCGCAACCTATTTCTGCGAGGATACGTACATGAAGCATGGGATCATTCGCGCAGCCGCGCTTGCCTGCGCCAGCCTGCTGCTGAGCGCGTGCAGCAGCATCAGCCTGTGGCCGTTCGGCGGCAACCCGGAGCCGGATGCGACGCGCCCGCCGGCCAACGCGACCGCGTATGCCTGCGATGGCAGCAAGCACTTTTTCGTGCGCTACTTGGACAAGGGCGCCGCCTGGGTGATCCTGCCGGACCGCCAATTCCGCCTGAACAAGCTAAGCGCGGACAACGGCAGCCGCTACGGCAACGGCCGCGATACGCTGGAGCTAAGCGGCAAAGTGGCGACACTGTCGGAGGATGGCAGCGTGACCTACGCCAACTGCAAGGCATCCGGCGGCTGAGCCGCCGATGCCGAGCGCAGCAGGCTCGCCGGCTAGGCCCGGCGCAGACTGAACTCCGGAAAAGACCGCCCAAGAGCATCCAGGTCCGCCGTTGCGGCGTCCCCCGCCGGCCGATAGGCAAGGCCGCCGCTCGCGCGGAATTCCTGCAGCACGAAGCGGCGCACGCCCAATTCCTGCAGGCTGCGCGCTAGGCGGCCGAGTTCCGCCGGCGACAGGAACCCGGCATGCCAGGTGGTGCGAAACTCGCAGTCGACACCGCTCGCGAGCAATGCCCGCGCGCTCTCCAGCGCCGCCGCACCGCTCGCGCGCGCGCCGGTGATGCGCTCGTAGGCCGAGTCGAACGGCGCCTTGGCGTCGAAACCGACCCAGTCGGCCAGGGGCAGAACCTCGCTGAAGCGGCGCGGATAGATGCCGGCGCTGTGCAGGCCGATGCGATAGCCCAGCGCTTTCGCGGCGCGCATCGCCGCCGCCAGCCCCGGCTGCGCGGTCGGTTCGCCGCCGCTGAACACCACCGCATCGAGCAGCCCGCGGCGGCGCTGCAGGAATTTCAGCACCTCGCTCCAGGCGATGCCGGCCGCCGCCGCGCCCGGCCGCAGATGCGGATTGTGGCAATAGCAGCAGCCCCAGGGACAGCCCTGGCAATACACCACCGCGGCCAGCTCGCCGGGATAGTCGGTCGCCGAAAGCGGCGTCAGCCCGCCGACGCGCAGCGGTGCCGCCGCTTCTTCAGCGCAGGTCGGCGCGGCACTCGGTGAAGAATTTGCGTTCGTGATGTTCGCCTTTCTTGCCGGTGTTGAAGGATGCGACCGGCCGGTGGTAGCCCATCACGCGCGTCCATACTTCGCAGCGCTGGCGCTCGTCGTCGCGCAGCTCGATTCGGGTGAAGGCTTGGGCTTCTGTTACCGCATTCATGGCATTTCCTCCTTTGAGTTCCTTACAACATGAGGGGATATCCCCTCATGCTCCCCTAAATCGGGGGCCATTTCGGTAATTCTGAAAAGGCCTCTTGCTTGTTCCGTGTTACGCCGCCTCGGCCTGGCGTCGCTTTTTTACCAACAAATCCTCGTCGCAGCGCGGACAGAATTCATGCTCGCCCGCGAGGTAGCCGTGCTTGGGGCAGATCGAAAACGTCGGCGTCACGGTGATGTAAGGCAGGCCGAAGCGCTCGAGCGAGCGGCGCACCAGCTTCTTGCACGCCTCGGCCGAGGTGACGCGCTCGCTCATGTACAGGTGCAGCACCGTGCCGCCGGTGTATTTGCGCTGCAGCTCGTCCTGCCGCTCCAGCGCCTCGAACGGATCGTCGGTGAAGCCCACCGGCAGCTGCGACGAATTGGTGTAGAACGGCATCTCCGCCGTGCCCGCCTGCAGGATGCCGGGAAAGCGCTTCCTGTCCTCGCGCGCGAAGCGGTAGGTCGTGCCCTCGGCCGGCGTCGCCTCGAGGTTGTACATATGGCCGGTCTGTTCCTGGAACGCGACGATGCGCGCGCGGATGTGGTCGAGCAGCCGGCAGGCGAAGCCATGGCCCCAGGCGCTGGTGATGTCGTGCTCGTCGACGGTGAAGTTGCGGATCAATTCGTTGATGCCGTTCACGCCGATGGTGGAGAAGTGGTTGCGCAGCGTGCCGAGGTAGCGTTTGGTATACGGAAACAGGCCCGCGTCCATGTAGCGCTGGATCACTTTGCGCTTGAGTTCCAGGCAGCTCTTGGCGATGTCCATCAATTCATCGACGCGCGCGAGCAGCGCCGCTTCGTCGCCGCGGTACAGATGCCCGAGCCGCGCGCAGTTCAGGGTCACCACGCCCACCGAGCCGGTCTGCTCGGCCGAACCGAACAGACCGTTGCCGCGCTTCAACAGCTCGCGCAGATCGAGCTGCAGCCGGCAGCACATGGAGCGGATCATGTTGGGCTTGAGCTCGGAGTTGAGGAAGTTCTGAAAATACGGCAGCCCGTATTTGGCGGTCATCGCGAACAGCAGGGTCGCGTTTTCCGAATCCCAGTCGAATTCCGGCGTCACGTTGTAGGTGGGAATGGGGAAGGTGAACACCCGGCCCAGATGGTCCCCTGTGGTCATGACCTCGATGTAGGCCCGGTTGATCATGTCCATCTCGCGTTGCAATTCACCGTAGGCGAAGGGCATCTCCTTGCCGCCGATCACCGGCACCTGTTCGCGCAGATCTTCCGGGCACACCCAGTCGAAGGTGAGATTGGTAAACGGCGTCTGCGTACCCCAGCGCGAGGGCACATTGAGGTTGTAGATCAGTTCCTGGATGCACTGTTTCACCGCGGCGTAAGACATGTCGTCCTGGCGGATGTAGGGCGCCATATAGGTGTCGAAGGAGGAAAACGCCTGCGCGCCGGCCCACTCGTTTTGCAGCGTGCCGAGGAAATTGACGATCTGACCGACCGCGCTCGACATGTGCTTCGGCGCCGCCGCCTCGACCTTGCCCGGAACGCCGTTGAGGCCCTCGTGCAGCAAGGTGCGCAGCGACCAGCCGGCGCAATAGCCGGCGAGCATGTCCAGGTCGTGGATGTGGATGTCGCCCTCGCGGTGCGCGCGCCCAGCCTCGGGCGCATAGACGTGGTGGAGCCAGTAGTTGGCCACCACCTTGCCCGACACGTTCAGGATCAGGCCGCCCAGCGAATAGCCCTGGTTGGCATTGGCATTGACGCGCCAGTCGCGCCGCTCCAGGTACTCGTTGATCGAGCTCTCCACGTCCACCGCGGTGCGGCTGTCTTCGCGCAGGCGCCGATGCTGCTCGCGGTAAGCGATGTAGGCGCGCGCAGTGCGGTAATAGCCCGCTTTGAGCAGCGCCAGCTCGACGCTGTCCTGGATGCGCTCGATATCAGGCACGCCGCCCGCGGGCAGCGCGGCGATATCGGCCAGCACGCGCTCAGCCACGGGTTCGAGCGCGGCGCGCTCGAACTCGCCGGTGGCGGCGCGCGCGCGCTGCATCGCGTTCACGATCTTGGCGGCGTCGAATTCGACCCGCTTGCCGTCGCGCTTGCGGATGTGCTGCGGCAGGCCGGCGAGCTTGAACAAGGGTGAATCGAGCGGGACCTGGGTCATGGCTGTCGTCCTCTTTATTGTCTTTTTTGCAAGCTGTTGCACCGAGCGCCGCGCCTCTTTTTGCTCGTGACGCTCAGGCGCTGTCCGAGGCCCTTAGCACAAGATACTGTGGCGAGCTCATAATTTAGCCCAAGGTATAGTGGTCCGCAATGGCGCACGGGCCGGCCGAAGACCTTTTTTTGGATTTTGTGACCTGGATCAAAAATTGCCGCAGAACCGTCGCCGAGGCGTCGCCGGCGAAGATCGTACGCGAGCGCTGCGGCTGTGCGCCGCGCGCTAGCGCATCGAGCGCAAGGATACGGGGGACAACCGCCTTTGAGCCTGCGTCCGGGGCGGCGAAAACCGGAGGACTAGCTCGGGTAGGGCTCTAGCGTGATCTGATCGACCGGGCAGCCCATCGCCTTTGCGATCGCGTCCAGGCTGCCGTCATCGACCACAACCGGCTGGAAGTCCTGCGCCGCGCCCTTGCTGTCGATGAAGGACTTGGCGGCGCTCTCCGAAGGCCAGATGACGACCGGATCCGGCGCCACACCGGGCAGCTGGACGCAAATCGGGAAACCGTCGGATTTGTAGACGATGGCATACATGTGCAAGCTCCAAACGCGACAGGGACGCACGCCCCTTCCAAAGCGGACCGGGAGCCCTGTTTTGTGCAGGGTCCCACGCATAACTTTAACCCAATTTCAGCGCCGTTGCGCAAGCCCGGAGCGATGCGCCGGCAGTCCTACGCCGCGTTCGGAGCCTCAGGGCCGCCGTCCCCTCTACGGCGGCGGTGGGCAGGCTGCGCCGGTACCCGGGCGAGGATGCGGGAGCACAAGTTCCGGAATTCGCGGTCCTCTTCCACCGCGCCACCGGCCTCGTGCGCGGCGGCCCAGGCGGCGTCGATTTTCGCCCATTCCCGCGCGCTGAATAATTTTTCCGCCAATGGCATCGCCAGCGTCTCTTCCTTGTGCATATGCTGGAAATAAAAGTCGCAGAAACCCTCGACGGCAGTGGCGAAGGCGACAAATTCGCGCTTGCCTCCTGCCTCGTAGCGCAGCAGAGCCTGCTCAAGGCTGCGCATCGCTGCCGCGCCGCGCGCATGCTCGTCTTCCAGATCGTCGATGATTTCTACCGCCTCGCCGCCGCATGCGCGCAGTGGCTGAAACAGAAATTCGTCTTCCTGCGGATGATGCAGGCGCGACGAAAACGCGTCCAGATAATAGAGCATGGTGCGCAAACCATCAAAATCGGAACGGCTGCTGCCGTCGCGGATTCCCTCTACCAGTGCACGCAGGGCATGCAGTATCGCCGCCAGACTGCGGTGCTCGTTCCTGATGATGTTGAGCGCGCTGTTCACCGGTATACTCGTTCTTCCCACAATGCTAAGCAGACGACACCGGCCTTGCTTGACTTTGATCACGCACAGGCCGTTTTAGTGGTCCAGACTGGACCTAATGCGAACCACGCAGCCGACAATTTCCGGACATGAAACTTAGCTTTCTCGGCGGAGCAGGCGAGGTGACCGGCTCGTGCACCCTGGTGGAGACCGGGGATGCGCGCTTTCTGGTGGACTGCGGCATGTTCCAGGGCGGGCACGATGCCTGGGCGAAAAACCAGGCGGCATTGGCTTTCGACCTGCGGCAGCTGGATTTCGTCCTGCTCACCCATGCGCACATCGACCATTCCGGCCTGTTGCCGCGCCTGTCCGCTCTCGGCTACCGGGGCCCGATATACGTCACGGAAACCACGGCCGAGTTGCTCGAAGTGATATTGCAGGACAGCGCGCATTTGCAGGAGAAGGAAGCCGAATGGCGCTCGCGCCACCGCGACAATCGCCGCCGCCTACCCATGGCCCCCTTGTACACCATGAGCCAGGCGCGCACCTGCCTCGGACAGTTGCGCACGCTCGCCTATGAAACCGAGTTTCGCCCGCACCCGGCCGTCAGCTGTCGCTTCCACGATGCCGGCCACATCCTCGGCTCGGCGATCGTCGATGTGCGCGTGCGTACTGCTGGCGAAACGCGCCGGCTGGTATTTTCCGGGGACCTGGGGCAGCCGGGGAACGGACTGTTGCCGTCCCCGCGCCAGGTCGACGGCGCGGACGTGCTGCTGATCGAATCGACCTACGGCAACCGGCTGCACAAGACGCCCGAGGACACGAAGACGGAACTGCTCGCGGCCATAGCCGGCACGCTCGCCAACGGCAATGTCGTCATCCCCGCATTCGCCGTCGGCCGCACCCAGGCCGTGCTCTACGACCTGGCAGGGTTGGCGCGTTCGGGCCAGCTGCCGCCGCTGCGCGTATTCATCGACTCGCCGATGGCCGAAAAAGCCACGCTGATCACGCGCCGGCACCTGGAGCTGCTCGCTCCGCCGGTGCGCGAACTCGACCACTGGATGCGGGGCAATCCGGCCGAATGGCAGCTGCGCTTTACCCACGAAGTCGAGGAATCGATGGCGCTCAACCAGATCAGGTCCGGCGCCATCATCATTTCGGCGAGCGGTATGTGCGATGCCGGTCGCATCAAGCACCATCTGCGCTGGAATTTGCCGCGCAGCGAATGCGCTGTGCTGATCACCGGTTTTCAGGCCGAAGGCACGCTGGGGCGCCGCCTGGTGGACGGCGCGCGCAAAGTGCGCATATTCAACGACGACATCCAAGTGCGTGCGCGCCTGCACACCATAGGCGGCCTTTCCGCGCATGCCGACCGCGATGGCCTGCTCGCGTGGCTGCGCGGCTTTACGCACGCACCAGGACGCACCTTTGTGGTCCACGGCGAGCGCGAAACGGCCGCCGGTTTCGCCGATAGGGTGAGGACACAACTCGGCTGGACCAGGGTCGATGCCGCCCGGCTGGGCGACGTTCACACCTTCGCCTAAGACCCCTTGCAGAAAACGAGATTCATGGCGGGCCGGTCACGGGGAGGCACCCGCCCGCTTGAGACGCGCACTAAAGCTCAGACCTGGCTGCGCACCCAGCGGATCAAGGCGGGACCGTCCATGGCGCCCGACTGGCGCGCAATCTCTTTGCCGCGGCGGAACACGACCAGCGTGGGAATGCTGCGGATCGCGTATTGCGCCGCAATCGCCTGCTCCACCTCGGTATTGAGTTTGGCCAGCCGCATATCGGGCTCCAGCTCCGCGGCTGCCTTGTCGAAATGCGGCGCCATCATGCGGCAGGGCGCGCACCAGGGCGCCCAGAAATCCACCACCAGCGGAATGTCGCTCGCCGTGACATGGCGCGCGAAGCTCGCGCCGTCGAGTTCGACCGGATGGCCGGTGAACAGCGCGCGCTTGCACTTGCCGCAAACGCCGCGCTCGGCCAGCCGTTCCGGCGGCACGCGGTTGATGACGTGGCAGTGCGGGCAGACGACTTGCAGGGCTTGCTCCATGCCGGTTCCTCGGCTACCGTAATATATTCAAAATGAGGGCGGGTCCCGGAAAAACCAATGCCCTGGCGCGAGCCCGCTAGCGCAAACCCGAAGAGCAGGCGCCACTGGCGCCCGCTCAGGTCTCGCGTTCGCGCAGGCCTGCCGGGTCGAGCAGCTGGATATTGCGGCCGCTGACACGGATCAGTCCGGCTTGCGACAGTTCGTGCAGGATGCGCGAAAAATGCTCGCGCGTGATGTTGAGCCGGGACGCGAGCACGCTTTTGCTCGCATCGAGCGTGACATCGGCAGCTTGCCCCGGGCGGGCGTGGTCGTCCAGCTCCGCCAGAAGATAAGCGGTGACGCGCTCGGTGGCGCTTTTCAGGGTATAGGCTTCGATATCGGCGATCCGCCGGCACAGGCGCTGCGACAATTCGTTCAGCATGCGGCGCGCGAATTCGGGATTGCGCTCGATGGTGTCCAAAACCGCGTTCTTGCGAATATGCAGCAGCAAGGAATCCGCGATCGCCTCGGCGTACAACTTATGCGGCGCGCCCGTGAACAGGACCGCCTCGCCGAAACTCTGCCCCGGCCCAAGTATTTCGACCACTTTTTCCGCCCCTGCCGGCGCGAGCAAGGCGAGCTTCACGCGGCCGAGCACGACGAGGTACATGCCATCGCAGGGATCGCCGCGGCGGAACAATGCCGCACCGACGGCGACACGCTGTTCCGTCGTGGCAGCGCCGATCGCTTCGAGCTGGGGAAGGTCGAGTTCGCGGAACAGCGGCAGATTGCGCAGGAAATCCAGTGTGCCAAAGGAATCCCGGTGCGCGCCCATTGCGTCACCTAATATGCGGACGGCGGTCGCCGCAGGCAAGGCATATCGCTGCGCAACACGGCTGCGGCGAGGACACGGGCAAGTAGGCTACGCGGCACGAAGGCATTCCCTCAGAATAGCGCTACGGCGGAGGGGACAAGGGAAACAGACCATAGGTTACCCGATTGGCCCGCCCCAGGCCAGCGCCGGCTACCGTGGCGGCGCTACGCACCCGCTCCGGCCGGCGGCCCGCCGGACCACCCGGAAAGGGGCGCCGACGATCAGGCCCTTACGCCCGCCAGCCGGTTGATCTTCGCCGGGTCGACCTTCAGCCTCGCCGCGGCGGCGAGGATCTCGTTCCAGCTGTTCGCGTCCACCGGAATGCCTTCGGCAAGGCGCTTTGCGCGCCATTCGCGCTCCGGCTCGCCCGCCAGGCGCACCTTGTCGAAGCCCGCGCGCGGCGGCGATGCGCTAACCCAGTCGAGGAAGGCGCGGGTCTCGCGCTCGAACGCCGCCACATCGGCGATCGCCTTCGGATCGAGGATGATGGTGAGCATGCCGTTCAGTACGCGCTTTTCGCCTGTGGCCGGTCCGCCGCAGGCAAGGCCCGCGGCAAGCGCGCCGCCGAGCAGTTCGCAGGCGACGGCCATGCCGTAGCCCTTGTGCTCGCCGAAGGCAAGGATTGCGCCCAGCGGCTCGACCACGGCGTAAGCCGGATCGTCGCTGTCCCTGCCCTGGTCGTCGATGATGCGCCCCAGCGGCAGCTTTTCGCCCTTGTTGTGGGCGACGCGTGCCTTGCCCTGGGCGATCACGCTGGTGGCGAAGTCGAGCAGAATCGGATCGCGCCCTGCCACGGGAATGCCCACTGTGAAAGGGTTCGTACCGAAGCGCGCGTCGCTCCCGCCGAATGGCGCGACGATCGGTCGCGAGATCACGTTGACGAAGTGGATCGACACAAAGCCCTCGGCCACCGCCATCTCGGCCCAGGCGCCGATGCGGCAAAGGTGATGCGCGTTTCCCAGCGCCATGATGCAGCTGCCGAATTTCTTCGCGCGCTCGATACCGAGCAGCATCGCCTCGCGGCCGACCACCTGACCGAATCCCGCCTGGCCGTCGATGCGCAGCAGCGCGCCACCATCCAGCAGGGTCTTGATGTGGGCGTTCGGCTTCAGGCCGCCCTCGACCCAGGCTTCGGAATAGCGCGGCAGCATGCCGATGCCGTGTGAATCGTGGCCGCTGAGGTTGGCCTGGATCAGGTTATCGGCCACCAGCTCTACCTCGCGCTCCGCGGAGCCGAAACCGCGCACCAGTTCGCGTATCGCCGCGCCTAGCGGCTCGGCGCGGATAAAATGTGTGTCAGCCATGCGTTCTCCGGTTTTTTTGTGTGCCTGGCATTATCCCACGGCAGCCGACCCGTACTGGCTGGCACTGCGCAATTCGGCCTGCTTTTGCACCGCGTCTGCGCGCGCGCGCTGCGCCAGAACCTCCAATTGCTGCCTTCCCGGGAGGTACTGTTTCGGCCAGGACACACCCTCAATTGCATAGCCCAGAGCCGCGTATTCGGCCGCCGCGCGCAGCGTGAAGCTCGGATCGGCGAGATGCGGCCGCGCCAGCGCGCACAGATCAGCGCGGCCCGAGGCGATGATGGTGTTTATCTGGTCGGCATTGGTGATCGCGCCCACGGCCATGGTGGCGATGCCAGCCTCGTTGCGGACCTGCTCCGAGAACACGGTCTGGTACATGCGACCGTAGACAGGCTTAGACGCGGGGTCGGTCTGGCCGGTGGACACGTCGATCAGATCGCAGCCGTGCGCCTTGAACACGCGCGCGATCTCCACCGCATCCGCGCCCGACAGCCCTCCCGCGATCCAGTCGGTGGCCGAGATGCGCACCGCCATCGGCCTATCCTCGGGCCAGACGGCGCGCACCGCGTCGAACACCTCGAGTGGGAAACGCAGCCGGTTCGCGAGCGGCCCGCCGTACTCGTCCGTTCGCCGGTTGGTGATCGGCGAGATGAAGCTGGCCAGCAGGTAACCGTGCGCCATGTGAATTTCCAGCATGTCGAAACCGCAGGCGGTGCCCTTGATCGCGGCGGCGACGAACTGCTCGCGCACCTGCTCCATGTCGGCGCGGCTCATCTCGCGCGGCACTTGGCTCTCCGGATAGTAAGGAAGGGGCGAGGCCGCGAGGATGGGCCAATTGCCTTCCCGCAGCGGATGGTCCATGTCCTCCCACATGAGCTGGGTCGAGCCCTTGCGTCCCGCATGGCCTAGCTGCAGGCAAATCCTGGCCTGGCTGTGACGGTGAGCGAAGTCCGCGATGCGCGTCCACCATTGAACGTGCTCCGGGGCGTACAGCCCGGCGCAGCCCGGGGTGATGCGCGCCTCGGCCGAGACACAGGTCATTTCCGTATAGACCAGCCCCGCCCCGCCGAGGGCGCGCGCGCCGTAATGCACCAGGTGCCAGTCATTGGGCGTCCCATCGACGGCCGCATACTGGCACATGGGCGAGACCACCACGCGGTTCGCGAGCCGCATGCCGCGCAGCGAGAACGGAGCGAACATCGGCGGCAGCGCAGCGAAATCCGGATGCAATGCGATGTGCTCGGTCTTTGCCACCTCGCCCGCCCACCAGCGGTCGACCGCGGCGATGAAGTCGGGGTCGCGCAGGCGCAGGTTGTCGTAGGTGATTTGCTTGGAGCGGCTCATCAGGGCGAAGTTGAACTGCACCGGATCCATGTGCCAGAAGCGGCGCACGTTCTCGAAGAATACCAGGCTGACGTTGGCCGCATGCTGGATCCGCTGCGCCTCCTCGCGGCGGGCCGTTTCGTAGGCGGGCAGCGCCGCGCGCGGCGCGTCGGCGTGCCGCAGCAACGCCGCGTGCAGCGCGATCGCATCCTCCAGCGCGAGCTTGGTGCCCGAACCGATGGTGAAATGCGCCGTATGCGCAGCGTCGCCAAGGAGAACGACATTCCCGTGGTGCCAGGTCGCGCACGCGATGGTGGGGAAATTGCGCCAGTGCGAGCGGTTGGTGAGCACCTTGGCCACGCGTCCGTCGGCGCCGCGCAGTTCCTCGGCGAACAGCCGCTCCACATACGCCGCCGTCGCCTGCTCGTCGTCGATGCGCAGGCCAGACTGGCGGAACGCCGCGTCGGTGGTTTCGACCACCAGGGTGCATTCGCCTTCGGCGTACATGTAGGCATGCAGGTTCCAGATGCCGCACTCGTTCTCGCGAAAACTATAGGTGAAGCCGGGCAGCTGCATGTGCACGCCCAACCACACGAACTTGTTCGAGCGCAGATCCACCACCGGCCGGAAATGATCCTCGAGCGATGCGCGCACCTGACTGTTGATGCCGTCCGCCGCCACGACCAGGTCGGCAGCACCGTGCGCAGCCAGCCCTGCGTCCTCGGTCTCGTATTGGATGTTCACGCCGAGCGCGGCCGCGCGCCGCTGCAGGATCTGCAGCAGGGTCAGGCGCTTGATGCCGGAAAATCCATGGCCAGAGGACTTCAGCACCCGGCCGCGGTAATGGGTATAGATATCGTCCCAATAAGCGAAACTCGCGGCGATGTCGCGGTAGGACGGGGCGTCGGCTGCGCGCAGGTTGTTGAGCGTTTCGTCCGAGAGCACGATGCCGAAGCCGAAGGTGTCGTCGGCGCGATTGCGCTCGGTCACCGTCACCTCGGCGCGCGGGAAACTCTTCTTCACCAGCACCGAGAAATACAAACCGGCCGGGCCGCCACCGATGATGTCCACTTTCATCGCCTGTCTCCTCCTGTACGTGGCCTTGGTCGGCGCCATGGTAACACCGCGCCCGACGCCGACAGCAGGCCGATGGCGTGGCGGTTTGCGGGGTATCTGCGCCCTTTATGATTTTTGTCAAAAGCGGCGGCGTGCGCGGGGAGATGATGAAACCTCGTTCAAAGTTATTTGTCTCCTCCTCCCCTTTGAACGCTTTGGCCCAGCACGTTCTTGTCCTGGGCCGTTTTCTTTTCTACCCAGGGCGCTGGAGATCACGGCCGCTGAATGGCGCGCAGCCGCTCATACAGTTGCCGTTCTTCACGCGAAAGCTGTTGCGGCAGCTGCACCTCGATGCGCACATACAGTTCCCCGCGGCGCTCGCTTCCGAATTCCGGGAGACCTTTTCCCTTGAGGCGCAACACCGCGCCGGGCTGGGTCCCTGGCGGCATGCTCAGGCTGACCGAGCCGTTCAGCGTCGGCACCTGCAGCGTGGCGCCGAGCACGGCATCGGTCAGGGACACGGTTTCCTGCCGCCACAGGTCGGACCCGGCGCGCTCGAAACGCGGGTCGCGCCGAGTGCGCACCACCACGAACAGATCCCCGCTTGTGCCGCCTGTCTCCGGGCTCGGCATCCCCTTGCCCGGAATGCGCAGCGCCATGCCTTCCTCTACGCCCTGCGGGATCTCGACCGTCAGAGCTTCGTCCTTTTCCACCTCGCCGCTGCCCCGGCATTCGGGGCAGGGGTGCTCGATGACGCTGCCGCGTCCGTGGCAGGTGGGGCAGATGGTGATTTGCTGAATCAGGACGTGCTGC
>Ga0307377_10001603_pt1 | contig 28109 bp, 26 predicted proteins | sample TR3MG_FD_202535 | JGI IMG/M metagenome (GOLD analysis project Ga0307377, IMG submission 202535) | Soil microbial communities from Risofladan, Vaasa, Finland - TR-3 | ecosystem: Environmental > Terrestrial > Soil > Coastal area > Acid sulfate soil | place: Finland: Risofladan, Vaasa | collected... | reverse complement strand
ATCCCGAGGGAGTATTCAAGCAGAATCAATTAATCACCAACATCAACGCCCGCCTCTCACCCAGGTTCAGCGTGATGGGCTTCTACAACCTGAACTTCGCTAACGGCAACACCGGTACAGCATCGAACTCCTACGACATCAAGCAGGACTATGGCCGCGCTTCCTTTGTTCGCAGACAAATGATTTTCCTGATGGGTAATTACACCGGACCCTGGGGAATTACGTTCAATCCGTTCCTGATCGCGCAGGCCGGCCGCCCCTTCAACCTTACGACGCAAAATGACCTCACCGGCGATAACTTCTTCAATAACCGGCCTTCGTATGCGACGGCGGGCTCGCTGGCGGGCGATGTAGTTGCGACCAGCTTCGGCAATCTCGACACCGTGCCCCAGGCCGGCGAGACAATCATTCCTTCGCAACTCGGAAACTCCCCGTCCGCGGTAGCTGTAAACTTGCGCGTCAGCCGCTCGTTCGGTCTTGGGCCTAAAATTGGGGCGGATGCCGCAAACGGACCCCCGCCGGGAGGCGGAGGCGGAGGCGGCCGTAGAGGCGGATTCGGAGGGCCCTTTGGAGGTGGCGGTGGTCGCGGAGGAATGCGCGGAGGAATGACGAATACCGGCCACAAATACTCGCTGACCTTTAGCGCGCAGGCGCTGAACCTTTTCAACGACATTAGCCTAGGAACGCCCTCAGGCGTCCTGACTCCAACAAATTGCAACGCCACCACCGGGTTGTGTGATCCAGGCAATCGCTTTGGCCAGTCAACGAGTCTTGCCGGAGGGATCTTTGCATCGCGTTCCGGCTCGGCGGCGAGACGCATCTTCTTCCAGGCCGCATTCACGTTCTAAGTCTCTGCATATAAATATAAGGGCCGGAGACACAATGCTCTGGCTCTTATGTTTACGCTCAACCAACGCGATATAGAAACAATCAGGGCGCAGCCTCAACCACATTCCGATACACAGCTTCCCATTCGTCGGCCCTCGCATCCATACTGAATTCGCGTGCAATGCGCGCACGGGCAACCTGTCCAAGACTTTGACGAGTTTGAATAGGCTGTCGAATCACCTCGATCATCGCCGCAGCCAGGGCGTCGGAGTCGGCGGGGCGCACCATCGTTCCAGCATCACCAATCAACTCGCGCGTACCGCCAACGTCTGTGGCAACGACGGGCTTTTCCATTGCCATCGCTTCGCCAACAACCAGAGGCATTCCCTCCCACGCCGATGACAAGACAAAACCGTCGGCAGCATCGAAAAGAGCCGGCATGTCACGCCGTAATCCGAGCAGGCGGACCTGTTCCATCCAATCGTATTCAACGGCTAATCTGCTCGCTAAACCCACTCCGCCGCCCTCGGTCCTCTTCGGTATCCCGTCCGCGGATGCTCCGGCTATCCAAAGTTGCGCCTCTGGAAACTCTGCGCGCACCTTCCTGAAGGCTCGCAAAACATTCGGATAGTCTTTGGCAGCAACCAGCCGTCCCGCCGCCAGCCAAATAAAGCTGCTTCCAGCCCCCATTGCCCCCCGCGTAATGCAACGCCGATCGGCACTGGGCATAAACTCGTCGATGTCAATGCCATTCCGCACAACCAAACACTTGCCTCGATGCACAGCCTTCAGCTCAACGAAGCGCACGGCAGCTGCCTGACTGACGGCGGTAGTCAGGCAGCTAAGACCGTCCGTAAGCCGATAAGTCATCATCCGCCGCCACCCGCCCTCGTAGACGTTATGAATGGTGCAGATAACTTTGAGCGACGGCACGATGAGATTCAGCAGTCGCGCAACCAAGTTGGCGTGAAAGCTATGGCTGTGTAACAAATCAGGACGGAATTCGCGGAGAAAACTGCGCGCACTCAGGAAACCGCTCAAACCGCTCAACGCCGTCTTGCGAATGTTCATGTGAACAACGCGAAGACGGGTGGGCCATTCTTCGGCAAGGCGCGGGCTGAGGACAAGAACAGCAACCTCATGCCCGCGCTGGACCATGCGGTCCGCTACGGCCAAAGCCTGGCGTTCCGCTCCTCCAACGCCGAGCGACGTAAGCACGTAGACAATCCGCATTCCCCTCACACCCATAAAGAATATCGAGTGGAACGATGATAACGCGCCGCATCAGACTTTGTATTTCTTCTCGAACAATCTCCGGATCAGGGTATCGACGGCAAAGAGCCCGGGGCTCCGAGTAGAGGAGTCCCCGGTATGCTTTAGATGTCCTTTGGCTGTGTCCGCCGTTTCCAGCTTCGTGCCCGTCTAAGTTCATCATGGCTCACCGGATTCTCCCCCCTCACGGACCCCGCCGTGCAGATTTCCCGCAGCGGGTTCTTCAGGCGTACCTCCCCGCTTTCACCCAGGCGTGTGTGATCCGAGGTAACAACAGTGGATGCTGCCGCAGGATAACGCGATACCTCTCCCACGTCAGTAGCCGTCCGCGTGTGCGACGACTCAGCCACTCGCGCCAGATACGACATACGCGTCGATAGAACTGCCGGATGCTGTGGTAGTTCGTCGGGCGTCCATAGTACTGGTAGTGGCCACGGAGTTTGGCGTTCAGGGTTTTCTGTTGCTCGTTCACGGGTTCATGCCGGTGTTGTTTGCACCAGTCGGCGATGGCCTTCAGCCCTCTGCGAAGCCGTTTGGCCAAGGTCTTGACATGCACTGTGAACTTTCCCTTTCGGCTGCGGGCGCAGAGGTGCTTGAAGCCCAGGAAGTCGAAGGTCTCAGGCTTCTTCCCCTGTTTCCTCGCGTTCCTTGCTGCATGGCGCCCGAACTCAATCAGCCGCGTCTTCTCCGGGTGCAGAGTCAAGCCGTATTTCTCGAACCTCTTCGGTAAGACCCTCAGCACCTTTTCAGCGTCCTCCCTGTGCTGAAAGCACAGGATGGCGTCATCGGCAAAGCGAATCTCGTAGGCTTCCCCCTTCAAACGGGGCTTCACCACTTCCTCAAACCAGACATCGAGTACATGGTGCAGGTAAACGTTGGCCAGAAGCGGGCTGATCGGCTGCCCCTGCCCTGTCCCTGTTTCGCTTACGAGCAGTTTGCCGTCTTCGATGACTCCAACCTTGATCCACTTCTGGATCAGGTGGAGCACGCTATCGTCACTTACGCGCTTCTCCAGCATCTCGATGAGAGTACCCCGAACAATTTTGTCGAAGTATGAGCGGATGTCCAGCTCCAGAATCCATTCCGTGGGACGAGTACAGATCACCCTCCCCACTTCGTCCAAGGCCTGGTGTTGCCCTCGTCCGGGCCTGAACCCGTAGGAGCAATCGAGAAAGTCCTGCTCATAGATGGCGTTGAGCAGGTCCACGGCCACTTTCTGCACGATCTTATCCTCAACGGCGGGAATAGAGATTGGTCTCTGTTGCCCGTTCTCCTTGGGGATGTAGACTCGGCGGAGCGGTTGAACCTGATACTTGCCTGCCACGAGCCGCCGATGCAACTGGCGGACGTTCTCCTCGGCGTTGGTCTCGTACTCTACATACGTGACCCCGTCGATCCCGGCACTGGCATTCTTTCGTAGACTTCGAAAAGCCTCATACAACTTCTCCACTGTAATCAGGTGAGCGATGGAGTAGAACTGTCGCTTCGGATCTTCCTTGGCGAGTGCAGCTATTCTGTCGATGTCTGTGCACATAATGATTTCGGGTTCTGAGTCCCGATTATGTCTCCTTTCAACAGATTCGTACGCTTGCTTCCCCCTTCCCTCCAGTGGGTTCCGTGGCCGCTCCTTGCAGAAGCCCTGCGGTTCCCCACCTTCACCGGTACTATGGGGTTGTAAGACTGCTCAACCATCCATCCGTGCTTCCTTCGGTCGACCCTTGGTTGCACGTATCCCCCGACCCTATCCAGAGGCGTTCCTCTTGGTGTGGGAGAAGATGGGGAGCTCTCTTGGGTTCCCGGCCAGCCTCTTTGGAAGCATGCCCCGAGCTAAGGACACCGCCGATCCCAGCACAACCTCGCAATAGCGGTTGCTGCTAGATGCTGCCTTCCGTCTCTTCGAAAACGTCGGCATCGGAACTATGAACCGATTTCGGTGCTGAACCCTCACGGCCTGCTTCCTCACTGTGTACGCTTCGCACCCACCGGTCACCCAGTGAATGGCAACACTCGCTACTGACCTGCCTTGCTCGGCTTTGGTCAGACGGGATTTGCACCCGCTAGGCTGGATCAAGAGGTTTCACTTTCTCATCGTCAGTTCCCCCTCTTCCGAGCTTTTCCCAACGCGACGAAGAAGGGATCAACGACAACCTCGCGGTTGCGTTCAATCCGGCTACGAGCGTTATGACCGTGACCCAGCCGGGCGGCGGCCATTGCGATGAGGTATTCAACGCCCTCAACCCAAACTATATTGTGTGGGATGCGTTCGATCCGAGCGACTCTAGTCAGACGCGGGAAAAGCTCGTGCGACTGACTATGGTCTCAATGTCCGGCAAGACCGCGAGAACCTGCTACGACAAGGCCAATCAGATCGATACAACTGTTCCTTCGAACCGCGTCCGGCTACTATTTTCATTTTCAAAGGCGGAACAGGTGACGAACTTCGAGGAGAACATGACCAAGGCCGTCCAGAAGTTGATCGTGTTCACGGGTGGGGCTCCGGTGCAGACCCTCTTTTAGAGCAGCTGCAGGAGAATCTTTCGCAGGGTAGCAGCGATCAAGAAGGGCGGACCGCCCCTCGGCAAAGCGAGAGGCGGCACCGCTTACTTTGGTTGGAACTACTCGGCCGAAGCTTCTTCCGCAGCGGGCGAGGCGGCTTCAGCATTCTCTTCCTCAACTGCATCGGCAACGACCTTGACCTTCACCTGCGCGGTGACTTCGCGGTGAAGCTTGACGCCTACACTGAATTCGCCCACGCTCTTAAGTGGCTCGCGAAGTTGAATCTTGCGGCGATCGATCTCAAAGCCGTTCGAGGCCAACTCTGCGGCAATATCGGCCGAGGTTACCGAGCCGAACAGGTGTCCCGCTTCACCCGACTTGCGAGTAAAACTGAGCACGACGGGCTCGAGCTTAGCGACCAGCACCTCGGCGACGGCTTTCTCGCTAGCCGAACGGCGGGCGGCGGCGGACTTCATCTGATCGATGACGGCCTTGTTAGCCGCAGTCGCCTGCATGGCGAGCTTGCGGGGCAGCAGAAAGTTGCGGCCGTAGCCGTCTGCAACCTTCACCACGTCTCCGCGATGCCCCAGATTGTCTACATCTTCCTTCAGAATAACTTCCATGTGAAACTCTCCAATGCTTCTGGCGGGCTCCGGTTGAGCGGCGCGCCGCGTGTTTCTTGACTCTGGCTGCGAACTTGCCCGCAGGAGCTAATGCCCTGCCCAATATTGAAGCGCTTGCGGCACCACTGAAGCCGTGCCCCAATTCAAAACAGCATTCTTCCGCAACCAGCTAAAGCCAGCACCCGTCAAAATCGCGGCCAATTGCGCCTTTTCCGGAACATCGATAACCGGCACAGTGCGCTTGCCTCGAGTGAATCGCTCCGCTCCTAGTGCCGCGTGGCAAATGGCAGCAGTGCGATGTTCCGTGCCTGCTTGATGGCGCGAGTCAGGCGGCGCTGGTGCGTGGTGCAAACGCCGGTCAGCCGCCGCGGCACAATCTTGCCACGTTCGGCCACAAATCCCTGCAGCAGGCGAACGTCGCGGTAAGGGATCGCATCGATCTTCTCAGTGCAGAACTTGCAAACCTTCTTGCGGCGGAAGAACTTGCCGCGTCCGCCGGGTCCGCCTGAGGGACGTCCACCCGCGGGACGGCCGCCCGTGCGGGGGCCTGAACTCGAACCTGAACCAGAACTCGAACTCGGACCTGAGCTCGAATTCGGACCTGAGCCAGAACCAGACTCGGCCGCTTGCGGTGCTGCTACGCCCGCTTCGGGCGCCTTTGCTTGAGTCTCATCAGACATAGTGTTTCCTCTTTTACTCTCTTCGTTTCCGCCGGACGCCTCAACGGCACAGCGGTGCAACAATTCGGGCCACAAACGCCCCGATCAATCCGGGTCCGCAGCGGCAATGGACGGCTACGCCGCTAGACCGTGACCTGAACCGGTTCTGCGGCTTGCGCCGCGGCGGGCACGGCTGCAGGGGTTGCAGCAGGCGCGGCAACTGGTTCCGCACTCACTTTGCGACGGACACCGCGCAGGGCCTTTACCTTGGCCAGGCGCTTCTCCTCCTCGTCGATGCGGACCGTGATGAACTTGATCACCGGTTCGGTCACGCGCAGGCGGCGCTCAAGCTCGAGCACACCAGCGCCATCGGCTTCGATGGTAAGCAGAACGTAATTGCCGTCGTTGAACTTGCGCACCATGTAGGCAAGCTTGCGCCGGCCCATCTTTTCGACAGTCTTCACTGTTCCACCGCCCGAGGTGACGGTGGTGCTAAACCCGGCAATCAGCTTGTCGGTATCCTCTTCGGTCACATCAGGCCGAACAATAAACATAACCTCATACACACGGGACATCTGCATTCCTTTTCCGCCGGAGCAGTCGCTCCAGCTAGCAGTTCACAGTTCGTAGTTCAAAGCCACTGTGCCCTGCCTCTTACTCGTCCGCCGGTGGCGTTTCGCTCCGGCGGTTGAACTCGTTCATCGCGGCTGCCGGTCCTAGTTCGACAATGCGCCGCGTAGCCGTGGCCACCCGGTCAAGCACCTCGTCCAGAACCGCCAAATCCGCCTTGCGCATCGGCGAGAGCAGATAGTCCCTGCCCGGACGCCTTCCGCCCCCGGCGGCAATTGCTTCAGGTGGCAAGTCAAGCCCTACGCCAATGCGCAGGCGCAACCACTCCTGAGTGCCCAGGGCGCCGGTAATGCTGCGGGCTCCGTTGTGCCCGGCGGGCGAACCGCGCTCCCTGATCTTGAAGGTCCCCAACGTCAGGTCCAGCTCGTCGTAGATCACGAGAAGATCCTGGGCCGGGTCCGCTTCAAATTCCTGAACCAGAGCGGCCACTGCAAGCCCGCTCAGATTCATAAAAGTCTCCGGCTTGGCCAGAACCACCGCCCGCCCTGCCATACGGCATGTTGCGGTAACGGCCCGGCAGCGCCGGTTTTGGACCACAACCCCTTCCTGCTGGGCGATGCGGTCAATAGCCATGAACCCTGCGTTGTGCGGGGTCCACTGATACTCCGGCCCCGGATTGCCCAATCCCACAATCAGGAAAGGGCTCGTCCGGTCACGGAACTCGCTTTCTCCGGCCAAGGCTTACTTCTTAGCCCCGGCGTCGGCTTTCTTCGCTCCAGCCTCAGGCTCCGTCTTGCCCTTCTTGGCAACTTCGGGCTCGCTTCCGGCCGCTGCGGCAGTCGCTGCTGCTTCAGTCTCAGCTGCCGTCGGCGCTTCCTCGCGGATCGAAACCACGTGCGCTACCGTCGCATCTGCGGCATTGAGGAACTTGATCTGATCCGAGTGCGGAAGATCGCTGATACGCAGCACTCCGTGCAGCCCCAAACCGCTCACGTCGATGTCAATGTGGCTGGGAATGTCGGCCGGCAAGCACTCGATTTCAACTTCACGCATCACCTGGTCCAGAATCCCGCCAGAGGTCTTCACGCCCATCGGAATGCCCAGCAGCTTGACGCGCACCTTCACGCGCAGAACCTTGTCCAGGGCGATCCACTTCAGATCGATATGAATCAGGTTGTCATTAATTGGCTCGCGCTGCCAATCGGCGATCATGGCCTTGGCTGCGGCCTGGCCGGCTACTTCAACATCGAAGATCGTATTATGGCCGGTTTCGGAATACAGTATCCGGGAAATCTGTTTGGGCTCCACCTCGACGGCAATCGGGTCACGCCCTGCGCCATACAGTACGGCGGGGATCTTGCCCGCGACGCGGACGCGGCGCGCGGCATTCTTGGTGAACTTGCCCTCACGGGGCTTGGCTACGACTACTTCTGGCATTACGGTCTCTCGTTTCCTGGTTTCGGGCACGGTACAGCTAAATGTCCGCTCCCTTTGTTGTCGCCATGCACCAGGCTTAAGGTGTTAGTGATCGGAAGTACTACCTGCGAATCACGTTTACCGTCTGCCTATTGCCGGCTAATCGTTGTCGTTGCGGGTCACTGATCCCTGAAACCTGATCCCTGACCCCTGCTTAGTTGAACAGCGAACTGACGCTGGTCTCCAGGTGAATGTTCTCAATGGCCGTGCCCAGCAGGCCGGCGATCGAGAGCACTTTGATCTTCGATAACTTCTGTGCTGCCTCGCGCAATGGAATAGTGTCGGTCACAACCAACTGCTCCAGGCGCGATGAGGCGATGCGGTCAATGGCCGGGCCTGAAAGCACGGCATGGCTGGCACAGGCGTAAACAGCCGTTGCGCCCGAGGCATAAAGAGCATCCACCGTCTTCACAAGCGTACCGGCTGTGTCGATGATGTCGTCAATGATGAGGCAGGTCTTGCCGTTCACGTCGCCCACAACGTTCATCACTTCGGCCACGTTGATGTCGGTGCGGCGCTTGTCCACAATCGCCAGCGGCGCACCAATCTTCTGCGCAAAAAAACGGGCCCGCTCCACGCCGCCCGCGTCGGGCGAAACCACCGTCAGGTTGGGCAGCTTGAGCTGGTTGAAATAGCTCACCAGCACCGGGCTGGCAAAGATGTGATCGACGGGAATATTGAAGAATCCCTGAATCTGGGCAGCGTGCAGGTCCACAAAAAGAGCGCGATTGGCGCCTGCCGTCGTCAGCAGATCAGCAATCAGCTTGGCGCTGATGGCTACGCGCGGGCGGTCTTTGCGATCCTGGCGTGCGTACCCATAGTAGGGCACCACCACCGTGATTCTGGCCGCCGAGGCCCGCTTGAGCGCGTCAATCATCACCAAAAGCTCCACCAGATGCTGGTCCACCGGATAGCAGGTAGGCTGCACCACAAACACATCCACTCCGCGCACGTTCTCGAGGAGCTGAAAGTACACTTCGCCGTCGGCAAAGCGCTGCATCTTGGCCTCGCCCACCGGAACCCCGATGTGGCGGGCAATCTCTTCGGCCAGCGGTTTGTTGGCCGTGCCGCTGAACAGCTTGAAGCGCTTGTCTTCGCTCAGGTTGCGGGCCTTCTTGCGCTCGGCGGCCGGCTTGGCTTCCTTGCCCTTGGTACCGTCCTGCGCAACACCCTTCTGAGGTTCCTTCTGCCCGGACTCCTTGCCCGCGCCGTCACGCGAGGCGTTTGGTCCGTCTTCAGGGTTTCTGTCTTCCGCTGTCACCGTCACCGTCAGTGTTCCCGCTTCCATTTCCGACTACCTCCAAGCTGGTTGGCTTTGGCTGTTCTTCGGGTACCGCAAAAAACTTGGCTGGGCGACCAGGATTCGAACCTGGACAAGTGCCTCCAAAGGGCACTGTCCTACCATTAGACGATCGCCCAAACTCAGCAGCCGTCCGCGAGTCTCTCCCGCAAACCCGACTACTGTCAATGCAAAAGCATCTCGCGCCAGTAGGGCTCTCGGGGCAGGGTTCGTGTCAGGGTGCTTTGCACATTTACCCCTTGAACCTGTTTCGTCAGCCGGACTTGAGCTGCTTCCGCATCCCCACGGGTCAGGTACAACCCGTAGAGCGCCGAACCGGACCCTGAAAGCGAGGCATACAGAGCTGCCTCCGGGGTGCCCGAAGCCGCAAGAAGACGCTTGATTTCTGCAAGGGAAGGATGCTGGGTAAACACGACCCGTTCAAAGTCGTTCTGGATCCAGCTACTGATCCCGGTGCGGACAAGCGCGGACTCTTGTGGTCCGGCCAGGTCCTCTCGACGTGAGAGGACACCGGAGGAGCCTGCTCCCCGCCCGCCCTGCGGAATTCCCCCCGCAAAAGCGCTGGCATAGGCGCGGCTCAACTTGTTTAGTTTATCTGTACTTGCCTCAGCGGTCAAACCCTCGGCCACACACAGCGCATCCCAGTCCCGAAAAGCCTGGGCTGTCGAGACGCCCAGCTCCGGCGTGGCCACCAAGCACCACACCGCCTCAATGTCCGGCAGCGGATAAACTTCCTGCCCCCGGTCCAGCCCCAGAACCGTCCCGCCGATCAGGAAAAGCGGCACATCCGACCCCACCCAGGCCGCAATTTCCAACCGTTGGGTGCCCCAGGTCTCGCTTTTGAGACCTGGGACCCCAGGAACCCCATCTCCAATCCCCAGCTCTGCTTCCAGCCCCACCAGCGCCGCCACCGCGTTGGCCGAACCCGCGCCCAACCCTCCCTGCACTGGCAACCGCTTCTCAATATGAATCTCAACTTCCGCAGTACGACCAAGCGTCTTCAGCGCCCGCTCGACCATCTTCCACGCCGTGTTGCGGTCATCGCCAGGCACACGACGGTCGTTTGAAGTCAGCCGTATCGCAGTTGCGGCCGCGGGCTTAGCCGTTACCGTCACAATGTCGTAGAGCGCAAGCGTCTGGTAAACGGTCGTCAGCGCGTGGAATCCATCCGGACGCGGCGCGCCGATACCGAGGCCAAGGTTGATCTTCGCGTGTGAACGGACGGCGGTAGACATACCGGTTCATTGTAGGCCCTGATCCATTGAGAGCGAGAACCAGAATGCCGGCGCTTCCAACGCGAAGCCGCGCGGCCATGCCGCCAAAATCCCTGTCAAAACAGGGAACTTCCAGAGTAAACTTTGCGTAGAATCCTGGGAACGAATGCGGGAGCTACCATGCACTTCCTGATTTTTCTGATTGCGCTCTACTTCCTGCCGGCCATCGTTGCGGCGGCGCGGCACACGCATAACGCCACAGCAATCCTCCTGCTAAACCTCTTCTTCGGCTGGACCGTGATTGGCTGGTGCGTCGCGCTCCTCATGGCGATTTGCTCGGCCCCCTATTACCTCTACTACTATCGCCGCGGATGGTGAGAATAGGCGCCGCGTCGCCCAAATCGGGCTGGGCTCTGCGCGACTGGTTCGCTGGCGCCACGCTGTTTCTTCTCACCGCCGCGGTCGTTCTCTGGCAAAACGCGCATGTAGCCGTCCTCTGGGACCTCAGCTACACTCTCGACAGCGCCACGCGCATCGCCCTCGGCCAACTCCCTTATCGCGATTTCCCCTTCGCCCACGCGCCTCTCACATTTCTCATTCAGGCAGCCATCATTCGCCTCACTGGCCGCGTCTTCTTTCACCACATACTCTACGCGGCCGTCATCGGCGGCCTGGGCACGGTCCTCACCTGGCGCATCGTCCTACGCACCCTTCAGGAGCGCGTAACTCACGCATGGACCATCGCACTCATCCTCGCCGCTCCGCTCACAGTCTTAGGAATCTATTGCATCCTCCCTTTTCCCTCCTACGACTGTGACTGCGCATTCTCGATCCTCGTCGCCATCTGGCTCTTGCAGGGGCTTGCCGCAACTCCAGAAATCCGCTCGACAAAGCAGAGCATCGCCCGCGGCTTTGCGTCTGGAGCAGCCATTTGCCTGCCCGTCTTCTTCAAGCAAAATATCGGCCTCCCGTTTGTGGCAGTCTGCCTTGCCCTGGTGCTTCTCTCGCTCGCCGCGCCCCTCATCTTCCGCCACCGGCGAGCCTCGGTCCCGCGCGCAGCCTTGTTCGCCGTCCTCGCCGGAGCCACCACAACCCTCGCCCTCGCCGCACTCTTGATTCAAGGCACCGTCGGCATCGGAAACTACATCCACTGGACCATCCAGTTCGCTGCCCAGCGCCGCCTTCCCGGCCTCCACGACATGCTCGCCGTCTACCGCGATCCCACCCTGCTCTGGACGCTACCCTGCGCTGCAATAGCCCTGTTCTTGCTGCGCAGCCCGCTGGCCAAAGCGCGATCGGCACAGGTTGCGGCCCTCGGTCTTCTCGCCGCCCCCTTCCTTTTCACCCTCTGCTCTCTGTTCCTCTACGACGACGCCGACGAGCGCGGAGACAGCCTCCTCGCCTTGTGGCCGCTCCTGCTCATCCTCGCAGCCGCCATGGCCCTGTTCAACCTCTTCAAGCTTCGCCGCCAACTGAATCTTCGCGCCCTGCTGCCTATTATTCTTCTCGTTGCCATCAACGGAACCCTGATGTCTCAACAGCTCTGGGGATCCACCTACGCCATCTGGCCGCTGCTCATCCTGCTCATCGCCGAGATGATTCCCTTCCTCGCGGAGCCAAAGCCCCCTGGCGCAGCATCCAGATTTCTCTCTCGAAATCTCGCTCTAGCCTTGGCCGCCGGAATTTCGGTGACACTGCTGATCTGCGGCGCTTTCTACACCGCCAGCGAAGAACGCCTCTCCTACGCGCAGTTCCCCGACACGCCTGTCGAGCATTCCGCCTTCCCACAACTCGACGGCATCTCCACACCCGGACCCTACCTGCCCAATTTCGACGAGCTGCTCCGCTACGTCTCGGCCAACATTCTCATTTCCGATGGCCTCATCCTGCTCCCCGGCGAAGACCCCTTCTACTTTGTCACCGGCCGCACTCCACAATTCCCAGTACTGCTCTTCGATCCCGCCACCGACCCCTATTCGCCCGCGCAAGTGGTCGAACAGGCGCGCCTCCATCAAATCCGCTGGCTGATCGTCAAGCGCGATTTGCAGATCAAGCAGGACCCCACCCCGCAGCGCGGAGCTACACTCAACGCGCTGCTCCCGGACTTCACGCTCTCTGTCCACCTGCACGGCTACGACGTGTACATGCGCCGCTAAACTCCGTGCGCTTTCGGCTTGTTCACAGCCTTGCGTGACCGCCGTAGTTCTTCCCAATCCTTCTCCGTCTGGTCCGCATACAGCGAGCCGAACTTCGCCAGCGCCTCGGCAAACCCGCCCCCGGAACCCAGATAACCGGCAATCACCCGCGGATCGCCCGACCGCGCATGCCCCCGCGCCAGTAGCTCCCCGCAAACCTCCGCGTACGCCGTCAATCCGCTCCCGGCCAAGTCTTCCAACTCAATCGACCCCTTGTGATCGTTCAGCTGCCTCACCAGATATTGACGCCCGCCCATTTGCGTCCAGCCCAGAAACGGGTCCGACTGCATCTGCATCGCACGCTGTCCTTCCGCCACGCGCTGCCCGTTGTGGTGCGCCGGGTGCGCATCGGGCAAATAAGGCGCATAGGTCGACGCCGTCTCCTCTTTGATCTGCAAAAACAGCGGATCCTTCGGTCCGTTGCCTTCAAAGTAAATGCAGTAGTCGCGCAGCCCCACCGAGCCCGTGCCCACCACTTTAAACGCCACGTCCACCGGGCGATAAAACGAAAGCAGGTGCTGCCGCTGCGGCTCCAGCATCGCGCGGTAAGGCCCGAGCGAGGCCAGCACAGCCGACGCCTGCGAACCAGTCACGCGCGTAAGCATCGGTTTCGATTCCCTGAAACGCCGCGCCGCGCCCGCCTTCGCCGAGCCCACCTCGGTCAATTGCTCCACCGTATGTTGCGGCGTCGCCCGCTCCGCCTTGGTCAATGCAGCGTGTACCGGCTCAACTAGGCCCAGCCGGTGTACCTGAAAACGGTTCACTTCGACCGCAGGCATCTTCGCGAACGCGCGCATCCCGGCGCAATACCGCTCGATGCACCGGACCACGGCCTGTTGCGCGGCTGATTCCTTGTGCCCCGACCCGCGTCCCGCCAGCACCAGTGAGGCAGCCATGCGTTTCAGGTCCCATTCAAAAGGCCCGCGAATCGTCTCGTCGAAGTCGTTGATGTCGAATACCAGCCGGCCGTCGGGCGCGGCATAGGCGCCCAGGTTGCGCACATGCGCATCGCCGCAAAGCTGCGAAACAATGCCTGTCGAGGGCAGCACGGACAAGTCGGCAGCCATCACCGGCGCTGCACCGCGAAAGTAACCAAAAGGCGACGCGGCCATCAGCTCGTACTTTAACTTGATGAGCGACGGAACGCGTCCACGCATCGACCGTTCAAGAAGCGCAAGCGCCGTCGAACTCCTCACCTTCGGATTCAACTCATCGTGCTGCTGGCGGCCAACCTGCTTCCGTCGCGCCTGGCCCAGCGAGCGCCGTTCTTCCAGACTTGTACCCTGCATAGCCGGAACATACACTCCGCAATCGCCGCACGCAATATGGCACTCCCGGTGATTTAAACTTTCTGCTGGAAGCCCCGTGCTCTCCAAAGCAACCTGAAAAATACAGGACGGGCTCCGCTCTCGGAGGAATGCCTCTTGTCCCATGCCGCCGCCCGCCTGACTGTTGCCTTTCTTGCACTCCCGCTCGGGGTGCTTCCACTCGCCGCGCAGGCCCCGCAGAAACCTCTCACTGTTGAGGCCATCTATGCGCACGGATCTCCAGCAGGCAACCCGCCCGAAGAACTGACCTGGTCTCCCGATGGCAAACACTTGGTCTACCTCGACGGCGGGCAGTTGATTGATCTCGACCCCGGTACGGGCAAGCCGCACGTGCTGGTGAGCCGCGCCAAAATGGCGATGCTCCTGGGCGGAGATGGATCCGAGCAGGACCGCGACCACCGCCAGCGCTACAAGATGGCCAGCTACATTTGGGGGCCCGACTCAACGCATCTCATGTTCGACTCCAACGGCCGTCTGTGGATCTACGACCTGCGCAACGGCACCGGCATCGACGTCGCCTTCACCGGCGCCGGCTCCGGCGACGATCCCCGCTTCTCGCCCGACGGCAAATCGATCTCATTCATTCGCGACAACAGCCTCACCGTCATCAAGCTGCGCCAACCCGGCACGCCCGCCACCATCGTCGCTCCCTCTCCCAATCGGGCCACGCTCAACGGCAAGGTTGACTGGGTCTACCTCGAGGAGCTCGAAACCCGCACCAATTACTACTGGTCGCCTGACTCCACGCACCTGGCCTATCTGCAGATGAACGAGACCGAGGTGCCACAATATCCGATCGAAGACATGCTTCCCACCCATGCGACGGTGGCCGCGCAGCGCTATCCGCAGCCGGGCGACCCCAATCCCGACGTACGCGTCGGCGTAGTCAGCGCCTCCGGCGGTAAAACCGTGTGGATCAAACTGCCCATCCAGGCCGGCAACGACTACATTCCCCGCTTCGGCTGGGCCGATCAGCGCACCCTGTGGATCGAAACGCTCTCCCGCGACCAGAAGCATCGGAATATCTATCTCGCCGACCCCGGAACCGGTGACTCGCACCTCGTGTTGCAGTTGAGTGACGATAAATTTCTCGACGACAACTACAACGTCTGGGCCGCCAACGGCCACATCGTGCTCACCAATTGGAACGACGGCCACAACCATCTCTACCTCTACAGCTACGACAAAGACAACCCCAGCTCGACCACCGCAACGCTTGAACGGCAACTGACCAGCGGCGATTTCGAAGTCGGCGAGATATATGCCGTCGATTTTCAAGGCAAACACATTGAGTTCGCCTCAAACGAAGGCAACCCGCTCGAGCAGCAGTTCTGGCGCGTCGGCTTCGACGGCACGCGCAAGCAGTTGAGCGCCGGCGCAGGCTTTCACACCGGAAACTTTGCTCCCGCCGGAGCGGAGTTTGTCGACAGTCAATCCTCGCGCCTCGATCCGCCCACCTTCCGTCTCTGCCAGACCGCAGGCAAGTGCAACATATTCTGGCAGACACGCGCAATCGAGTCCTACCATCTGCGCGCCCCCGAGCCGCTCGAAGTAAAAGCGCACGATGGAACCACTCTCTACGCCACCCTGCTCTTGCCCGAAAGCACAGGCGCGGCCAGCACCCCGCTTATCGTCAACCCCTACGGCGGTCCTGGTGAGCAGTCTGTCCTCAACCGCTGGAGCGATGGTCTTCTCTTCGACGAGTTGCTCGCCCAGCACGGCTTTGCCGTCCTCCACGCCGACAATCGCGGCATGGCCGGCCGCGGACGCGCCTTTCAGCAGGCCGCCTGGCACAACTTCGGCCCTGTGCAGCTTGAAGACCAGTTAACCGTACTGGACGTGGCCCTGGAAAAGTATCCGCAGTTGGACCGCAAGCGCCTCGGCTGGTGGGGATGGAGTTGGGGTGGAACATTCACACTCTATGCCATGACCCACTCTGACCGCTTCCGCGCCGGCGTTGCCGTGGCCCCGGTCACCGACTGGCGCAACTACGACTCCATCTATACAGAGCGCTACATGAGCCAACCCTCCGATTTCGCTGAGGGGTACAAGAACTTCTCCGTGGTCAACTCGGCCGCCAATCTGCAAGGACGCCTGCTGCTGATGCACGGCACAGGAGACGACAACGTGCACATTCAGAACACGGTCCAGTTTGTGCAGCGGCTCATCGAAGCCGGCATTCCCTACGACCTGCAGATCTATCCCCGCAAGACGCACTCCATCGCAGGCCCGGACGTGCGAACGCACTTGTACAACCGCATTCTGGCTGAGTTTGAGATGTATCTGAAGCCGTCGGCGCAGTAAGGAGGGGCAGGAATCGGCAACCACCCGCTTCTGTGGTCTGATTTTATGCGTGGGAAAACAAAAACAGGATCGCTCTCGATGACGCGTTCATCGCGAACGCCGAGGCCCTCACAGGGAAGACCCGTCAGCCCTTACAACTCGTGGCGATTGAACAGGTCGTCCTTCTCGCGGCGCGAGCACTCCGAGCACTTCAGGCAGCAGACGAGAAGCAGGGCAACGCCCACCGTCACCAGGACGGCGAGAACGCTCGCGTTAACCGCAAACCAGTGCATGAGACTATACATAGCGCATGCTCTTATCCAAGCAATACCCCAAAAGTAGTGCTGTAATCATCACATCATCCCAGGGGTCTCGCTTTTGCCTGATTTCAGCCCACAGGATCACTATCTTGAATTTTCCTCTGTTTTTATTTGTATTCAAGAGAACAAAAGGCGAAAATACAATACAGCATGTCCCAAAGTAACAATCCCGAACCGGCTGCCGAAGCGGAACAGTGGCCGGATGAGTTCCAGAGCTTGAAGCAGGAGGCCGCGCCCGGCCAACAAGTACCCGCATCTCAACCGGAGCCCGCCGGCCAGCCGCAACTGAACTGGCTTTTTGTCGATCTGAACTCCTATTTCGCCTCGGTAGAGCAGCAGGTCCGGCCTGAGCTGCGCGGTCGTCCGGTCGGCGTCGTTCCCATGATGGCCGACACGACCTGTTGCATCGCCGCCAGCTACGAGGCTAAAGCCTTCGGCGTCAAAACCGGAACCATCGTCGCCGACGCCAAACGCATGTGCCCGGACATCGTGCTGGTAGAAGCGCGCCACAAAATTTATGTCGATTACCACCGCCGCATTGTAGAGGCCGTCGAGAACTGCCTGCCCGTAACAGCCGTGCTCTCCATCGACGAAATGGCGTGCAGGCTGATGGGCCGCGAACGTCCGCTCCTTGCCGCCATGGACCTGGGCCGCAAAGTGAAAGCGAGCATCATCGAAAGAGTCGGCCCCATGATGCGCAGTTCGGTTGGCCTCGCAACCAACCGCTACCTGGCCAAGGTAGCCAGCGACATGGAAAAGCCCAACGGCCTTGTCGCGCTGCCCAGGGACATCCTGCCCGAGGCGCTTGCCCGCCTCACCCTGCGCAACCTGCCCGGCATTGGCGCAAAAACCGAGAAGCGGCTCAACGACAAGGGCGTCACCACAATGAGTCAACTTCTGGCGCTCAACTGCGAGCAGGCCGGCGAACTGTGGGGTTCGGTTTGGGGCGAGCGTCTCTGGCACTGGCTTCAGGGCGAAGACTTCGACATGGTGGATGCCGAACACTTGAAGTCCATCAGCCACTCCCACGTGCTCGCCCCGGAGATGCGCACCCCCGAGAAATCCTGGGCCGTCGCTCACAAGCTATTGCACAAGGCCGCCATGCGCCTGCGCACGAACGGCCTCTGGGCCAGCAGCATTGGCCTCGCCGTTGGCTTCGCGGTTCCGCGCGGAGAGAAGTCTCCCGTTAGTCACCCCAGCGACAAAGACCCGTCGCCGGGGACCCCGATCGCTCGCTTCGGCGTTCCCACCCGCGGATGGCATGACGACATCAAACTGAGCGAGTGCCGCGACAACCCCACATTGATCGCCGCCCTCCGCCGCCTCTGGGAATCCCGCCCGTCTGGCCAGGACTTTGACCAACCCTATTTCATCGGCGTGCAACTCAACGGACTCGTCCCCGACCGCCTCCACTCCCTCAACCTTTTCGACGCGCTCGACGGCGAGCAAAGCCGCACCCGCCTGCTCGAAGCCATGGACGAGCTGAACAACAAATACGGCCTCAGTACGCTCGCCCCGGCCACCATGCTCACCGCCTACAAAGCCGCTCCCACGCGCATCGCCTTCCACAGCATCCCCGATCTCTTCTGAAGCTATCTTCCCGTCTGGTTTCCGGCAGCCATTCTCAAGCGAACTTTTTTCTCCCAATTTCGTAACTCTCTGCATCCCAATCTCCGCATCCCTGCGGATAAGAGAGTAGCAGCGAAAGATATGGCGCATAGTTGGCAGCCCGATTTCGAACAACTCGTGGACGAGCACCAGTCGATGGTCTATTCGCTAGCGCTTCGGATGACAGGTGATCGCGGCCTGGCCGAAGAAATTGCGCAGGATGTCTTTCTGGAGTTGGACCGGCATCTCGCCAGGATCGAATCGCCGCTCCACGCCCTTCACTGGCTGCGGCGCGTGGCGATGAGCCGCTCGGCCGATGCGCTGCGGCGGCGCAAGGTGCGCGGAATGGATTTGTGGGTAGAGCTCTCGGACGGACATGGCGCAAGCGCGGAAGAGCGCGAATCGCCCGTCGGAGTGCGGCTGGAGCAACTGCTGACGACGCTGCCCCAGCCGCTGCGGGCAGCGCTGTTGCTGCGCTATCAGGAGGATCTGACCCCGGAAGAAATTGCGGCCACGCTCGATACGCCACTGGCCACGGTCAAGAGCAACCTGCAGCGCGGGCTCAAGCTGCTCAGAGCCAAGGCTGCGGATTATTTGAAGGAGTATGTACGAGTCAAGGAGCAGGCGCGTGGAGTTTGAACCCATGGACGAGATTGAGCGCAACCAATTTGAACGTGAGCTGACGCATTCACTCGAGCGCCGCCCTGCGCCGCCCAGTCTTGCGCGCAATCTGATGGAACGGCGAAGCCGGCAGCGCGCCGAGCATCTGCACTTCCGCAGGGTGCTGTGGCAGCGACTGGCCGCAGGCATGGTGCTGGCGAGCCTGCTGGGCGGCGGGTTTGCCTGGCATCACCGCGAACAACAGCGCAAGGGAGAAGCGGCGCGCCAGCAGGTGTTGACAGCGCTGCGCATTACCAGCCACGCCCTCAACCAGATGAAGACACAACTCGCGGAACACGACCGCGACCAGCAGGAGTAAGGAGCACTTCAATGAGAAACCAACTGATTGCTTTGGTGCTGGGAACCGCTGCATGGGCCGCGCCTGGGTACACTCAAACGTCGCCTCTGCCGCTGCCGCCTGCGGTCGAGAAAGAACTCGCCGCGCGCGCCTCTGACGTCACCGAAGTCACGCTGGATAAGAACATGCTGGACTTCGCCGCAAAATTTATGAACGGCAAAGACAAAAACGATGCCGCGGTTCGGCAGCTCATTCAGGGTCTCGATGGAATCTATGTTCGCTCCTATGAGTTCGACAAACCGGGAGAGTACTCAATGGGCAATGTCGATATGCTGCGGCATTCCTTTGAGACCCCCGAGTGGTCGCCCATGGTGCGCGAACGCGAGCGCAAAAGCGGCGAGACCACCGACGTAATGGTGAAACTGGTCAACGGCGAGCCGCACGGAATGTTCATCCTCACGGCCGAACCGAAGGAACTGACCATCGTGCTGATCCTGGGGCCGATCCGGCTGGACCAACTCGGAGAACTGAACGGTATCGCCGGCCTCGGCGGCGCATTGAGCCAGGTAGGTGGCGCGCAACATGCGCCGCGCGGCAAGGATGGCGATAAAGACAAATTCAAGACCAAGGACAAGAAGGACGGTGCCCAATGAAACGCCTCTGGTTGATTCCAGTTGTTCTTGTTGCGCTGCTGGTTCCCGCCGCGGTGGTATTGGCCGGCAGCGGAGAAGGCGCCTTTGACGGTGTCGTGAGTTCGATCGAAAGCCGCTATCACGTCCATGCCACCCGCATTCCCTTCATGGGAGTGCTGAGCCTCATCTCGCACAAGGCCACGCATGGCGGTGTGGCGGGCATCCATGTGGCGGAATTCGAGAACTTCTCTGACCCGGTAGACGGCGACGAACTGAACCGCATGGTCGAGCAGAAGCTCGGAACCGGCTGGCAGCGCATGATCCGCGAGACCAGCCGCAGGGGTAAAGAGCAGACGCTGATCTTCGTGCACCCCGAAGGCTCACGCATGGGAATGTTCATTGTCGACAAGGACGGCAATGAGATGGATGTGGTGCAGGTTTCCGTCGATCCCGACCACCTCAATGAGAACATCGCCAGGTATAACCACTCGCAGTCTGATGACGATGACCACGAAGCCGTCGGCGGCGTTTCCAACTGAGCCAGGGGCCTTCCGCCTTTCAGAGAATCAAACTCTCCATATGCGGCGCGCCCCCCAGCTGCCTAAACTTGACATAGCATGGCAAGCCTCGCTCCAGCGCCGACCTCGGACTATCGAGGCCGGCTTGCGCCCTCGCCCACCGGTTATCTGCACGTGGGCCATGCGCGCACCTTCTGGATCGCATGGCTGCGTGCGCGCGACGCCGGCGGCGCGCTCATCATGCGCATGGAAGACCTGGACCCGGACCGCAGCAAAGCCGAGTATGCCGAGGCTGCGCTGGAAGATCTGCGCTGGATGGGCATTCGCTGGACCGAAGGCCCCGACAAAGGCGGACCCTTCGCGCCCTACACGCAGAGCAAGCGGCATCCCCTCTACCTCTCCGCATGGCGTAAGCTGCTGCGCCTCGGATGGCTGTTTCCCTGTCGCTGCTCACGCAAGGATCTCGAATCGGCCATCGGTGCACCCCATGAAAGCTCCGTGCCGGTTGGAAAAATCAACGACAAGATCGAAGCGCTGGACGACGAACCCATCTATCCCGGCACCTGCCGGCAGAATCTCTGGCGCGCGCCGCAACTGCCCGGCCCCACATCCAGCGACATTGAAACCCCAGACGGCCTGAACTGGCGCTTTCACGTGCGCGATGGCGAAGTGGTCGAGTTCTTTGACCAGAACCTCGGTCCGCAGCGCTATGTGGCTGGCGAAGATTTCGGCGACTTTGTCGTCTGGCGCCGCGACGGCGTGCCCAGCTACCAGCTTGCATGCGTAGTGGACGATGCTGCCATGGGCATTACCGAAGTGGTGCGCGGCGCCGACCTGCTCAAGTCCACCGCGCGCCAGATTTTGATCTACCGCGCACTCGGCCTCACGCTCCCCGCCTGGTTTCACTGCAGTCTGGTCGTCGACCACAACGGCCGCCGTCTCGCCAAGCGCCACGATTCGCTGAGTCTGCGCTCCATGCGCCAGCGCGGCCTCACCCCAATGAACATTCTCGCCGCGGACTTACCCGTCGAAGCGTGAAAAGGAAGCTGCCCTTCACGGTATTCTCGGCATCCCCGTCTTGCTGCTCGGCGGATCGACCGAGTTGTACTTCCGCGCCAGATCGGGCGTCGACTGCACATCCTCCGCCGGCGGATTCACGGCCTTCTCTACCTCCACGCCAAACACGTAGCTCGGCCCGAACATGTTGCTCGTAAAAATCACCAGCTTCTCGTCCGGCGAAAAGCGAACATTCGGCTCCTCGCGATAGTAGTGGTGAGCCATGTTCACCAGATGCTCGGAGTGAAACACCCCCGGCTGCCAGAATGTCGGCTCGTTCAGCGCACCCGGTCCGTCTGTAATCATCTCCGGGCGCAATAACTCAATCCACTCGCCGTCTTTGGCTCGCGCCACCTGCCCAGGGTCGCCACCGTCGTCGCAGAAGAGTGACTGGTCACGAGTCACGTTGAAGTGAATGCCCCACTCATTCCGCTGCAAGTGGTAGGCCGTGCGCTTGCCCGTTTCAAGGTTGTAGCCAGCCAGAAAAAAGTCTTCGCCCTTCGGGTACTGCCAGTCGTACCAAATCGTCTCTCCGTCCAGGCCCCAAAATTCATGGCCCGCGATCTCCATGTACATGGTCCGCTTGTGGATCAGTGTGTTGTGCGTCCCGTCCGTGTGAATCATCCAGATGCGATCCACCTTCTGCCATGGCCCCTCGTGGCAATACATCAGCAGCGCAGGATCGGTGGGCGAAAACAGCAGGTGATTCACCCAGTCCGTCGAGTGCAGCAAAATCTTGATGTCGCCCGGCTTCTCGCCATTCGGCCCCGGCTCCAGCCGAAGAGTAAACAGCACCAGCGGCAGCCGCGCCGCCAGCCGCCTTTCCATCATCTCGCCCTTGTCCATAGGCTGGTAATGCGGTCCTTGTGTCTCGCTCGCAACGCGGTTGTCGGGCCGCGCCGCCGCCCGCCCCGGCATATTCTGCCCGTATTCCTTCCCGGCAGCATCGCCCTCGATATACGTTCCCGCCGCCAGCGTCTCGTCCGCGTTCACGCTCACGATCGTCCGCTTCGCCGGCAGGTCCACAAGCTTGCGCACAACTCCGCTGTTGGTGTCGGCCTTGTACACCGAGGTCACGCCCGTCGCCGCGTTGGTCTTCGTAAAGAAGACACTGTTGGTCTTGTGCCCAACCACCAACGCATGCACCATGCCCGCATACATTGGCCCACGCTCATGGGCCGGCCGCGGAGGATTCGCAACCAGCAGTTTGGTCCGCCGCGTCGCCATCTCCATCACGTGAATTCCGTCCGGCGCCGTGTAGATCATCTGCCTGCCATCCGGCGTATAAGCGTTCACGTTAAAGTAGAATCCGCCCGAGTTGGGCTCATTGCTCAACCGCCACACGCGGTGCCCCGTGTCCTTATCCACCCAAGTCTTGGGCGGCATTGAACCTCCGAGCGAAGCCTGAGCAGCACACGCAAGAGACAAATTGACGAGAGTTAAGGTGGCAAGCAGACGAATGCGCATTGCGAAGCTACTCCTGAAGTTGGTTTGGCCGGACTTATGGTCGCGAATCATGTTGATCCACCCGGCTGCGCAACCAATCCTTGCATGCAACCGAAAATAACGCAGTTGGACAAACAGGTATCTTATTACACCGCGCAGCTGCCGACTCGGAAATCATTCTCGACTTGGCATGCTATTAGCCCGTCACACCACAAGATGCTCTTGTCGCGACGGAATGTCCGCAAATCCCGCCTCCATGCGACAGCCCGAGCAACGGCTCTTATACTTACAACGAATGAAATCGGGCAGTTTCCAGGTTGCGATTTCAAGAGGGACAACTATGACAACAATCAGCAGACGCAGTTTTCTCGCCACTGTAGCCGCTACCGCGGTGGCAGCACGCCTGGGAGCGCAGGGCCAAACCTCAAACCAGGTCTCGCTCACCATCCCCGCCAATGCCACTGGCCCACACATGCCTGCCGACTTCGTCGGCCTCTCCTATGAAGTGCAGCAGCTCAACGACCCAACTTTCTTCTCCTTGAATAACACCGGCCTCATTCGCGAGTTCAAGGCAATCTCCGCCCATGGTGTATTGCGCCTCGGGGGCAACACCAGTGAGTTCGCCTACTGGCAGCCCACGCTCAGCTCTCCAGAGCCCGAGCATCCCAAAACCCGCACCGTCGTCGGCGAACCCAAACCGCAGTATTATTCCGTCACCGAAGAAGCCGTGCGCAACCTCGCTGCCTTTCTCAAAGAAACCGGCTGGACCTGCCTCTACGGCATCGGAATGGGAACCAACACTCCCGAGCGCGCCGCTGCTGAAGCCGTTTTTGTCGCAAAGACCCTCGGCTCAAGACTCCAGTACTTCCAAATCGGCAACGAGGTCGACATGTTCGACCGCCATCTGCGCGATCCAAAAACCTGGTCCGCGAAAACCTATCTCACCGAGTGGCTCACCCTCGCCCGCGCCATCTCTGCCCGCGTCCCCCAGGCAAAATTCGGCATGCCCGATGTGGCCGCGAATGTCGCCTGGCTAACTGAAATCGCCGACATGTGGCCTTCCATCCAGCTTCCGCCCCACGTCACCACGCTCACGCACCACTACTACTTCGGCGGTCCGGCCACCAACCCAGAAGTCAACATTCCCAACCTGCTCAAGCCCGCCACCATGGCCAAAGTGCAAAAGACCTGTGACATCGCTACCGCCGCCGCGCACAAAATCGGCGCACGTGTGCGCATGACCGAAGGCAACACGTGCTACCGCGGCGGCAAGCCCGGGGTCTCCGACGTCTTCGCCGCTGCGCTCTGGGCTGCAGACTACTCTCTGCTTCTGGCCAGCAACAACTACTCCGGCATCAATCTCCACGGCGGCACCGGAAAGTCAGTCGCGAATTCAGTAGGCGGCTCATTGCCCGGCGATGTGCTCCTCAAGGAACAGGGCACCACTGCGGAGCAGATCGCCTCCCATCCACACCCCTTCTACACGCCCATAGCCACCTTCGGCTCGGAATACATGCTTGAGCCCGTCGCCTACGGACTCAAGTTCGCCGGATCCTTCAGCGGGGCCACCTTCCTGCCCGCCAACCTCACCGAAACAATTCAGGCCACCGGCGTCGACGCCTCCGCGTACGCCGTCAAACTCGACAGCGGGCAAACCTCCGTCCTCATCCTCAACAAGGATGAGGGCAAAGACCTTCACCTGACCCTCGATTTCGGAACCGGAAAATCCGGCGAAGTCGAAGCCGAGACCCTCCACGCCCCCGCGCTCGATAGCCGCGAAGCGCACATTACCCATGCCGCAAAACATGGCCGCGCAACCGGCGGCAAGTACACCGTCACTGTTCCGCACGCAACAGGCGTGCGCCTCACCCTCAAGGGTTAAGCGCATTCTCTAAACGGAGATGCCTCGCCGCCGTGCATCCTTCGCGTCTGCGAGGCGCCTTCGCCCGAAGCCATAGGCAAATTAAGGAGAACAGCACGATGGAACGCCGCCACTTCCTGAAACTCTCAGCCATGATGGCCGCACAGGGAACCCTCCACGGCGCAGTTCCTCCCCCGGAACCCAGTCCTGCGGAGCCTGGTATCTCCAAGCCAAACATTATCCTGATCATTGCCGACCAGCGCCATTACGGCATAAGCAAAGCGACGGGCTATCCTCTCGACACCAGCCCTACACTCGACCGCATGCAGGCCAGCGGCATTGGCTTCGAGCACAATTACTGCACCGCCCCTGTCTGCGTTCCAAGCCGCGTCACCATGCTCACCGGGCGTTGGCCTGAGGCGCACCACGTTCGCATGAACCTGCAGCCCCACGATGCCTTCTACGAGGAAGACCTCTACCAGGTGGCGCGCAGGGCAGGCTACAGAACTGCGCTGGTCGGCAAGAACCACACCTACCTCAAGCCGGAAGACGCCGATTTCTGGCGCGAATACACGCACACCGGCGGATACAAGGCGTCCGGCGCCCCCAGGGAGCTGGCCGAATTCGATGCCTGGCTCAGCAGCCTCGACTACAACGTGGCCGAGCAGCCCGCGCCCTTTCCCCTCTTCACGCAGCTTCCCTATCGAATCGTCTCCGACGCCATCGAGTTTATTGACACATCCGTGCAACAGCCCTACTTCATCCAGGTAAGCATTCCTGAGCCCCACGATCCCGAGCAGGTACCTGAACCCTACTGGAACATGTTCCCCCCCGACGCGGTTCCCGATCGCTGCGCCGGTCCCGACGCATTGGCTTCCCTTGGCTCGCGCGCCCAATGGGAGTACCACCTTCAGCAGGAAGTCTCTCCTGACACCGAAAAGAATTGGCGCCGCTACAAATCCAACTATCTCGGCGCACTGCGCATGGTCGACGACCAGATCGGCCGCTTGATGAATCATCTAGACAGCGCCGGCCAGAGCGCAAAAACTGTTGTGCTCTTTACCGCCGACCACGGCGATTACATCATGGACTACGGTTTGGCGCGCAAGGGAGTGGGACTCCCTGAGGACCTGGTGCATACGCCGCTCATCTGGTCTGGATACGGTGTCCATCCCTCCCGCTCGCTGAACAACGTCTTTACATCCATGGCGGACGTCATGCCAACGCTATGCGAGATCATGGGCACTGACATTCCCCATGGCGTGCAGGGCCGAAGCCTCTGGCCACTCCTGCAAGGCCAGGACTTTCCACCCGAAGAGTTCCGCAGCATTTACTCCGGCGTGGGTGTTGGTGGGCTCTACTACGACGAGCACGACAACATTCCCTTGAGCATCGTGCACGACCCGGCCCGGCCGCACATGTTCGACGAACTCAACATGGTCACGCAGAGCGGCAATCAGAAAATGGTCCGCATGGCCGAGTGGAAGCTCATCTACGACATGATGGGCTACGGCCAGCTCTACAACCTGATAGAAGATCCATGTGAGCTCAGGAATCTCTTCAACAAGCCCGAGACCTCCGCGATTCAGGCGCAGCTTATGACAGAGTTGGCAATGTGGCTCATCCGTGTGCAGGACGCCCTGCCCACCGGCCCGCAGAATCGCAAATACCAGACCAAATGGCCGCGCGAGCACAACTGGTTGGCGCCGTATCGCCACGGAGGACCGGCGCCAACCCCATACATTCCATAAGCAGGCCCGTCTCTCCTGCTTTCGTGTGCCCCATCGTTACCCGTACCAATCGTTACGCGTGCTTGATAAACGTTCCCAGCTGCAGCTCGACCCTGGCTTGGTCCAACTGAGCCTGCGTGTTCATCACGATCGGCCCGTACCACGCCACCGGCTCCTCGAGCGGCTTGCCAGAGACCAGCAGGAACCGAATCCCCTCCGGTCCAGCCTCGACCACAATCTCATCGCCCCGGTCGAACAGAACCAGCGAATGGTTTTTCGCGTCGTACACTGGCGCCGCATTCGGGTCCACCGCCGACTCCGTCAGCACAGCCTGCGGATTCGAAGCATCGCGAAACGTTCCTGCCCCGGCAAACACATATGCAAAAGCGTTCCGAGTCGTCTCCACCTGGATGCGTTTCCGCTTGCCCGGCGGCACGGAGATATCTACGTAGCGCGCGTCGACAGACATGGATTCAGTCGCCACGCCTTCCACCGGCCCCCTCTTGCCCCAGAAATCACCGCAGATAATGCGCGCATGCGTTCCATCATCCTCCGTCACCTCCGGTATCGCGCTCGAAGGAATGTCCTGGTAGCGCGGATCGGTCATCTTCAGCGCCGCGGGCAGGTTCGCCCACAACTGAAATCCGTGCATCCGCCCACGCTCGTCGCCCTTCGGCATCTCCTGGTGCAGAATTCCGCTGCCGGCCGTCATCCACTGCACGTCCCCCGCGGTCATCCTGCCCTTGTTGCCCAGGCTGTCGCCGTGCGCCACCTCGCCCGCAAGCACGTATGTAATCGTCTCGATCCCGCGGTGGGGATGCCAGGGGAAGCCGGCCAGATAATCCGCCGGATTCTCGTTGCGAAAATCGTCCAGCAACAGGAACGGATCGAACTCGGCCGTCTTGCCGAAGCCGAAGGCGCGCTGCAGCTTCACACCCGCGCCCTCGATGGTCGCTTTGGTTTCAAGTATCTGTTTCACTGCACGAAGTGACACGGTAGACCTCCTCTGCAATACATATAGTTAGATTCAGTTGCGAGCAATTCGAACCAACGGACGATTTTCCCGTCACTGCGTCAGCCCGTTCATCCCCTGATGTCAGCCCTTGATGTCAGCCCTTGACGTCAGCCCCTGACGTTAAGCTTTGATGAACTCTACATCCAGCGTAATGGCAATATCCTCGCCCACCAGCACGCCGCCTGTTTCCAGAGCCGAGTTCCAGGTCAGGCCAAAGTCCTTCCGGTTGATCTTCGCAGTGGCTGAAAGGCCAACGCGCAGGTTCCCCCACGGGTCCTTGGCTGGCTCGCTCGGGCCCTCCACCGCAAAAGTCACGGCCTTGCTAACGCCGTGCAGCGTCAAGTCGCCGCTCACGGCCAGCTCACCTTCGGAAACGCGCGCTACCTTGTTGGACTTGAAAGTCATTGCGGGGAACTTCTCAACATCGAAAAAGTCGGCACTCTTCAGGTGTCCGTCGCGCTGATCCTCGCCCGTGCTAACGGTGCCCACGGGAATCGAAGCCTCAATGCTGGACTTCATCACGTCGGCTTCGTCCAGGTTCAGCACACCGGTCAATCCGGTGAACTTGCCCTTCACGTTCGAGATCATCATGTGCTTCACCTTGAACTCGGCTGCGGAGTGGGCCGGATCGATGTTCCAGGTGGTTACGGTGCCGGGGGCGGCTGCGTTCGTTTTGTTGGCTGTTTCTGTGGCTGCGGTCATGTTGGTGTTGCTCCTCTCG
>Ga0307377_10001602_pt1 | contig 28117 bp, 23 predicted proteins | sample TR3MG_FD_202535 | JGI IMG/M metagenome (GOLD analysis project Ga0307377, IMG submission 202535) | Soil microbial communities from Risofladan, Vaasa, Finland - TR-3 | ecosystem: Environmental > Terrestrial > Soil > Coastal area > Acid sulfate soil | place: Finland: Risofladan, Vaasa | collected... | reverse complement strand
GGTTGGTGTATCCCAACGATGCAATGGGCATATTCGGCGACATGGAATTTGACTAAATATGATTGCCCGAATGGTGGAACACTTGGCCTTGCAGCAAGTGGACAGCCAAACGGTTTGTGCTACATGCCGTAAGGGGCGGGACACTATGGATCAAATTGAATTCAAAATAAGCGATAACACGACAGGAGAGTTTTCGTCTGCGAACCCTGCAATTCGCATGATGCGTTCCCGGTTTGGGACTGCGCTCATGGTTTTTGTAGCAACGCTTTATCCGATTGAATCTTTTAGCGCGACCTGTCAGCTAAAGACCGCGCCGGTTTGTATTGATAGCGTGCCCGCGTGCAGAAGCGTTATTGATAACATCGGGAACACGGTTCTGACGTGTTTAAGTACCGCTGTTGCGCCGCCAGGAGCGCTAGTTACCACCGCGTCGTGCTGGCAATATAAAGGGGTATACGATTGTTTGAATCAATCAACTCCAACTTATACGGATACTTGCTTGGCCATCAAGAACGGGGGGGAATGCAAGAACTACGCCGAGGTATCTTCTGTCTGTAATCCAGGCATGCCATTACTGGCGGGCGGTGTCTGCCCTCTGTTTGATGTGACTTATCAATGTGAAACTGCCCCAGGTAATCCGTACACAGAAACAACATGCAACTCGACATCAACCTGTGTAGATAAGGATGGCAATCCATCATTCTGCGTTGGGGCAACTCACCAAGAAACTAATCATGCTTTCGGACAGATGGTTGCAGGTCAAGAAACCGCACGCGAAGCCGGTGTTTATGCACAAAAAGAACTTTTAGGTGAAACAGACCCATCCAGGATATCCATCTTCAAGGGAGAGCCGGATCGTTGTTCAGAGGGGATGTGGGGGGCAGCCCCAAATTGTTGCAAACCTAACACCGTAAGCATGAGTGCCACCAATGCGTTAATAACTAATGAATTGATCATGACTGGCTGGAACCAGATTGCATCCCAGTATGTTGGTAGTGGTTATATGTTCGATACGCTACTCGATAAAATGACTGACTTGATCGATAAAGCACTTACGGTAATGCAAGATGTAATGCAAGGAGTTTCCAGTTCAACTTCCGTTGTTGCAACGACCGCTTCCAATGTGGCAGGCGCATCCGGTGCAGTTGGAGCTGCTGGTGGTATCGGGGTCAGTTTGCTGGATGTTGGAAACATGGTTGGGGGCGCTGTTGGCGGAGCTGTGGTAGGCCAGGCGGCGGGGGCATACGCATCAAAACAGGGTGCTAACACAGGGTTTGCTGGCACCGCATCGGCAGTTGGTAGTGCTGTAGGTACAGTCGCCGGCACTTACGCGGGTTCTTTCGCCATGTATGCCGGAACTGCTTTAATGAACGGTGCCGTCCTTGGTCAGGCTGTGGCTGCAGGATCCGCCGGAGCTTCCGGTGCAGTTGGAGCTATATGTTGGGTGTGCTTGATAGCAATGATTGTTATTTCAATAATCATGTCGTTTGCAGCATGTGCACCAGAGGACGCGAGTACGCAGCTCAAATTAGGTGCGCCTGGGCTCTGCCATTTTGTTGGAACGTATTGCAATACACATGATTTTGCGGGAGGTTGCATCACGACAATGCAGCAATATTGCTGCTTTAATGGTCGTCTTGGCCGCATCATTCAAGAAGGTGCGAAAGCGCAGCTTCCGGCTCTTGGTGGGTGGGGTTCGCCAGAGGCACCAAACTGCGCCGGGCTGAAAGTCAGCGATCTTGCATTAATCGATTTTTCGAAGATTGATTTGTCTGAGTTCATGCAGGATGTGGTAGCAAAAGTTGTTCCGGATGGGGTGCAGGAAGCCAAGAAAGTAACGGACATGACCAATTCATTCATGACTGCAAATGGCACCGATCCGATGGCAACTGATGGGCTTTTGGTTACAGGATCCGCCACGCAGCTTCCTCCTCCAGTTTTGCCCCCGTCAACAAACCCAATGGCAGGGAATACTCCGCCAGCAATAATGCCTTGTGATGTTGCATTCCAGGTCACATCAATACTTGCTGACGGGACATCGACCGGAAAATTCAACATCGCCAACTGCAATCCCGGCGCCATAATTGCCTGGTCTAATCAAGGCAATTGTGTGGGTAGTCCAGCAACGTCGTTGGACCCAACTAGCTCAAGCTTTGTTTCGAGCGTCGTTGACTCGCTCGGAAAATCAAATGTTTCATTCACGTTACCGCCTGCTTGCTTTGCGGTAACTTCACCACCAATACAAAATCTATGGAAGGGTATGGTCACTCTTGCGCCATATGGAACCTTAGGAGTTATTAATGCAATCTGGTAAATACATCGCGATTTCAGCTTTAGCTTTTTCTCTCATGCCAACACTGGCATTTGGAGATAACTTGAAAACCATGATCATGACAGCCATTACTGAAGGCAAATCGACCGGTTATCTTAATGATGATCTCGTTAAAGGATTTGCATCTCAAACGAAAAGCAATGAACCAGTGCTGATCAATATGGAGCGGATTCAAAAATACTCAGACAAATGCGCCGAGCTGGCTATCATGACATCGCAACCGGGAGTTCCTCAAAAGGATGGGAAGATGGGAGTGGCCAATCTGATGTTCAAGCTGCCAATTTGTTTGGATGGTTCCTATCCTGAATCACTTGCGTCGATGGATACGGAACGGAAGAAAGCGGCAATGGATAAGTGTCGTCAAACAACGCGGAAAGGACGGGTAAAGAATGGGTTTATGGAAGGCTCTATAGACTTTAACAACTGTCCCCAAAATGGTGTTGTCGGCATATTTTACGATGGAACCTGTAGCGATCTTGGTCCGGGGCCGGCCGCGATTGTCAAAGAATTCAAAATTGATGAGAAAGGTAGCCTTTCGATAAAAATGGCAATTCCAAAATCGTGCATTTCGGCGAAGGTTAATAAGTGGCAGCTTTATATCTTTGAGCGACGTGCATTAATGATGCCAAAAGAACTCGCTGGGGTACGTCCGGTATTCTGGTAATAAAAAACCACCCAAAAAATGGGTCGTATTAAGTGAGGGGAAAAATGAAATTACCAGAAAGATTTGTAAAATTCGTAGGCAGCCTTCCTGATAAAAATGAGCGTTATCCATTTCAAGGGGTTTGGCTGAATCTTTTGATTTTGCTGCTGATCAACATTTGGTTTCGCGATGCCGCTACTGACTTAAAGACTTTATTTGCACAAACTTTTTATGAGTGCGGCGGGCTGATGATTGCGTGGTTAACTTGGAAAGCACCTTGCAAAGATAATGAAGCGGGCGGCACCGGTGTTTCTTCCTAGCCCAGATAACTGAATGGCGATTTGTCAGATTTCTTTCCTGATCTTGGTACGGTGACAGTCAGGGGATCATTGTCATTTCATGGATCGTTGCGACAGGCGCACTGACTTTCATTTTCAATCCAGATGTTGCCCTTTTCGGCAATCTGCCAGCCCGAGCTGCCTGTGCCGCTGAATGTGCGGCGGCAACGACAGGGTTCCCTCTGAAACAGTCTGTTTTGGTATGCCGGATGCCAGGGTAGCCTTTATCCACTCGATGGAAACGTGCAGGCACATATTGGAGGCATCCAAGCGTCCAGCCTGGAAATGATCCGATTGATTCTACCTCTTCATGTAAATCCCCAAGTCATACGCAATAATCTTGGTTTTATGTCGAGTTTTGCGTATGATCTGGGAATGGCTTCCCTTGAACAATTTATCGATGACCGACTTATTAACGGTCGCGCCCACTTCTCCCGCGAAGAGGCGCTGGCCGCGCTCGACCTGAAGCCGGAAGCTCTGGCTGCCGCCATTACCCGGCTGATGAAGAAACACAGGCTGGCGAACCCCCGCCACGGCTTCTACCTTATCCTGCGTCCCGAAGACCAGATTGCCGGTGCCCCCGACCCTGTGCGCTGGATCGATCCATTGATGAAGCACCAAGCCCTCGACTACCGCATCTCACTGCTGCGTGCGGCGGCCTTCCACGGCTCATCGCACCAGGCAGCCATGGTCTTCCAGGTGGTCGTGCCCAAGCAGTTGCGCGACTTCGAAATAGGCCGCCACCGCCTTCAGTTCCTCTACCAGACGCCCAAGGCCTTCGCACAGGTCAACCAGACCGATCACCTCGACGAGATAAAGAGCGATGCCGGCTTCGCCAAGGTGGCCGGCGTCGAGCTGACGCTGCTGGACTGCGCCCGCTACTATCACAAGGCGGCCGGCATCAATGGCGTCGCGCAGATCGCCAAGGACATCGGCGCCAAGGCCGATCCGCGCGCGCTCGCGAAAGCCGCCGCAGCCTACGAGAATTCGTCCGTGCGTCGGTTGGGCTACCTGCTCGACCGTGCGGGTCATGTGCGCCAAGCCAATGCGCTGGAACCCTTCGTCAAGAAGGCTAAAACGGCGGTGCCACTGGATCCCTCTGTCAAACCTCTGATCGAGTCTCTTGCCGAACTTCACGAGAAAGACGCCAAGTGGAAGCTCGTGATCAATGAACCCGTGGAGATCGACTTTTGATTCCCAGCTCATACATCCAGGCCTGGAGCGCGAAGGCGCCTTGGCCCGACTCGCGGCAGGTCGAACAGGATCTGATCATCTGCCGCGCGCTGTGCGACCTGTTCAATGCGCCGGCGCTGAACGGCAAGATCGCCTTCCGAGGCGGCACCGCCATCAACAAGCTGTTGTTCAAGCATCCGCTGCGCTATTCGGAAGATATCGACCTCGTGCAGACACAGGCCGAGCCCATCGGCACGACGGTCGACGCGATCCGCGATGCCTTGTCATGGCTCGGCAAGTGCAACCGGGAGCAGGCCGGGCATTCGATGCATCTGGTGTTCAAGTTCACGCCCGAGGCCGATGCGCAGGCGACACTGAAGCTCAAGGTCGAGATCAACACTCGCGAACACGACAGCCTGTTCGGCATCAAGCCGTATCTCTTCGCGGTGGAAAGCGACTGGTACCAGGGCAAAACCGAGATCGCGTCCTTCGAGCCCGAAGAATTGTTCGGCACCAAGCTGCGCGCGCTGCTGCAGCGGCGCAAGAACCGCGATCTGTTCGATCTGCATCACGGACTTGAACAACTCGCGCTGGATACAGGCAAGCTCATCGCGTGCTTCGATTATTACCTGACACTCGAAGGCAATCTGATCACTCGCGCCGTGGCCGAGCAGCGCATGCTGGAAAAACTCACGCGAAGCCTGACCGAGGACATCGCGCCGTTGCTTCCCGCAGGTGTCCGTTTCAATGACGACGATGCGATGCAGGCCTTCGAGCGAATCTGGAAGGAGCTGATCGCACTCATCAAGGGCGATGCGTGGAAGCTGACTGACAAAGTGCTCGATGAGCTGCGAACAAAGAAATATCCCGGCCTGCTGAGCCGATAATGGAGACGCCATAAATCTGGTGAATCTGACAATTTCGCGTTTCCGGTCTTGCGACAATGTGACAGTCAGCCTCCACTCCTACCTGACTGTAATAGGGCGGGTGCTGGGCGCTGACGATATCAGCTTCGAGGTGATCTGAATAATCGACTTGGATGTAAAGCTGATGACTTTCGGGATCGTTATAAACACGTTCGGCGGTCAACTCTCGCCTTATACAATTGATGATGTTTCGGTTATTATCGAAACCCCCGCCGATCCAGACTGTCAGCGACTTCAAGGGCTACGCCGAAGCAGCGGGACGTTCGTTGTATTGTTCGTTGTGTTGTGTCGTTGTGTTGTTGCCGAATTCCAAGGTGCGTACCCAGCACTACTGAAAGCTATCGTATATGAATAAGCAAGCACCAGAGATTTTTCAACGCCCCATCACATCGCTCGATCTGACCGGCTTGCCGCCAACTACCGATTCCGGGTTTGAGCAAGCGATCATCATGCAGTACGCCATGCAATACGCTGCAAAGGGCTGGACTGCGGCGGTGGTCGTGAGCGACGAGATGGTGCGCGTTGTCGCTGTGCCGCAGCAGGGCATTGAGCCAAAGACTTACCTGATGGGACTGCTCCATCACGGCTATATCGAAGATGCGCTGCCGGGGCTGGAAGCCATGTATGGCATGGTCGATGATCCCGACATCTGCTTTAACTACGGCGTGGCGCTGTCGGAGCTTGGTCGCGTCGAGGAATCACTGGTGCCGTTGAACAAGTGCCTCAAACTCGATCCGAGCTACGACAACGCTGCCATCGCCATCGGGGTTTCGCTCTCCAAACTTAAGCGCTATGACGAAGCTGAAGTCGTGCTCAAGGCGGCAGCGAAAATCCAGCCGGACAATGCCCTCGTCAAACAGAACCTCGCTGCGACTTTGGCTCGGTCTGGAAAGTATGCGGAGGCGTTGCCGTATTTCCGCCAAGCCGCTTCGTTGGCACCAGATAACCCAGCGGTACTGATGGGGTTGGCGCACTGCCTCGACTCGATGGATGCTCACCGAAAGGAAGCGCTGAAGGTCTACAAAGACGTGGTGAAGCGGTTTCCAGATTCGCAGTTTGCGGAAGATGCCAAGCAGATTCTAAATCGGGCCGGTCAGGCGGATCTCCGCAAAGTTGTGGATGACGGGTATCGCCCGGATGCGGTTGAATACATGATTGGTGCCATGAAGCGGTTCGCTGAAATTCCGCGCGAGCAAGTCGGGCGTGTGGCCATGGAGATTGCGCGGCTTGGTGAGACCGGGCTGGAAATCAACAATCCCTTGAAGCGCTATTCGCTTACGAGCCTCGACGGGGATTTTTCTGGTCTGCAACTCCTTTGCTACATGCACGTTGGCATGGCGCTATTCGACCCGAAAGTGGATTGCGGTTCCGGGTTGCAGCGTGAGTACGAGATGGCCAAGGGGATGACCGGCAAGTGACCCAGCCCACCATCCTCGCCGACCTTGAAGTTGCTGAACAGGCAGGGCCATTACTTCCAGGCTTGCCTGCCGCTTCATATCCTTCTGGTGACCTGTTGGATGAAGCAGATGAATTCGATGTGCTCTACCACCAACGCCGCCACTACAACCGGGAATTCGGCTTCTGCCTATTTACGGCAGAATGCATTTTCTCTCTGGCTGCCCTGTGCAAAGGTAAAAAGGTGCTCGAAGCCGGTAGTGGTTCCGGTTGGCTTGCCGACCAGCTTGCGCAGCAGGGGATAGCAATCACTGCCGCCGACTGGACGGACTATCGGCAACCTCGCGACAAGAAGCGCGGCTATCCCATGCGATCCGTGTATCGCCTCGATCACCACGGCGATGCTGTTGCGCTGCTGCCAGGCAGTTTTGACATGGTGTTGCTGGTCTGGCCGAACCTCGGCACGCCGTTCGGCGAACGGGTTGCTCACGCGATGCGCTCCGGACAGATTATGATTCTCGAAGGCGAAGAGAAAGGCGGCAACAAGGCGACCGAAGAGTTTTTCGATGTGCTCAGCGCCGATTTCGAACGTCTCGACGCCGAGACGCAGGCGCTTAACGAACATCACCGCAGGTTCCCCGGTTTGCACGACCGGTGGCAAATATTGAGGAAAAAATGATTGAGGCACCCATTAGTACACCACCGCAAGCCTACATGGACATCATCAGTTCGCTGATCGACAAGGCGCGGGAACTTCTGGAGGCTGGTGAAAAACTTCAGGCGTTCGCCTTCGTTGGCAACCTGACCACCAAGGAAGTCATCCCAGTGATGATTCAGCCTGGAAGCGTCGAGGACAAAGATCAGTCTGCGCGGACGATCCAGTCAGCGGCGTTGGCATTGGAGGCTGATTTTGTGTTCGCGATCATGGAAGCATGGACGCTTCGGCCAGACAAAATGCGCCAAATGAATGCGATCCTCGACAAGTTCGGAAGCATAAGCGCCTCGCCCTATGCGATAGATACGTGCTCGCTTATGCTGGAAACGAGGCATGGGGTGTGGGCCGCACAACCGCAGATCAAGCCCAAGGGAATTTCCAAGAAGAAACGGACAATTGGGGTAGTCGAGTTCCGCTATTTCACCGAAGCTGAAGGCCGATTTGCACACCTGCTACCCAAGAAGGAAGGCGATGAGCCACCGACGATATTACATTGAATCACTGCAGGATGCGCCGACGAGACTTCTTCTACATCGTTAGATAATTCTGTCATATGGGAGATAATAAAAATGGGTTTAATTGTTCTGCTGTTGGTTGTTGTCGTAACTGTGGTGGTCTTTTTAGCTTTTCTCAAAGCAAAGGGACAGGGTGGCATTGGCGATCAGGCTTGGCCCTTCTACGCAAAAAAACCTCTCTCGCAACCTGAGCAAGTTCTCTATTTCCGCCTTGTTCAAGCTCTACCAGAGCATATTATCCTTGCCCAAGTTCAGCTTTCTCGTTTGCTCGGCGTCAAAAAAGGCAACAACTATCAGGCTTGGTTTAACCGCATCAACCGCATGAGCGCTGATTTCGTAGTGTGCAATAAGGATTCGAGCATTGTCGCCGTCATCGAACTTGATGATGCAACGCACCAGAAAGAAGATCGACAGGCCGCAGATGCAAAAAAGGACAAGGCATTGGCGTCAGCCAATGTCCGTGTAATTCGCTGGCAGGCCAAGGCAATCCCAGATGTTGCCAACATCCAATCTGCTTTTATGAATAACACTACGGTCAAATAGGGCGCGCCCCTTGCCTTGTATGTTGAAGGGCAGCTTCTAAGAAAGCAATCAACATGAGCGGTAGGTAGAATGGTGCCAGGAACGGTCACTCAGAAATGTTCCCGTTAACTGACGTTCACCACCAAATTGCATCACAAAGGGACAGTATGAAACGAACCACTCACACTGGAGCGAATGAATCATGGCGACTGCAGAAAATACTCCATGACCGTAGTAATAACGCGCCTCAATGTCGCCGTGCCCAAGATATTGAGTGATGTCGGGGTTATCATCGTTGGTAAGAGTTCCTTCGACTATTCTTTTCCACCAGCGCGGCAATAGTGCAAGCCTCCCGCTATCGCCGAAATCATGTTCCAGACCCGCCTGGATATAAAACCTGTTCCAGCCGCGGTGCATGGGGAGAACTTGTCCATTCGATTGATGCAACAATCCGGCATTAAGAAAGCTTGTGGTTACACCTAAGCCTGGCAGCAGATTTTCCGGACGGTACCGGCGCTTGCGAGGCGGCCTGCGTGTTGAGCTGATAGAGTGCGATTGCCGCGGCCTTAGCGAAATGACCGGTCACGATGCTCCGAAATACGCAGCTGCGGCGAGCAGGAATTTGGCGAGAGGGTTGAGTTTCATGGTGAAGGCTCCGTTTAATTTTTACAGTCTCTTACGAGGCCATTCATGCACCAAAATCTGTTAGGATTCGCCGCTAAGCAGTGCACAGATTAGTCATAAAGAGATAACAAAGCGGTCCCTTTAATTGTCGCTTAAAGTTTCTGCTTGCGCGCCAACTAAATATGTCGCGTATTTAATTCACTAAAAGTTAGGCTATATGGTTAGGCACACTACTGCAACGTTTACTGCTGACTTGGCTGAAATGCCGACTGCGACACAAGGCGAACCATCCAAACTGCCGCTTACAAAAAGGGAGTTGGGTGCTTACTACACGCCAAATGTCCTTTCTTCACTTCTTGCCAAGTGGGCAATTCGTTCATGTAATGAGCACGTATTAGAGCCGGGGTTTGGCGGGTGTGGTTTTCTTCAGGTGGCAATAGATAGGTTAACTGAGCTTGGCAGCGCATCTCCAAAAAATCAGCTTTATGGTTGTGACATTGACCCGCAAGCATTCGCATATCTTTCCGAAAAACTGGGTGTGTTGAGGCTTGAACGCCGTTACATACTTTCTGATTTTGTTGCGGTATCTCCCCAAGATTTTTCTACACCAGCATTTGATGTCGTAATTGGCAATCCTCCCTACGTTTCCCTTCACAATATGTCAGTGAGCCAGAAAGCATCGGTTCAGGCATGGAGAGAAAAAACAGGTATTAAAATAAATGGTAGAGCTAGCTTGTGGGCTTATTTCGTATTGCACGCCATGTCCTTTCTTAAACCAGGCGGTAGGATGGCATGGGTACTCCCTGGGAGTTTCTTGGAGGCGGATTATGCGACTAGCTTGCGTGCGGCTATTTCAGCTTGCTTCGAAGAGACTATCGCCATTCAGCTAACTGAAAGGATGTTCATATCAGTTGGCGCTGAGGAGCGTACAGTTGTGCTGCTGTGTTCTGGTTTTGGTGCGTCATCCAAGGGCTTTAAAATTAGCCACTGTGCATCGGCAAATCAACTTGAAAGTGAGATAGCTACCTATAGCCAAGATAATGCATTTCTGGATAAGCAAAACTCTCCCCCGCAATTGCAAGGCTCACAGGCCGATGCGTGTATCTACAGCAACCTGTCAGCCAGCACAGATGCAGTGAACCTAGGTGATCTGTGCAAGGTATTGATAGGCACGGTAACAGGCGCAAATCGATTCTTTATCATGTCACCAAGCCGTGCGAAACTTCACCATCTTGGGGAACGCAACTTAAAGCCAATTCTTTCCAAATTTGGTCATATCCAAGGTGCGCAGATCAACGAAGTGGATATTGAAAACTGGCATTCTCAGGATAAACCCTACCTATTATTTCACCTGCCTGATAAACGGATGACACATGCGGCAGCAAACTATGTGGCAACGTTCCCAAGTGATGAGCGCCTACAAAACAGTACATTTCGTCGCCGAAACGATTGGCTGAAAGCTGATGATGGGCGTATCCCTCATGCTTTTTTTTCCTACATGATGCACGATGGGCCGCGCATGGTACTCAACAATGCAGCAATCAATGCGACAAACTCAATTCACCGAGTATTTTTCAACTCGCCAGTTGCACTGCAAACTAGGAAGCTAGTTGTTATTTCACTGTGTTCTACTTTTAGCCAGCTATCCGCTGAACATGTGGGCCGGAGTTATGGTTCTGGCGTCCTAAAAGTCGAGCCTTCTGAGGCTAACAGAATAAGGCTAATTCTCCCCAAGGATAAGACAGATGAGCAGATTGATGCTGCCTTCGAGCAAATTGACGCATGTTTCCGTCAATGCAATACCAAGGGGGCGCAACAAGTTGCCGACATGTTTATTTTTGGAGATAGAAAGAAGCCTGACCGCGAGCAACTTATTTTTGCTTTGACCGGCGAGTTAGAAATCGCTAGAAATCGGAGAAGGCGTCAACGCAATGACATCTGAATTGCCCCTTCAACAAAGGACAAGTTTTTATTCATCATTGATGAAAAGTTTCGTGATTCATTACTTAACACTAGCTAAAGTTAAAAAATCAGCCATGCGAAAAGCAACCATATTTAAATATTAAACAAGGCGATTATTGTGGATCACATAGATGAACTCAAGCAATCACTTATAAGTGAGCTAGCAAAGCAAAACCTAAACTACGGTCAAGTGCTAGCCATCGCCAACGAGATTGCAAAACTTGATATAGAGAACGTCAGATTTTCTGTCGATGCAAGCCACATCTCTCGATTAGGTCTTGAACTAGTATCGAAGCAAGAAACAGCAGTGGCCGAGTTAATTAAGAATGCATATGACGCTGATGCAGTATCTGTAGATCTTATATTTAAGCAAACTGAGGTTGAAGGCGGTACGTTGGATATCATCGATACTGGGCAGGGGATGACTCGCGAGCAACTCCTAAATGGATTTATGCGAATTTCCACGCAGGACAAAGTAAAGAGCCCAATTTCATTGAAGTATGAACGACAGAGAGCCGGAAGAAAGGGAATCGGCAGATTCGCATCACAGCGCCTAGGTAGAAAGCTACAGATTGTCACTCAGCTAGAATCTGAAAACCATTCACTTGGGTTGGAGATCGACTGGAATATGTTTGATGGAGGGAAAGATCTATCCTCAATTTCAAACCAACTAAAGATTTTTCCTCGTCAGGCCAAATCAGGCACAACGCTACGTATACTTGATCTAAGAGATGCATGGAATGAAGCGCAAATCCAAAGGGCTTTTAGATTTTCCTCTGAGTTGCTGCAGCCATTTCCTTTGAGTAAGAGTACAAATGGAAACAAGTCGAAATTAGATCCAGGCTTCAAAATTACATTCTACAGAGAACATCAGAACGACCTGATTGAAGTCGCGAGTGAGGAGCAATCAATATTGGCGCATGCAACTGCGAAGATTTCTGGTGAAATTGATGATGACGGTGTCCCATTTATCACTATGTCCTCACAAAAATATAAAATTAATTCTGATAGAAAACAACTTGAGTTTGAGTCAAAACTAAAACCAAGGACGGGGCTGAAGTTGCAGAATTATGGCCTTCTGGCTGGAGTGAAATTCAGCGCTAATTATTTCATTGCAGATGAGCTTCCACTTGGAACACGAAGTATGGTTAGGGATATTCTAAGCCGACATGGTGGCATTAGAGTCTACCGCAATGGATTTCGCGTATTACCCTATGGAGAGGTGTTTGATGATTGGCTTGGATTACAACGATCTAGTGCACTCAGAGAATTGTTGCCACCACATCACAATACGAATTTCATCGGTTTCGTCGAGATCAACGATTTGAGTGGCCAGCGATTTGAAGAAACCGCAAGTAGAGAGGGGCTGCTGGAGAATGAAGCTTTTTTGCAACTTCAGGATTTTGTATACCGTGGTCTTCTCGCCGAAGTTATCGAAATAGGACGCCTCAGGAAAAAGAAAATTTTTGCAGGAGACTCCGCGCAGCCAGCAGAAGAAAAATCCAAAACAAAGACCAAGAAAAGTACTTCAGAGAAAGCATCCGATGTGTCAGAAAAGTTGAGGGCACTTGCAGCAGGTGCATCACAAAACCAAGGTGCCAATTCTTCCAGTAGCGAAGCAACTGGTGCACCAGATTTTGATGATCTCGCGAGCGAAATCGATGAGATCGGGGTGGAGTCGCAAGAGATGCTGGAAGAAATTGGCATGCTCAGAGTGCTGGCAAGTCTTGGGCTTACCATTGGGGAATTTACACACGAGGTTAGGCACGCCTTGGCTGCTTTAACTGTTACTGTTGGCAGTATGTCAGAGGTTGGTGCATCCGAAGATGCACTTGTTCCGCTTAAAGACAATTTGTTGTTGTTACAAAGCTATGTAAGATACTTCGATAGCGCAGTTACCCAAAACGCCCATCGTAAGCTAGAAACTCACGAACTTCGTGACTTGGTAAACGATTTTGTAGAGGTTGTACGACCTACTCTTCAGAGGCAGAATATTGAACTAACGACAAACTTTAATGGCTACGATTTATTCACTAAGCCAATGCATAAGTCAGAATGGTCGTCGATTTTGCTAAACCTATTTACAAATTCTATAAAAGCCATCCATCGAGCGGGAGGCAAAGGCCGCATAAATATCTCAGCAGGGATCATTGAAGAGCGGCTATATATTGATTTTGCTGATAATGGGGTTGGCATACCGCTTGAGAATCGGCCTAAAATTTTTGATGCATTTTTTACAACAAGCGCACCACCCAGTGTGCTTTCAAATGATAGTGAAAAGCTTGTCGGAACAGGCCTTGGACTCAAGATTGTTAGAGACATCCTAGATGGCTCAAATGGGGAGATAGAGCTAGTTGAGCCGCCAGCAAATTATTCCACATGTTTTCGGATAGAAATCCCGCGAGCAAATGAAGAGGAGATCGGCGATGCCAGATACTAAATATCTTTGCATAGATGATCAGCAAGATCAAACCATAGAGGCACTCTTAAATTCGCTTAGTCGCGGGAAATCAATTTCGTTCGACAGGCAAACACCTGTCGAAATTGGCCTTCAAATTAAACAAATTTCAGAGGCAGCAGAAATAAATAAGGAGAATGGCTTTGGCCTACTACTTGATTTACGTCTAGATACTGAGGCTGATGCAAATGGTAATAAAGTGCCATATCGAGGGCCAACCTTAGCGCAAGAGCTCCGTACTCGTATGGTGGAAAGGGCGGTGCGCTCGTTTCCAATCGTTCTTTGGTCAATTAACGAAAAGTTTGTTGCTTCATTCTATCCTGACGATACCTCCCATGATTTATTCGACGCAGTATATGGCAAGGATGAGCAGGTTTTAAAGCAACCACAAGTTGTTGCGCAACAAATGATTTCCTTAGTGACCGGTTACCAGATGATTGAGTTGCCTGAAATAAATAAACAGACAAGTATTCATTGCTTAGGCCTGGCTGATAGCGATTCTGTTGGCGTTCACCCTGCTTTTCTTGATGAATACTTATTGGCAATGGAAGCGCAGTCTCGACATGAGGTTGCCTACCTATTACTCAGCGATTTAATCAGAGTTCCTGGCCTGTTGGTCGAAGAAGCAATCGTTGCTGCTCGTTTGGGTGTTGATATCGAAAAGTCGAAAGATAGCTGGCTAGATATTCAGAAGCGTATTGATTACGCAGTATATCGCGGGCCATTCGGTGATGGATGGCAACGTTGGTGGTGGTTCCGTATTGAGGACTGGTGGAACGGTCTTTCGGAGAAGCAGCCTAATCTCCGACGCCTTGCGGCGGAAGAAAGAATCCAACTATTAAATAAGCAATTCAAACTTAATTTGGTTGCGGCGCACCCAATGCAATCAGGATATAGCACGAAGTTTTTCACTCTATGTGTTGCGACGAGAGGGCCACTCGATCCCGCAGATGGTTTTCGCGTAATTAAAAGAGACAGAAAGAGCTGGCACGACACCTCTTTTGTTTCTGCATACGCTGCGCTCAATAGAATCGAGAAAGGCAAATGGCGCATTGATCCTTTAGACAGGGAGCGCTTTGACCGATTAATGGAGGGCTAATGACAAAGCACGTCATCAATGCAGAGACAACTCGTAGGCGCATATCAAGTGACTTATTGTCACTAGTACAAATATTGCAAAATGGGTCTTCTGGCGTTGTATTGAATCCTGATGTTTTGGCGTCGGCTGCGTATCAAGCTAATAGAAGCAAGAAAACCCCGGATTGGTCATATGATGTCGCGGATCTTCACTTCCAGGTGGCCACCCCGCAGAATGTCTTACCATACGAGTGCGGTAAATTGCTAAACATCTACATGGATCTCGAACTTCGAGGTGTGTGCAACGATGAGCTTGATGACTGTCTAACTGGCCTTATTTTGCAGATACGCATAGAAACAGAGACGAAGAAAAATATCTGTTCATGGCATTTTGATCGGCATATTGATGATGGCGAATCAGAAGCGACTGTAGAGGCTCATCCACAGTACCACTTCCAACACGGCGGTCACGCCATGAAGCACTTGTCATTGGGTAACACACTGTTGTTGCCTGCACCACGACTAGCCTTTCCTCCAATGGATGCTGTTCTGGCAATCGATTTCATTCTGTCTAATTTTGCTGGCCTTTGCTGGCAAGAACTTCGTAACGAAGCGACCTACTCGAGGTTAATCAAAGAAGCGCAACGCAGACATTGGAAACCTTACCTAATGAGATTAGCTTCTTGGTGGGAGCAAGGGCCAAAAGATGAAGGAAAAATTCAGGCGCTATGGCCGCACTTGGTATAGCTAAATTATCAATTAATTGAAACTATAAGGGGTCTGAATTGTTTATTTAATCAGTTCCGCTCCGCATTACGTTTTCGCATTTTACTTCCCCAGTTCTTCCATCGCCTCTTCTGCTATTTCCCGCACTTCTTCGTGAGCATCGTTGTGGCAGATTTCAACATGAGTTCGTGCGGCTGCGCTGCCGGTGGCAGATTGCCGGAACCCGGCACAGCGGGAGTAGGGGAGCTGGCAGCCCCTTATTGAGCGTCAGGCAAGTGGTGGCCTGAAAGGTGGCCGGCGGTTGGTCGCGGAAGTGACCAAGCGCAAAGGCGCGTGCCTGGAAAGGGCATCCCGGTTTTCGCGTAAGCGAAGATACCCTAGTGTGTGTTGCATCATCAAAGAACAACGAATTCATAACACGAACATAGCCGTGATGTTTGAGGGCAACAACGGAGACGAACCGACCAGCCGGACGCTCGGGTGCGGTCGCTGAATGGAGCTTGCTGAATGGTGCGCCGATCCCGGATGCGGGAGGCGTTAAGGCGGTGAAAGGCGAGGACAGGGAACGATGGCATGACGGCGGGTTTAGCCGCGTCTAAACGTGTGTCCAAAGGATTGACGTTTGCGGCGTTGGTTTATACCAAGCGGAGCGCGAAGTTACGGGCCGCCCGGAATGTGCCGCAAAGCGGCGTCCCAAAGGGATGAGCGACAGCAAAACGGTGAAGAGGGGGCGTATTGGGGCTTAGTATTCGTTTCCAAGAGGTGACGCAATAATATTTTCCGGCGTGAGATAATCCGCGCAGTTCAGAATTACATTGACCTGTACAAAGTGGGAACCGATACGCTGTGCTATATCGTAGCCATGTCATTTTTGGGCGATAATTTCGCCCTGTAAATTATTGGGATACGGAAATGAAGAGTGAACCCGTCGCCGGAGTGCGGCCAGAGGTTATGCGTTGGGCAAGACAGTCAATCGGGCTGACGGTGTCTGATGTTGCCCTTCGTTTGAAGCGACCTGTTGAAGATATCGAAGCTTGGGAAGCGGGTGATGCGTTTCCAAGCTATCCTCAACTTGAGAAATTGGCGTATCAAATTTACAAACGACCATTGGCCGTTTTCTTTTTGCCCGTTCCTCCGGAAGAGGTAAGCCCAGCGCGAGAATTCAGAACCTTGCCAACGGATGATTTGCAAACGCTTGCTGTTGATACCCACTTGCACATCCGCCGTGCCCACGCTTTTCAGCTTGCGCTAAAGGAATTGTTTGGTATTCGCAACCCCAGCGAACATTGCATTTGGCAAGAGCTGTCGTTGTCCCGTGCGCGTTCAATCACAGATCAGGCAGCAGCGATTCGTAGCTACTTGGGCATTGCTCTTGAAGAGCAGATTCGCTGGAAGGATGAGGATCATGCGCTGAAAAAGTGGCGGAAAGCGATAGAGGACAAGGGCGTATTCATTTTCAAGGATTCCTTCGAGCAGAAGGATATTTCCGGATTTTGCCTTGTTGACAGCCAATTCCCCATTATTTATTTAAACAACAGCACAACCAAAACAAGACAGATTTTTAGCTTGCTCCATGAGCTTGCGCACCTGTTGCTCAGTGTTAACGGACTAAGCAAATTCGACCAGCGATATGTTGAGCGTTTGCCAGATGAAGAAAAACAGATTGAGCGGTTTTGCAACGCAATTGCAGCGGAAACCCTAATTCCTTCGCCTGATTTTCAGGTACTGGCGCAACAATTTCCGGCAAATATTGAGCGTGCATCCGAACAGCAGTTCTCAGATATCGCTACTCGTTACGGAGTCAGCCGTGAGGCGATATTACGTCGCTTCCTCGATCAAGGCCGCGTCACTGCCAACTTCTATGAGCAAAAAGCGAAGGCATGGGCGGCACAGCAGAAAAAAGGGGCAGGTGGCGATTGGTACGCCTCAAAGAATGCTTACCTGAGTGATCGTTTTGCGAAAGAGGTAGTCAGCCGCCACTACAAGAACCAGCTTAGCGTCGAGCAGGCTGCGGATTTGTTGGGAATCAAGCCCAAGCTCTTTGCCGGTCTAGAGCAGCGTATTCTGCAAGGGGCCGCTGCATGATCTATGTGTTTGACACCAGTTCACTTCGCTCGCTCCAGCACTTTTATCCAAGCGTATTCAAAACAATCTGGGACGGCTTGGATTCCCAGATACAGCAGAAAACTCTCATTTCAACCCGTGAAGTATGGAATGAACTTGAGCGGCAAAACGTAAGTGCAGATGTGTTGGCGTGGGCAAAGCAAAACAAGCAAATCTTTACTACACCGACCGCAACTGAACTTCAGTTTGTTGCACAGATACTTCAGATTAAGCACTTCCAAAGCTTGATCGGTGAACAACAACGGCTAAAGGGCACACCCGTTGCTGATCCTTTTGTAATCGCTTGCGCAAAAATCAAGGGCGGAACAGTCGTCACTGAAGAGGGGTGGGATCACGCCAGTTCAACTTTGTCCCCAAAACCTAACGCAGCAAAAATCCCCAACGTGTGTGCGCATTTCAATGTGCCTTGCATTGATCTCGAAAGATTTATGCAACAGCAGAGGTGGGCGTTCTAATGGCTCGAACTCATCTGGATCGTAAAATACGATCCTCCGATTCTCTCTAGGAGCGAGGCATGACCGAACCAACTATCACCTGTCCAAACTGCAATACTGAGATTAAGCTCAACGAATCGCTGGCCGCGCCACTGATAGCGGCTACACGCAAGCAGTTCGAGCAACAACTGGCGCAGAAAGACAACGACATCGCACAACGCGAACAGGCCATGCGCGAAAAGGAAAAGCAGCTTGCAGAAGACAAGCGCAAACTCGATGATCAGGTGGCCGATCAAGTTGCGGCACAGTTGAAAGCGGAACGCGCCCGTATTATTGCGGAAGAATCCAAAAAAGCCAAACTTGCCAGTGCCGCCGAACTGGAAATCAAGGCGCGAGAACTTGCCGAATTACAAGAGGTGCTTAAATCTCGTAACGAAAAACTGGCTGAAGCACAAAAGGCGCAAGCCGAACTTATCAAGAAACAGCGTGAACTCGATGATGCCAAGCGCGAACTGGAGCTCACCGTGGAAAAGCGGGTACAGGACGGATTGACCGTAGTTCGCACACAAGCTAAAAAAGAAGCCGAGGATGAACAGAAACTCAAGGTAATGGAGAAGGAGCAGACCATTGCCGCGATGCAGAAACAGATTGAGGACCTCAAGCGCCGGGCCGAACAGGGCTCGCAACAATTGCAGGGCGAAGTGCAGGAACTGGAGCTTGAGAACCTGTTGCGCACCAAATTTCCTTTCGATGCAATCGAGCCAGTACCCAAGGGTGAATATGGCGGGGATGTGCTGCACCGTGTTGTCGGCGCTGGCGGCCAGTCTGGCGGCACCATTTTGTGGGAGTTCAAGCGCACCAAGAACTGGAGCGATGCCTGGCTGACTAAACTGCGCGATGATCAACGGACTGCGAAAGCTGAAATCGCTGTGATCGTGAGCCAGAGTTTGCCGAAAGGTGTTGAAACCTTCGAAATGTTAGAGGGCGTCTGGGTAACACACCCCCGTGCCGCGTTGCCCGTAGCCATGATTTTGCGCCAGTCTTTGCTGGAGCTTGCCCTTGCGCGGCAGGCCACCGAAGGCCAGCAGACCAAGACAGAAATGGTCTACCAGTACCTCACCGGCCCCCGTTTTCGCCAGCGCGTGGAAGCCATTGTCGAAGCCTTTTCCACCATGCAGGAAGACCTCGACAAGGAAAGAAAAGTCATCATGAAGCAATGGGCCAAGCGTGAAGCGCAGATCGAGCGCGTGATGGGCGCAACGGTGGGAATGTATGGGGACTTGCAGGGAATCGCGGGGAAATCATTGCAGGAGATAGAGGGGTTGAAACTATCCATGTTGAGTGCGCCAACAGCCGAGGCTGAAGGGTCGAATGAAAAATAGCAGATTTTTGAATTGATCCATAACAATAGGATGCAAAATCGTGTACCCCTACCTGCAATCTATTGAATAATGCTCCCGTCAATGCGTTTGGAGTATGACGGACATTACAGTACATTATTGCACTCGCGTAGTACAAATTTCACCAGAGGGAGAGCAATGGCCGCAGCCAAAAATATTACGCTGACTTTTTTTGTATCGAACTCGGCCTGGATAGAGACGGTGTGCACTATTGTCGACCGTGAGCACCGATCCTTGCCAACATGATTAAATTGATGATCCGTGACTATTGCGGGTGGGCGCGGAGACTCAGGACTTGCCAACGTCGCGTTTGAATGACAGACCCAAACCAAAAACCTTGCATACACTAAAAAAACGATAGATAGCATGGAAACTGTGATGTTCATATCAGGAAACAAGAGATTGCCAGCCAGTAACATAACCTCACCAAATTTCCCCGCCGAATCGCCCGCATTGGAGATGTTCGGCCTCAAGTTCTCATCCGGTGGCGCGCACATCAGTCGGACCATGATGCTGGAGGAAATTGATGCGGTGCTGGCTGCTGTTCCTGTCAGCTCAGATGCAGCCGTTTACCGCGACGCCATTCTTAAGCGGAACGTACTAGGCAAGACCACGGACAGCACCCGGCAGAAATCGCTGCGCCACTTGCGTGAACTGTATGCGCTTGATGAAACCACACCCATTTTTGGACTCCTGCGTAAGCTCCACGCCATCGACGCCGCAAGCTTGCCGCAACTGGCGATGCAGGTCGCATGGGCACGTGATCCACTTTTCCGAGCGACAACACAGCCCGTCATGGATGCATTAGAAGGCGACAGGGTTGAAACGGCCAGCCTCGCGCAAGCATTGGAAGCTGTGTTTCCGAATCAATATTCGGAAGTGAGTCGAAACACAACCTCACGAAATGCCGCTTCCTCATGGACACAGTCTGGTCACCTCGTTGGCCGTACGAAAAAGACCCGCCAGAGGATCAAGCCCACGGCAGTGGCCGTCACCATGGCCTTATTCCTTGGCGACATCGCCGGCTATCACGGTGCATCAGTCTTTTCCAATCCTTGGTGCAATCTCCTTGATCTGAATGCCGTCCGCTCTAAGGTCATGGGCCAGGAGGCCCATCGGGCAGGACTGCTCAATCTGCGTGCAGTGGGGGAGGTCGTTGAAATAAGCTTCCCACTGCTCGCTGAATTTCAAGGCCAATCATCATGAGTGCAATAGACCGTCTTCTTTCCAACTACGCCCGCCAAGTGCGCCTGCCCTGGCCAGCCAACATGTCGGGCAAGCAGCGTGTGTGGTTCGCAGTGTATCCGCCGGCTGAAGAACGGCGGGTGAGGGCGCGCCTACCGCAATTTGAAGCGCTCACATTAGAGGCAAACCATGGATGGGCCACCGTTGACCTCACACGCCTGCTCCCGGAATGGATTGCGGGTCATGAATACTGCGAGGGCATCTTCGCAGAACCGGAGCATTTCAGTGCCAATAGCGAACTCGAAGACCTGGCCGTTGAACGGGTGCGCCAGGCATGCGCCAGTGAGGATGTCGATTCCACCAGCGTTGTAGCTGTCACGGGTCTTGCTACGTTGTTCGACTTCATGCGAGTATCCAGCCTGATCGAGCGCGTAGAAGACAGCGTCCGCGGTCGCTTGCTTGTTCTTTTTCCGGGCGAATACGCGGGCAACGTCTATCGCTTCATGGACGCGCGCGACGGCTTCAATTACATGGCCGTTCCCATCACTTCAACCGAGAGCTTCATTACCCCATGACTAACCGTGACCTTTACTTCAGAGATCCCACGACCCTTGAGCTGCTCAATAACGGCGTATCGAAGGTTTCCGAAATCGGCCACGACGATGGACAGATCAAGACGCTTCGTTTTGAGCTACAAAACTTTGTCTGCGACGGCGAATACGCGCGCGGAATGGAGCGGATTCTAAAGGCATACCTCGATGGACTGGGGCGGGAGGAGCAGAAGGCAGTCTGGGTAAGCGGCTTCTTTGGCAGTGGTAAATCCCATCTCGTTAAAGTACTGCGCTACCTTTGGGAAGATTACCACTTTGCCGACGGGGCCACCGCCCGCTCCCTCGTGACGCTTCCACCGGAAATCACCGATCTCCTCACGGAATTAAGTAATCGCAGCAAGCCACTGGGCGGTTTGCGTGCGGCTGCAGGGACCCTCGGCGCGGGCTCCATGGACAACGTACGTCTTGCATTCATTCAGCTGGTATTGCGTGCTGCCGGCCTGCCGGAGAATCTTGCTCAAGCCAAATTCATTCTCTGGCTGCGCTCGTCAGGACTGGAGGCCAAGGTCGCGGCTGCACTCAAGCAGCAGAAACGCGAACTTGGACGCGAGGTCCTGAGCTTGAAGCTCTCCGTTCCCCTCGCTGATGCTCTCGTCAGTGCCGAGCCAAAATATGCTTCCGCCGCCAATGCTCAAGCGGCCATCCGAGATCAATTCAAGGACAATAATTCCCCCACAATTGATGATGCGCTTGACGTTGTGAAACAGATTTTCGGGCCTGATGGGCAGCTCCCCTGCACACTGCTCGTCGTGGACGAGATCCAGCAGTTTATCGGTGAGAAGATTCAAAGAGCGAACGACGTTCAGGAGATCGCCGAACACTGCTGTACAGATATGGGGAGTCGCCTGCTTATCATTGGCACTGGCCAGTCCGCTTTGCACAATGCTACACCCGCCCTGCAACGGCTTCAGGCCCGCTTCGCGGTCAAGGTGCAGCTCTCTGATACCGATGTTGAAAGCGTTATCCGGAAAACCGTTCTGCGCAAGAAGCCGGAGCAAGAGTCGGTCATTGCCAAGTGCATGGATGCCAATCAAGGTGAACTGGCGCGCCATTTACAAAATACCCGCCTCGCCGCCACACACGACGATGATAAGTTCTTTGTCGCCGATTACCCACTGCTACCCACCCGTCGGCGGTTCTGGGAGAAAGTGCTGCGCAACACCGATCATTCGGGCACCAAGGCGCAGCTCCGATCCCAGTTGCAAATCGTCTTCGAGGCAACGCGGCAAACCGCAGCGGCGTCCGTTGGCACAGTGGTGCCGGCGGACTTTATTTACGACCAGATTTCCACTGATCTCCTCAACTCCGGCGAGCTGGAGCGCGAATACGACGAGATCATCCGCAAGCAGCGCGATGGTACACCCGAGGGCGCACTACGCTCCAGCCTGTGCGCCGTGATTTTTCTCATTGGTAAACTTCCGCGCTCACCTGGTGTTGACGACGGCGTTCGAGCTAACACCGAAACACTGGTTGACTTGCTCATCACAGATCTAAAGAACGACCGCCCAAGGCTGGAACAGCAAGTTCCAAAATTGCTCAAACAGCTGGAGGCTGATGGGCATCTCATGGCGGTGGAATCCGAATACCGCCTGCAGACCCGCGAAGGCGTACTCTGGACGCATGACTTCAACCGCCGCCGCACATCAGCGCTTAATGATGACCAGCGGATCAATTCTCGGCGCGTGGAGCTACTTCGCGACGGAACTAAACAGGCGCTTAGGCCCGTATCGTTGCAACAGGGCACCTCCCGCCAGCCGCGCAAACTCGCCTTCGAGCTTTCCTCAGCACGGCCCACCACCAGTAGCGACGAAGTCACCCTGTGGGTGCGCGACGGCTGGAGCGAAGACGAAAAGTCGGTGCTGAACGACGCCCGAGCGGCCGGCGTCGATAGCCCAATGCTCTTTGGCTACCTGCCTCGGCTGCACCACGAGGAATTGAAGCAAGCCATCGCTTCACACGTCGCCGCGCAGGAGACGTTGGACGCTCACGGCCCTGCTACCACGCCGGAGGCCATTGAGGCGCGCAAGGCGGTCGAGACACATCTGGAAATTGCCCAGCACCGAATACAGGAATTACTCGGTCACATCATAGGCGGAGCCAAGGTCTATCTCGGTGGCGGGCAAGAAGCAAACGGAATTGAGCTGGCCGACAAGGTGCAGGATTCTGCCGACAGCGCGCTAATAAGGCTCTTCCCGCAGTTCTCCGAGGCAGATCATGCTAACTGGGGCCAAGTCGTTACCCGCGCTCGTGCCGGCGATGTTGGGGCGCTTTCGCAGGTGGGCTACCAGGGCAATCCCACCCAGCACCCCGTTTGTCGACGTGTGCTTGATCTCATTGGCGCCGGCAAGAAGGGCAAAGACCTCCGAGAGCATTTCAAGGCGGCACCCTTTGGTTGGCCGCAGGACGCCATCGATGGCGCGCTGTTCGTTATGCTGGTCGCCGGCAATCTGCGCGCCACCAACAACGGTCAGCCGGTTCAGGCATCGCTACCGCAAAATCAGGTAGGTGTCGCCAGCTTCTACGTGGATGTGCCGCCGCTCAATGTGCAGCAACGGCTTGACCTCAAGGCGCTGTTCCAGAAAATCGGCATCACCACCCAGAACGGCAAAGAATCCGAAGCCTCCGCCGAGTCCCTGAAAAAACTACTCGCCCTGGCGGAATCCGCCGGCGGCAACGCGCCCCGGCCCGATACGCCTGATACGAATGAAGTGCGCGCCCTGCAAATGCTCAGCGGCAATGCGCAATTGCTCAAACTCCACGAGCAAAAGGACGACCTCTCGGCCAAACTCGCCGCGTGGAAGAAAAGCGCCGATGCCATTACCAAACGATGGCCTGCGTGGGAACGCTTGCTAGACTTTCACAACTTTGCTACGGGCCTGCCTGAAGCCGATGCTTGCGCCAAATCTATTGCCGCCATCACCACGGGCCGCACCCTGTTGGCGGAACCGGATCCGGTGCCCGAGCTGACTAAACAACTCACCACCGCTCTGCGTATCGCGCTCGGAAAGTTGCAGGATGACCTCGTCACAGCTTTCAAGGCCGGTGATGCAAAACTCGCTGCCTCGCAAGTCTGGAGCGGTCGGTCGGACGAACAGCGCGCCGCAATCGCGACGGCTTGCCAACTCACGCCGCCGTCCAAGGCGGCCATTGGGAGTGATGATGAAATCCTTGCAGCCTTGCGCGCTCGCACCTTGATCGACCGGCGCAACCTGCTCGATGCCGTCCCGCAGCGCTTTTCACGCGCGCTCGAAGAAGCCGGCAAGCTTGCCACCCCCGAGGCCGTGCGCGTCGCGCTACCAGGCGCCATTATCAAGACCCCCGCCGAACTCGACCAGTGGCTCACAGACGTGCGCCAGCAGGTGGAAGCAAAACTCAAAGATGGCCCCGTGATCCTGTGAGTAGTCTGTCCACTCCACTGCGCCGCCAGTTGGAAAACGCAATTAAGCAAGCACGCAAGATTGCTGAGGGCGGCGCACACCATGCGCTTGAAGCCCTCGCCGTACATGAGCCGGATCCCTACCGACACATGGATGAGGCGCAGCGCGACCTACGCAAAAAGCTGCGCGCTCAGGCTAAACAACTGGGCGATGGCGAGAGCCAGACGAGACGCGGCGCCTACGAGATCAAACACCTCGCCGAGAAGCTTGCCTACGACCAGTGGCATCGGCTGCTGTTCGCGCGCTATCTGCTGGAGAACAATCTGCTCATTTCACCAGAGCATGGTGTGTCCGTATCGCTGGACGATTGCGAGGAGCTCGCTCCCTCTGAGGGATTAAAAGACGCATGGGCCGTGGCGGCCCGATACGCCGCGAAGGAGCTGCCCGAAATCTTCCGTGCCGACGACCCGGCGGGCGCGGTGGAGTTATCCGTCAATGATCGCAAGCCGCTTATAGAACTCGTCATCGGCTTGCCAGTGGACGTGTTCACCGCCAGCGACAGCCTCGGCTGGTGCTACCAGTTCTGGCAGGCGGAGAAAAAGGAAGAGGTCAACTCCTCTGGCAACAAGATCGGCGCGGATGAACTGCCGGCGGTCACGCAGTTGTTCACCGAAGACTACATGGTAGATTTCCTGCTCGATAACACGCTCGGCGCGTGGCACGCGGGCAAGGCACTCGCCGCCAAACCGGCGCTGGCCGAAACTGCACAGAGCGAAGACGAACTCCGCAGTGCCGTCGCGCTGCCGGGATGCCCGTGGAAATATCTGCGCTTCATCCAGAAGGACGGGAAGTGGATACCTGCCGCTGGCACCTTCGATGGCTGGCCTAAGACCGCGAAAGAACTCAAGTGCCTCGACCCGTGCATGGGCAGTGGTCATTTTGTGGTGGCGATGTTTGAGAGGATGTCAGCATTACGCATAGCGGAGGAGAAGCTGGACGAAGCGGATGCAGTGACAGCGGTCATTCGCGATAATCTATTTGGTTTGGAGATTGACCCGCGCTGTACTCAGATTGGCGCGTTCAATTTGGCGCTGGCCGCTTGGCGTCGTGTAGGCCACTGCACGCTGCCGGCGATGAACCTCGCATGCTCTGGCCTCGCGCCAAACGCAAAGCAGGATGACTGGTTGAAACTCGCTGGCGATAACGACCGTCTTCAGCGTGGCATGGCGCGGCTCTACGCGCTGTTCAAGGACGCGCCTGTGCTAGGCAGTCTCATCAATCCACGCGCGTCGGAAGGCGATTTGTTGGAAGCGGAATTCCATGAACTCCAGCCGCTGCTGGAAAAGGCACTGGCGCAGGAGGCCAATGATGACAGCGAGTATGAAATGGCGGTGACCGCGCGTGGCTTGGCCAAGGCGGCGGAAATTCTCGCGGGGCAGTTCACGCTTGTTGCAACCAACGTGCCTTACCTGGGGCGTGGCAAGCAGGAAGAAGTGCTAAAAGACTATTGTGATAAGTTCCACAGTGACTCGAAGGCCGGGCTTGCGACGACCTTCACCGAAAGATGTGTCAGTTTCGCTCAGCAGGGTGGCACAACTGTTCTGGTTACACCGGAGAATTGGCTGTCCCTCAGTAGCTACAAGAAACTGCGAGAAAAACTTATAAGAACAGGCGAGTGGAACTTCCTTGTCCGGCTCGGGCCTGGTGCTTTCCAAACCCCGATGTGGGACTTTAATACGATTCTTCTCAGTCTCACTAAACGCGTTGTGGATGAAGAAAGTTCAATATTAGGTGGGGATGTTTCTGAAAACCGGGACGCGGAAGAAAAGGCGAGGCTGCTTTGTCAGAAAAGCACGCTAATTGTGCCACAATTAGCCCAACTAACAAATCCAGATGTCAGGATTGGACTTTCAATTCAAGGTTCTGAAAATCTCCTTTCCAAGTGGGCTTCTTCTTTTGCTGGCCTTGGAACTGGCGATTTCTCCCATTACGGCAGATGCTTTTGGGAGTTTGGCCAACATAACGAAGAATGGGCCTTTTACCAAACTACCGTTGAATCGCCGACGGAGTGGAGTGGTCGCGAGCAAATGGTAGCTTGGGATTCATCAATTGAACGTGTCCGAGGAATGTTGCTGGAGGAAAGAGAGCAGATACATAATCAAGATCAGAGTGGCCAACAGGCTTGGGGCAAGATCGGTATTGCTGTTGGGCTGATGGGCGAACTAAAACCAACGCTCTTTACAGGGGAGCGATATGACAAAGCTCTCGCAGCCATAATCCCAGACAACCCCGATTTGCTGCCAGCTTTGTGGGCTTTTTGTAGTGACCCCGCCTTCAACGATGCGGTTAGGCAGCTAGACCAAAACCTTTTTGTTGGAAATGGGATATTGGTTAAAGTCTCTTTTAATCTTGAGCACTGGCAAGAGGTGGCGGCGGAGAAATATCCGCACGGATTGCCAAAGCCGTTTTCCAGCGATCCGACACAATGGCTATCCAATGGGCTTCCCAAAGGTTCAGACCAGCCGTTGCATGTGGCCGTGGCCCGCTTGCTCGGCTACCAGTGGCCGCGCCAGACCGGTTCAAGTTTTCATGATTGTCCGGCACTCAGCTCGGATGGCCTAGAAAAGTTCGCAGATGAAGACGGCATCGTGTGTCTCTCCGCTACCAAGGGTGAAGCGCCCGCCGCCGAGCGCCTGCGCGGGCTCTTGGTGCAGGCCTTGGGCACCTTCGACCTCAGTGCCCTGATTGCCAGCACCGGCGCCAAGGGGAGCAAGTCCGAGACTCTAGAAGCGTGGCTGCGAGATGAATTCTTCGAGCAACATTGTGCGCTGTTCCACAATCGGCCCTTCATCTGGCACGTCTGGGATGGCCACAAGAGCGGCTTCAGCGCACTGGTGAATTATCACCAACTCACACACGTCAATCTGGAGAAGCTCACCTACGCCTACCTCGGTGATTGGATTCGCCGACAGCAGTCCGCCGTGGAAGCAGGCGACGCCGGCAGCGACGCCCGCCTCCAGGCCGCCAAACAATTGCAGTCCACGCTCAAGCTCATCCTCGAAGGCGAACCGCCCTACGACCTTTTCGTCCGCTGGAAACCGCTCTCCAAACAAGCCATCGGTTGGCACCCCGACATCAACGACGGCGTGCGCCTGAACATCCGCCCCTTCCTCGCCCAAGATATCCCCGGCGGCAAAAAAGGCGCCGGCATCCTACGTGCCAAGCCGAACATCAAGTGGGAGAAAGATCGCGGCAAGGAACCCGTGCGAGATAAGAAAGAGTTCCCATGGTTCTGGGGCTGGGACGCGGTGAAACAAGACTTCGCTGGTCTTGGTAAGGAGCCGGACGGCAATCGCTGGAACGACTGCCACTACTGCAATGAGTTCAAACGCAAGGCAAAGGGTAGCTGACTCATGGTTGCAAATATTTTAACGATGGACACTCAAACCATACTCGGCGGATTCTAGGATGAAGTGCAATTTTGATTAACGCAGGTCAGGTGGGCGGGATGCGGTAGCATCGGTGTCCTTTGACCAGCCAGTCGAAATTACACAAATGAACTACACACACCTCACCCGAG
>Ga0307377_10001601_pt1 | contig 28147 bp, 28 predicted proteins | sample TR3MG_FD_202535 | JGI IMG/M metagenome (GOLD analysis project Ga0307377, IMG submission 202535) | Soil microbial communities from Risofladan, Vaasa, Finland - TR-3 | ecosystem: Environmental > Terrestrial > Soil > Coastal area > Acid sulfate soil | place: Finland: Risofladan, Vaasa | collected... | reverse complement strand
AAGCAACGCGCCTCGAAGACTACGAGGCGTTGATGCCCTGGCGCATCGCCGTAGCCCACCAGTAGTCTTCCTCTTTCAAGCACAATCATTACGCCTCAGCAAGAACGGGGTCTATTGATCGCTTACAATATAGCAACGCTGAGGATCTGGACGAGCTGAACATGTTCGACGTCAAAGGCTGCAAGCTCGATGCGCTGCTCGGCGACACGATCCGCGAGTTTGGTTATCGGTACGACTTCGGTGACAGCTGGGAGCATCGCATCGTCGTCGAGTTGATTGCTGAGGCTAAGCCCGACTGGCCCTATCCGTTGTGTGTGGGAGGGGAACGTGCTGGCCCGCCCGAAGACGTCGGCGGCGTTGGTGGCTACCAGGACTTCGTCGCGGCCATCGCCAACCCCGAGCACGAAGAGCACGAGAACCTGCTGGTCTGGATTGGCGGTGCCTTCGACCCGGGGGGCTTTGACATCAACAGCGTCAACCGCGGGCTACGTCGGCTGCGGATCTGAAGTCGATACAGGGATTGGCGCGACGGTTTACTGGGCAGACGCAGCCCGAGGTCAATCGACGTGTGCATGCTGGGAGCTCAGAACGGAGGATCGGTCGGCGTTGAGAGCGGGGATCGCCCCCACAGCCGATTCTGTCGGGTTTCTCGCTGACGCTTGTGATAGCGGTGAACCTGTTCTGCGTAGTGGTGCTCGATGCCGCCGATGAGTTCGTGGAGCAACTCGATGAACTGTGCGGCGGCCTTGTCGGTGAGGTGAGGAAGCAGGAAGGGCAGGATGACCGTGTGGCGTTTCATTGGACCTCTTCGATGGCAGTCTGGACGTGCTCGGAGGTGACTTGTCTGAGCTTGGCGAGCGCGGCGGCGGAGAGCGCGTAGTGGGCGACGCGGTTGATCTTGCGCGGCAAACCCTGAGTGGCGTGGAACATCGCCTCGATAGCCGCTGGCTCAAATAGCGGCAGCGAGCAGCCGGCGAGGTGCAGGCGGTGAGTGAGGTAGGCGGGCACCTCCTCGCGCGTGAGTCCGCCCAAGTGGTAGCGCACGACGATACGCTGGGTGAGGGATTCGTGCACCGCCATGGTCAAGCGCCGTCGCAGTTCGCTCAGACCGACCAGGATGAGGCACAGGCGCCGCTCGGCGTCCATGGCGTAGTTGGTCAGAAGGCGCAGGTCTTCGAGGACGTCGTTTCGCAGGTGCTGCGCCTCATCGACGACGAGCACGGGGTGGATCTTGGTCTCGACGGTGAGGCGCGAGACCTCGGTGTGGATGGCGCGGTAGGCGCCAGCGCGGTTACGCTCGATGGGTAGGCCCAGTTGCCAGGCGATCCCCTTGTACATGTCGAGCACGTTGCCGGTGGAAAGGGACACGTAGAACAGGCGGTACAGGCCCGGATGCAGGCTGGCGCACAGTTGCCGGCACAGCGTGGTCTTGCCTGAGCCCACCTCGCCGGTGATGAGGCCGATGCCGCGCAACTCGACCAGGTGATTCAAGCGCGCCTGGGCTTCGCGCGCAGCGCTGGAGGCGAACAGTTCATCGGGCTGCAACGCGCGCTCGAACGGGTAATGGGTAAAACCGAAATGGGCGAGATACATCAACGATTCTCCTCGTTGCCGGGTTTGCGCGCGGACAGATCGCGCAGGGCGAGTCCGGTGTTGCGCGGGGCGGCCGCTGGTGTCTCGGGGTCGATGTTCTGGGTGGGGCGGTTGCGGCGCACGAAGCAGTTGGCGTAGGCATCCAAGGGGGTGGCGCGCGAGACGAACTTGTCGTCGTGCCAGAGTTCTACCCCGCGTGCGGGCGGAGCGCCCGGATCGTAGCGCAGCGTGACGGTCTGGCCGATGAGAGCCGCGTCGGCCTCGAACAGCGTGCCGTTCAAGCTCACGGTGCGATCGCGCTGAACGCGGCGTTTAGTTTCGAACAGGAACAGCGCATCCAGATCGAGCCCCGGTCCGGGCAGGCGCACCCGCTCGGCGCTCATGGCCCAGCGATCCAGCGGAGTCTGATCCTCGAGTCCGCGATGAGGGCTTTGGTGATATTCGCCCTCGACCCAGGCCCACAGGCGGCGATTGAGGGCCTCCAGGCTGTCGGTGTCGGCCGCGCTCAAGCGAGCGAGGAGCTGGGCGCGTACGGTGCGAAACCAGCGTTCTTGTTTACCTTTGCCTTGTGGCTGGTACGGACGGGCATGGATGAGGGCGACGCCGAGCTTGGCGCACACCAGCGCGAGATGTTGCGAGCGGTAGTTGGCGCCGTTGTCCACGTACAAGCGTTGCGGAATGCCGCGACGCAGGAGCGCCTGCTTGAACACCGGGAGGAACGCTTGCGTGTTCTCGGAGAGGGCAAACGCGCAGTAGGGCACCACGCGGGTGGCATCGTCGAGGAAGGCGATGAGATAGCACTTGCGCCGCCCGCGTCCGGGCACCGCGACGCTGGGCCCGTGCATGACATCGCTCATCCACATTTGCCCGGCGTAGGCGAAGGCGAAGCGACGCCGATCTTGGGCAATCACCTCCGGATTCGCCTTGTGCATGAGGCCGGCGCGGCTCAGGAGCCGGTGCACGGTGGATGGCGGCAGCACCAGGGCCTGGGGCGCGACACCGCTTTGCTGCACGGCGCGAATCAATTGCGGGATCGACAGCCCCGGCTGCTCGTCTTTCAAACCGACCAGCGCATCGGCCACCGCCTGGGGCAGTGCGCGCGATCGGCCGCGATCGGCGCGCCCCTTGGGCAGCAGCGCGTCAAACCCGCCACGGCGGTAGTCCTTGAGCCAGTGGCGCAGCGTCTCCGGCGCCACCCGGGTACGCGTGCTGCCCGGGATGGTGTACTCGGCACGCGCTTTGTCGCGCAGGCGCGCATACAGCCCGCGGCTACCCGCGGGCAGTTGGATGAACTCGGCGATCAGCCCATAGCGAAACAGGGCGAGGGCTTGGCGATATTGCGTGTTGGTCATGCTCAGCGTCTCCGTGTGTGAATTCAGGGAGTCGCAACGCTATCGGATGCCTCGCGGCGGGTCTGGCCCCATGCGCTGTTGGAACCACCAATTGCGTTCACCGCCAGCATGCAGGCGGGGCTCCAATCCGAGCGGATAAGCCAGCGCTTGCAAATGAACCTGCGCCAGTTCACGAGAGGACATCAGCACTTGCTCGCACGACAGTCGCCCGCGCAAGTCGCAAATCGTGGGGGCACAACCGAGAAAGAACTGCGGCAACAATCCCACCAGCACGGTGAGCAGCCGCCGCACCGGCACTACGCGTCGGCGTACCCAGCGTACGGCGCTCGTAAGGGTGACCGGATCGCTGCGCAGTGCGTCGGCGGCCGCCTCCAGAGATCTGGCCTGCTCCACCGTAGCCACTACCCGCTCGATCTCGGATAACGTCCCTGGAAAGCGCGCCGCCAGATGATCGGGCAACAGGCTGAACGTGCGATGTCCCTGCGGGCAATACCAGCGCGCAATCAACGTACCCGCTGGGCTCTTGCGCTCGTAGGTGCCATGGCGGGCAAACCCACAGCCTCCGCGCGGATGCACCGGGCAGTGCAAAAGCCTTGCCTCGCGCCAAGCTTCTCGGGTAACGTAGTCGGCGCCGGTAAGCCCCGTCTTGAACCGAAGCTGCACCGGCATCAGGCCCGCGTTGGCCTCTTACCTTCGCGGGCCTTCCTCTTTCTGTGATCGATAAGGCTGTGAAGCTTACGTCTATCGCCGTCGATTCGGAAGAGCCTAAACAACTCCCAGCGCACGTATTGAACCAGCAGCGCCACGCTTCTGCCGCGCTGCGCTTGCCTTCTGGCTCGTTCGGCTTCGCCGAGCCGTGCCCAGACGGCATTTCCCTTTTTACACCCCGCTAAATTAGCACCGAGAAGAGCAAGGCTTCGCTTGCGGTTTCATGAGTAGAAGTGGGTTCGCTGCCTTGCGCGTCGAGGCTTTCCCTCTCGACATCATTACCTCACCGTGTTACGCCGCTTCACGGTGGAACACTCAGGCAGAAATATGCCGGTGAATCACGAAATAATGCGCGAGACAACAATTATATGCAACAGAAACGAAGCGTCGAATTACCGAAGAAATCGCTATTTCCAAATTGGCAGGAACCGCTCCGCTCAGTCAAAAATAAGACGATGGCACAGAAAACTAATATCGAATGGACTGATACGACCTGGAATCCTGTCACCGGATGCACAAAGGTGAGTAGCGGCTGCGACAATTGCTATGCAGAGCGGTTCGCAGAGCGATTTCGTGGCGTTTCCGGCCACGCCTATGAACCCGGATTTGATCTTACGTTGCGGTCCGAGCGGCTAGCCCTGCCACTAAGCTGGCGCCGACCGAGCAGGGTATTCGTAAATTCCATGAGCGATTTGTTCCACAAGGGGATACCGGTCTCGTATATCGGCCAGGTCTTCGAGACCATGGAACGGGCCGACTGGCACACGTTTCAGGTTTTGTCCAAGCGCAGTTCACGGCTTCGCAATTTTGTGAACGAACGCTACGGCGATAGTGGCGCACCGCCTCACATCTGGTTGGGTGTTTCAATAGAGGATAGGCAGGCGCTTGGTCGTCTTAGGCACCTGAAGGAGACGAATGCTTCGGTGCGGTTCGTATCGTTTGAGCCACTTCTTGGAGCAATCGGAGAGGTGGACTTAACGGGCGTTCATTGGGTAATTGTGGGCGGCGAAAGTGGAGCACACTTCCGCCCCATCAAGGCTCAGTGGATTCGTGAAATACGTGAGCAATGCCTAGAATCTGGGGTCGCGTTCTTTTTTAAACAATGGGGCGGTCGGGTTCCCAAGGCTGGCGGCAATACACTTGACGGACGCCAGTGGCTAGACTACCCGAACGTGCCGGGGTTGGAGCGACATCTTTCTAATGCAAATTCAAAGGCCAGGCGAGGACGGTCTTCCGAACGCCCTGTCTAGCCACTGCAGGCAACCCCCCATAAACCATGAATTGTGGGGGAGTTGTCTGTAGTGAGCGGGGAAGAATGGCGTCGAGGGGGGACTAAATCGCGCGATAAATGGCGTCGCCATTAGCTGTCTGCGCTTTTTGAACGCGAGCGATGCGTTTCACTAATTTCAAGATGAACGCGCATTAAGACAATATAAACGCTCGGCCAGCGCGCGCTCCTGACTGAGTATATCGATATAGGAGTAAATAAAATGAGAAAAGGCAAACACAGCAATCCACATACGCGAACGCTATTTGGTGAGAAGGTGACGCCGACCGCGGAAAAGCAAGACAAAAAGAATGGTGCGAAAGAAACTGTGACGCGAAGAGCTGGATTCGATAAGCATGGGCGGCGGGTTTGGTGGGGCAACGGCTGATATCGGAGAAATCGCGGCGCAAATCGACCGATGAAGACGTGGGGTAACTGAGAAGGCGAGAAGCAACCATGACGTTAATTGAACGCTCGAACCATTGCACGATTCATGCTGCCGACCGCATTGCTACTATTACTATCGTGAATGCGGGCACGTTAAACATCTTGGCCACCCCGGTGATCGACGATATTACGCGCAGCGTTGAGCTCTTGCGAAACGAATCAGATCTGCGCGTATTGGTGCTGCGCGGGTCGGGAGACAAGGCCTTCATCGGCGGCGCAGACATCAAGGAAATGGCAGGGCTTAGGCGGGAGTCAGCAGAGCGATTCATCAGTGGGCTGGGTCGGCTGTGCGACGCCGTGCGGCATTTCCCTCTTCCAGTAATAGCGCGCATGCCGGGCTGGTCGTTAGGGGGCGGGCTCGAGGTGGCGCTCGCTTGCGACATCCGCATCGCTTCTGACGCTGCGCGCTTCGGCATGCCGGAGGTCAAAGTGGGCATCCCATCGGTTATTCACGCCGCACTCATGCCTCGCCTCATCGGCAGCGCACACGCGAGCTGGCTTATGCTGACGGGGGAGAGTATTGACGCGGAACAAGCGCGGGCGTGGGGTCTGGTGGATCGTGTGGTGCCACTGGCTGAAATTGATGCGGAGGTGGCGCGGGTTGCTTCGCTGCTCGCTGGATTGGGTACGCAAGCTGTGCGTCAGCAGAAGCGTCTTTTGCGCGAGTGGGCGGAACGGCCGCTCGAACAATCCATCGCTGAAAGCGTCGCCGAATTCGGTAGCGCGTTCGCAAGCGGGGAGCCGCAGCGATACATGGGGGAATTCATCGAGCGGCAGCGCGACAAAAAGTCGGCTCGATGACGTCAAGCGACGGGGAGGGGGCGCCGACAGTTTTATGGCGTTTCCACCACCATCCTCCCCCCAAGCGCGCGCGGCGCGATAGGGGCGGTACCAATACTCGCGAAAGCCAATACGGTTTGGATCAGAAAACAGCCCGATTGCCTCTGCGGAATCTGTGATCGCGGCGAAGCCCGGCCTGTTGGGGTCGTCTGGAGACAGCAGCAATCCTTTTCGGTGCAGAATCGGTGGGTTGCGCGACTCTTCATATGTCCTGAAGATGATCGTATTGCGCGAAAGTGAAACCCTCCAGCTGCGGGCGAGCGGGGGAAAGGGATCGTCAAAAAAAGAGGAATAGTCGAGCAAGGATAGTTGATGGCCATCCTGGTGCAGCTTGACCACGTTGAAATGGGTTTCAGGACTTAGGCCTGCCACCTGCGCAGCCAGAGTGATTCGCGTCTGCCAGCCTGCCGAGAGCGAGGGCGTTGTAGAAACGTGCAAGTAGAGGTGCTCGCCTAAGCGCTTACCTACCGGAACGTCATCAAGTCCTTCAACTTCTAGTGCTTGTTCCTGCATCGATCGGATGTGGTTTAGTAGCTCACCTTTAAGGGGGTAGGTCAGCTAGAACCCATTATAGAGCCCGTTCAATGCACTGGGTTCCCGACGGAATGGTTTTTCCAAAGCTTCAACGTTCGGCGGCGCCCGCGTCCGGGTGTCCGCTGCAAACCGAGGTAGCCAACCGTGGGGCTTGAGCCCGAGTGATAAGGAGATAGTGATGGGCGGCGACTACTCCGGCCAATTTCGAGGTCGAGGCCTCGCGCAGCCGCATGGCGGTTGCGTTGGGAGGCACGAGCCGCCTAGTTGTGGTGATTACGCTTTACCTTCCTTAGCCAGCTCCTGGAGCAGTTGCTTTGCCAGGTCCTCAGCCGGCGTCGAGCCAACCTGTTTGCTCTTGCCGCCCATGCCGGTGGAGACGGTCAGGATCTTTCCTGGGATCCAGTAGGTTCCCCGATGCGCCTTGCCGTCAATCTCGCAGGTTACGGGGTAGCGCGGTGGGGTCTGGTCCATCGGTGCATTAACGATTGGCGAAAGAATTTGTTGATTCGTACAACGCATTCGTTGAAGATGCTACATACGCCACGCACCTGGGTTGCCATTCCATCAGCCTACACATGACGGTAATCCTGGCGGTTTGACTCGGGCGCGTCCACGCATTACCCTAAGAACCAATTGTTTAGACCACTTCTAGTCTATCGACGAATGGCAGGCGTCGGTTGCCTTTGCTGTTGGCCGACGCCTGTGTCTACGCAAGTACGCCATGCAGAAGGGTGACTATGCACGAAACCATTGGCGCCGTCCCTATCCAGTTCGTGCCGAATCCGGCAGGGCAGCCCGAGCCCGCAGTTCCGGAGTGCAAAGGCCGCTTTCACGCGATGGCAAAGCCCATCGGGTCGACGTGCAACATCGATTGCACCTACTGCTACTACCTGCACAAGGAACAACTGCTCGATCAACATCGGGGGCGCCGGATGGGACCGTCGTTGCTCGAGCGCTACATCCGCCAGTACATCGAAGCGCAAAATGGCGAGGAAATCATATTTTCATGGCAGGGTGGCGAACCGACCATGCTCGGCCTCGATTTCTTTCGGGATATTGTAGCGTTGCAAAAGAGGTACAGGCCGGAAGGCCGACGCATCGAGAACGACCTGCAAACTAACGGAACCCTACTCACCGACGAGTGGTGTCAGTTTCTCAAGCAACACGGCTTTCTCGTTGGCGTAAGCATTGATGGCCCTCGTGAGTTGCACGACGCCTATCGGGTCGACCGCAAGGGGCGCGCGACGTTCGATGGCGTGATGCGCGGTATCGCCCTACTCAGGAAGCATGGAGTCAAGTTCAACACGCTGACCATCGTGAACCGTCAGAACGCGAAGCGCCCGGTCGACGTGTATCGATTCCTTCGCAACGAGGTCAGCTCCAGGTACATGCAGTTCATTCCCTGCGTCGAGCCCAAGGACTTTCATACTGTCGCGCCGCAACATTGGCTGGTAGACTCGATGCCTATGCTCGGTTCGGCCGGCGCGCATCCCGGCAACCGGGAGTCGGTCGTCACCGACTGGTCGGTCGATCCCGGCGATTGGGGATATTTCCTGTCGCGCGCCTTCGACGAGTGGTACAAAAAAGATGTCGGCATGGTGGTCGTGAACCTGTTCGAGACGGCGATCGCTCAGTCGATGGGGCTGCCCGCGCAGACCTGCAGCACCGCCGAGTTCTGCGGCAAGGCGTTGGCCATCGAGCACGACGGCACGGTGTATTCCTGCGACCACTACGTCTATCCAGAATACGCGCTGGGTAACGTGATGGTTGAACATATTGGCACGATGGCGTTCTCGGAGCGGCAGCAGCAATTTGGCTACGCAAAGTGCGATTCGTTACCGGCTTACTGTCGTCAGTGCAAATACCTGCCCGTGTGTTGGGGCGAGTGTCCGAAGAACCGTCTGCTGTGCACGCCTGACTCAAAGCCGGGGCTCAACTATCTGGTGCCGGAATCCGGAAATTTCATAACCATGCCGGCCCGAGAATCCGGCAAATAGCGGCGCAATTGGCGAAGTAAGTATTGCGCGCCGGTCTGAAACGAGGTGGCGATCTTGTATCCGATGCGTTCGCCCGTTCGCGGCGCTAGTTGGCGTTCGAGACCTCGCTAAGACGTCAAATGTGCCGGAACGTACTGCAGGCGGCGCAGTCCGCGCACCGTGCGCAACTGCTCGGCACTAGGGGCGAGGGGTGTTTAATGCGGGGGGACCGCGTTAAAAGCTTGGCCGTTTCACGATCCCGGGGTCCAGTCTGCTAGGCGAAGCTTGAAGGGATTTGGAGGAATGAATGCGTCCTGATAGTAGACGGGTCGCCCGCCAGCGCCAAGTGCGCGGAGTTCGAGCTTGCAGCCCTTGGAGTTTTTTGGAACCTTGAGGACATCACACACTGACGCCGGGAGCTTTTCAGTCCGCAGACACTGCTGAATGCGTTGAACCCTTACGTTGTACTCGCGGCGAATGACGTCCTTGAAGTTGCAAGGCTCCAGTTCAGAAGCTACCCGTTCTGCGAATAGGGGAAAGCGCGCGCCATTTAGGTAGATGCTGCTGAAGACATAGAAGAGCTTGCCCACTAGGAACACACGATCAACTCGCAATAAGTCTTCCGTCTCGCCCGCGAAGAACTCACTCCACGGGACCTCTGCCTTCGGTTTCTCGCGCGCAACGATGCGTGGGAAAACCGCCAGGGGTTCCTCGGATTCATTCTCAAAATGCAGATGCAGGGGCGCATTCATCGCCATGCGTCGCTTTGCGACGAAAGTCCCCTCGCCACGTCGGCGGATGACAACGCCGCTCTGTACCAAGTCGTGCATTGCTTTTTGTACCGTCCCGAGGCTGTATGGCGTCATCGAAGCCAGCGCAGCTTCGTTCGGCACGCGCGAGCCCGGTTGCCAGTAGCCATCTTCGATGGCCGCGAGCAACGTTTCGCGCAACTGCGCGTATTTGGGCAAGCCCGGGAACTCGACCGGTCGGTATCTCTCAAGAAACTGTGCTTCGCTGCGGCGCGTCATCGGTTGACCTTTACACTCTGTTCCTGAACCGGCGGCACCGGCCCGATGTAAGTGAGTGTTTGACAAAAACCAACTATATAGTTAAAATTAGTAAAGTAACAACTCTATTACTCTATAGCTGTTGGCGAACGCCGAGATTATGGAGACGGAGAGGAGGCGTGCATGTCGGAGTCGGCCAAGGACAGTTTTCTCGCAGCGGCTTTTATCGCACTGGGTAGTGCTGCACTTATCGTCCTCGCCCATACTCACTCGGGTGGAGCAAACGTCGCCGACGTGGTCGGGTTTGGGACTTTGCCTCGACTTTACGCGGGTCTCCTGGTCGGGCTCGGGGCACTGCTGGCCGGCAGCTCGCTGATACGCGCAGGTCCTTAAGGAAGTGAGTGGTCAGGATGTCGTTGTCGACAACATAAGTGGCGCCTCGGGCGCGGTCGGCACTGCGAAAGTAGCCCACGCCAATCCAGACGGGTACACGTTGATCTTGAACGGTGACGCTGATATGAACGCCGGTCTGGCGGTCGGCATGAACCCTACAGTTTGGACGATTTCATTTACGTTGGAGGAGTCTACGAAAGCCCGACGTGGATGCTTTCAAACAAGGAGCGCGGATACAGCAGCTTTGCCGATTTCGAAAAGGCAGCGCGAGCGCACCCGGGACAACTCACGATAGGAGTCGGTGGTGCAACGGGCGCTCACATGTTGATGGCAGCCGCGATTCGAGGCTTCTCGCGGGGTTGGACGTGCGCATCATTCCGTACTCCGGAGGGGCCGACCTGAAAAAAGCGTTACTAGGTAACCAGGTCGATGCGGGCGTCATTCACGCACCGGTGCTGTTTCAAGAAGTTAAGACCGGACTCATCAAAGTGCTTGCGACCGGGGCTTCGCTCAGATGTGTCGGCTATCCGCCGATTCGGGAGACGCCGACGCTGCGGCAGCTGAAGATCCCAGCCTCCTTTGGCATTGCCAGAGTCGTCGTGGTGCCAAAGGGTACTCCGAAGGAAATCGCTGAGAAGCTAAGTGCGCTGTCGAAGAAGGTTGTTGAAGCCAGGAGCTATCAAGCTTTTGGCGGAACAGTTCGGCTTCGCGCCCGAATGGATTCCAGGGTCTGAAGAGAGCGCCAATGTCCATGAGCAGCTGAAGACATTCCAAGAGATCAAAGCGAAGTACATTCAATAGTAGACAAACCCGGCGGGGCTGGCCTTCGCCGGAATTTCTGGCACTACCTTAATTTCCGGAGCCAACGGTGAAGCCGCAGAATCTCATCATCCTCATGTCCGACGAGCACAGCGTGCGAACGGTCGGATGTTATGGCAACAAGCTGGTGAAGACCCCGCACATCGATGCGCTAGCTGCCCGTGGTACGCGCTTTAGGAGCGCCTACTGCACTAGCCCTGTCTGCATCCCGGCACGCGCCGGTTTCGCTCTCGGAAAATATCAACATCAGATCGGATTCTGGGACAACGCCGATCCTTATGATGGGTCGATCCCCTCGTGGCATCACAGGTTGCGCGGGCGCGGGCACAACGTTACCGCGATAGGCAAACTCCATTTTCGTTCTGCCGAGGAAGACAACGGCTTTAGCGCCGAGTTGATCCCGATGCATGTAATTGACGGTAAAGGCGACCTTATGGGGCTTGTGCGCGAGGACATGCCCGAGCGCAAGGGCGCAGGAAAGATGGCAGGGATGGCCGGACCAGGCGAATCAATTTACACGCGCTATGATCGAGACATCGCCGAGCAGGCTCAGATTTGGCTGCGCGAACAGGCGCTCAAGCATCAAGACAAGCCTTGGGTCCTGTTTGTTTCGTTTGTCGCGCCGCACTTCCCGCTATCGGCGCCCTCTGAGTATTTTTATCACTACTACCTGCATCCCGATTTACCGTGGCCAAAGCAATATGAACGCTCTGACCGCCCGCAGCATCCGTACCTTCTGGAGTACGGCAGTGTCTTCGCGTATGACAAGTACTTCGATAGTGACGACAAGGTTCGGCGCGCAATTGCTGGCTATTACGGATTGTGCACTTTCCTAGACGAGCAGATCGGCAAGGTGCTTGCTGCTCTTGATGACACAGGATTGTCCTCGAACACGCGCGTCATCTATACGAGCGACCATGGGGATAACCTGGGCGCTCGCGGCGTCTGGGGCAAGTCAACCATGTACGAGGAGGCGGTGGCGGTGCCGCTCATCGTGGCCGGGGAAAGCATTCCAAAAGGTCACGTCGTCAGTGAACATGCGAGCCATGTGGACGTCTACCCTTTCATCTTTGAATGCGTCGGCGAGGCTGGAGAACTCAAGCGCGAAGAAGGTCTGCCAGGCACCTCCTTGGCCACGCTAGCAGCAGATGCGCGGCCGGAGCGCACTGTGATTTCCGAATACCACGGCATGGGATCCTCTGGAGCCGTGTTTATGGTCCGGTTTGGGCCACACAAGTACGTGCACTACATCAATTGTCCGCCGCAGCTGTTCAATCTTAAGGAGGATCCACAGGAATTGAAAGATCTCGCCGGAGACAGCGCTAATGCGCATGTTCTTAAGGAGGGGCGTGCGCGCCTATATGCCATCCTTAATCCAGAGGAAGTCGATAGTCGCGTCAAAGCTCGACAGAGCGAGTTGTTGGCATTGAACGGTGGGCGCGACGCAGTTATTGCACGCGGCGATCTAGGCTTCTCGGTCCCCCCAGGCGTAACTCCTATGTTCGACTGACGTATTTTTCAGACGAGGCGTCCCCCGCAGGTAGCCGTCACCTGCGGCCCCTTTACCCCTTTAAGCCACGTCTTGAACTCTGTCGCGTTATTAAATGGATACGTCTCTATAGCAAACCTTGCCACGTCCTATGCAGAGCGAAATATGCTTCGGCGAGCAGCCGTGCTGGGCTTGGGTGGGGGATTACGGTGCAGGTTAGGACGTGGCGGCAATGTCTACGAGCTCTTGCACCTCTACCGCTGCTTCCGGTTCCCGCGAAGGTAATGAGCATTGCCTCCGGTGGGTTCGGTATTCGGCCGTTCTCGTTCGCACCGGTCTTCCTTTTTGGGCTCAGCACGCGCTACTTTATCGTGGCGGTAATCATCCGATTTGCTGGATCGCGGCTCGTGGGCTGGATCGAGCGGAGGGCGGGCAGGCCGTTCGCGGCATTACACTGAGACACGCCCGTGTAGCCCAGTCCGGAGAGCAGCGCTCGCAGATCGCCCATCGGTACACGTTTGGCTTTGCCAACATTTACACCACGCAGCAAGGCTATGAATGTAGGCATTTGCCGTGCGGCTTACGTCGTGTCCCGTAAAAGCGAATTGTTCGGCAAGTGAACCCTTAACGGCATTGGCTTTGAAGAAGGTATAGCAAAAGACACCGTCAGCTTCTGTGGTTCGGTACAAATCGGCTACGCCTTTGTTGAAGTACCCTTCGCTCATGAGCTCCAATTCGAGGGCTGCCCCCCGAATTCCTTCTATCATCGCGGTAAAGGTGTTCTTGGTAAATCCTTCGACCAGTTCGGGTTTTCTAGAGTCAGCATAGACCATTCGCGGCGAGACGTGGATGTCGCCAAATCCGGCAGCGGTCAGCAAAGGGTAGAGAGCCCGGCCTATCAACGCATTCCCCCTCGCCCTGGCCTGCACAATTCAACTTGGCAATGAACAGCCCTGCGCGCATATTCGCTGTCCGGATAGAAATAGGCGGAGCCGTGATCGCCCTCAACCACTGTGATGGTCCCCCCGGGCTTCATAACCAATTTTAGCGCTCTCAGCGCCTCTATCGGCTGGGCCAGATGCCCAAGGACGAAACACAGGAAGACACGTAGTATCCATATTGGGGCGTAGGTGTTTGTTTAGACAACTCGCATCATGCCAGCAATGGTTACGCTCAACCTCCTCTCTCGCCTCTTCACGTGAAATAAATTCCCCGCATCAACCAGGTTTTGCAAGAGCCTCAGGGATATCACGCACCGGAATTCTGTGAGTCTTGATGAAATTGGCTTGGCGTTCGAGTAAACGCCCCACTGCCAATATTTCTGAATCAGCGTACGGTCCGCCGACCAGTTGCATTCCGATTGGCAGCTTGGATGTGGATAAACCGATCGGAATCGTAATTGCGCAGCCATGCACATAATTCGCCAGTCTCGTAAAAACAGTGATTTCCGCGCTCGACTGATCAATCTCATCAACCGCTCGTGCAGGCCACGGGACTGTTGGAAGCAGCAGCGCCGAGTAATCCGTCATCCAGCCCGCAAATTCCTTTGAAATACGCAGATGTGCCGCTCGCAGCTGGGAGTATCTATCGTCGGATATAAGGCCTCCAGCAAGAATCCGAGCCCGTACGTAAGGATCGAAAGGCAGAGACTCGTCCACGATATATTGACGATGTCGCTGCCAAGCTTCAAATGCAACAAGTTGGCCGCTCTGCTCCATGATTTCCTCGAGCGACACGGGCAATCGGACATACTTGATGCTAACGCCCGCGTCCTGGAGCATGTCCACTGCGCGGTGATACAGCGCAACAACATCGCGATCAAGTGCCACTATGTCGTCAAGGTCCTCAATCACCGCAACGATTCTCTTTGCTCTTAATCGGCTATACGTTCGATCAAGTGACGCTGTATGGGAAGGTTCAAGCATGAGCCGCAAGAGCGTTTCCGCATCCAGGACAGTTCGCGTCAGCGGACCAATCGAATCGAGGGTGGGCGATAGAGCAAAGCAGCCGCGCAGCGAGACAAGCTCCTTGGTTGGCTTCAAGCCAACAATTCCGTTTAATGCCGCTGGAATTCTCACTGATCCGCCCGTGTCGGTTCCGAGCGCGCAAGGTGCCAGCCCCGCCGCGACGGCAACCGCAGAGCCACTGCTCGATCCTCCTGGGATGCGATGGATGGTGGGATCCCATGGGTTACGCGGCGTGCCCATCCACTCATTCGTACCCCAGCCGCCAAATGCATACTCGACGGTGTGCGTTTTGCCAAGTACCGTCATTCCAGCGCTTTGGAGTCGCGCCACCGCGTCGCTAGTCGTACCTGCCACTCCGCCACCGCGTGCGCGTGACCCTGCGCTCGTGGGTCTGCCCTGAATGTCCAGCAGGTCTTTCACCGCGATCGGTATTCCGCTAAGCGGACTCCGCACTTTGCTGCGCTCGAAGGCGGCATCGTGCTCGATTGCAGATCGTAACGACTCACATTCGTAAACGCCAACGAAGGCGCAAAGCCAGTCGTTCTCCGAGTTGATCCGATTTAGGTAGTATCGGGTCATCTCCTTACACGTCGTATCTTTTGTCGCAATCCGACGCGCCAAGCCCCCAATATCTTCGAAGCAAATCTCGCGGGTCATGTTGCACTTTAAAGCAGGTCAGGCCAAAATACTGATTCATATCGGTACATTTTCCTAACCTTCCTCCAAACGGCGCGCGGCCGAAGGCCGATTACTTCGTTAACTGTTATCGGCGGTGACATCGTCGCTGATCTGATCGGACAGAAGTGAACTTATCCTGCGCTTCAGTTCCACTGCCTGAGAGCAGAGTAGATCGCGCGGATGCGGCAAGCCAATGTCCACTACTTCGCGGATACGGCCAGGATGAGCCGAAAACACAATTACACGATCACCGAGCAGCACAGCTTCGTCGATGCTGTGAGTGACGAAAATAACCGTCTTACGGGTTTCACCCCAGATTCGTGCAAGTTCCCTTTGCATGGTGCCGCGCGTAAGCAAGTCAAGTGCGCCGAATGGCTCATCCATAAGAAGAATCTCTGGGTCATTCACCAGTGCCCGTGCGATAGCCGCTCGTTGACGCATACCTCCGCTCAGTTGATCTGGATACATGTCCGCAAATTTCTGCATGCCAACTAGTGAGAGATATTCGTCAACACGCGGCTCGTATTTCGTCTTCGGCACGTGCGCGACTGATGGACCGAACGAGGCGTTTTGCTTCACCGTCAGCCATGGGAACAGTGCGTGCTCCTGAAATACCATGCCTCTGTCCGCATCCGGCTTCGTGATGGCGCGCCCGTCCAGCCGTAGCTCACCCTGCGTAGGATGGTCAAAGCCCGCGACCAGGTTAAGAAAGGTCGACTTACCGCAGCCGCTCGGCCCGACAATGCAGACGAACTCACCCTGGCGCACGTGCAGGTTGATTTCCTGCAGTGCGATGAGCCCCTCACTATCGAGTGCCGAGTTGGAGGCTCGGCGAGGATAGCTCTTTGAGACCGATACAGCCTCAAAGATCACCTCGCCAGGAGTTCTGTTTACAGCAGACATCGACGTTAGCGTTTAAGAAAGCGGTCGTCGACCATGTCTCGCTGAGTAATTTTGCGTTTGATGTATCCCCATTTAAGCAACGCATCAGCGAATTCCTGAAGGGATTTCCCATTGGGCTCACCCGAAGGCCGGCGAATCATCATTTTCCAGGACTCGGCGACGATTGGCCGCTCGATCCCTAGGAATTTCGCAGTGAGTGATATCGATTCGTCCGGATTGTCGAGTATGTATTTTAATCCCCGATGCGTCTGTTCTACTATGGCACGCACCGCCGGCGCATCATCGCGAATCGCAGCTTCGGTCCCCGCGATCACCTGGTTGTCATGATTTGGCCATATGGCGTTCCCACTCGCCAGCACACGCTGGCCCTGCAGCACGAGGCGCGCGGTCCATGGCTCCCACAACACGGCCGCATCGATCTGATTGCGTATAAGGGCCGTGCTCATATCCGCGGGGCCTAATTCGACCCAAGTAACGTCGCTATCCGGGTTGAGGCCATTCTCAAGTAACGCGCGGCGGATGATGAAGTCCTGCATGTTTCCCTTTGCGGGAATTGCAATTTTCTTGCCTTTGAGGTCTTTGATTGATTTGATGAGCGAATCTTTGTTCACCACGATCGCTTCGCCCCCGATGTTGGTTGTCATTAATATCTTAATTGGAAGCCCGCGGGCTTCCGCGACGACGACCGGCGCAACACCGATCTCGCCGACGTCGACATCGCCGGCTGCCATTGCCTGGATGATAGGAGGCCCAAAAATCGCTGATTTTGTCTTTAACGTGTATCCGACCTTGTTCAGAGCCTCTTCGTACCAGCCCTTGGTGAGTGCTACGAAAATCGGTGCGCCAAAGGTAGTCGTCTGATACATAAAGCGGATTGGTTTGAGTTCACGGCTCTGGGCAAATGCAGTGCAAGTGAAAGCAGCCGATGTAAGAAATACAAGCAATGCTAGTGCGCGTTTCATGGTTTTCTCCTCCGTATCACGACAGTCCCAGAATTGAAACCGTCAGGCCCCTCGAAAAAGCCGTAAACGCCCCAGATATTGCAAACCCAGGTGCAGGCAGTATCCGACAAGCGCGATTGCGATCATTCCAGTGATGACATCCGGCATCTGTCCATTTGCGCGGGCACGCATGATCAGAAAGCCAAGCCCGGACTGCGACGCGATCATTTCGGCCGGAACGATCATCCACCAGCCGACGGTGACGCCGCTACGTACGCCAGTGAAGATGAATGGCATCGCTGCGGGAATCATGATTCGTGCGAAAATTTGGGAACGCGAAGCGCCAAGACATCTTCCGGCCCTAATTAGAAGTGGCCGGACCTCGCGCACGCCCGCAATCGTATTGATAAGAATCGGCCAGAACGCACCCAGAAAGATGATGAATATAACGGATTGCAACCCGATTCCGAACCAGAGAATCGCGAGCGGAGTCCATGCGATCGGGGGAATCGGCCGGAAACCTTGAAGCAGCGGATCGAGAGCAGCCCCGACCATCGGTACCATCCCCATTAGCACCCCGAGCGGAATCCCGATGCCGGCTGAGATCGCGAATGCGCCAAAAAGGCGCAGAGTGCTATCCATGATGTCTCCCCAGAGGCTCTCGCCATAGCCCATCATGATGCCTTGCGGTTGCTCGGGAAAACTGAGCTTAATTGCAGAGTGCCAAACCGCTTCCGGCGAGGGCAGAATGAAGTTGGGGAACAACCCAAGCCCGGACGTGACAAGCCACCAGAGACCGAGGAGGACGCCAATAAATATTAGCCCCCTCGGATCGTCGACTAATCGGTCATTTTCCATCGGCATACTTTTCTCTCGACGACGCGAAAGAAATGGTCGAATGCAATACCAATAATCGCAATGGTGCCCATGCCCACGATTACGTCACCCGAAGCGAGGAGATTCATTGCGTGCATGATCAGGTAGCCAAGCCCCGAAGAGGATGCGACGAGTTCTGCAGCAACGATCGAGACCCATGCAATGCCAAAGCTGACCCTGAGACCGACGAACAGGTAGGGAAACATCGCGGGAAGCATTACGCGCACGAAGATTTGCGATCCGCTTGCGCCCTGACTGCGAGCAGCTCTAAGGAGAATCGGCGGAACCGCATTTACACCCGCGATAACATTGTTCAGCATCGTCCAGAAAGTTCCGATGAAGATGATGAAAAGAATCGGCAGTTCACCCAGGCCAAACCAAACGATTGCGAGAGGCATAAAAGCGATTGGCGGAACCTGTGAAAAAATGCGAACCGAAAGGCCGGTGTATCGCCAAAACGTAGGCACGGCGCCCATCAGCAGGCCAAGCGGAATAGCCATACCTACGGCGAAAAGCCATCCGATAAAGACGCGGCGTAGGCTTAGAAGCGCGTGCCCAAAAAGGTTCGCCTGGTAAAGCCCCCCGTTGAATAAGCTACCGGTCGCCAGCGAAATAGCCGAACGGCCTACCTCGATGGGCGAGGGCAGAATTATCGGAGAGAAAAGCTCAAGTCCATCGGTAACGGTCCACCATGCGGCAAAGAAGAGCCCCGCGGACACGATCCCAGGTAGGACTCTGCGCGCAAACGCACTTCTAGATTCGGTACCGCCTGTAAGATCGGGAATAGTGGCGGCTTGAGTCATTGGGCGAAATTCGCGATAGTTCCCGGCGCAGGCGTAAAGCCAAATTCGCCGCGCTTGATCACTGCTTCGCGTCCCCCGTTTAGCGCCAATAGCCCAGCCTGGGGCGTCGGGCTTCCGCGCGCGGCGAGTGCATCGAGGTTGGGCGTGCTCACCACTGGGTAACTGTTGCACCCATCACCTTGGGGGTTATGCTCGTCGGACATGATTATCAGGAAGTTCGGTGCGCTCATGGAATCTCCGTTTGCATTTACCTGACTGGACCGACACTGAATTGAACTGTATAGTATCATAGGACTATGAGTCAAGCCCTCTCTTACAAGGCGGAAGACCTGCGCGGCCGGCTGGAACGCTTCGCTGGCGCGGGCGTGCCCAAATACATGGCCATGCGCGACGCCATAGTCAGCGCGGTAACCGAGGGCGCCTGGCCCGCCGGCACCCGCCTGCCCACAGAGACAGAATGGATGGCCGGGCTGCCGCTCAGCCTGGGCACCATCCAGCGCGCGCTCAGGTTGCTGGTAGAGGACGGAATGATCGTGCGGCGCCACGGACAGGGCAGCTTCGTCGCCAAACGCGGCGTCGGACGCATGCACGCCCCCCTTCACTGCCGCTTCGTCGACGATTCGGGCAACGCTTACTTGCCCGTCTACGCCGAGGTGATCGGGCGCCGCGAAATCGAAGCCGAAGGCCCATGGTCTCGGCATCTGCGCGCCAAACGCGTTCTGCGCATCGAGCGCGTTCTGCGCATCGACAAGGAATTCAAAGTGTTCAGCCGCTTCTACGCCGACGCGGTGCGCCTGCCCTCTTTCGCGACGCTGTCTGTGCGCAAGCTGTCTGGCAAGAACTTCAAGGAAATCATTTGGCACGAAAGCCATCAGCTGATCGGACGCATCGACCAGTTCCTTTCCGGCGTACAACTGCCGGCGGACGTGTCCAAAGCCATCGGTGTGCGCCTCGGCGCTGCCGGCCAGTTGCTGGAGGCGGCGGCGTTCGTCGGGTACGACAGCCCGATCTATTATCAGGAATTGCTCATTCCTCTGAACCAGCGCCGCCTGCATCTCGCCAGCCATGGCAAGGACCCGGGCATCGACGAGCGCGGCTAGCGCCGGCGCCGTGCCGGCCGTGACCTCGACGCCTTGATCGCCCGGATGACCACCGTGCGTACAGCTCGCGCCTGGCTCTACAAGGAGCAGTTGCGCGAGATCCTTGATCGCAAGCAGATCAACGTTGTGCGCGGCATGCTTGAACACTGATGCACCTGCGTGATGCGCAGCAAGGTCGAGCCCATGAAAGAGGTGGCCGCGCCCGTGCGCCGCCACATGGAGGGCATCATCGCTTGGGCGCAGACCCGCCAGACCAACGGCTTCCTCGAAGCCCTCAATGGTCTGTTTCAGGCGGCTAAACGACGCGCCCGCGGCTTCGTTCGCCTCGCCACCATCAAGACCGTCATCTTCCTGATTGCCGGAAAACTCGATTTCCACGCGATCAACCCTCATGCCTCTCAACCCACTTGAATTTCAACAGAGCCTCTTTTCATCTCGAGCCTCCTTAGGGTAAAAAGTTTTCAAATTTCTTCATGTCATCTTTTCCGCAAGTACAGCACAAATTCACTGCAATCCAAAAACATGCATAGGACCTCTGCGCATAAAGACCCTTCCGGGCGTTCGAGCCAACCAGTATTCGATCAGTTCGGCGACAGCAGGGATTTGGCGGGGCCTGCGGTACCCAGTCCGACGCGCGCTGCTTCCGTGTCGACGATTGTTGCTGGTGCGACGTTGGCAAGATTGACGTCAGGCCCGAAGGCTTCGATCAGTTCGCGTTTCATCAGCTCGATATCACAGCTATGCACGCCCTTGATCCAGGGGCCGGGCAGCTCGATCATGACCTTTGCCATATCTAGCTCGCGCTTTAGCAGCTGCAACACGGCCGGGCGCAGTTCACCGTTTTCCACCAACTCCGCGGCTTCGACAAGCACCAGAGCCGCTCCCGCCTTGAAGCAAAGTTCAGCCTGCCCTACAAGAAGAGTTGGATCGCTCAAAGTCTCTTTTGACCCGACTTCACCAAATACCTGGAGACCGGCCCGAATAGCCGTGCGAATTTGCGATTCCCGCTGCCGGTCGGTTAGAGGCACCACGTTATCCGATATCTCTATGGTGTCGAATCCGAGCGCAAGCGCTTCTTCATAAAATGCAGGTAATGCCGCTTCTCCTGCCGTTCCGAAAACATATTCGTGAAACTGCCCACCCAGGAACGGGCGGATTTGTCTCTGCTTATATAGCGCCAACTTTTTTTCCAGCAATTGCCGCGGGTACAGGCGTGCCGTGCCGGTCTTGATTTTCGCCAGATCGATATAGTTTTCAGCAAGATTCAGGATGTCTTCGGTCAAACCAATGGGCACGCCATCGTCGATCATCATGGTCAAACCCTTAGGTCGCGGCTTCGCCAGCGACCTCTCTTTGGGCAGGGCGACAAAACTAAATGGGGCGGATGTATTCATGGCTAAGCCTCTGGGATTTGAATTTACTTCTTGATCAGTGTGTCAAACGGCCGGGAACATCTTTAATTGCCTTTTCGCACGACATAGACCGGGCTTGAGAAGACATAAAAGCCCGCTTCGGTGGTCGCCTTCAAATAGATCGCGTTATCCTTGCCGGCGTGAAGCGGCACCCGGACCTTGGCTTTCATCCGTTTATGGACGTTGACGTCCGGCAAGCGATAGACCCGGACTCGCCGGTTTATGCCGCCGGCGCTGAATTCAATCGGCATATTGCCTATGTCTTGAACCTGGATGTTTTCGGTTATCAGTGGGGTCGAAATCAGCAGCTGGCCGTTGTGCTTTTTTTCGAGCGTGACATCCACGCCGGAGAAGCCTCCGGTGGTAAGCGATTGCCACTCGAGTTTCGACGCAGATGAGTGCTTGAGCGTCTTGTCGAGATTCCAGAAATTGATAGGGGTCGGGTTGAGAAATGCGTTTCCCGTCAACGTGGCGGATCCGTCCCAAACGGTCTGCCGCCCCCTTCCGCGATATTCTGATCCTTCCCACATGATGCGGATTCGATTCCCGATATCCTCCTGGCTGTAGGGAACAATGCGTTCTACGACTTCCATGAGATTCCGGACTTCGATGCATTCGATCGGCCCGTCGGCGAGCATTTCAAAGTCGAGCCATGCGGTATCTCCGTCGTATTCAACGACCGCACCCATCTCCGCCTCGATACGGCTTTCTCTTGTGATTGGTCCACCCAGATTCGGATCGTCCGAAAGGATCGATGCGGGCTTGTCAAAGCGCACCCTGAGGTCCAGAAACGCGCGGCATCCCGTGGTTGCATAGTGATGGCGGCTGCGTAGGCATTCAGCAATCGACGCCCGCGTAAGCTCTCTGGCAACAAGGCAACTCAGGCCGCCATATGTGCCAAATAGCGAGGCGCCAGGGTGACTCGCTCCCTGACGGCCCTTGTGTCCGTCGCTGTTTGCGAGGATGCCGACGCGATAGCCTTGCATGAATGCATCCTCGAGGAGCCATTCAAAGGTGCCCCAGTCGGAATGGATTTCTACCGAGCGTTCAATTTGGGCATTGTGGGAAAGCGCGATGTCGGCATAGCGTCCACCGACATGCGCAAATACGATCGAATCTTCCTTTTTCAGGAATTCGAAAAGACTGGGCGCGTCGTTGGCGTCGTTCTGTACGTCGGAGAGGTCGCTCAACAATGCGTGCGACGACCTGTAGATAGTACGTCCTTCCTTGAGATACAGGACATTCCTGTCGCCACCCAAGCTGGTGTTGCCTGACCATTCATAGCCCGGGAAGATAGTAAATTCGCCGTCTTTGTTGTAGCGCGCGGTCAATGTATTCAGCTCGTTCCAGAATTCGGTGGTTATCTGGAAATCGTTTCCCTGATGACACATCACATCGAGAAATGCCCGATCGCGCGCAAACTCGATCAGGTCGGTGGCCGAATTGGTGCCGATTGTTTCTTCTGATTGGCCGTGCAGATCCGCCCAATAATGGCGCATCGGGACGTCAGCCGCCATTCTGCAGGGATTTGAGGTTGTGACCAGAACGCCTTCCAGCAAGACGTCGATCGACAAATCACCAGGAACCAGAACGACCAGATTGTCTACGGTCGCCGTGAAGGCGCCGCGTTCAAATTGGATGGTGTCGGGAAGTCCCTGGACCGGAAGATTGCTTTTAAGCTGAAAATTGGCGCTTAGCTTGTCGCTCGGGTTGCCCCATTTATCCTCTCCCTTAAATCTGAACCTGAACGGCTCACCCGCCTTCCACACGGTGGGCAGCACAGCTTTATAGTGTACGGGCGGGCCAGCCACGATGGATATCGTGGGTGAATTCTCGATTTCGACGTACTCGTACGCTGCGAAGGCATCGACCAGCACCTTGAATTCAAAAGTTGGCTCGCAGAATGTCTGTACACGCATCCCGCGGGACCCGGACCGACGGTCGCCAAAACGGACGATTATCTGATCGCCTTCTTTCAGAAACCCGCGAGCCACGCGAATGAAAAGAGTTTTGTCCCAAGGTCGGATATTGCGCTTGCCGTCATATTCGATCTGCAAGACCGCGCCGTTGCTGGCCTCGACGGTGGTGTAGTTCCATCCCTGGGGATCGTTGAATTGGGGCTTGCCCATATCGCTGGCAAACCGGTGAACGATCTTCAAGGAGCCGGTGTCATCGATTCCGAAATAACCGGCCGTATAGGTCAGCATAAATTCCGCGAAACTTCCGGCTTCGAATTCGCCTGTGGGAGCAATCGTCGCCGAACCCATCAGATGCGGTACATAGCGAGAATGAGGCATGCCTTTAGTCCATCCAGTATGAATCTGAGGAAATATTAGCGCCATTCACTACATATTCCTATATCATGCGATCTATACCGTCATAGCGTTATGACATGACAAAGATTACCGAATCCGTCTCGCTGCAACAGTTGCGTGCTTTGGTCGCCATTGCCGATACCGGCAGTTTTACTATCGCTGCAGAGCAAATGGATTTGTCCCAGCCGTCCATCAGCCACCTAATCCGCAGGCTCGAGATCCAACTCGGGCAAGGACTGGTCGCGCGGGGGCGAAAAACCCAGCTGACGATGGAGGGGCGGGCGATCGCCGACACGGCGCGGCGCGCTATCATGTCGATCGACGCATCCCTGAAGAATTGTCGCTCCAGTTCGGAGTTCAAGAGCGGGTCCGTCGTGGTGGCGGCGGGACACATCAGCGCAGCGGCCCTCCTGCCCGCTATCTTGCGTGTGTTTCGCGAAAAATTTTCGGCCGTCGGTGTCACCGTGTTGGATTGTTCGGTCGACCAAATCAAGGCAAAGCTGTTGTCTCATGAAGCCGATATCGGTCTCGGCGCCGTCTTCCAGGGACACGATTCCGAGATTCTCACCGAAGCGCTGTGGGGCAGTCCTCTGGATTTGTTTGTCCGCGAAGACCATTATCTGGCCAAACGAGATTCGATTCCGGCCAGCCTGCTCAGCGAGTTACCTTGTATTCAAATCAATCCGCTGGCGCCGGCGTGGCAAACCGTGAACGTCAATTTGGAACTCGCCGCTATTACGCCAAATATTGTCCACCGGGTTGCCTTGCTCTCGACTGTAATCGGCCTATTGCAAGCGGGAATGGGCGTTGCCATGCTGGCTCGCATGGCGGAGAAGCAGATGCCGAGCGATATCAGGCGGACACCGATTGTGAATCCGTCGCTGGAATGGCCCATCTCGATTGCCCGGCTTGCCAATTTCCCGCTTACGCCGGCAGCTGCGGCGCTGCTCGCGTGCACCAGAACGGTGTTGAAAGAGAGCCTGAAGAAGAATTAAGTACCCGATGCCAGACCTCAATGGTCCATCTGCAGGTGTACCAGTGCACGCGTTCGATGGCATCGTCCACACCGTGCGCCGGCACTGTCGTCAATAGCAGCCACTCAATGGCCTCCCCATTTTGTGCCGGCATGGCTTCAGTCGCTAGAATCGCCCATACGTCGACCGCGCCGAGCCGCCGTCTCGTCTGTGGTGGTTGGAGTGTGATCGGCATACTGCTTCATTCCAGTATGCATCTGCGCACAGGTTCGCCGGGATGGTGCGGTACGCTGACTCCTACCGTGCCCAACACGGGAGCCGCCTGCAATGTCTCCCACAAGTACCGGTGAGTACTGTTGACTACGCGGTTCCAGGATGCCCGCACCAGCAATTCGACGCCAGCAGCACGCTTCATGGCGAATAATTCGTACACGTTTGCTTCCCGGTCGCCGACGCTGATAAAGGTCGTTTGCGGGGCCGCCTCGCGAGCAACCCTAATGGCAGCCTCTCCGGCGTAACTGCCAGCGTACTATGACATATGACCCCACGACCCGCATCCGACAGTCGTCCCATCCCTTCGGTGGCTGGATGATGTTCCCAGTTGAGGTACGTGGTGTCTTGCACAGCCAGAACGATTGGCACTGTGCGTGCACGTGACCACGTTGCATCGATATGCCCGGCCAAAATATGGTCTGGTACCGCTTTGGTGTTGTCGAAGAAGCGGTATGCTGCCTTCAAATCACGCCATCGCGGCAGAGCCTGCGGCAACGGCGTGTCAGGCGCTCGGGCGAGCGAACGCGCCAGCGTCACCAACCGTGAAGTCAAGCGTTTGTCGCCTAACTGGACCAACCCCAGCTCGTTTTCGGCCCAGTCGTTATCTTCTTGTTCTTCTCGCACACGCATGCATTGATGGCGATTACTCTAGACAAGCAGAAAGTTAACATCGCCATCAACTGTTTACAATAGAAATTCGCCAAATTTGCGAAAAGATGTGGGTAATGATCAGGGCAGAGCCGGGGGCTTACCTCACTGAGTTAATCCCCGACACGAGCAAAGTCCGTGTCAGTTCAGACAATCCTCCGCTGGTCTGTACCCGAGACCCAGCGCATCAGCCACCGCCTTGCAGGTAATCTTGCCGGCATAGACGTTTAGACCGGCGCGCAGATGCGAATCATCGCTGCACGCCTGTTTCCATCCCTTGTTCGCCAGTGCCAGGGTGAAGGGCAAGGTCGCGTTGTTTAGGGCGAAGGTTGACGTATGCGGAACGGCGCCTGGCATATTTGCAACGCAGTAGTGAACAATTCCGTCCACCTCATAAGTCGGGTCCTGGTGTGTCGTTGCTCGAGAGGTTTCGAAGCACCCTCCCTGATCAATCGAGATATCGACGAGGACCGTGCCAGGACGCATGGACGGCAAGTGCTCGCGCCGAATCAGCTTTGGTGCGGCAGCCCCGGGAATGAGGACTGCGCCAATGACGAGATCCGCTTCAAAGATGACCTCTTCTACCGACTGCACCGTCGAGTAAACTGTATGCAGGCGACCACCAAAAATGTCGTCAAGCTGGCGAAGTCGCGGCAGGGACTTATCCAGAATGGTGACATCCGCCCCCATTCCAACAGCCATTTGTGCAGCCTGGGTCCCGGAAATACCCCCGCCCAGAATCACAACCCGTGCCGGCAGCACGCCGGGAACGCCCCCAAGCAAGATTCCCCGCCCACCTGATGCCTTTTGCAGGGCGATGGCACCGACTTGAATTGACATCCGACCGGCTACCTCACTCATCGGAGCGAGCAAGGGCAAAGCACCATTTCGATCTGCGACGGTTTCATAGGCAATTGCCGTGCACCCCGAGCGCAACAGCAATTCGGCCTGCTTGGGATCCGGGGCGAGGTGCAGATAGGTGAAGAGCAGTTGCCCGTCCCGCAACATTGCGCATTCGTTCGGTTGCGGTTCTTTGACCTTGACCACCATATCTGCCTGCTTAAACACCTCTGCTGCGGTGCTCGCGATTCCGGCGCCAACTTTGATGTAATCCGAGTCGTCACACCCTATACCCTTGCCAGCACCTGTCTCCGCCAAGACTTGGTGACCATTCATTACAGCTTCTCTTACCGCGCTAGGAGTCATTCCAACTCGGTACTCGTGAACCTTAATTTCCCTTGGTATTCCAATCAGCATTTCGTTCCCCGTTGACTTGTAAATGACCATGGAATCTTACAAGCTACGTTGCAGAACGTGCTTGCATAATCAACTATCACAGCGATAATATGCACCATCTTTGTCAATTAATATTGGTTTATGCACAATTAAATGCGAAGAAGCGAACTTGATAAGACGGATCGTAAGATTATAACTATCCTGCAGGGCGATGGTCGGATCACCAATGTCGAACTGGCTCAGCGGATTAATCTGTCACCCTCGGCATGTCTGAGACGACTGCACTCGCTGGAAGTCTCTGGCGTCGTTTCGGGATATGTCGCGCTGGTCAATCAGGAAGCGATCGGGAAACCAACGAATATCTTTGTTGAGGTCACTCTGAAAAATCAGAACGAGGAGTTGTTGAACGCATTTGAGCTCGCCGTTCAGGATTGCGCAGAAATCATGGAGTGCTACCTGATGTCAGGCGAAGCAGACTACGTGATCCGCGTGATAGCGACGGATACGCAGGACTACGAACGAATTCACAAGCAGTACTTGACGCGCCTGCCTGGCGTCGCGAGACTGCGATCTAGCTTCGCATTGCGTGCCGTGTGCAAGAGGACGGCAATTGATTTGTCGTAGTCAAAACTGGGCTAGCCTTGCCCATGGCAAGGTTTTGACCGCGCATTTGCGGTCGCCAGCTGCAAGATGGGAGCCCTCCCCCGGCGGCCGGAGAAGCGACCGTTCACGAAGCTAAAGCCGCCTCTCGAGGCGACCCGGTGATTGGCCGGTTGATGGCGACTGCAGACGTCTGGGTTGCCGTAGGTCGAGGGGCAGTTAAGGGTCGAGGTCGTGTGAAAACGGAATTGTGTTCTCGATTGTAGAGAACGTGGGTGATGCCAACCATGATATTTTCACAACTCATGATTGAACGGGTTTTGAGGTCGGATTGGGCAGCCTGTTGGTGCGCGAACAGAATTGACCAGCATGCGCGAATTGCGCTGACCACCTATTTTCAGCCTATTTCCCAGTATTTTCAGCCTATTTCCCAGTTCGGGTAAGCGTTTAAAGATGTTTCGCCTTAATCACTCTAATCACGCAGCCTGGTCAATCTGCTCCGCGTAAACAACACCCTTGGCCTCCAAGTTGCCAGGCAGCACGTCTCCGGGTGCGCCGCTTTCCATGAACAACGAATTCAGCTTTGAGTGACTGTAATAGTGCGCGCCGATGACCGACGCCACCGCGCCTATGACAGAATTTGGAATCTTATTGGGCCCGAACCTGCAGGCAGATTTTGCCAGCCATACATTTCCGCTCGGGGCCGGATCTCGAATTTTGGCCAACTTTAAGTATTTGATTATAAATAATAATATATTGACTTTTACGACAAGTCCCTGTATACTTTGACTTAAGCTGGCAGTACGAGCGACTGGCAGCGCATGGACAAGTTAGTGTCCACTAACTTGTAAAGTTGGCAAAAATCTTCCCCCCCCAAGGAGTTCGACATGGCTGGTCCAAGGCACAGCCGTGCGTGGCGTTTAACTGAGCGCGACGCGCGCGCGAGTTACTGGCTCGCGAAGATCGGGTTGAATGTGGATCTGCTCACCCCCTCGC
>Ga0307377_10001598_pt1 | contig 28198 bp, 26 predicted proteins | sample TR3MG_FD_202535 | JGI IMG/M metagenome (GOLD analysis project Ga0307377, IMG submission 202535) | Soil microbial communities from Risofladan, Vaasa, Finland - TR-3 | ecosystem: Environmental > Terrestrial > Soil > Coastal area > Acid sulfate soil | place: Finland: Risofladan, Vaasa | collected... | reverse complement strand
AATACGCCGTCAGCAGCGCCACCATGCCCGCCAGCGCGAAGGCCAGCGGCGTGCCGCCGTGCGCCAGTTGCACCGCCAGGCCCAGCACCGCAAAAATCCCTCCGCCGACCATCCCGCCGACGCCGAGGGCAACCACCGCCCACAAGCCCATCTTGCCGTCGCCTGCTTTGCTCATACGCCGATCATCCCCTGCTAGCGGAAGCGATGTCTTCTCACTACGGTTTCCGGTCCTCGGCGACTCAGCGCCCGCTTATGCGGCAATTGAGTTGCATCAGGCCGATCCGCCCGCCGCCCTGGGCGGGAGAGCGACTTTCGGATCAGGCACCGCCTTGCTCGCGAACGCCAGCGCCAGCGTCGTGGAAGGATTCAGGCTATCGACCATCGAGCTCGGAATCAGGATCGTGGCGCCGCGTTCCTTCGTGGTCTCGTAGATGATATTCATCGCACGAAGCTGCAGCGCCTCCGGATGTCCGGCGTAAATATCGGCGGCCTCGACGAACTTTGCCGCAATCGCCGCTTCGGACGACCCGAGAATCACCCGCGCCTGTTTCTCGCGCTCGGCCTGCGCCTGACGCGACATGGCATTCTGCAAGGCCTCCGGCAGGGCGACGTCGCGAATCTCCACCGAGCCCACGGTTATGCCCCAGGGAGCGGTTTTTGCGCCGATCTCGTTCTTCAGTTGCTCGTCGGCGTCCTTGCGATCGGATAGCAGTGCGGCCAACATCGAAGAACCGATCATTTCGCGCAGCGAGGTTTGCGCGACCCGGTCGATGGCCTCGCGATAGTTGGTGATGGCCAGGGCCGCTTTCTCGGCATCGTGCACATGCCAGAAAATGATCGCGTCGACGTTGACCGGAACCGTGTCCTTGGTGAGCGCCTGCTCGGCGTTGAAGCCTGTGGTCTGAATGCGTCCGTCGATCACTGCGACCACATTGTCGATCACCGGGATGATGGCGAACATTCCCGGCCCCTTGACGCTTTGCAGCTTTCCCATCCTCAGAATGACGAATTTCTGCCACACGTTGGCCATCTTCAGCGAGGCCGCGACAATGGCTGCGGCGGCGAAGAACGGCAGCGCAAGGTAGAGATTCAGCCATTGGCCCGTGGCGAGGCCCGCGAGGACGAGGACGAACACCAGAAATGCGGTGATTGGATTCATGTTCCTTGTTCCTTGGGTTGAGTTCCAGGTTTGAAAGCTACGCGCCATTGCGGGCGATTTCTGTACGCTAGCGCACCAAAATCACCGAGCCAGGGTAAACCCCCAGGGTCTGAATCAGGGCGCCCGCAGGTCTTCTTGCCGCGATCTGTTGCCGGTCGCACCGCGCACGAATTGCGACAACCGGCATGGCGTATGTCGTCACCGTTCGAACAACGGAATTGATGGCGTGCAACGTTGCGGCGCCGCGGAGTTCATGTGAAGAACTCAATCGTCGAAGTCATGGTCGTCGAGTTCGATGACGAAGGGGCCTGAATCGGTCTCGGTCTCCTTATAGCCTTGGCGCAGCCGAGTTTGGACGATATCCGAGAGCCTCGCGTCGAGGTGCGACAGCTGCTCCTGCTCCGCCTCGAAAAATCGCTTGGTCGCGACTCCGGTAAGCTGCAAAGTGATCTTCCTCGTGGTCTTGCCGCCGCCGAGTTCGGTCTGCGCCGGCGGCTTCCACGTGCACTGGACTATCGTCTGCCACCCGTCATTATTACCGAGCACGATGTCGGCGTCTTTCGGGATCGCGCCGCAGCGCGCAAAAACCTTGTAAATGTGTTCCTTAATTTTTCTCAAGTCATTGGTCATGAGCTTCCTTTCTGATTTTCGTCCCGTTGAAGCAATCACCCCTGAGTCTCCTGCTTGCCGTCGTTCGCTGGGACGTCCTTGGAAATGCCCGGGAGTTTGAGAGTTCATTTCAAAATGAGGGGATACGCCCCGAAGGTCTCGATCCCGCTTGACGGGAAAGTCCCCCCCGGGGGACATCCGCTCATGCTCCCCTAAATTGGGGGCCATTTCGGTAATTCTGAAATGGCCTCTAAGTTCCTGTTCCCAGTACAGGGTCACCGCTGCCACAGGATATGCGCATCCTCCAGCGGAACCGCCGCGTCATCGCGCTGCGGTATGACTCGCGCCGTATAGTCCGTCGCCGGGCGGGCTGCAGGAACGCCTGCGCGATAGGCGTAGCCGTTGATCGCACCCACCAGCTGCCGCGTACGCTTCATCTGCACGCGCTCGGGTTCGGCGCCGTTTGTGCCATCGGCATAAAGCTCGATCCGCACTGCCTTCGGGTCGAGGTCATCGAGATACACTTGAACTTCAAATACGTGTTGCCCGCCATCGTTTTCAAGCTTCACTTCGCCGAAGCGCAGCGCGCTCCACTTCTGAGCCAGCGCGTGCTGCCAATCGACCATGGCCGCGCCGAGCGCACCTTTATCCGCAGTCCGCGCACGGTAGGCCGCGGCCGCCGGCAAGTAGTGCTGCTCGGTGTATTCGCGCACCGCGCGGCTGGCGGAGAAACGCGGCGTCAACTGCGCCATGCTCTCGCGCATTCGGCTCACCCAGGCGCCGGGGATACCTTGGTCATCACGTGCATAGAACTCGGGTACCACCTCGCGTTCGAGCAGGCCGTAGAGCGTTTCGGCTTCGGCGGCGTCCCAGGCCGGATCGTCGCCGTGTTCCTGGCCGTCCCCCAGCGCCCACCCTACTTCCGGCGTATAGGCCTCCGCCCACCATCCGTCCAATTCGGACAGATTGATGCCGCCGTTGACCAGCACCTTCATACCGCTGGTTCCGCACGCTTCCCACGGCCGCCGCGGCGTGTTGATCCAGACATCGACCCCCTGCACTAGGTTCTCGCTCAAGAGCATGTTGTAGTCGCTGAGGAAAATCACATGCCGGCGGGCCTCGGGCCGCCGGATGAACTGGATCCACTGCCGAATGAGGGCCTGCCCGGCTTGATCCGCCGGATGCGCCTTGCCAGCGAGGATGAGTTGCACCGGACGCTGCGGATTGGTCAACAGCCGCAGCAGCCGCTCCGGGTCGTGCAACAGCAGGTTAGGTCGTTTGTACGCAGCGAAGCGGCGCGCGAAGCCCAGCGTCAACACGTTGGGGTCAAACAAATGTTTTGCTTCGTCAACCGCCTCGGGCGACGCTCCGGAGATGGCCAGTTGCCTGGACAAGCGCTCGCGCGCGTATTCAACCAGCGCCGTGCTGGCGGCAATGCGAAATTGCCAAAGACTGGCAGCGGAGACACGGCGCATGTCCTGCTCCAGGGTTTCCGTCGTCCCCAGCCAGCGGTCCTTGCCGCAGGTCTTGGTCCACAGTTCATCCGCCGCCGCGGAGTCCCAGGTCGGCATGTGAACGCCGTTGGTGACGTGACCGACGGGCACCTCCTCTGCCGGCCAGTGTAAGAACAGGGGCTCGAACAGCTGCCGGCTGACTTTGCCGTGCAGGCGGCTCACGCCATTGACCGCCCCGCTGCCGCGAATCGCCAGATAGGCCATGTTGAAAGATTCGGAGAAGTCGCCCGGGTTCTGGCGGCCCAGGGCCAGCAAGGCCTGGAGCGTTATACCGAGCTTCTGCCCGGCATAAACCCCCAGGTATTGCTCGATCAGGGCCGGAGCGAAGCGATCGAAGCCGGCCGCCACCGCCGTGTGCGTGGTGAACAGGTTGCCCGCTCGCGTAACCGCCAGAGCGACGTCGAAAGGCCGGCCGGTTTCCTCCATAAAATTCCGGGCGCGTTCCAGCACGGCGAAGGCGGCATGGCCTTCGTTGAGGTGACAGACTTCGGGCTTCAGACCGAGCGCGCGCAGCAAGCGCCAGCCGCCGAGCCCGAGCACCAGCTCCTGTTTCAGCCGCAACTCCGGCCCACCCCCGTACAACTCGCTGGTGATGCCGCGATGCGCCGGGTAGTTCGCCGTGTCATTGCTGTCGAGCAGGTACAGTTTCACCCGGCCGACCTGAACCTGCCAGGCACGCAGCCAGACCGAGTAGCCGGGTAACTCCACCTCCAATCGCAACCACTCCCCGTTCGCTTTGCGCAAGGGAGTAATCGGCAACTGCCCCGGATCGTTATACGGGTACAGGGCCTGCTGCGCCCCGCCCTGGTCGATCACCTGGCGAAAATAGCCCTGCTGGTAGAGCAGCCCCACGCCGATCACCGGAACGCCCAGATCGCTGGCGGCTTTGAGCTGATCGCCGGCCACGTTGCCCAGTCCTCCCGAATAGATGGGAAGGGCCTCGCTCAGCATGAATTCCATGCTGAAATATGCGACGCAACTCAACTGCGATTGGGGGTAGGTTTGCTGGAACCACGCGGGCGCCTCTTCCGCGTGTTTCTTCGCCTGCACCAGGGCATCCAGCTTGTTGCGGAAGGCCGGATCGGCGAGCACGCTGCGGATCTTGTCGCGCGATACCGTCTGCAGGACGTCGCAGGGGTGATGCGTCTGCTCCCACAGGACCGGATCGAGCTGCCGCCATACCTCGTCGGTGGCATGGTTCCAGGTCCAGCGCATATCCAGGGCGAGTTCGGCCAGCGCATCGAATCCCTCGACGCCCTCGGGGAAAAGATTGTGTATGGGATGACTGGCCGGCATTGCTTCGCTCATGGCGGCTCCTGCACTTTTGGCCCGGACGCGATCTTCGCTTGCTTTGCGGGCGCCGCCAGCGCAGCGCCGACGATGGCCTGTGCCTCCGTCTGGATGCGGCGCAGATGATCCGCGCCGCGAAAGCTCTCCGCATAGATCTTGTAGATGTCTTCGGTGCCGGACGGGCGCGCCGCGAACCATCCGCTCTTGGTGCTTACCTTCACGCCGCCGATGGCCGCGCCGTTGCCGGGCGCCCGCGTGAGAATGCCGAGAATTTTTTCGCCGGCCAGATCCATCGACAGAATCTGTTGCGGCGAGAGCTGCGCCAACACTTTTTTTTGTTCCGGCGTGGCCGGTGCGTCGACGCGGTCGTAAGTGGTTTCGCCGAATTCGCGCGCCAGCTCGCGGTAGATTTCGCCCGGATCGCGGCCCATGCGCGCGCTGATTTCCGCCGACAGCAAGGCCGGGACGATGCCGTCTTTGTCTGTGGTCCAGACGCTGCCGTCCAGACGAAGGAAAGCTGCACCCGCGCTCTCCTCCCCGCCGAAGCCGAGCGAGCCGTCGAGCAAACCGTCGACAAACCACTTGAAACCGACCGGCACCTCGTAAAGCCTGCGGCCGAGCTTCGCCGCGACGCGATCGATCATCTGGCTGCTTACCAGGGTCTTGCCGACCGCCGCATCCTTGCGCCACTGAGGCCGATGCTGAAACAGATAGTGGATGGCGACCGCAAGATAATGATTGGGCGGCAGCAATCCCGCGCTGCGCGTGACGATCCCGTGCCGATCATGGTCGGTGTCGCAGGCGAAGGCGACGTCGAAGCGGTCCTTGAGGCCGATCAGGCTTTGCATGGCGTAGATCGAGGACGGATCCATGCGAATCCGCCCGTCCCAATCGACCGTCATGAAACGGAAGGTCGGATCGACGACTTCGTTCACGACGGTGAGATTCAAACCATAGCGCGCGGCGATCGCGGCCCAGTAGTGCACGCCCGCGCCGCCGAGCGGATCGACCCCCATGCAGATGTTCGCGTCGCGCATCGCGTCCATATCGAGCACATTGCCGAGATCGCTCACGTACGCGTCGAGAAAGTCGTGGCGGTGGGTGCTACTGGAGTTCAGGGCCTTCGCGTAAGGAATCCGCTTTACGCCTTTCAGGCCGCTCTTCAGCAGCGCATTGGCCCGGGCTTCGATCCATGCGGTGACGTCCTTGTCCGCCGGCCCGCCGTTGGGCGGGTTGTACTTGAAGCCGCCGTCCTCGGGCGGATTGTGCGACGGCGTGATGACGATTCCATCCGCGAGTCCCGCGCTGCGGCCGCGGTTGTAGGCGAGGATCGCGTGCGAGACCGCCGGCGTCGGCGTGAATTCACCGCCCGCGGCGATCATCGTTTGCACGCCGTTCGCGGCCAGCACCTCCAGCGCGGTCTCGAACGCCGGCTGCGACAGGGCATGGGTGTCGATGCCGAGGTACAGCGGGCCATCGATGCCCTTGCGCTTGCGATAATCGCAGATCGCCTGGCTGATCGCCAGCACATGCCATTCGTTGAAGCTGCGCTCGAACGCGCTGCCGCGGTGTCCCGAGGTGCCGAATGCAACGCACTGCGCCGGCACCGCGGGATCGGGGCGCAGGTCGGCATAGGCGGCGAGCAGCTTGGCCACATCGACCAGCAGCGACTGCGGTGCCGGTTTGCCGGCCAGCGGACTGACAGCGTTACTCATGCCTGCTTGACCTTCATCGGCCGCTCCGATCAGCGCCAATCGGCGCCGCCGAAGCCGTCCTGGCCGAGGAAGGTGTAGAAGATGCCGATCGTTGCCCTGGCCTGCGTCCGGGTCCCCAGGTCGGGAAAGTACGCGTCGCGGCGGTTTCCTAGGTACTTGATCGTGATGGCTTGCTGGCGCTTGATGCGCAGCGTATACGATGCGTCCACGCGGATGATATTGTCGCGCCCCCCGCGGTTGGTGGCGGCGGTGTTGGTCACGAAGTACTCGCGCGCGGTCAGGTCGAACGAGGATCTTTCCCCGAAGATCACGCCCAACGCAAGGAGAGCTTGCGGGGCCACGCCATAGTGGTATGCGAGTTCAGAAGCGTTCGCGCGCGTGGTGCCGACCGCGGTGTAGCCAACGCCCATGAGGCCCGAGCCCCGCACCACGATCGAATTGGACAGCCGCCATTCGGCGGTGGTGCCGAGTGACAGCGCCGTGCTCGATACGCGGAAGATTTGCGGCGCGATGTAATCAAAGCTGCCGTACAGTCCCCAGATTCCGCGGTAATTCGCGCCTTCCGTGTAGTCCGTTCCGAGCAGCATTCCGCGCGTCATCAGGTTTTCGAAGCCGTTGGCGCTCGAGGCGGTCGCCTGCAGATTGAAGTAATCGAAAGGACGCGTATAGGAATACCCGGGTTTTCCCGGCAGCCCGTAGTCTATGGAGAAATCAGCGAGCGCCTCGTTGCGCTTGAGCTGAGTGGTCGAGGTGCCCTGGTTGTTTTGCGCCGTGCCGCTGAAGCCGAGCTGCAGGCGGCTGTAATAGGCCGGATCGTGGCTCGCGAAAATCGCATCCAGTCGGTCGCGATAAACGAGGCGATTGAAGCCGGTGGAAGGGGAAATCGCCGCCGCACCGATCTCGCGCAATAGCGGGTGCGCGCCATTGCCGTGCTCGAGCACCAGATTGGACAAACGGAACAGCGCCTCACCCAGGAAGCTGCCGCCTATGCCGGTGTTGATCTGATCGTTTCTGGACGGCTGGGTTCGCTCCCCGGCGACCTCCCACATTGCGCTGCCCGCAAACGTGAACGCGAGCGCCTCCCAGTAGTTGAATCCCGCCGACCTCGCGAAGCCGTGGTATATCGATCCCGCGTACGGATGTCCCAACTGGTTGGTGCGGAACGGATCGTCGTCGACCGTCCAGCTGCTGCGCAGGTTGTGCTGGATCGTCGACAGGTTGCTCTTGTAGTCGCCGCTGGGGTCGCGCCGGTTGGCCAGATTCAGCATCGCCTCGAAACCGGCGATTTCGGCTGCCGGAACGTAATAGCTCTTGCGCGCCGCGCTGTCCGCCGAAAGATCGAGCCTGGGCTTGTCGGGATCGCCGGGCGCCGCTTCGCCCGCGAGCGTTGCCCATGACTTCGGTACGGCGGTCAAAGCGGGTTCTGCGCCGAACGCCGCAGACGCTGCCGTGAAACCCAGTGTGATTGCGAGGCTCAGCAGCGCAGCCCGGCACAGCGAGGCGTACCGAAACGCGCTCGCTCCGGCTGCTGCAATCGGATGAGGAAGTCCCACATGCTCCTTTTACTTGAAGCTTGGAAACATCTCCGTACGCCAGCGCACATTGCGCCGACATCGGCGACCTGCAACCGGCGCTCAGGCGATCGCGCCAATTGCGACGAACTATCTCTGCAAGACCCACTGCCTGGTATCGTAGTCATAAGCCCATAGCTGGGACGGCTGCGATGTAACACATATCTCTATTGTTATCGACTGGCGCTTGTGAATGTAGGGAAGCGCAAGCCGGTGGGCGTGTTCCAGCGAGTAGGCAGCGGCCGTTGAATTCTGTTCAACGTAAAGCTTGTAGCCCGTAATCGATGGCATATCTGAACCCTCCGCAGCCTTAGCTGCTCACATTTCCGTTCAGCGCACCGTCCGCAGCAGTTCAGTTCTGATCGCGGTCCATTACCCGTTCAAGGCCGGCACTGTCCAGAATACGTACGAATTTCTGCTCGACGCTGATCAGTCCTTTCTGCTGGAACTTGGAGAAAGTGCGGCTGACGGTCTCCAGTTTCTGGCCGAGGTAGCTGCCTATATCCTCGCGCGTCATGCGCAGGTTGAATTCCGACGGCGAGTATCCGCGCGCAGCTAAGCGCTGTGACATATCGAGCAGGAACATCGCCAGGCGTTCCTTGGCATTCAAGCTGCCGAGCAGCAGCACCTGTCCGTGCTCGCGCACGATTTCACGGCTCATCGTCTTGTGCAACTGGCGCTGCAAGGCGGGAATTGCGTGTGCCAGCCCTTGCAACGCGGCAAAGGGAATGGCGCAGACGTCGCTGTCCTCCAGCGCGACGGTGTCGCAGATGTGCCGCTCCGCTCCGATGCCGTCCATGCCCAGCACGTCGCCTGTCATGGAGAATCTGAGCACCTGGTCGCACGCATTCTCGCGCAGGGCTGTGGACTTGAAGAAACCGCTGCGCACGGCATACAGGGAAGTAAATCGCTCGCCGCTGCGGTACAGGCTTTCGCCCCGCCGCACACGCAAGCGATTGAACGCCAGTCGGTCGGCGACGTCCATCTCGGCGCGGGTGAGACCGCAACAGGGCGCGCACAGTCCGCGCAGCTTGCAGTCCGAGCACACGATGGCGCACTGGGCGATCGCGCCGGACGTGCGCGCAGCTGGAGAATCGATCGGCGCGCGGCGCCGGGGCCGGTTAAGCCGCGCTGAGGTGTTGATCGTCATCATGCTCTCCAGTCAGGCGACGGCCCAGGTCGGCGTCGACGAATGGGTATCGCGTAATTGCATGGAACTATTGCTGCCCGATCGTGATTCCCGCGGCGTGATTCCCGCGGCGTGATTCCGGCGGCGCACGCAAATGCAAAGCCTATTGCAAGAAAATTGCGGCGTATGTGCGCCGGCGCACATAGCCTGCGAAACCCGAAGAGAAAAATCGCACTACGGGAAACTGGCGGTGCGGACCGGCCAAGGACCCCCGCCCCGGTCGAAACCGGGAACTGCCGGATGCAAGGGTGCCGGTGGCTTAGCGTTTGGGGCGAACGGACACCGAAGGCGGTTCGCTGCGGCGAACGGGTTAAGCAGCCTCACTGATGCGCGATAGGCTTTTTGGCGAACATTCAGATCGCCGAAAAACTTCGGGGCGTTGCGCCGGGTCCACTCCAGCACCATGGACGCGTGCTCTTTCTCCTCGTCGCGCTTTTACGCGAGCCGACCGGATTGCCTGTGTGGCTTCCAACGCGGACTTAATGATGTGATATTGCTGCTTCGCGCTTCTCCTCGCCCGCCCAATAGCCGGGACGCCCGTAGTGTTTGTAAATGCCCAATTCCTGCTCGCGACCCAGTTGCACCGCCGGGTCGTACGGCGGCGCGTCTTTCACTGCCTGCCGGGTCAGATTGACCGAGACGGTGGTGTCGGGCCAGCGCACGGCCGTGATCCATTGCGGCGCGATCAGCACCTGGTGCCCAAGCCACCAGTTGCTCGTGTCCACGATCATGTAGCGAATGGCCCAGGTCTCCTCGTCGACGAGCAAACCTTGCACGTGGCCGATGTCGCCGTCGGTCGCCTCAATGTGATAGCCCTTGACCGCTTTGCAACTGCGCAGGTGGAGGTCGTCATCCTGATGTCGTGCCGCTTCGGCGCGCGCGTAAGCTTCCTGCGCTTCCGGCCGCACGGCGCCTTGCATCGAACCAAAGCCGGAGTAGCCCGTCATCAGCATGCCCGGGTAAGCGGCCCCGCCCCAGAGCCCGGGACCGCCCCAATAGAAAGGGTAGCCGTAATACCCGAGGTAGCGGATCTCGTGCTGCCGCGACACCGGCTTGTCGGTGTCGATGGCGGGGCTGTTTTTCACCTGCTCTTTGGTGATCGAGACGGGCAATACCTTTTCCGTCCAGTCCGGGTGGCCGATCGCGATGGGCGAGATCAATACCTTTCGACTCGAAAGCCAGGTGCCGGTGTCGACGACGAGATAGCGGATGACCCACGCTTTGTCGTCGAAATACAAATCCTTCACCTCGCCAATGATGCCGTCGGTCGCGCGGATGGCGCAGTCTTCAAGCTCTTTCATGCTGCGTAACATAGGTGCTACTCCTTGAACAGCGTCGAACGAAGTGCATTCGACAAATTGAAAAAACAGGCGCGCAACGCCGCGCCGCCGGTGGATCGCAAGCGCTCGCGCTTGCCGTTCGGGTCACGCACCCCGCGGACTACTTCTGTGCGCGCAGCCACATCTGTTGCGCCTCAAGCGGCAGCTTGTCCATGTGCTTCAGAAAAAGCGCAAGTGTCCAGATCTGTTGGTCGCTGAGGATATGCCCGAACGAAGGCATTCCCGTCAGACGAATGCCATGCTTGATCTTCCAGAACGTATAAGCTTCCGGGTCGTCCTCGACCCCATCGGTCGCCAATTGGGGTGGCCTTGGATACATGCCCTGCGCAATCGGCGATGGCGACGCAGCCCCCTTCGCGGCACCATGGCAAGCGACGCAATGCCGCAAAAAAAGAGGCACGCCAAGGGAGAGATTCATGTCGGTCAGCGGCACCGGATTTTCGCCCTTCGGGGCGTCGCGGCGCAGGGTGGCATTCAGCGAAGTACCGGCCATCCAGGTTTCCAGCCGGCCGGGTGCTGCGTCGGCATTGGCGGGAATGAGGCCGCTGAGCAGCAGAGCGTAAGCGCCTATCAGTGCGACGGCGAGCGTCAATGCGATTCCCAGCACCACACCTTTAAACATCACACCTCCTCGTTTGACTGCAATTGCTTCGTAACATCGAATGCGAGCGCGTCATCGCAAACATTCCAATTTATTCGTTCTCGCCGGGCAATCGGGTCGGTAGCTATTCACAAGTCCGGATAGCTACCGACACTTGCGGTTAGGCTGCCGCCACCTCGGAAAGGGCCGCGACGTGGGCCGCGACGTGGGCCGCGCCGGTCGTCTCGAGAATGCTCTTCGCCTTGGCAACTTCGTCCGCAGTTCCGTGGGCGATGACGAGGAACTTGTCGGACTTGAGTGCCGTCTCGTACTTCATGACACTGTCCTTGGGAATGCCGATGCTGTAGAGCCCGGCGCCCAAGGCACTCAGGCCGCCCACCACTACGGCGCCTTCCAGGCCTGCGACGATCCAGCCGACCAGCGGGCCCAGCACGACGATAGGACCGATGCCTGGGATCATGAAAAAGGCCGACCCGAACAGCAAGCCCCAGAAGCCGCCCCAAAATGCGCCCAGTTTGCCCCAGACCTTCATGCGGTCACCGGTGTTGTAGTAGCCGACGACCTGCTCTTCGGTGTGGTAATCCTTGCCCACGATGGACAGTTTCTTCATGTCGAACCCCGCGCGCTGGAGTTCTTTGACACTCGCTTCTGCCTCGGTATGGGAGTTGTATACCGCCACTACTGCGCTGTTCTTAGCCATGGTTTTCCTCTTCGTTCGTTATGGTTCTGTATGACACGCCAACGGTCCGGATCCGCTCTGCCATTCTTTTGGCCAGGTTTCCGCCATTCCATTGCGTATCTCTTTCCGCCATCCCGGCAGATACCGGGTGATAGCCAGCGCTACCTGGATTCTCCGCTTCCGTCCAAGCCAGTCCGTGCGCCAGCGAACACAAAACGAAATTAGTGCCGCCAGTTCCGCAAGCGCTTGACCCGAGCGCAGCGCCCGAATCGCCGCGCGGCTTTCGCACCGGCCAAGCACGCCGCACCAATCCCCGCTGCTTATGTTCGTTATTGCACAGACAACCGGCTGCCGGCGGATGAGACTTCACCCAAGGGATTGGACAGCCCGGCCGGCTCCGAGCCGGAACCAAGCGCGCGTCGCGTGCAGCCGACAGCTGCAATGGCGGGCGCGCATCGCGGTACCCTGAGCAAGCGCAGGAAGTTCTGCAGTAACTGGAGGTGAGAGCGTCATGAACAAAACATTGAAAGAGTTATCGAATTGCGACGACTTCGGCAGCCTGGAATCGCAGTTGCGCGCGCTTTGCTCCGGATTCGGACCGGTGTCCCGGCTGGATGTGCTACCCATGGTGGATGCCGGCAAACGCAAAGCCGTTTGCCTTCTGCGACTGGGCTCGTCGGAACAGGAGCAGAACATGATCACGCAGCTCGGCGCAATTCGGTTCGGGGAAGATTTATGTGTCGTCGTCGATCTGAGAGCGCCGAACTGAGCGCTAGCACAATTGAGAAGACTGTCCGTTCACTTCCGCTTTTGCTTGATCACCCATGCCACCAGGCCGGCGATTCCGATGACCAGCAGAATCAGCACCCCTAACCCGCCGTATCCGCCCATCCAGCCAGCCCCATAGCCGCCCATCATGCCGGGGCCGTAAGTGCCCTGGCCTTGGCCTTGCGCCGGGCCTTGGCCGCGCATCATGCCGGAACCGTAGCCGCCTTGGCCTTGCGCCGGGCCTTGGCCGTGCATCATGCCGGAACCGTAGCCGCCTTGGCCTTGCGCATAGCCGCCCATCGCGCCGGGTCCATAAGCGCCTTGGCCTTGGTCTTGCCCACCCATAACGCCGGGCCTGGCTTCGTAAGCGCGCGACGATGCGGCGGGCGGCGCCGCGTCGGACTTGGACGCCGTCTGCGCGAGCGCGAACGGTCCGATCGCTGCAATTGCGATGGCCGTGATGGCTGCGGCGGTTGTCGATTTCTTCATGTGATGCTCCTTCGTGGTCGTTTCAAAAAGCGCCGTGGCAGGCGCCGTGGTCGTTCGAATCTGCTATGACGCAGCGCCGGTTCATCGTTCATGATTCAACGCCATGCATGTGATGCGCAATGCTGCGCGCCAGGCGCATATCGGTGCCGCGGCTTGATCATGACTGCGCCCTGCAGCGCGCGTTTGAGGGCGAGGAGGATGGGTGCGATAAACGTCAGCCGCCGCGCGGTGTCGCCCGGCTCGTGAATCAGCTTAGGCGCAGCGCCAGCTTAATTCCGTGCGCTGGCGCACTTAGAACCGGTTGCAAAATGAATTTTGCAACGGCCCGATCTGTGGGGAGTTTGAGGAGAGACGCCCCGAAGGAAGTTCCCTCGGGGATGTCCCCTCATTTTGAAACAAACTCTTAGCCGGCCGGGCACGCCCGGCATCGGCGCGTCGATCACCCGCCAGTCAGAGCTGGAAGCCGATCCACAGCACCAAGCCTTCGAGAAAGTCGCGCCACAGACCAGGCGGCCGCGCGTCGTAGAGCCGGGCAGCACGACGTTCGCGCTCGAACCATGCGGAAAAACGGGCGATATCGCCGGCATCATGAAACGCCGCCATGAATTCATAATTGAGGAACAGGCTGCGGCTGTCCAGGTTGACGGAACCCGCCAGTGCCAGCACATCGTCGATGATCGCGGCTTTGGCGTGCAGCATCTGCGGCGCGAGCCAAACGCGCACCCCGGCATCGGCAAGCGCACGCAGCGAGCGATGCCGCGCGATGTCGGCCAGGCGATGGTTGGAGCGTGCCGGCAGCAGCAGATCCACTTGCACGGCCCGCCTCGCCGCCAGACACAGTGCCATCAGCAGAGCGCCGTCGAGCAGGACATAGGGCGAGACCAGCGCCATGCGCGTGCGCGCGCGAAAGCCCGCGCTGACGAGCAGCACTTGCACGGTGTCGTCTGCCTCGTCGGGCCCCGAGGCGATAATCTGCCCCGCAGCCTCGCCAGGCGCGGCGACGGGAACGGGCTGCACCGCCGGCGCTTCGGGCCCCGCGGCGAAGGCCCAGTCGCGCCGGAACAGATCGGCTGCCTGCCGCACGAGCGACCCCTGCAGATCGAAACTCAAGTCGTGCCACGGCGTGTGGCCGGCCTGCGCTTCGAAATACTCCGCAGCCAGGTTGCGCCCGCCGCACCATAACCGCTCAGCCGCGCCGCCGGCGTCGGCCACTGCGAGCTTGCGATGGTTGCGCAGGTTCGTACGCCCCTTCAAGCCGAAGCGCAGCAGGGGCGCAAACAGCCCGATCCGGCCGCCCGCGCGCGTGAGTGGCGACAAGTCGGGCCACCCGCCCAGCATGCGGCCCACCCCGTCGACCAGCAGCCGCACCCGCACTCCGCTGCGCGCCTTTGCCGCCAGATGCGCGATTACCGCCTTGCCGACCGGGTCTCGCCCGAGCATGAACGTGCACACATCGAGCGTGTGCGCCGCGCCGTCGATCAGTTCCAGCAGCGCCCGCAGCGAGTCCGCGCCATCGGCGTGGATGCACAAAGCCCGGTAGCTCGCGGGGCGCGGCTGCCCGAGCGCAGCCGCCATCTCGAACGGCCACGCACTTGCATCGGCGCCGCGCGGATTCGTCGGCGTAGCCGCACGCGCTCCGCCGCTGCGGGCGAGCTTGCGCGTGCCGAACAGCAGGTACAGCGGCAGCGCGGCGTAGGGCAGCAGCAACATGAACAATACCCAGCCGATCGCAGCGGATGGGCGCCGGCGCTGCTGCAGCGCATGGGTGGCCACCACGTACACGAGCAGGCCCGTGACCGTAAACAAGCCGTGCAGCGACAGCCAATGCGGAGGTATCAGGGAGAGCAACATGTGCGGTGGCGCACAGGGCCGCTTCGGGATCGCTTACACCTTCGCTGCGCCAAGCAGTTCACCCTCATCCTTTCCTGCGCTTTCGCCGGGCGCCCGTTTTCGCCCCCGTTGCGGCAGGCGCTCCGCCCGAACGGCTTGGCACCGCTGCGGCGGGTTTCTGCCCGGACTGAGTCGCTCTCGACCCATACTCGTGGGAATAAACCCAGGTGAACTCGGCGCCAAGCAGGAAAGCCTGCGCGGAGAAATAGACCCACACCAGCAGCACGACCAGCGAACCGGCGGCGCCGAATCCGGATGCCACGCTGGTCGTACCCAGATAAAGGCCGATGAGCAGCTTGCCGATTTCGAACAGGAGCGCGGTGACCGCCGCGCCGACCCACACGTCGCGCCAGGCGATCCGGGCCCGCGGCATGAATTTGTAGATCATCGCAAACAGCAGAGTCGTAATCGCGAAGGAGATAGCGAAATTGAGCGTATGAAGATAAGCCTCCCGGCCCTCGAAAAGCCCGTAACTCCATTTTCCGAATGCGGCGATCGCGGCGCTGACCACGAGCGAGACCAGCAGGAGAAACCCGAGGCCGAGCACCAAGCCGAAGGAGAGCAGGCGCGAGCGCAGCAGGCTCCATATGCCGTTCACTTTCGCCGGGGCGGGAACGCGCCAGATGCGGTCAAGGTCGCTTTGCAATTCTGCGAACACCGTGGTTGCCCCGATTACCAGCATGACGGTGCTGGCCAAGGTCGCAAAGATGTCCTGGGCGGGCGCACTGGCGCTTTTGAGCAGGCCCTGCACCGCGTTCGCGCCCTCGTGCCCGATCAGGCCCTGTATCTGCGCGACGATTTCTCCCCGGGCTGCTTCCTGGCCAAAAACCAGACCGGCCACCGCGATGGCGATGATCAGCAACGGAGCGAGAGAGAACAGCGTGTAATAGGCAAGCGCGGCGCCCATGCTCGGGGCGTAATCGCCCAGCCACGCCGCTATGGATTTCCTGATCAGGCCCCAGAGCTGCTCGAATTGCATGCCGGTTTCCTGGAAGGCCTGCAAGCGCGTCGCAAACGGCGGTTCGGATCTAGTGCATGCAATCGGCCTAATGTGCCGGCACCGTCGTCCGCAGCTCGGTGAAAGTGCCTCCTTCCTCGACGCTGCCGCTGACGGCGCCCTCGCCGTGCACCCGGCGTATGCAGTCCTCGCGGTCTGCCGGCGGAAGGGGCTCGCAGCGGATCAGCCGATTTTTTTCGTACGCGCCCGAGCCGTCGCCGAGGCGCCCCTGCTTGGCCGCCTGCAGGGCGGCGCCGGCCTCGCGTAGACAGGTGGCGCGATCCTGCTGGTAGCGCGCTTGGGCGTCCGACAGCTTGCCGCCCGCGACCGCCGCCGTGCCTGCGAACAGCAGAGCAGCAACGGCACCGGTGGACACGAACAGCCAGGCAAGTGTCCTTTGTCCGGCGGCGGCCGGATTGCGATTGATTGCAGAGTGCACGATAGCTTCCTTTCAGAGAAACGTCAGGCTACGTAGCAGGGTCGACGCCGTCTGCGTCTAACTGAACAATATTGATCGGGGAGTGGCATGGATGCATGGCCGGCCTGCATTATCTGTTCGGTTCCTGACCGCGTTCCTCGCCTTTCCCGCGGTCTTTCTCCTGCCCTTGCGCCCGCCCGCGCTCCTGCGACGCTCCTTTGTCTTTCGGAGCGCTTTCCCGGCTCGACCGCGGTGCCTGCTTCTCGCGCTGGACCGCCCCTTGCTGCGGCTGCCGGCTTTGTTCCTGGACTGCCGCGCCCCGCTGTTGCGCAGGGGCTTGCGTTGGCGCCGGTCTGTGCACGCCCGCGCCTTCCTTTTGCGGCGGCGGTGAACTTGGAGCGGCCGGACGCCTCTCCTGCACCTGCGGTCGCGCATTGGGGCGCTGTATCTCCTGCTGCCTGGTACTTTTCTGCTGAGGCGCTGCCCGCTGTTCCCGCTCGGACGGCGCGGGCATTTTTCGCACTGCCTGTTCCTGTTCCTTATAGTGCTGCCGCACTATGGCGTCACGCGGCTGGTAACGATAATTCCGGCTCTGCAGCGCATGCTGCTGCTCCGGCTGCGGATACCGATTCCCGGAATACTTCCGCTGGTAGGCAGGCAGCGGGGCCGGCGCCGGAGCGGACTTGCGGTTCCACCGGTCCCATCCGCTGTGACGCTGCGCCCAGTTATTGCCCCAGTGCTCGCCCCAGCGCGGCGGCGCATCCGCGCGCCAGCCGCGAAAGTACTCGGGAGGATGCCGGTAGTAGCGCACCGGGATGCGCAGCACGTACAGCGGCACACGGTTCGGGTCCACCAGCCCCCAGGGCCCGTTGTACCAGGAGCTCGCGTACCAGTTGTCTCCCTGGTAAACCCAGTACATGCCGTCGTAGAAGAAGAAGTTCGAATCGAGCCGCGGCGCGTAATAGACCGGGTAGCCAGGCACCCGGACCAGTTGCGGGTACACCGGCAGGTTGATCCCGATGCTCACGCCGGGAAGCCCGATGCCGATGCTCACCTGAGCCATGGCCGGCGGCGCCGACCAAAACAGCATCCACAGCAAAATCAGTCCGTAGCGCATTTTTGTCCTCCAGTTCGATCACCGCGGCCCACGCATTGCCAACGCAACGCGGCACCGGCCCCTATGCTTCCAAATCTCCCGCCGAATAGCTTAATCACTTCCGTCTGCGATCTTCTGTGCGCTGTCGTACATAAGGCAAGCGAAGTTATGGACCGCCGGAGCTGTGTCCAAGCAGCAGGGTGCCGTTCAGAGTTGCCGAAACAGCCTCTGATTCATCGGGGCGTGCGGGGATGCAAAGCGAACTTCGGCGGACACGCAGCGCGCCGTGCGCAAGCCCCCGAACCTGCGGCGCACACGCGGGACGCAGCACTCAGTTGTCGTCGTGCATCATCCCGTGGACGATGATGTCGACTTCCGCGCGCTCGTCCTCGCTGCTGAACATATTCTCGCTGACGCGGTCGTCATAGCTGTCGGCGGCGTTGGCGCGCAGCCCAGCGTGTTCGGCCTCGCGCCAGGCGATCGGAAGTTTCGGTGATTTGCGGCTGCGACTGGCATTGCGTTTCATGGTCTGCTCTCCATATCGGGTTGCGGCGTGCGTGAATTCACCGTCGCTGATGCTTGCTGCATGGATCCCGTATCGGATTCGCCATCCGACGCATAACGGCGCATAAGGGCTGCGGCGGCGACGAGCCCGCTGCCGCCGGCAATCTCACCGGCAGCAAAATCAGCATAAGCGCAGATCCGCGTTTGTTCCGTGCGCTGGCGCACCGAGCAGAGCGATCGCGCCGATGCCGGTCGACCATGCCGCCGATCGGCGCCGGCAATCACCTCGGCTGCTCTTCCTCGCGGGACGTCAACAGCTCCTTCAAGCCGACGTAAGGCGCGGCGCTGTCTGCTGCCGGCACCGGTGCAGGCGAATTCGACGCCATCGCGGCTTCGAGTTCGCGCACGCGCCCTGCCAGTGACGCCTTCTCGTCCTCCAGGCTAGCGACTTGGTGCCGCAATCGCGCACCGGCCCACTGTCCCTTGATTACGCTCGGCGTCGAGACCAGCGCGGCGATCAGGGCGCCCAGGCCGAGCGCGATCAATAACACCACCGCCAGCGAGCTGTCGTAATGCCAAAAGGCAAAGACCACCGTCACCGCAGCGCTGTTCTGCAAAGCAAAGGCGACCGCGGCGATGGCGAAGACGATACCCAGGATCAAAAAGAGCTGCATGACTGCCTCCGTTCAGTGAATGGGCCGGCGTGACCCGGCCCCTAGCGTATTTCCACTACGACGCTGCGAGGAGTCGGTCTCCCCCGCATCTCCATGCCGGCGTTCAGCCCGCAGGCGCTTTGCGAATGACGGCTAGCCTACGCGAGCCGCCCGGCCAATTCAGTACGCTGGCGCGCATAGCGACATTTGTCTGAAGGCCCGGCCGCGCGCGGCAAACCCGCGCATTCATGCTCAGTTGGCCAGCGAACAGACTGTGGCGCGCCGGACGCGTAGCTTATGCGGATGGAACCGGAGCCCATTCATGCCTGACATTTCCGCACAAACCGATCGCCGCACCTCACACCAAGTCCGGCCGCGAACGCCCTGGCCTGGCGAAATCGGAAAGCAAGGCGCCGGCTCGGCCAAGCCGCACTGATGCGATCCGTACCTGCCGCGCCCGCGGCGTCGCCGGCGGATGCCCCGAGCGCCCCATTCGAAGCCGAACGCGACCAGATCAGCCAGAATATCGAGGCCGTTCTGGCTTTCTACACGCGTGAAGAGCAGAAGATCAGCCGCTCCCAGCGTATTCTCGAGCGCATCAGCCACTTTATCGGGCAGCCGGTTTTTCTTGGTTTCATTCTGCTCTTTGTCGCCGTGTGGATGCTCGCCAACGCCGAATTGGGCCAGCTTGGGATGGCCGAATTCGACCCGGCACCTTTCTTTTGGCTGCAGGGGATTGTGGGTCTGGGCGCGTTGCTCACCGCGACCGCGGTTCTGACCAGGCAAAACCGGATCGCCAAACTGGCGGAACAGCGGGCGCACCTGGACCTGAAAGTGACGCTATTGACCGAGCAGAAGGCTGCCAAGCTCATCGATCTGCTGGAAGAGCTCAGGCGCGATTTGCCCAATGTCAGAAACCGCCATGATCCCGAGGCGGCGATCCTGCAGCAGTCGATGAATCCGGATCTGGTGCTTGCCGCACTGGATGAACGCGCCGAGCCGGACGAACAGCCCGACGCAGAAGCCAAAGTGGGCGCGGGCCCCAATGAATAGGGCCCCAATCGAATAAGGCCCCAATCGCCGCGCCAGCACTCGCCGGCCGCCCTCGCGATTTTCCTGGCGCCCACGAGCCGTCGCAGATTCCGCACCATGAGTGGCCCTATGTGCGGGAGCGCACGGAACCTGCACGGTTTTCGGCGCATCGTTAGATCGCTAGAGATAAGGACCGATTCCGAATGCCTAGCCTGTCACCTTGCCCGAAGAAAGGATGCCTCCATGAATATCCACCTCGCTATTGCCCCCCTGGTTTCCCTGATCGCCGGGATTCTCATTCTTGTCATGCCGCGGCTGCTGAACCTGACCATCGCCCTTTATTTGATCATCATCGGACTGATCGGGCTCTTCGGTGCCGGTCACCTTCAAGTCTGGTGACCGCATAGCCTGTCGCAAGAGATCATTCTTCACCCCATTCCGGCGGAAGACTGCCGATGCTGATTACATTTCATAGCCAGGCCTGGAGCAGCATCACCATGTTCGGCGATGTCGCGATACGGCTGCTGAAGATGGCGGGACACAGCGGCACGGTCCCGGGCGCGCTGCTCGCCGCCGATATCCCGTCAGCGCTTGCACGCCTCCAGCAAGCACTGGCCGCCGCCGGCCCTGAGGAGGAAATCGAGCAAAGGGCCCAACCGGCCGAGGAAGACGCGGACTCTTCGCCACCGGTAGGGATCCGCCTGCGTGCCTATCCGCTGATTCAGATGCTATCGGCCGCTGCCGAGCAAGGATGCGATGTCATGTGGGAACAGGCCCATTCAATGCTTTGACTGCCGATAGGCGCGCAACGCGTTGTTTCGCGTGCCTATTCCGGTTCGCGACGCATCGCCCTTTTAATGTACGCCAGCGTACAGACGAGCCTTGAAGGCAAGCGGAATAATTAGCCGTGTGGCGCATGCGTCACCGTCCTTTAGACGGACATTTACGGCCCTCCCGACCAACAAGAGCGAAAGAGCGAATCATGTCTAAGACCAAGCTGTTCACCGTAGCCTTATTGGCCCTGAGCCAAAGCGCCTTTGCCCAGAGCCCGCCAAGCGCGGGCAGTCAAATACAGCAAATTCCGCCCGTGCCGATTCCGCAAAAAGCAGTTCCGGAAATCCGCATCGAGCGGGGCGGGCCGGCGGCCGTTCCGGCTTCGGATCAGGTGAAAATCCAGGTCAAGTCGCTACACCTGACCGGCCAGACGGTGTATTCCGAAGCCCGACTGATCGCGATCACCGGGTTCACTCCGGACCGCGAACTGACGCTCTCGGACCTGCGCACCATGGCGTCGAAGATCGCTGACTATTACCACAGGCACGGGTATGTGGTGGCGCAGGCCTACCTGCCGGTGCAGGACATCAAGGACGGGGCCGTGACCATCGCGGTGATCGAAGGCCGCTATGGCAGCATCACCCTGCGCAACCAGACGAAGCTGTCGGAGCCGCTGGCGACGGGATTGCTTGCCGGCGTGAACAGCGGCGACACGATCGCCATCGCTCCGCTCGAGAACCGCCTGCTGCTGCTCTCCGACATTCCCGGCGTGAACGTGAGATCCACCCTGACCCCCGGCGCCGAGCTCGGAACATCCGACCTGCTCGTCGACGTGACGCCGGGGAAGCGCGTGACCGGGAGCGTCGAAGCCGACAACGCCGGCGACCGCTACACCGGCGAGTACCGTGTAGGGGCGACGGTGAACATCAACAATCCCACCGGGCATGGGGACGTCGCGAGCCTGCGCGTGCTGACTTCGGGCTCCGGATTGAATTATGGGCGCGCGTCCTACCAGATGCAGTTCGGCAAGGCGACGGCGGGGATCGCCTACAGCGCCCTGAACTACCGGCTGGGCAAGGAGTTTGAGCCCCTTGGGGCCCACGGCACGGCAGAGATCGCGAGCGTCTACGGCAGCTATCCGCTGATCCGCTCGCGCGATACCAACCTTTACGCCCTGCTCGAATTCGATGCCAGGACCTTCCAGGACAAGATCGACCTGACCTCGTCGGTCACCGACAAGAAGGACCCGGTATGGATGGCAAGCCTCGCCGGAAACCACCACGACGGTTTCGGCGGCGGCGGGCTGACCAGCTACACGCTCACCCAGTCGTTCGGCAACCTCGACATCGAGACCGATGCCGCGCGGGCCGTGGACGCGGCGACGGCGCAATCCAACGGCACTTACCGCAAGTTGGGGTTCAATGTCGCGCGGCTGCAGCATGTCACCGACAGGGTCTCGCTTTACGGCGCGATTTATGGGCAGTTCGCGTCGAAGAACCTGGACATTTCGGAGAAGATGGGGCTCGGCGGGATGTACGCGGTGCGGGCCTATCCGGTGGGTGAAGCCTATGCGGACGAGGGCTATGTCGCGACGCTGGAGGCGAGACTGCTGCTGCCGAAGTTTTCGCAGCGCCTGCCGGGGCAGTTTCATCTGATTGGCTTCGCCGATTCCGGCACCGGGACCATCAACAAGAATCCCTGGACCACCGAACAAAACCGCAGAACGCTCAGTGGTGCGGGGATCGGACTCAACTGGGAGGACTACAACAACTTTGTGGTGAATATGTATTGGGCCCACAAGGTGGGCAGCGAGGTGGCGACCTCGGCCCCGGACAAGACCGGCCGTTTCTGGTTCCAGGTCGTCAAATACTTTTGATTACCGATCCGCGACGAACATCGCCTGAACACAACCTTCGAGCATAACGGGAACAAGATCATGAACCGCATCTATCGATCGATCTGGAACGACAAGACCGGCACGTTTGTTGCCGTCTCCGAAAACACCAAAAACAAGGGCAAGAAATGCTCGTCCGGCGCAGCCGCCGTGACCAGCGGCGCGCGCTTCGCCCTGAAAGGGCTGACGGTTTCACTGATGCTCGCGTTCGGCTCGAATCTCTACGCCGCGCCAGTCGGCGGCGTGGTGTCGGCGGGCAGCGCGAGTATCGCCGGCGGCGCCGGCAACACGACCATCAACCAGGCTAGCCAGAACGTGGCGATCAACTGGCAGAGCTTCAGCATCGGACAGGGTGAAGCGGTCCGGTTCGTGCAGCCCAACAGCAGTTCGGTGGCGCTCAATCGGGTGCTCGGTTCGGATCCTTCGAGCATCCTCGGCAGCCTGTCGGCCAACGGCAAGGTGTTCCTGCTCAATCCGAACGGCATCCTGTTCGGCCAAGGCGCGCAAGTGAACGTCGGCGGGCTGGTTGCGTCCACCCTCGGCATCAGCGACAGCGACTTCATGGCCGGCAAATACAATTTTTCCGGCGCGAGCAAGGGCAGCATCCTCAACCAGGGATCGATCAATGCCGACGGTGGCTACGTGGCCCTACTGGGCGCGAACGTCAGCAACCAGGGCGTGATCTCGGCCAAACTCGGCACGGTGGCGCTCGCCGCGGGCAATGCAATGACGCTCGACGTGGCCGGTGACGGGCTGCTCAATGTCACGGTGAACCAGGGCGCGGTGAACGCGCTGGTGCAGAACGGCGGCATGATCCAGGCCGACGGCGGACAAGTGCTGCTGACCGCGCAGGCGGCGGGGACCTTGTTGCAAAGCGTAGTCAACAACACCGGCGTGATCCAGGCGCAAACGATCGAGAAGCAAAACGGCACTATCAAGCTGCTGGGCGACATGCAAAGCGGCACCGTGAACGTGAGCGGCAAGCTCGATGCGTCGGCCCCGAACGGCGGGGATGGCGGCTTCATCGAAACCTCGGCGGCGCACGTCAAAGTCGCCGACAACGCCATCATCACCGCTCAATCAGCACTGGGAAAAACCGGCACTTGGCTGATCGATCCTACAGACTTCACCATCGCCAGTGCCGGCGGCGACATCACTCCCGCCGCTCTCGCCGTCAACTTGGCAACGAACGTCACCATTTCCAGTAACGACGGTGGCGCTGGCACGCTCGGCGACATCAACGTAAACAATGACGTCACCTGGGGCGCAGCGACAACGCTGACATTGGACGCCGTTCACAACGTGAACCTGAACGCGAACATTACTGCCAACACCGGAAGCCTGGTATTGAAGGCCGGAACCGATGTAATCGCGAACGCGATGGCGGGTACCGGGATTACGACGACCGGCGGAAGCGATACATGGACCGCCGGAAACGATATCTGGGTGAAAACGGGCGTTGTTGGGGGCGTTACCGCGACTAGCGGAAACATTTTATGGACCGCCGGCCACGACGTAAAGATCGATTCGGCTGTTACCGCGACCAGTGGAAATTTCACAGTATGCTGCGGACGCGATATTAACGTGAATGCTGTTGTGACGACGACCGATGGTGGCGTTTCACTGAAGGCCGGACGCGATCTCGTCATTTCGGCTGCCATGACGACGACCAGAGGCAACGTTGTACTGAGTGCGGGTAGTGATGGCAGCGGACTGGGGGTTCCCGGCGTTGGCGGCACCGTAGTCTTTGGCGCGGGTATCCTTTATACCGTCACAGCGCCGGGTACAGCGATCACCCTTGATTACACTCCGACCTCATACACAACGCCGCATGATTATTCGGGTAACTTCACCGGGACCGCCAGCTCCGACCTGACGCAACACATGCTGGTATTCGCGAAGGGGAACGACAAAGTCTACGACGGCAACACGACGGCGACCCTTTCCTTCGTGGGCGACCCCACCCTCGGCGGCGCCGTCACCCTGGTTCCCGGCACAGCTACCTTCGACGACAAGAACGTCGCGTCAAACATCGGCATCAGCTATACCGGCTATAGCCTCAACGGTGCAGACGCCGGCAAGTTTGCCCTCTGGGCGGCTTGCGCCGCCGCCGCTGGTTCCGGAAGAACCAGCGCGAATATCACCCCGGCACCGCTGACCTTGAAAGCGAACGACAACACCAAGGTCTACGGCACGACATTCACGCCTGCGAGCACCGCCTTCACGGTTCCGGTGCCCCCGGTGGCTGGCGAAACCGTCACCAGCGTCGCCGAGACGAGCACTGGCTCGGCGCCGGCCGCCAGCGTGGCGGGCAGCACCTATCCGATCGCTATCACACCGGGCAGCGCCACCGGCAGTTTCACGCCATCCAACTACACCATCACCTATCTCCCCGGTGCACTGACCGTAACCCCGGCGCCGCTGACAGTGACGGCGAACGACAACACCAAGGTCTACGGCCAGACGTTTACGCCGGCGGGCACTGCCTTTACCACCACGGCGCTGCAAAACGGTGAAACCGTCGGCAGCGTCACCGAGCTAAGCCCCGCAGGCACGCCACCGACCGCCGCCGTGCCGGGCCCGTATGCGATCATCCCGAGCGCCGCCACCGGCGGCACGTTCACCCCGACCAACTACACCATCAACTATGTCAACGGCGCGCTGACCGTGACTCCGACGCCGCTGACGGTGACCGCCTTAGATGTCACCAAGGTCTTCGGCGAGACACCCACCCTGTCGCTCTTCACCACGGCGGGCCTGGCGAACGGTGAAACCGTCGCCAGCGTGACCGAGACCAGTCCCGGCACGGCGGCGACCGCCGCGGTGCCCGGTCCGTATGCGATCACGCCCAGCGCCGCCACCGGCGGCACGTTCACGCCGTCGAACTACACCATCACCTATGTCAATGGCGCACTGCTGGTGACCCCGGTTCCGGTGCCGCCGATTGTGGTGCCGCCGGTCGTCGTAGTGCCGCCTGTGGCGCCGCCGGTGGTCGTGGTGCCGCCGGTCGTGGTGGTGCCGCCCGTGGTGGTGCCGCCCGTGGTGACGCCGCCGGACGAGACGGTACCGGTTGCAGAAGGACCCGGGTCGCCGCAGTTTCAGCAGCCGCCGATTGCGCCGATACAGCATGGTTTGAATCTCACCGTGATAGGCACGGGCGTCAGAATGCCGCCCGTCCTGGTGGCCGTGATGCCCCCGGCCCCACCGCCGGTCGTCGTACCGCCCGAAGCGCCTCCAGTCGTAGCGCCGCCCGAGGCGCCGCCGCCGGTCTACGTGCCGCCTCCGCATCGGCGCAGACCGCCCCGCGGTTAACCGCCGCCGGACATCGCCCGCTGATCGAGGAATGAGATGCGCGCCGCAGCCCAGTGCCGCTTGGCCACTGCGACTGCGCGCGCGCTCGCGGCGACCATCGCCAAAGGACTTTGCCTTGGACTGCTGGCCGCAGGCTTCGCTGCGCGCCCGGCGCCAGCGGCGGACAACGCTGCGCCACTGTCCGAGCTGAGCCGCCCGGCGTCGGCAGATGAAGACTCTGCACCGGAAAGCGCAGCAGCCTTATCGGCGATCGACACGCGGCCCGTGGCGGCACCGGCTCCCAAACGCGCGAACTTCGAAGGGGAGCGCGCATCGCCCGATGCCCGCCACTTGGCAGACTGGATCGTCGATTCAGGCGACAACAAGCACATGCCGTTCGCGATTGTCGATAAGGTCGACGCCAGAGCCTACGTATTCGGCGCGGATGGGCAGCTGCGCGGCGCGGCTGCCGCACTGCTCGGCCTGGCGCGGGGCGACGACTCCGCTCCCGGCATCGGCAAGCTGCCGTTGTCAAGAATCCCCCCCGATGAGCGCACGACACCAGCGGGCCGCTTCGTGGCCGCACTGGACCACGACGAGCACGGAAAGACAATTCTCTGGGTGGACTACGAAGATGGCATCGCCCTGCATGCGGTGATTACGACCAATCCCAAAGAGCGCCGCCCGCAGCGTTTGGCCACGCCGACGCCGCTCGACAACCGCATTTCCTACGGCTGCATCAATGTCCCGGCGAAGTTCTTCCAGAACGTGGTGCGCCCGGCATTTACCGGGACCTACGGCATCGTCTACGTATTGCCGGATACCAAGCCGATCGGCAAAGTCTTCGCCGCATACGACGTCGAGGAGCACGCGCGGCTGCAGCGCGCGCGCCAAGCCGCGTCCGCGCTAGTCGTATCCGCAGCCGTCCTGTCCGCTGACGGGCCGCCAAAGAACTACAGGTAAGGTAAGGTCTGGTCGCAGGTCGCGGACTGTGCAGCCCGGCGAGGGACCGGTCACTTCTTGTGCGCAAGAACCAGACCCCGCTTCGTCTACGGCAAAGGCGCAATCAGGTGCTTCATGGCATGTCTCCCGGATCAAAAAAAGCGGGGCATGCGCCCCGTTTTGTCTGACCGCGCTGGCGGTCCCATCGCCGGCTTACAGGGACGGCAAGCTGCGCGCCGTCCCGGACCGCCCTTACTTCAGACGCATGTCGTTCTTGACCGAGCGCACGCCGTGAACTCTGCGCGCGACCTCGATCGCCTTGTGTATGTCGGCCTCGGAGCTGACGAAGCCACTGAGCTGAACTATGCCCTTGAACGTCTCCACGTTGATTTCCGCGGACTTGAGCGTAGGTTCGTCGAATATCGCCGCCTTCACCTTGGTGGTGATGACGGAGTCATCGACGTACTGTCCGGTGCCCTCCTTGGTGGCGGTAGTGGCGCAGCCCAGCGTCGTAGCGAGCGTAAGTGCCAGGAAAACGGCGGAAATGCTTTTGTTGATGTTCATAATGAGACTCTCCATTGAGTACCGCGTTAAACCGGGGGGATGCCTGCTGCGCACCGTGAAGTCACAACTGGCAGCTTGCCCAAATCATCATCCGCCTGCGTGCCGCCGAATTCCGTACGCTAGCGCACAGAGAGTGCGAACTATTTCTTCCTCGAATCACAGCGTTCACGAATTCCACATCAGCGCTTGGAAAGGTTCCAGTTGCGATTGCGGTAGAGAAAATCCTTGAGCTGGCGCTCGGATTCCTCTTTCGAAAGACCGTGCAGCTCCTGGATGCTGCCGGCAAGCTGGTCGCGTTTTCCGGCGTTCATGGCCGATTCGTCCCCGGTGAGCCTGCCCCACTGTGCGCGCACGCGGCCGCCGATCTGCTTCCAGTTGCCTTCGACTCGGTCCCGGTTCATGTTCGTCTCCCGCCGTTGTCAGATTGAGGGTATGTCCGCAGTGTCGACATCCGCGACAACAGCGGACATCAGGTACGCGACAGGCGCATTGTTCCATCCGCCGGACCCCCGGTCTGTGCGCTGGCGTACATATCCGTGCGCCTGCACCCGCCCGCAGACTCCCCCGGCGGCCGTTGTCGCGTTGTGCGCGAAATCCGGCTTATGTTGGCTAACGCACATACGCTCCAGCGGCTTCATGCTAGTCTTGGCGACATAAGGCAGCGCTCTTGCCTCAGACCCCGGCCGATCCGCTGGCAGCTTCGATGCAGAATGGAATGCGGAAACATGCCTATGCGCGCCCCCCAAAGTCCCAACCAGAACCATCTGCTCGCCGCGCTGCCCGCGGCTGAATTCGAACGCCTGGCCCCGCATCTGGAACCGGTCGAACTGTTGCTCGGCGACGTTCTCTACGAGTCCGGCGGCCTGCTCCAGCACGTCTATTTCCCGACCACGGCGATCCTGTCGCTGCACTACGTCATGGAGAACGGCTCGTCCTCGGAAATCGCCGGAGTCGGCAACGAAGGCGTGCTCGGCATTTCGCTGTTCATGGGCGGCAATACGACGCCCAGCCGCGCCGTGGTCCAGACCGGCGGCGCGGGTTACCGCCTGAGCGCACAGCTGATGCTGCAGGAGTTCAGGCGCGCCGGGCCGATGCAGCAGGTGCTGCTGCGCTATACCCAGGCGCTGATCACGCAGATGTCGCAGACCGCGGCGTGCAATCGCCACCATTCCCTGGTGCAGCAACTGTGCCGCTGGCTGTTGCTGACGCTGGACCGCAT
>Ga0307377_10001597_pt1 | contig 28200 bp, 27 predicted proteins | sample TR3MG_FD_202535 | JGI IMG/M metagenome (GOLD analysis project Ga0307377, IMG submission 202535) | Soil microbial communities from Risofladan, Vaasa, Finland - TR-3 | ecosystem: Environmental > Terrestrial > Soil > Coastal area > Acid sulfate soil | place: Finland: Risofladan, Vaasa | collected... | reverse complement strand
CTGCTACATACTCGCCTGGTCCAAGCATTTCGATAATCTCCAACATAGATTTACATTTCTATGTTGGAATATCGGCTTCTTGAACCAAAACACATCAAAAATACTCTGTATTGCTGCTACAGTCTCCTTTTAATCCGTATTTTTACCTTTTACATTTTCATTTTTGCGTTGCCTTTCTTCATTTTGCTTTTTGATATTTGCTTTCCCTTCGCCCCTCACCAACTCGCCTTGCGGGCCTGCCCGCCACGTCGTTTGGCGCGTCACGAGTCACGGGTCACGGCTCCCGGGCTTGCCCGCCGCTCCGTCTGGTGGGCTCCCCGCCACGCGCGCACAAACGCGCAAGCGCCCTTTTCGAAAACGGCTCAAAACGTGTAAATTCCCGTCAATTTCTGTCCAAACGCGCGCTTTTTCGTTCAGTTTTGGTCAGTTTCGAGCAGGTTTTGGCGCGCTTTTTCGCACAACTTGCGCAAGTTATGCGAAAATTTGACTTTTTCTTGACAGCCGCACCTGCGTTTTTAGGCTAAAAACGGAGATTCAGACCTCAAATGTCCCCGCATTATACCGCTTTTCGGCCCGGGCGCTTGCGCTTCCGTGTCGAAAATCCGCGTTTTTGAGATGACTCTCTATGGAATTCCCGCCTCACCAACTGTCCAATTCTGTCGCCTTTTCCTTACGGACCTGCCAACCCCCAGGCTTTGCCCCTCCCGCCGTTAAGATGGACAAGATTCGGCCTGAGACTGCTCCAATTCTTCCTTCGGCCGATGCCTCCACCGCCGGTGCAGCCACCAGTATTGGCTTGGGTCTTCGCGCACGAACTCCTCTATCGCCTTGGTGTATTCCGCCGTAACCCACCGCAGCGGGTCCTTCTTGTCCGCCCATTCCTCGGGGAAAATAATGCGGTTGACCCCTATTTCGAAAAAGAACCGATTGTCAGTTCTTCTGCTGTAACCAACCCCGATTGGTATATTGTTCGTGATGGCGAGCAGCCCTATGCTCTTATAGGTGCTGGCCTTGCGGCCGAAGAAATCAACGAATATCCCCTTCCTGCCCGCGTCCTGGTCGGCGATAAAGCACAACGTCGCCCCGTCCGAAGCAATCTTATTCATCATTTCCGCCGCGCCTTTTTTGTCGATTATCTCCTGGCCCGCCCGCCGCCGGACGCCATACAGCCAATTGTTAACGAACCTGTTATCGAGCGGCCGGGCAATGCTGTAAACATTGAAGCCGAACAGCCCCAGCATGTAGCCCATTATTTCGAAGTTGCTGTAATGGGCCGCGACCATCAAAAGGCCCTTTCCCTCCTTCATCAGCCATTTGGCTCGTTCGGCCGTTTTGAATCGCGAATAATCCCGCCAGTTATCTTTCTTCACCAGCCGCGGCGTAAACAGCACATCCACCGCGAGCATTACAATATGCTCGAAGCTGCGCCGCCCGGTCCGCCATATCCACTGCTCGCTCATTTCAGGGAAACTCGCACGCAGGTTGTCCAAAGCGCGCTGCCGGCCGCGGTGGTAGTATTTCCAAAGCAGTCGGCCGAGAAAACACGCCGTACGAAGGTTCGTCTCGACATCGAACAAGTACAGAAACAGCACAAGGACCCGCAGCCCAAGATATACGAGGTAATCCTTTACAGGATTGTGCTTTTTCTTTTTCTTCTTTTGGGTTCCGACGTCGGCCATAGACCGTGATTGTAGGCCCGAAATCGCCAATGTCAAGCATTGTCAGGCATCAGCAGGGCTATTCACGTTGCCTGCGGCTATTGTGGAACACAACGGCGACGCCGATGCCGGACGCCCGTGGGCGATGATAGGGTAATTGGTGAGTCGGGATAGGCTCTGGCCTCTTAGGATTTTCGTGTGACGATTGGGAAAGCGTGTCGTAGTCCTTTTGACTAATCGAAAGCACTACGAGCCTTGCCGGCCGGGCGCGGTTTGAAATGATTAAGTGCAAAAGATAAGTCGTTAATGTATACCGGACCACGGTCACAGTCGAGGGCAGGATTGCGGGGGCAACGGCGGCGCATGGGACACAAGCTTAGGCACAGATGGCGGCAGCATCGACAGCGGCCCTTGTTTCGTTAATTCCGATGCGAATTACTTCGAGTTTCGCCCGGCTTCGCCCTGTATAGATGGCGCCCACGGAGGCTGCGCTCCGGATAAGGATATATGCTGGACAACAGCAGGTATGCCGACCCGAATACGGACAACACCGGCATGGGCGGCCAAATTATGTTGATATAGGAGCATACGAATACCAGGGATCGTGATGATCAGCAGGGGCAGTTTGAGCAAGCGAGGCCGGCTGAATTTTGGCCGTCCTTTCTTGATTTGGAGTAAGTGAGGTTTTTGGAGGCAGGTCCGCAAGCGCGATGGATAAGTGACCCGTGGCCCCTCCCCCGACGGGCCACGAGCCTCGAATTTGGTATTATAAAAACTGTGTTTTCGGCCGCTACGGAGCGGCAGGCATCAGGGATGCAGATGCGGCCGGTCAAGTTTGAGCAGCCACGGCTGTCGAGCGAGTAACTTGAAGCAAGCCGGTAAGAGTCAAAGACGCCGACGCGAAGTTTTTCAGCGTTAGTCCTGCCAATCGTTCTGCCGTGTCTTTTGGGGCGACTGCTCATAGCCGCCAGACTCGTCCTGCGGGTCTTGCGACTGTGGGCTGGGCTCCTGAGACCAGGCGCTGGACTCATCGTATGTGTTCTGCTGTTGTTTCTTAGGCCTGACGGCGTTGATAATTCTTTCGAAAAGGTTCCACATTTTGAGATTCCTTAATCAATCGCTTTTTTCTCTCGTTCAACCGCTTCTCAGGGTTAGGTTTAATGCTAAAACCCGCAAGTTTTTTCGGCAATTTCGAGCGGAGGCTTTACGACAAAAATGGAATATTTCCAGCCGGAAACGCGGCAGGGCGGGGCGGTTTTGGTATTGGGACGATAGGGGGACTCGGAATGTGGAGCGCGAGAGACTGGTGGCCAAAAGGGATAAATTCAGGCGGATTCGGACGTTCGAAGGGACAAGAGGAGGCCGAGGAAAATGCTTTGTGGGCGGGCTTGGCGGGGATATAATCCTGTGCGAGCGGCAGGGCCGGTCATAGAAGGGCAACAGAAAAGACGAGCTTTGCGGGGATGAAGATATGGTGGTGCTGCTGACGGACTTCGGGCACAGTGAATACGTGGGGGTGATGAAGGGGGTGATTTACGGTATTGCGCGCGAGGCGAAGGTGGTTGATTTGTGCCATACAATTGCGCCTCAAAATGTTACCGAGGGTTCCTGGGTACTCAAGAATAGTTACAAATACTTTCCAGAGGGGACGGTTTTTTGCTGCGTGGTTGACCCCGGCGTCGGGACCCAGCGAAAGGCAATAGCGGTCAAAACAGATAAATACCGGTTTGTCGCGCCTGATAACGGGCTGCTCTGGGAAACGGTTAAAGAACAAAGAGTGATTGATATGAGGCAGATTCCTTTGCCGGCGGATGCGAGCCGGACATTTCATGGCCGGGACGTGTTCGCAAGGGTGGCGGCCGCCATTGAGCTGGGTGATTTTGAGCGGCTGGGCAGCAAGACCGGGCGGGTGGAGAGGCTCGAGTTCTACAAAAAAGGGACAGAAGGCATAGTTGTGAGAATCGACGGGTTCGGCAATGTCGTGACAAACCTGGGCAGGCAAGATAAGGATAAATATTCCGTGCGAACAGGTCGCAAGCGATACGCGATGGAATTTTATCCGGATTATTCCTCGGCCAAAGAGCGGGAATTGTTCCTGATTGAAGGGTCGAGCAATACGCTGGAAATAAGCCTGAAGAACGGAAACGCCAACGCCAGGCTGCGCCTCCAGGCCGGGGCACGGATAGAAATATCATAGAATCCTGTCATCGGGACGCGGCAATTGCGATGGGGCGGCAGGGCGCAAATTACGATCAAGCCCGAAGGTTGAGGGCGCGCAGGGAAAAGAGTTCTGGATAATCATATAGTAGATTCCCCTATAGAAAAAACAGGGCAGGCCCTGATTGACCGGTTGAGCGCATCCGGCGATTATTAAGGCAACTGGTCGGGCTAAGACCTAAGGGTATTGAAAGGACAGAAAAATGTGTCAATCGTGCGGATGCACGCCCTGTAAGAAGTGCGGCAGGCCCATTGAGGATGGCGTTTGTTCGGGCTGCCAGAAAAAGTCGTCTGAGTGCACTTGCAAGCCGGTGAAGAAATAGGGCTTCAGGGCGGTGCTTTGATTGCGGTCGGTATACGGCTGATTTTGGCCGCTTCGGCGCTGAGTGAGCGGGTCATGGCTGCTGGCGGTGCGTGTTTAATCGTTGTCGGTGGCCTCGCGCCGCCAAACGACTTTGGGGGGAACGCAGGGCCTTCGGGTTATAAACCTGGGGGCCCGATTTTTGTGTGCTTTGTTTTGGGCAGGTATTGTCAGTTCAAAATGAAAGGACAGGATGATGGCGGTAAAACGGATTACTATCGATTGTGTGAAGATTGAGGACGAGCCGGGCAGTTTGCAGAGGCTTTTGGCAAGCGCGGCGGAGGCGGGTGTGGATTTGTTGTGTTTTGCGGCGTTTGGGGCGGGGAGGGGGCACGGACACGTGTATTTGAGCGCAAAAAACCATAAGGTTTTCAGGGCGTGCGCCGAGGAGGCGGGGATCGACACAAAGGACGCGGCGGGATTTATGATTCAGGGCAGCGACAGGCCGGGTGCGGCGGCGAAGGTGCTAAAGAAGCTTGCGGATGCGGGGATTAACGGGGTCGCCGGCGCCGCGATGGTTTGCGACGGCCAGTATCAGATGCTGATTGTGGTCGATGCCCGCGACGGCGGCGAGGCGGAAAAGGCGCTGGGTAAGTAGCAGACCCTGCGTCCGATATCGGGCGGGGAGGACCTCAGTATTCATATCGCGCAGTGAAACGCACGTGTAACAGTGCGCAGGGGGGCCTGTTTCTATAGCAGCGCCTGGAGCGAGAGAAGGGTTGACGCGGCGGTTGGGGGGGCTTATCATTTCCTGCAAAAGCACACTGTTTTTGGAGCAGATAAAATGGCCCAATCGGAAAAAAGCTGGGAAAAGCGGTTGGCGGGTGAGCCCGACCCGTTGATGGTGGATTTTGTCGAGTCGCTTTCGTATGACAACCGACTCTACAAATACGATATTGTCGGCTCGATAGCGCACGCACAGATGCTGGCTGATGTGAAGCTGATTACCCGGGACGAATTCAGGCAGATTAAGGACGGGCTTATCGAAATATCGCAGGAAATTTCGGAGGGCCGGTTCGAGTTCGACAAAACGTATGAAGATATTCACATGGCGATTGAAGCGGCGCTGGTTGCGAAAATCGGGGACGCGGGCAAGAAGCTTCATACCGGCAGAAGCCGGAACGACCAGGCGGCAACCGATATTCGGCTCTGGATGCGGGATGAGATAGAGCTTCTGCAGGCCAAGATAAGCGGTCTTCAAAAGGCTTTTGTCAAATTGGCCGGCAAGTATTGTGAAGATGTAATGCCGGGATATACGCACCTTCAGCGGGCGCAGCCGGTTGTTATCGCGATATATCTGCTCAGTTTTGTGGAGCAGTTGGAGCGTGATTATATCCGGCTGAACAACTGCCGCAGCCTTGTGAATATTTCGCCTCTCGGGTGCGGTGCGGTGGCCGGCTCGACGCTGCCGCTGGACAGAAAAAGCACCGCCAAACAGCTTGGTTTTTCGGATATCAGCTATAACAGTGTCGATGCGGTCGGCGACAGGGACTTTTGTGCGGAGTTTATTTTCGATTGCGCGCTGATTGCGGCGCATCTGTCCCGGCTGGCCGAGGACTGGATAATCTATTCGTCGAGCGAATTCGGCTTTGTCCGGCTTGATGACAGCCATTGCACCTCGTCGAGCATGATGCCGCAGAAGCGCAATCCCGATGTTCTTGAGCTGATTCGGGCGAAAACCGGGCTGGTTTACGGCTCTTTGATGGCGATGCTGACGATACTGAAGGGCCAGGCGTCGGGTTACAACCGGGATATGCAGGAGGACAAGGTTCATATTTTTGGCGCGGGCGATACGGTCAGGGCGTCGCTGGATATGGCGTGTGCGGTTGTGTCGCATGTGAGGTTTGAAACTAAGAAGATTTCGGACGGTCTGGAAGAAGGGTTTCTGGATGCGACCGCTTTGGCCGAGTATCTGGTCGGAAAGGGCGTTGCTTTCCGTGAGGCCCACGGGGTCGTGGGGTCGCTGGTTGCTTACTGCGAAAAGCAGGGTAAGAAACTGGCCGAGCTTGGGCTGGATGAGTTGAAGCATCATTGCGCGTCGATTGAGGCGGATGTATATGAGAGCCTGGGGGCGGCGGCAGTTGTCAGTAAATATGTTACCGAAGGCGCGGCCGGGCGCAAGCAGGCGAAAGAACAGATTGCATACTGGACAGGTGAGCTTGCACAGCGATGAGCGCAGGTGAAGATGAAATGACCGAGTGGTTTGCCCTGCAGAGGAAGCTCAGCGTGGGGGATTTTCCAATCGGCATTGGCGACGACATGGCCCAAATTGAGCTGGCCGAAGGAGTATCGGTCCTTATTACCACGGACATGCTGTTGGACGGCGTGCATTTCGACCTCAAAAAAGTCACGCTCGAGCAGGTTGGATACAAAGCGATGGCCGCCAGCATCAGCGATTGTGCCGCAATGGCGACACTGCCGGTGGCTGCGGTTGTGTCCGTTGCGCTGCCCAGGGGGTTCGGCGAGGAGCAATTAAGGCGGCTTCATCGGGGGATTATCTTGGCCGGTGATAAGTTCAATTGTGCGCTTGTGGGCGGCGACATTACGAGCTGGCCGGATAAGGAGCCCTTTGCGATAAGTGTGGCGATGCTCAGCAGGACTGCCGGCAATCAAGCTGTAAGGCGCTCAGGGGCTAAAGTCGGCGACGCCGTCTGCGTTACAGGCTCGCTCGGCGGTTCGGGTTGCGGAAGGCATCTGGAGTTCGAGCCGAGGGTGAAGGAGGCGATAAAGCTGGCGCATATAGTCAGGTTGAACTCTATGATTGATATAAGCGACGGTCTAAGCACCGATTTGAATAGAATCTGCCGGCAAAGCAAGGTGGGGGCCTTAGTGGAGGCGGAGCTGATTCCGATATCGGACCCGGCCAGACAAAGCGGCAATCCGCTGGTTTCGGCGCTGAATGACGGTGAAGATTTTGAATTGCTCTTTACGCTGTCGGAAGGGGAGTTTCAAAAACTGCTGCGGCGGTGGGATGGGTCAACCACGATTACGCGGATAGGGACAATTACGGATACGGCAAAGATGCAGATAAGGATGGCTGACGGCCGGATTAGCGACTTGCAGCCCGGTGGATACGACCATCTGGCAAAGTGACAGGACGCGTTGGCGACAAGCTTATGAGAAATCTTGAGCTGGTTTCGAATTCGCCGGAGGAAACGATAGAAATCGGGCGGAGGATAGGGCGGCAGTTGAAGGGGGGAGAGGTTGTGGGTATCTGCGGGGCGCTCGGCACCGGCAAGACGCATCTTGTTAAAGGGATAGCCGCGGGCGCCGGGGCCCAGGAGAGCGGACAGGTTACCAGTCCCACATTCGTTATAGTTAATGAGTATGAGGGCCGGTTTGACCTTTACCACGTTGATGTTTATCGGGTGAACTCGATTGACGAGTTCGAGATGCTCGGATTTGACGATTTTTGTTATCCGGGTTCGGTGGTCCTGATTGAGTGGGCCGATAAGATTGAATCGGCGCTGCGCTCTATCGACTACATTCGCATAGAGCTTGCCCACGGGGGAAAAAGGAGCAGGGAAATACACATTCGAAACACGCCGGAATATGTCGTATTATAAGGCGGTTCCGGCACGTCGGCCTTCAGCAGCTTTAAATTCCTATAAGATACCATCGGCGTATACGATGGATTTGGCGGAGCAGCGTTTATTTCTTATATTTTTGTTGGGTACTTGTACAAATGTTTCGTGCGTTATAGTCCGAGGTTTTATTCGGACTTAAGGGTTTGAGGTTTTATTTCCATCAATTGTGCAGGGCAAATTTTTGAAGTATTTTGGAGCATATCTTGGGCTGTTTATTTATGGGGGATTTTCCACAGACAGAAAGCAGAGGAGCGGTTAAGTCCTGACTAAATCAGGTCGATAGTGTGGATTGAAGAAAAGAAGAAAGTGTTGCTTGTTTGAGTGTTTTGTTGAAAAGAACGATTTTTTAAGGAGCAGGAAAATGAGAGCGAAAAGTGGTTTTACACTGGTTGAAATTCTGATTGTAGTTGTGATTCTTGGTATTCTGGCCGCCATCGTGATTCCTCAGTTCACGGATGCCAGCACGCAGGCCAATGAATCACGTCTTTGCGCCGATTTGCAGACGCTGCGTTCGCAGTTGGAGCTTTATAAGATTCAGCATAAGGACCAGCTGCCGCCGGGCGATCTGGCTGGTTTTACGACTGCCATGACCACCAAAGGCGCTGATGGGTACGGACCCTATATGCAGAAGCTTCCTTCGAACCCGTTTATAGACCCGGCCACAGGCGACCCTGACGGCTTTAAATTTGAGTCAGGGGCGGCGACGGTTCCTTCTGACGGCTTAACCGGGTGGTGGCTGAATGTGGACAACGGGGAAGTCAGAGCCAATGATAATTGGAATGTTGATACTGACCCCGGTACTTACGACCATGCGGGTCTGTAATAAGCGCTGCTGAGAATTCAATACAAAGCGTATTAAGGCTGACCAGCTTCAGGCGTTAGTCGAGGGCTGGTCAGCCTTTTTGACGAGCGGAGAGAGGGTATGGGGGCAAATATTCGTTTCTCGCTTGTTGAGCTTGTGAGCATTGTGCTGATACTCGCGGTGGTGGCCAGGACAATTGCTCCCCCGGTTGCGGAGGCGGACGCTGAATCGAAAGTGTCCGAGCTCATTGACGGCCTGGAGCGAATGCGTGCTCAGCTTGATTTGTACCGGGTGCAGCACGATGATTGTCTTCCGCCTTGCGGGTCGTTCGGTCTTTTTGAGACGGCGATGACGACAAAGGCGGGCGGGTGCGGCCCCTATGTGGGCAGGATTCCGGCGAACCCTTTTAACAATGTGAACACCGTGAGGTTTGACGGTGAGCCGGCAGGATGCGGGAAAGCCGGCTGGAGGCTTGATACGAAGACGGGTCTGTTTCAGGCGGACAATGATGCCGTATACGCGGCTCTGTAAGGAGCTGACACGCGCCGCCCGATGCAGGGACAAGAGGCCGGGTATTTTTGATACGGGTGCTAATTGACAAATGGGAAACCTAAAACGCAATAATCGTATAAAGCACGAGGGGTTTTCCCTCGCTGAAGCGCTGATTGCGACGGTAATACTGAGTGTTGCTGCGGCCGGAGTGCTGGTCCCCTATACAAGCGGGGCGGCGGTGCGTGCCGAGGGAATGCGCAGGACTCTGGCGGCCAAGCTTGCGGCCGATTTGATGGAGGAAATCGTCGCGCAGCCCTTCGAGCAGATAGTGGCCGCCTACGACGGTTATGTTGAGCCCCAGGGGCAGGTCAAAGACGCCAGTAAGGTGATATTTGCAGATTCCAATTACGCCAAATTCAGCAGAGGCGCAAGCTGTAGTTATGATGCGGGCCAGCCCTTCTTCATAGTTGTTACGGTTTGGGTGAAATACGACGGACATACGATTTTGAATTTAAGCCGGCTTATTAGCAAATGATTATGTCGATAAGAGCAAAATATCTGCGTGAAGGATTTACCTTGGTTGAGCTGCTGGTAGGGCTGGCTGTTACAAGCATAGTCGTAACGGCGGTGGCTACGCTGGCTTACGCGGTGGGCGCGGCAAACAGAGGCACGGACGACGCGAGCCAGAAACAGGCACAGCTTCGTTACGCAACGATGAGGATTTCGGAGCTGATAAGAAACTGCAGGCTTATATGCGGCACGGCCGACAACGATTTAGTCCTCTGGCAGGCGGATTATAACGCCGACGGGCTCATTAACCCGAGTGAGCTGGTGTTTCTGGAGGCCGGACAGGGTCGAAATTACCTTGAGCTGCTCGAGTTCCCCTTGGAGGACAACTGGCCTATTCCGCTCAGCAGCATTCTGAGCGGAACAGCAAAGCAGGAGCTGCTGATAATCTGCACACAGCGGCGGGTGGTGCTGGTGCCGGAATGCACGAACGTTCAGTTTCTGCTGGATGCAATGCCGCCCTGGACCAGGTTTGTGAGCCTATCCTTCGCGTTAACCGAGGGCGGGCCAAGCTGCCGGTATCAAATAAACGCAGCCCTTAGAGGCTGGTCGGGCAATCTGCTCGGCCCTGACGGTGATTGTATTGTGGGCGACGACGATTAGAGATGAGGCGTATGAATAATAAACCGAACGAACGCGGGACAGCGCTGCTGGTTGTCCTTATCGTTGTTATGGCGGTGACGATTTTGTCGCTGGGCTTTTTGGCGCGAAGCGATGTGGAGCTGGCCTGCGGCGAGAATACGATACTTCGGGTCCAGATGGATTATCTGGCTGAATCGGGGCTGGAGCATGCCAGAGGGTTGATACTCAATCCACAGGATGTCGGCTCGGAGTACTGGACCGGCGCGGCCCGTCAGCAGTTGGTGGCGGGCAGCGACGATTACTATGATGTTAATGTGGTGAAAGCGGGAGCAAGTGATTACCAGATAACAGCCAGAGCTTACAGAGAAAAGAACGGCCAGGAAGTTGGTCGCAGCAGCCTGTCGGCAGAACTGCGGCTTGACCCGAGTATGGCGTACTATAGCGCCGGTAATAGTTCGGTTTCAGGCGGTAACGTGACAATAAACGGCGATGTCTACTGTGGCGGGAGCTTGACGAATAACTCCATCATTAACGGGGACGTTTTTGCGGTCGGTCTTTCAGGCTCGGGCGTCAAATCGGGGCAACTGTACGGGATTGATGAAGCGGCGGGCATTACGAGCCCCGATGTGAACGCTGGTTACTTTCCGCCCGGCTACGTTACCGACTCCAACGGCAATGTTGAATTAATCAATGAAAGCCTGGCAGTAAGCGGAATGTTAGTCATAGACGGCAATATGATAATCGACGGCGGCGCAATCACGATTACCGCGGCCAAGAATGCCCCGGCGCTGCTCGTTGACGGCCAATTGGTGTTGAAGAATGCGGCGATGCTCGAAGTTAACGGCCTTGCCCAGGCGGCAGGACCGATTTCCGTCGAGGGCGGTTCTGAGGCAACAATATCGGGGGCGCTGTTCATAATCGGCAGCGGCGGAATAAGCGGGGACGGCCGCGTTGTCATTACGGCAAATCCGGACAAGGCGTCGCTTAAAATGGCGGCGGGCGGCCCGCAAAAATGGAGCCCGGCGGGGGGGGCGTTTTTTAGAAGTATCCTAAGACAATAGACGCCGCTGAAGGTGTTTGTTTGGCGGGCTGAGGCGAGAGATGCTTATCGGCCTTTACAGGCGGCAGGAAAGAAAAAACCAAAGTAGTTTCACCGTACCCGTCACATACCCAGGTTTGCGTTGGAAAGCAAAAGAGCCTGATGGCTCTGTCATAGTGCTTGACGATTATGCCGATTTTGCCGGACTTGACTGTTCAAGGTATGAGATGTGACACGTGTATCGATTTGACTTCGGGCCAGAAAAGGAAGTCCGAGGTTCAAGACCATACCGTGGGGGCCGGGTGGGATAGGCCCAAAGGTATAGACCGTACAAGATGCGGTTTCGGCCGGCTCGGCGGCAGGTAAAGGCGTGTCGGCAGGGGGCCGAAAAAACAGATGAGACGTGAGTTTGTTATGTGTCAAAGCAGATACGAAAGGTGTGTGCAAATGGTGGGCTTACGATATCAGCAGATGTCGGCGGGGGGCGATTGGACAAAAAGTGTGATGTGGCCTTGTCGCAGACCGTCGGGCTTTACTCTGATAGAGATTGTGATTGTGGTCGTAATAATCGCGATTGCGGCGATGGTGGCCATACCGCTGGTCGGCTCCGCGGCCTCGATGCAAATCCGGTCCGCGGCCAATTTGATCGCAGCAGACCTCGAGTACGCCAAAAGTATGGCGATCAGCAGGGGGCAGAACTACTCAGTTGTGTTTGATAAGACCACCGAAAGCTACAGGATAGAAGACCAGGACGGCAGCGTGATAGCGCACCCGGTGAAGAGGGGGTTTGATTACGTTATAGATTTTCGTAATGACGGCAGGCTGGATAAGGTTGACATTACCGACGTTGATTTTGGCGGGACCAGCGAGGTCAAATTTGATTATCTGGGAAGCCCGTACGACGGCGGCAACAACCCGCTAAACACGGGCTTGGTCAGTCTACAGGCGGCAGGGGCTACCGCAACGGTAAACGTTGAGCCCGTGACGGGATTCATTTCGATTCAGTACTGACGGAGGTGCAGGCAAAAGGCCATGATAAGCTGGAGATTCAAAACCCGGGGGCAGCGACCGATAGGACTGGACATCGGTCATAATTCCCTCAAGATGATTCAACTGGCGGTGAACAGGGGACATATAAGCGTTCTTGCCGCAAGCAAAGTTCGCATTGATCCTCATTTAAACGGCGACCCTGAAGAAAGGAGGCGCTTTGTTGTTTCGGCAATAAAGAAAATACTGAGAGAGGGCAAGTTTCGGGGAAGAGATGTTGTCTCCTGTCTGCCAAACGGGAGTTTGAAAATAACGAGCTTGCGGCTGGCGGAGGCAAAGAGCGAAGAAATCGAGCAGGCTTTGAGGAAAGAGGTTGCCCAGCGTTTCGGATTGGACCCGGATGAGGACGCGATTCATTATGTGCTGGCGGGGGACGTTCGGCAGGGTGATGAGGTCAAGAATGAGCTGATAGTGTTCGCAGCGGATAACGAATCGATAAAGAGCCATATCGCAGTTCTTGCCGAGGCGGGGCTCAGGCTGGCGGGCATAGATTCGGTTCCGTGTGCGCTTTTCAGGAGTTACGAGAGGCTCCTGCAGCGCCAGGAGGATAAAGAGCGCACGGCGGTTTTTGTGGACATCGGAAGCAGGTTTACGACCGTGGTGTTCGGTCGGGGGCCGAAGATTACTTTTGTCAAGCAGATACCGATTGGGGGGCAGGACTTCAACGAGGAAATTGCTACAAGGCTCGATATCGACGCCAGGGAAGCGGAAATGCTTCGAAGCAAGCTGCGAATGGAACGGGCGAAGAACGAGGAAAGAGGGCTTTGGGTGTGCTGTCCGGACGTGACGGGTCGGCAGGATTCCAGGAACGCCGACACGACGGAAGTGTGTCTGGAAACCGTTGATGCATCGACGCGACAGGTGGTCGATGACGCGGTAAGCGCGGTTGCCGAGAGGCTGGCCAGAGAGATATCGCTGTGTTTTAAGTATTATACGGTGACATTCAGGGGCAAGCAGGTGGAGCGGGCGGTGCTGAGCGGAGGAGAGGCGTACGAGAGGATTTTGCTTAATGTTTTGGGGCAGCATTTGGGCGTGAGGATTGAAGTGGCGGAGCCCTTGAAGGGTTTTGATATGACGGATTCGGATTTCGATAGTGACAGGCGAGGCCTGCTGTGCGAGTGGGCGGTGGCTGTGGGGCTGAGTCTGAAGGGCTGGAACGGGGACCTCGAAGGCAGTGAGGGTCTCTTGGCAGGCTGCGGAAGTAAGGGTAAAGCCGATGGTTATGAATGAAATTGATTTTCTTCCGGACTGGTATAAGACCGGCCTGAAACGCCAGATTAGTTATCGCACGCAGTGCCTTGCTTTGGGCTGCATTTTTGCGGTAATGGTGGTGTGGAACTTTGTCTGCGGCCAGTCGGTATCAGAGGCGACCGCTGAACTTACGCGCAATATAGAGCGGCAGGCAGACGCAATAAGCACGTCGCACGAGTTCACAAGGGTTAAAAACGAGGCGGCCCGACTGTGGAAAAACGCGGACTTCATACAAGAAATTGACTCGAAAATTGATATTGCGGCGGTCTTGGGTGAGATGAGTTTTCTGATTGGCAGGAATGTAGTGCTAAACAGAGTGGAGTTTGTGGCCGAGAAGTTCGCGCACAAGCAGGAAATCAAAGTAAACAGCGGTTCTCTGGTTAAAGTGGCTGGCGGCAGCCGCGGAGGGAAAGGATTGCTGCCGCTTGGTCCTGCGAGATTCAAGGTGGTGATTAGCGGAGTTGCGTCGGAGGCGAGCTGCGTGGCGGAATTGATATGCAGGCTGGAGGATTCGCCCTACTTCTGTCAGGTTATACCGGCGTATTCACGAAACAAGAAAATGAAGGCGCCAACGGGCGGCGGTGGAGAGGATTTCCAGGTAAGCGAGTTCGAGATAGGCTGCTATCTTGCAAATTATCGTCAAGAGTGAGCTTCATTTATGAAAAAGCATGAGGGTGAACACGTGAAGGTATCTTGGGGGCCGGAGTGATTTGATGCTGTTTCGAGAAAGGCAACAATTAGCGATATGCGTTGTAGGCGGGGTGATGGTGGTCGGATTTGTCCTGCTTTGGTATCTGCCTTTGCGCAAGAGAATTGAGGTCGTCGGGCAGGCCAAGAGCGCACAGGCGGCCGCCATTACCAGAGCAATGGCCGAAAGCGAACAACTGCCCGCGCTTAAACAGCAGTTGGAAAAATTGAAACAAACTGTCGGCAACTACGAGGCGGGTATACCCGACCGCAGAGACCTTGGAGCGTTTTTGCAGCAGATAGCCGATTTGATGAGTGAGCGCAGTCTCAAGGACCAGCTGGTTCAACCTGGCAAGGAAGTGGAAGCGGAGGGACTTATTTGTATACCCATAAATGTGCAATGCAGGGGAAAGCTTAAGCAGATGTTTGACTTCTTCAGAGCGCTGCAATCGTTGAACAGACTCGTCCGAATCGAGCAGATAAAGCTCGAGAACGACAGCAATTTCAGCGGGGAAGTGAGTATGCAGACAAAGACGGTCGTTTATTGCAGGGCGCAGGCCGGCTGAAGATAAGGCAAGGCAGGCAGAGGCCGGAGGTAAAAAGCACAAGCAAGATATGAAACAGGGGCTTAGAAATATCGGCAACGAATCGAGCAGGCTTTTGGGGCAATTGGGCGGGGAAAATAAAAAGACCGTCATAGCACTGTGTCTGGTTGCCGTGATGGCTCTTATGTGGGTGCGGGTGCTTTTGAGGAAGTCGCCTCAAACGGCTGAAGCGGGACTGCCGCCTGGAGAGCTGAAAACGGAAGTGGAAACACGCCCTGAAGTGAAGATGGCTTTTATAGAATTGCCGAAAGTCAAAGGTCGCAATGATGTGCTCAGCAGAGATTTTTTTGCTGCGGACGACTGGCGAGACTTTGTTAATGACGGAAAAGAGAAGGTTGAGAAAGTGAAGGTTGTTTCAGGAGACGGCAGCGAAGAGGCCGTCAGGCGGGTTGCAGACAAACTGAAGCTGCAGGCGATATGGTCGGGCGCGAATCCGCAGGCCTTTGTCAATGACAAGCTGCTGTCCGTGGGTGACAGGTTCACTGTCCGAGAAGGAGGCAGGTCGTATGAGTGTGAAGTAGTCCGTATCAGACAGAACACGGTGTTTATTAGATGTGGAGAAGCAGAAATCACCTTGAAACTTGCGCAGGTGATTGAAGGAGTTGATTTGTAGAGAGTATACCGTTCGGGATTTTGCTCCGGGACGGAATCAAAGCAAGAAAGGAGCTCAATCATGTTTCACAGTAAGGACTTTGTCAGCAGAATGCGAATTAGAAGAGATTTGTACGTATGGGCTATTGTTCTGGCCTTGATGGCAGCGATTGCCGTTGGCCAGGTAGAGGAGGGGACCGCCCAGGCGCCTGGCAGCCAGAGCGCTCGGGCCGTAAGCGTTGCCGAGGATACTTCTGTGGGCGGGACATTGCAGACAATTAGTTTCGCCAAGGATATGAGCATCCGGGATGCGCTTCGGCTCTTGTCGGGCAGGTACAAGAGGAACATTGTGCCGTCGGCAAGCGTGGACGGGGCGTTGTCGTTTACAAGTTTGTTCGACGTGACCTTCGAAGAAGCCATGGACGCGATACTCGGAGCCAACTTCAGGTACGAGCAGGAAGGTCAGCTAATCAGGGTATATACCAAGGAGGAATACAGAAAGATCAAGGCGGACACCGACCGAATGATACACAAGGTTATTACCTTGTACTATCTGACCGCTGATGAGGCGGGAAAGCTTATAAAGCCGGTGTTGAGCAAGAGCGCCGTGGTTCAGGTCAGCACGGCCGCCGAGAATGAAATATCCAGTGCAGCGGGAACCGGCGGCGGCGTGGGCGGCACGCTGAGCGGCGGGGGCGGCGGCAACAGACTGGCAATGCAGGACACTATTGTGGTGTATGATTATCCTGAAAACATCGCAAAGGCTGAGGAGGTTATAAGAATGCTCGATGCCAGGCCGAAGCAGGTCCTGGTTGAGGCGACTATTCTCAGCGCATTGTTGACCGAAGGGATGGAGCTCGGCGTCGACCTGAACTTCATGGCGGGCGTCAATCTGATAGGTACCGATGCTTCCGACGCGACAGCGGTCGGCGGAGGAACTGACCTTGTTGAATACTCCAACGCAGCTCAGAATCCTCTGCAGCAGTTAGGCGGCATAGCCACGGGTACGCCAGTGGAAACTGCCGGTTTTGCCACCATTGGCGGCAGCGGGCTTAGAATCGGCGTCAGGGCCGGCGATTTCAGGGCGATCATCTCTGCGCTCGAGACCGTTACCGACACGACGATTCTTGCCAATCCGAAGGTACTGGCTGTAAACAAGCAGGAAGGCTCGGTGCTGATTGGTCAGAACCTCGGTTATCGCAGCAGCACCACGGTCAGTACTAGCGGCGTGGCCACCGAAGGCGAAGTCAAGTTTCTGCCAACCGGTACACAGTTGGTGTTCAGGCCCTATATAGGCAACGACGGGTATATCCGAATGGATATCTATCCGAAGGACAGCACCGCCACGCTGAATGAGGACGGTGTGCCGACAGAGACAACGACCCAATTGAGAACCAATATCGTGGTCAAAGACGGTGAAACCATTGTGATTGGCGGACTGTTTCGTGATGTTGTCAACACGGCCCGCAACCAGATTCCGCTGCTGGGGGATATACCGATTGTCGGCGCTCTGTTTAGAAGCACCGCGGATACGACGCAGCGCGAGGAAGTGATAATCTTGCTTACTCCCCACATTATAGATGGGGCAAACCAGACCGACGGAGAAGCAAGAGCGGCCGACATCGACCGCAAGAGATATGGTGCCCGCATGACCCTGCAGATTATGGGCAGGGCCAGACTCGCCGAGGACCATTACGTCAAGGCGGTGCAGTACTACGCCGACGGCAACAGTGTCGAGGCTCTGTGCGAAATCAATAGCGCCCTTGATATTCGCCCGACATATCTGGAGGCTCTGCGTTTGAAGGAAAAAATCGTCCGGGAAGTGTCACCTGATGAGGCAGGGCAAATGGAGCGGATTATGCTGGGCGTTATCGAACACGAGGAGGCGCCGAAGTGGCGCAGGCGGTAAAGGATGGTTGTAACGAATCGGGGTTCCCAAGCCATATCATGGCTTGGGAACCCTCGAACTTAAACCCGATGAATTCGGGATTTGGGCGAAAAAGCCCTTAAGGAGAATCTACTGATGTTACGTAACTTAACTATCGCGGTGATAGCAGGGGCGCTTCTGGTTTGCGGAGGCTGTCAGTCGCAGGCAAGTGGTAAAAAGGCCGCAAAGGAAAGATGGGATAAGACGTCGGCGAAAATCAAACTTGCGCTGGCTCAGCAGGCCTACGACAATCGCAAATACGATGAAGCGGCCAAAACAGTGCAGCAATGTATTACCGCAGACCCTAAGATGCCCGAGGCGCATTTGCTGCTGGGCAAGTTGCGCCTGATTGAGGGCAGGACCAGAGAGGCGGCAGGCGAACTGCAATTGGCCGTGAAGCTGGATGAGAAGCTGCACGAGGGCTGGTACTGGCTTGGCGTCGCCGCAGAGGAAAACAGGGACTACCAGCGGGCGTATGACAATTACGAAAAGGCTTTGCTGCTCGAACCTCTAAATATTGATTACGTGCTTGCGGTTGCTGAGGTGCAGGTTGCGCAGAACAATTGCTCCGAGGCTGTAAAGCTGCTGAGCGAGGGGATGACGGCCCTGCCTCGCGATGTGTCGCTGAAAGTTGCCGCGGCCGACCTTATGCTCCGCGTTGGCAGAAGCGACCGCGCTATCGACCTTTACAAGCATGCGATGCTGATGACAAGTGATAACGATGATATCGCCGAGCCGCTTGGGTATTGCTATCTGTTCAGCGGCAAATGGGCTGAGGCGTCTGATATTTTCGATGCGCTGGCTGCAAAGTCCAGAGACGAGCAGCACAGGAAGATCTACCTCCAGGCGGCGGCACTGTGCAATATGAATTCCGGCCGATATGACAGGGCCCTTCAGTGCTACGGCAAACTGAGCGTTGAGCAAAGAGACAACGCTGAGATATGGGTAAAAATGGGTCAGGCGGCACTGGGTGCGGGAATGACCAAAAGGGCTTTGGAGTGTGGGCGGAAGGCAATTGTTTTAAGGCCTGGTTATGCCGATGCAATTGCTATTATCGGCTGTGCGCAGTATGTGAGCGGCGACTATGCTGCCGCGGCCAGGACCTTCGAAGGAATAACCATAGCCAAGAACAGCAAGGGGTTCTCGCTGCTGATGAAGGCAAGGTGTTATGAGCAGCTCGGTGAGACAAAGAGGGCAAAAGAAGTGTACAGGAAGGCATTGGAGGCAAATCCAGGCAGCGAGCTTGGAGAGTATCTCGCCAAAGGCAAAGACATTACGGACTCGAGGTTATCTTCCGGTGATTGAATCGTAAGTTGACGACTGGATATCGGTTGGAGCGGTGATTTTGAAATCGGTGAGAAACTCATATTTGATAATTACGGGCATAGTAGCATTTGCTTTATTTCTGGCGGGTCTCGCCGAGGTGTTGGATTCTGGCGTCGGAGAGGGTTGGCGTTTTGGCAGCCGCATACAAAACGGGACGTTCGTTTTGGTGTGCCATGTCACTGGGGCTGTGGGCGTGATTTTGCTCGGCTGCTATTGGCTGAAGCTGGCCGGGGCAATCACGTCCATAGCCAAGCTGCTCAGGGCGGATGAGGCGCCTGATGCGCAGACAAGCGATAAGAAGGCGCCGATGCGCAGACGGTTCTGCTGGTGTCTGGGCTTGCTGACGGACGAAATCAACATTGCGATTAGAGAACGATTTAAGGGTTATCGCGAGCGTAACTGCTTGCTGGAAGAGCAAATCAGGGATTTGCAGGTCCAGGTTCAGCTTTCGCACAGGCAAAAGAGAAATACTGAAGCAATTATATACGGTATTCGCGACGCGGTCATTGTTGTTGATGAGTCTGACAGGCTGTTGATGGCGAACGATGCGGCGGGCAGACTTTTGAATTTTGACTGTAAAAGTTCGCAGCACAGGCCTGTCGGCGAGCTGATTGGGGCCGACCACAGTGAGTTTGTGGATTTTCTAAGGCACGCCCGGCAAAGCAGGGAAAGAGCAACCAGACGCGAAATCGGATTCGTCCAGGAAGGCAGACCCGGTACTTTCGATTGCATAGTCTCGTGCGTCTATGACGAGAGGGAACAGGTGTGTGGTGCGGTCGCCGTGCTGCATGATGTTACTCGTGAGAAAGAAATATCTCAGATGAAGAATGATTTCGTAAGTCACGTCTCGCACGAACTGAAGACGCCCCTTGCTTCCATCACGGCGTATTCGGAAATGCTTGCCGACGGCGAAGCCTCTGATGAGGAAACCAAAAGGCAGTTTTGTTCGGTGATTCACAGTCAGGCCGACAGGCTGAACAGGCTGATTGAGGATATCCTCAATACGGCTCGCATTGAATCGGGCCTGATTAAGGTCGAGAAGGAGCCGCTCAGCCTGACAATACTGATAGAAGAGCAACTGGAAATGATAAAAAGCTGCGCTGAAGAAAAGAACATTAAGGTTATCGGACAGAAGCCGATAATTTTCGACCGTGTGTATGCAGACAGGGATATGATTTCGCAGGTCATCATTAATCTGCTCAGCAACGCGGTCAAGTACACTCCTTCCGGGGGTTCGGTAAGAATTGGAACCGAAGTCGACGAGATTGCCAGAGTCGCGCGGGTTACGGTGTCGGATACCGGAGTCGGTATTCCCGAAAACGAGATTGAACATGTGTTCGACAAGTTCTACCGGGTTGGTGCGAACAAGAGCCAGGCCAAAGGGACAGGGTTGGGTCTTAACCTCGTCAAAAAGATAATCGAGGAAGTCCACAATGGCCGGGTCTTTGTCGCCAGCAAGCCGGGCGAGGGCAGCACGTTTGGATTTGAGCTGCCTTTGGCAACGGCGGAAACAGTTGAAACAGTCAGGTGAGAAGAGCCTGATTTCGTGATAAGTGCCCGGGGGGCGCTGCAAGGTTTTAACCTGTTACTTTGAGGAGGCAGGACAATGCCAGGAAAAAAAGTTTTGGTGGTGGATGATGAGATACATATTGTTCACGTAGTTGCGATCAAACTGCGCAACAACGATTATGAGGTCGTAAGCGCTGCAAACGGCGCCGAAGCCTATGAGCTGGCGTGTAGCGAGACGCCGGACATTATCGTTACGGATTTTCAGATGCCCGTTATGGACGGGCTCGAACTTGTGGAGAAAATTCGCAAGAACGGGGCCACGAAAGACATACCGGTAATCCTGCTGACGGCCAGAGGCTTTGCGATTGAGGACGAGCAAAAAGAGGATTTACGGATCTCAGAATGCCTGAGCAAGCCGTTCAGTCCCAAGGAATTGTTAAGAAGCATCGAAGATGTTCTGTATCAGAGGGCGGTGATTCAAAGTAGTTGACAGAAGAGTTTCTGGGAATAAAAAAATTATGTTGGATGCGCCGACGAGAAGCTTAAGTTCATCGAAGGAAACTGAACACAAGAAAAGGCGCCTGGAACCGTGCCATCTGCGTGAACTGGAAAAGTTTGCGGGGCGAGTGGGCAGGTTCGGCGTCAATTTTGCCGTTTGCGATGCGAACGGCGAGCTTGTTCTGTCATGCGACAACGGCAGATTCAAGAGCAACCGCGCGCAGTTGATAGAGTATGGGCGGACCGCTTTGGAGCGAAGCGGCCGGGCAAGTCATAAAGGGCCGCAGGCGGATGTTTACCGCTTCGGCGCAGCAAGGCAGGTATTGGCCGCGGTTCTAAGAGCTGAGGCGGAAGCCGTGGGGGCGGCTTTGCTCGACTTGGGTGAGCAGGCCAATGGCGAGCAGAGAGAATTCCGCCGCGGGCAGAATACGCGTGACGAACGGGCCGAGGATTTATTGGAGGAGTCGATTCGGGCGCCAAGTGAATACCTGAGTGAGATGCTTGCGCTTTTTGCAGATGATTTTTGTGCCCGGCGCCAGGTCGAGGCGCAGATTGAAATGGTAGGCACCGAATTGTCGCAGACCTACGAAGAGCTGGTGCTGCTTCACAAGCTCAGCACAAACATGAGGGTTACCGAGTCCGACGCCAATTATCTGCAGATGGCTTGTGACAGCCTTACAGATATTGTCAGCGTTGAGGGTATCGCGATATTGCTCGAGAGAGCGATGGATGATGAAAAGCGGTTGGTTCTGGCTGCGGGCTCGGGGCTGATAGATATAGATCCGCAGGCGGGGGCGATTATGCGGAGTCGGCTGTTGGAGGAGCTGGACAACGGCAAGGAAGCGTTGCTGGACAGCGAAGTTGATTCTCCGTTCAAGTACGATTGGCCGGCCAGCGTGAAGAACATTATTGCAGTTGCTTTGTACGGCAAGGACAGGACAGGCCCTCATTTGGCAGAAAGAACTCACAACAACAGCTCTGTCATAGGGCTGATGGTTGCGATAAACAGAGTTGATAAGCCGGATTTCGACAGCACCGACGTGAAGCTGTTCAACTCGGTGGCCAACGGATGTGCGGTGTTTGTTGAGAACGGCAGGCTTTTCAAGGACCTGAAAGAATTATTTGTAGGCTCGCTAAAAGCCCTGACCAATAGTATCGACGCAAAGGACCAGTACACGCGGGGTCACTCGGAGAGGGTTGCGATTATCTCAAGGTGGATTGCGGAGAGGCTCGCCGAGCAAGAGCCGGTGGAAGAAGAGCAGATACACAAGATTTATCTGGCCGGGCTGCTGCATGACATAGGAAAAATGGGGATAGATGAGGCGATTTTACGCAAGAAGGGCAAATTGACAAAGCAGGAGCTTGAACATATAAGGTCTCATCCGTCGATTGGGGCCGGTATTTTAGGTGAAATAAAGCAGATGCGTGATATCGTCTCGGGCGTGTTGTGTCACCACGAGCGGGTCGACGGCAGGGGTTACCCCACCGGCCTGGCCCGGGAGCAGATACCGCTTATCGGCAAAATTGTCGGGCTGGCCGACGGTTTCGATGCGATGACATCGAAACGAATTTACAGAGATGCGCTGACCGTCGACCAGGCGCTGGCGGAAATAGAGAAAAGGCTGGGGACACAGTTTGATGAAAAGATAGGCAGAGTATTCATTAACAGCGACGTCTATCAGCTCTGGGAGATTATGCAGGATGGTTCGGATTTTGTCGGCGCGTACGGCAAGGGGGATTTTTCCGAATACGGCACTATTGCCGTGGGGACGCTAATCAGATGAGAATTAGAAGCCAGGACTATAACGATGTAACGGTTGTTGCACTGCAGGGCGAGCTGGACAGCGACTTGGGCGAGCTTCTTCGAAATACGGTCACCGATATAATCGCGGGCTCCAAGCTGCGTATTGTACTTGATATGAGCGCCGTGGGATTTATTGATAGTAAAGGATTGGAGGAGCTGTTGTGGTTAAGGGATTACTGCAACCAGAACAAGTGCGGGCTCAGATTAGCGGGTCTTGACGAGAACTGCGCCAAGATTCTGGAAATGACCCGGCTTGAGAACGAGTTCGAGCGCTACGTTGAACTTGCGGAGGCGGTAAAAAGCTTTGTGTAGGGGGGCATGCCTTGCTTTGTCCGGACGGATGAAGCGTTGGTCTTGAGGCAAGAGTATGGGTAAATTGGCGGTGGAAAACAAAGCTCAGCTCGGGCAATTGCTGCTGGCGCGCGGTATAGTGACGGCCGAGCAGATTGAAAGGGCCCTGACCGAACAGTCGGAAAAGGGGCATCGCAAGCTGCTTGGCGAGCTTCTGGTGGAGATGAATTATTGCACGGAGAACCAGATAGCGTCCGCGCTGGCCGAGGCGTACGGTGTGCCGTATGCGCAAATCAGCCCCAAGGTATGCGATGCAAAGGTGCTTGAAATTTTGCCGAGGGAATTCATAGAGGAACATATCATTCTGCCGCTGTTCAAGGTTCAGGACGTGCTGACGGTGGCGGTTAGCGAGCCGACGAACGTATTTCTGATAGATGAGATAGAGCGCATAAGCGGCTGCAAGGTGCAGGTGGTATGTGCGACGACCAAGGATATTAAGGGCACGCTGCAGACATATTTGCCGGCGGCCAACGTTTTCGTCATTGACGATATTATCGACGATGAGGGGCTTGAAGATTTCACCCTTATAGAAAACATTACCGAGGATATAAGCAATCTTGAGGAGGTGGCGGGCCAGTCGCCGGTGGTTAAACTGGTCAATTATCTGCTTTATAACGCTGTGCGGGAAAATGCCAGCGATATTCATGTCGAGCCCGATGACAAGAAACTCCGCGTGCGATACAGGGTCGACGGCAAGCTGTACGAGAGGATACGTCCGCCTTATCAGATGCATTCGGCCATCGTTTCCCGCATCAAGATTATGGCCGAACTGGATATTGCCCAAAGGCGTCTGCCCCAGGACGGGGGTATTCATGTCTTGATGGAAGGCAGGCCGATTGATTTGCGCGTTTCGGTTATGCCCGGCAATTTCGGCGAGAAGGTTGTTATCAGGATTATCGACCCCCAGAGGATACTTTTCAATCTTGAGTCGCTCGGGTTTACCTATGAGAGCCTGCGGCGGTTCAGGGAGGTAATACATTCTCCCAACGGCATAGTTCTGGTGACGGGCCCGACCGGTTCAGGCAAGAATACGACGCTTTACGCGGCGCTGGCTGAATTGAACACCGACGAGGTCAATATCTGCACGGTTGAAGACCCTGTCGAGTGTAACATACCCGGTATCAACCAGTTCCAGGTTAACGAGACCGTGGGCTTTCAGTTCTCCACGGCCCTAAGGAGCCTGCTCAGACAGGACCCCGACATAATAATGGTGGGTGAGATTCGCGACAAGGCGACGGCGAATATAGCGGTACAGGCGGCGCTTACCGGTCATTTGGTTCTCTCGACTTTGCATACCAACGATGCGCCGGGCGCCGTCACCCGGTTGCTGGACCTTGACGTTGCGCCTTATCTTGTCAGTGCTTCCCTGATTGCGGTTTTGGCGCAGCGATTGGTGCGTAAGATATGCCCCAACTGCAAGAGCGAACATGAGCCGCCCGCCAGTATAAGAAAGGCGATCGAGAATTTAGGCGTTGAAGTTGGGAAATTTTACCGGGGCGTAGGCTGCAAAAAATGCCGTAACACCGGCTATGCCGGCCGCATTGCCATACACGAGTTGTTCGTCCCGGACGATGAAATCATCGAGATGATAAACGACCGCACGAGCCTCAAGAAGCTCAGAAGCAAGGCGCTGCAAAAGGATATGGTTCCTCTGCAATTGGATGGCATAGAGAAAATAAAGGCGGGGATTGTTCCTATCGAGGAAGTGTTAAGGACGGCCCAAATTACGGAAAGCGAAGAAGGTCGCTGAGGCCAATTGCCCCCTCTCTTGCAGGGGGCCGGACAGTGGATTCCCCCGGCAGGGGAACGCAGGGATATGAGAATTAATATATGAGCACTTTGCCCACAAATACTGCTGTTTCGGTGAACAGCCAGGACAATCAGGGCGAAAAGTCGGGCCCTCCCAGTCCCCGTCTGAAAGGAGGAAGAACGCCTCCGCGAAAGTCAGACCGAAATGCGCAGGATAGGAAAAACGGCGATAAAAACGGCGCTGGGTTGGGCGTGCAAAAGCAAAAAGAGCTTTTGGCGGCATATCCGCAGGCCGCGATATGGAACCTGCGCAATGCAAAAGTCAAACAAACAGACCTGATTCTGTTTACAACGCAGCTCTCGGTCATGCTCGATAGCGGGGTGGCCCTCAGCGACGCCCTTGATGCGATTGCAGAACAGGCTGAATACGGCGCATTCAAGTTCATAATAATGGATGTGGCTGACACCGTAAAGGGCGGTGAATACTTCTCAAGGGCGCTGGCATACTACCCCAGGGTTTTCGATTCGATGTTTATCAGCATGGTCAGGGCGTCGGAAGCATCGGGTCGAACGGTCGAAATGCTCAGAGTGCTCAGCGGTTATTTGAACTTTGAATCTGAGACCAAAAGACGTATTAAGGGTGCGCTTACCTACCCGTTTATAATGGCGTTAATGGCCGTGGCCGCGACCGGGACGCTTATGTTCTTTGTTTTGCCGAGGTTTATGAGAATCTATGAGGCCAGAGGAGTCGCGCTGCCGAAGATTACCCAAATGCTCGTAAGCTTCAGCAGGATGTTGGGTGATTTCCAGTTGATGACGACTGTCTTGACGGCTCTGATGCTGGGCTCAATGGCATTATACTACTGGGCCGGGACGCTGAGCGGCAGACGGGTGATAGACTTCATGAAAATCCACACGCCTGTCCTGAGCACAATGTTCATTGATATGGTGGTGACACGCAGTATGCGGATTATGTCCACGATGGTCAATACGGGCGTAAATCTGCTTGACGCTATAGAGGTGATTCAGGGCTCGTGCGAAAATTACTATTTCCAGCGCCTTTGGATCGGGACCGATGAGAAGATTCGCGACGGCTACCAGTTGTCCGAGTCGATACTGCTTTCGCCCGGCGGCGAATTAATTGCGCCGGGCGTCATCCAGATGCTTCGAGCGGGTGAAAGAAGCGGCAAACTCGGTGAAGTCAGCGATAAGATATCGGTCTTTTACGAGAAAAAGCTCGAGGCCTCAATCCGAAGCGCTATGACCGCCATAGAGCCGCTGATGATAACGATTATGGGTGCTATTATTGGAACCATCGCTATCGCACTGCTGCTTCCGGTATTCAGGATATCAACCGTAATTGGGCGTTGAGCCCCATCCTGCCTGTCAGGGACCGCTTGCTCCCCGCGAAGAAGGGCGCCACTGTTGCTTGGATTGACAATACTCGCAGCCGTTTTGCGCCAAAATAACGGTCATTTTATATGGGTACGACTGCTTTCGGCTCTTGTATTGCTGCATGCGACATTTTCGCTTTTTTTATCATTTCTTTGCCACAAAAAGACTTGCAGTTGTAAAAACGGTCAAGTATAATCTTGGTTTTGCAGTGTTCTGCGAGTGCTAATAGAACCCGGACCGGCTGTTGCGACCTTTGTCGCACGAGTTGGCGAATGGGGGAAATCGGCAGGCCATCGAGTGCTGAAAGGCCGAAAGAAGCTGTATGGCTTTTGACCGTCAGGGCTAACCAGCAGCGGATTGGCCGTAAATATTCAGGAAAGGATTAGTTCAGAAAATGCTAAAGAAGCAGGAAAAAGATAGAATTATCGGCGATTTCGAAACGCACGAGGGAGATACCGGTTCGCCCGAGGTGCAAATTGCACTGTTGACCGAAAAGATTAACGAACTTACCGAACATCTCAAGATTCATCGCAAAGACCATTCATCCAGGCGAGGCTTGCTGAAAATGGTCGGGACCAGATCGGCGCTGCTGAAATACATAAACAAAAAAGACGTTAAGCGATATCGAGAAATTATATCCCAGCTCGGCTTAAGAAAGTAAATTCACTTCCGGTTTTCGATTTCTGACTTTCGATTTTTTCGAGCGTCATTTGACAATCGGCAATCGGCAATTTGATGAGGCAGGTATATGTTTGATGTACACAGAGTAGAAAGGGAAATCGGGGGCAGGATTCTATCCATCGAGACCGGCAGAATTGGCAAGCAGGCGGACGGCGCGGTCGTAGTTCAATACGGCGAGACGGTTGTGCTCGTAGCCGCGGTTACAGCGCCTCCGCGAAGCGAGGATATTGACTTTTTCCCGCTGAGCGTTGAGTATCGCGAGAAGCACAGTGCCGCCGGCAAATTCCCGGGCGGCTTTATTAAGCGGGAGGGAAGGCCGAGCACCAAGGAAATCCTGACCGCAAGGATGATTGACAGGCCTATTCGCCCCCTGTTCCCGGAGGGCTATTTTCAGGAAGTGCAAATTGTGGCCGATGTTCTGAGCGCAGACCGTGAAAATGACCCTGATATTCTTGCTATGGTGGGCGCCAGCGCAGCCCTTACCATAAGCAGGATTCCGTTCATGGGGCCTACCGGAGCGTGCAGATTGGGCAGAGTGGACGGTCAATTCGTGGTCAATCCCACACGTAAGCAGATTGAAGCCGGCGACCTGAACATGCTTCTTGGGGGGCGGAAGGAAGCCATTAATATGATAGAGGTCGGCGCCACAGAGCTGTCGGAGCAAGTCATCGCTGAAGCTGTGACCACCGCGCATAAGACCGTGGGACAGATCTGCGAAATGATTGAGGAGCTTCGTACAAGAGTGGGTGTCGAGAAGGAAATTCCCCTTGTGGAAATTGACCAGGAGCTCTACTCGCAGATTTATTCGAAGACGGCGGACAAGCTGTATGAGCTCAAGCAAATACATGACAAACAACAACGTAATGCCGCTGTAAAAGAGTTGTTCGAACAGGTCAATACGGAATATTGTGCTGCTGAAGACGTTGCCCAAACGGATATTGCGGTCGCTTCACAGGACAAAACAGGCCTCAAATGTGACAAAGCTATGCTGAGGCGCATCCTTGAGAAGGTTGAAGGGCAGGTTGTCCGCAAATTGCTCCTGGAGAGCAAGAGGGCCGACGGCCGCGGCTACGATGATATCCGTCCGATCTCGTGTGAGGTCGGTTTTTTGCCCAGAACGCATGGCTCAGCGTTGTTTACGCGGGGCGAGACCCAATCGCTGGTCACTGTAACTCTCGGTACTATCAGGGATGCCCAGATTATAGACGGTCTATTGGACGAGTATACTCAAAATTTTACCCTTCATTACAATTTTCCGCCTTTTTCTGTCGGCGAGGTGCGGCCGGTACGCGGCCCGGGTCGAAGAGAAATCGGCCATGGGGCGCTTGCCGAACGTGCCCTTGAAGCGGTTAGGCCCCCGGAGGATGAGTTCGCCTATACCGTCCGCGTAATTTCGGACATTACCGAGTCCAACGGCTCCAGCTCGATGGCGTCGGTTTGCGGCGGGTCATTGGCACTCATGGATGCGGGCGTT
>Ga0307377_10001595_pt1 | contig 28241 bp, 39 predicted proteins | sample TR3MG_FD_202535 | JGI IMG/M metagenome (GOLD analysis project Ga0307377, IMG submission 202535) | Soil microbial communities from Risofladan, Vaasa, Finland - TR-3 | ecosystem: Environmental > Terrestrial > Soil > Coastal area > Acid sulfate soil | place: Finland: Risofladan, Vaasa | collected... | reverse complement strand
CTTCGTCCGCGACCACGTACTCAAACGGACCTGCCTGCAACGCCCTGTCCAGCCGCCCGTTCGCGCTGAGCGTCTGGACGGTGGCCACGACCACCTGCGCGTCCGCATCGTTGCAGCCGGCCATCACGATTCCCATGCGAGCGGCCAGCTCGGGAAAGTACTCCTTGGCACGCTCTATCGGCTGGTAGATCAACTCCTGCCGATGGGCAATAACGAGCGCCCGCGCGCCAGTCCGCGTCACCTCGTCTAGTAGTGAGAGGTAGATCAGAGTTTTCCCGCTGCCTGTGGCCAGCACAGCCAGCGTCCGAGGACCCATGAGCCAAGCCCGCCGGATCGCCGCCAGGCACTCTACCTGGTGCGGCCATAGTTCTACCATGGCCAAATCTTCGCCGTGAAGAACGCCGGCAACGGACCGCCTGCCTCGACCCAGCCGATGAATCCCATCAGGCCAATGACGCCCAGCGCCAGTAGCATCATCACCACGCAGCCTGGCATAGCCGCCAGAGTGTTATCCAGTCGGTTCATTGTCGCCTCCTTTTAGATTGTGTCACCGTCTCACTTCAGCTCTCCGAAAGTGTCGATGTACCGCTTCTCAAGAGCATCCCATACTCCCGCGTCTCCTCTCTCCAGCAGCGCGTCGCGGATGGGCTCGGCCTGTAGAGATGAGCCGTCGTACCAGCAGGTTGCCCCGTCGAGGTACTCACATGGTCCCATGGCCCCCTGTCCCTCGTGGCGCGGGACGCGGCTGTGATAGCCTATGTCCCACGGCATCGGTTGTACGCCAAACCAACCCCGATCGGCGTCCTTCCGCCGGAGAGACGCTTGCAGTTCCCTGGGATACCAGTCCGTGCCAAGGAGAAACTGCATCGCGCCGAGGGCGCCTTTGAGAAGGAAGCGGATCTCCACGGCGCCTATCCCATAGTTCTGCTTGGGATCAGAATGCCGCTTGTCATACGCGGGTGAAAACTCAACGATGCGCTCCATGTTACCCTCCTTGTGAATCGACTATCCTACGATCATTATAACGCACGACTATCATGTTGTCAAGCGATTGGGACGAAATGGGCAATCAGTAAGGCCCCTACTGAGCGAATTATGAAAATTACATTAGTAGTAACTATTAATGTAATTTTCATAATTAAGCCTTCCGCAGCGTCCGCGAGGGCCTACATGCACCGCCTCCTTTGCCGCGCCGGGTAATCTGTTCCACCCACTCGCCAGTCCCCACTAGCACGTCCATGTACTTCCGTGCTGTCGGCCTACTAACCCCCGTCCGCTCTGCTAACGCATCCGCTGTAACGCCGCCGAATTCCTCGTCCAACATCTCTGCCGCCTCGATGACTTTGTGCCAGAGGAATATGTTCACGCCCAGCGGTGCGCCCATGCAATCGCGCATGCTCACCAACTGGTCCGGTGGCAACTCGTCCAGCGGGATGTTCGTCAGCAGCCACACGTCGCAGGCCACATTGATGGGTCTCACCCGGTGCGCCGTCTGAATGATCTCCGCCTCCCTCATGCTCCACAGAATTGCACTCAGATCGGGATCGTCCCAATACCCGGCCACGGGATAGGCCCGCCCCTGGCCATCGTCCGGGTCCACGTATCGGTACTGCTTGAGCTGCGTGATCCATGGCGCGACAAACTCCAAGTCGCGCTCCCAGAACACCATCCGCGCCTGGTCCAGCAGTTTACCTGGCGGAGGCATCGGCGTCCCTACCACGAACAGCGCATCGCACCCCTCGTACTGGTTCGTGCCGCGGGCCGCGTAAAAGTGCCCTACTTCCTCGACTCCCATCGCGTCCTGGCAGCCCATGAACGTGATCACCGCCGGCCTGATATATCCCTGCCGTTTCACAATCTCGCCTATCAGGACGCCCGCCTGCCCTACCTGGTGCGTCTGTGTGCCGTCCTTCTCCAGCAACGAGGCCTTCCCGTTGGCCCGGTCGTAGACTTGGATCACCTGGCCGCGCAACCGCACCTGCGCATCCAACACGCGGACAGGCCGCTGGAACGCCGCGCTGTAGAGCCGCGCATTCGCCGTGGCGTCCAGCCATACCATCCGCGTCGGCAGGCGCTCGTTCAACTGTCGCCGGAGTAGCATCTGCAGCGAACCCCCCACCAGCCGCAACCTGTCCGCCGGCTGGCCCCCGCGCATGAGCATTCCCGCCGCCCGCTTCAGCAGCGTCACCAGAGGAAACAGGTGCAGGTAGGGCACCCGCTCCACGTCCTCAGCCACGCGGATATCCGGCACCGTGAATTCGGGATCAAGCGGAATCACCGTATCCTCGCACGCGCTCGCAACCGACTCTGCGCCACCGAGCAACATAATTAGCGCGTCGGTCCGCACCGTGGTTCCCTGGGAGGCCAGGGCGTGCAGCTCGTGGAGGATGTGCGTCAATCGATCATCAGGATCGAGCCCCGGGATCATGACGTTGGCGGCCGGGATGTTCCACTCCTGGCACACCTTCGTGATCGGCGATTCGTCGCCCACCACCACGCCGAACGCGAACGGATGGCCAAGTACAACGTGCTCGTGCATCCCGTAGATGATCGGTTCCGCGCGCTTGCGCTGGGCGTGATAGCCGCAGTATCGCCCCACGTAGTCCCAGCCGCACACGCGCTGGCAAAAGTCCATCGCCCGATAGCCCTTCGCCAGCCAGGTGTTCATGGCTGCAAAATGTTGGCAGTTGGCCGGGTGGTCGTCGCTCTCGTCCCGACGCGGCAACCACTCGTACCACCAATCGGGGTGGCGCGCGATGGCCATCAGGTCAACAAAAAAGTCGTGCCGGGGGCCCGCGTACAGCACCCTAGCACGACTTTTCTCTACCATCTCTTCGCACGTCTGAACCGCTATCGTCGTTTTGCCAACTCCGGCCACCGCCTGCACAAGCAGCATCTCGCCCGCGTTATCCTCGGCCAGATAGTCCCGTATGCCCGAACGGATGCGCCCTCGCGCCTCTTGCACCGTTAGCCGCTCCATCTCGCGGGCCGGAGGAGGAGCCACGATCTGCAAGTGCCGCTCGATGCCGCGCAACCACTCGGGTTCATCACGCGCAGGCTGTGGCGCGGCCTTGGCGCGCTCGGCGTCAAGGTCGGCAAGAAAACGCGATAGTGCGTCCGAGGACGAGTCCACCATTGGCGGAGGGACTCCTGTAGTGACGGCTACGAGAGACGGCGTGGCCCCTGTACACGAGGCTGAGGATGATGGCGCAGGTGGTGCCGTCTGGCGAGGACGGCAATCATCAACCCCCAGCCCCCTGGACAGGGGCCATACCCATGGTACACCCGAAGGGGTGTAACTCACCTGCTATCTATGCCCCAGCCGCCACCCTGGGTCCGCCCACAGTATACCCGATACAGAGCGCGCTGGCAAGGGCTTCCCAGTTCACAGCGTCGCGGTCTACGTCCCATTCGTTCTTCAGCACCAGCCAGCACAGGTAGGATGGTCGGTCTTTACGGGGCAGGTTGTGCATGAAACTGCCCCATAATGGGAGCTTGTCATACCGCTCCATCAGTTCCCAAGCGCGCCCATTCTCACCGTCCACGAACGGCGCGGGTGGAGCATCGCCCATCTCTCGCCGGCACACCAAGTCGTGATAGTGGCAGATGCCGTGCGAGGCGGAGCCGTCTACCGTCTGCGTCCAACCGAGGAAGGCCTTTTGGCCTTCCTTCTCGCACCAGGCACAAATCCGTTTAGCACGCATCGGTTTCCCCTTCTACCGGCAATAGGATCCGCGCCATTTCAACTGCGGCACGATAGGCTAACGCGATGATCTTATTGCTATGCTTTTCGATAAAGTCGGCCAAGAATGTCGCCTCGTCACCCCAGAAATAGGCTGTCTTGTACATCCTTGTCACAGCATGCTGTACTACATAGAGATTATCCTTGTGGGAGTCAATTGGCCCAATCGATAGGATACCAGTAGCACCAAAGACGTTAACCCCCCAAAGGCGGGCACTACAGAGATTGATATTGTGCAAGTTCGTCCATGCCAAGTTTGCCCCAAATAGGTTAGCTCCCTCAAAGTCAACTCCATCGAGATTAATTCCCCGCAGATCCGCTTGCTCAAGATTAGCCCAGAAAAAATCAGCCTTTGCCCTCCCTTCCCCGTTCAGAAATGCCTTGTGATCAGCCAGAATAGTTGCCAGTTCTTCCGCCTTCACGTTGCCCCCTCTCGTCTAACCAGCGATTCTCCCTAATTGGATACCCAGCTCCCGCACTGCCTCGACATCATACAGCGGTCGCCCGGCCCGCGAATAGCGGTAGCCGGAATTGGCCACCTTCCCCGCCTTGACGTGCAGGCTAAATGCCTGCCGACTGATACCCAGCATTCGCGCGGCCTGGGCCCCCGTCAACATGCGACGTCCTCGGATCACGTAGCGGCGAACGTTGAACTGCCCGATCCGCCCGCGCACCCGGTCCAGCGCAGAGCGCCCATACAGGTGCGCGCTTCCGATACGCGCATCTCCGAACAGGCTTGCATGGGCATGGGCATACTTGACGAACGTCCCCAGCGGCACGCCCAGATAACGCGCGGCTTCAGGTCGCGTGTAGTGCTCCTCATTGTCGATTAAAATCATATCTCACCTCCACCCGATATTATAACACGGAGCGGTCACGTTGACAAGTATGCGCATCGTTAGCCATCGCGTCGGCGTTGAACGCCAGCAGCGCGTCAGTGGCCTCGCCCAACGTATCCACCCCGCGACCCCATGCCTCGGACCAGCCCATCTTCGCCGGAAAGGTCTTTTCGTTCTCAGCTCTACGTAGAGTCAGCGCCGCCGCCACCACGGCGGCCTCGAGCTGGTTGCGCTGCTCTAGGCGCTCCACCTCGGCCTCCGCCGCCTTGCGTAGCAACGCCTGCTGGGCAGCGCCATTCATCATGTCCCTGGCGAATTCCGCGCACCTGTCGGGGTAGTCGTGAAACTCGGTGCCGCCTGGTGTTAGACCCTCAAGCAGCTCAGTCACTCGGGCTGCCTCGGCCCGCGACCGCTCGACCTCCCTCACGAGCCTAGGGATATCGACGTTGGCGATCTCGGTGCCCCACGTCGAAAGCGCGTTCAACGAAGCGCGCAGTTCGGCCGCGCGCCACACAATCTTCGTCAACCAATCCTCGCTCATTGGCCCTCCTCCTCCTGCTTCTCCGGGCCAACGTGCCACTCGCAGCCCTCGCCGCAGGTACACGCCTGCTTATAGCCGGGCTGGCAAGCGTCCAGTCCATCCCGGCTACAGGTCATCAGGTCGTCTTCCAACAGACAGCCGCAGTCGTCGTCATACAACCCATCGTAGCCGTGCGCCTTTAGGTACTCCGCCACGATTGCCTTGACCGTCGGCGCCTCAACAGTTTTCGCGTCCACGTTCCCTCCCTCTGCTTATCCGGGCCGGGCGCCAGCGTCACTAGCCCCGGCCCGGCGTGTGGCCTGTGCTGGCGCTGCCGGGCAGACAACGCCCCCGAGTTTAGAGTACTTCGACGATATGCGCTTCAGGCCAGTTGGCCCGCCGGGATTCGGACCCGGGACCTGCCGGTTATGAGCCGGATGCTCTGCCGTTGAGCTACGGGCCAGTTGGCGGGGCAGGACTTGCACCTGCGAAGCCTTGCGGCGGCGCGTTTACAGCGCGCTGGTCTTGCTGCTAACCGGACCCGCCAGTGCGCTTACGCCTGATGCTCGGCCAGGTAGGCCAGCACGGCGTCGGCGTCCCAGGCGTCAATCAGGAAATCCTCCGCCCCGGCGTCACCGCGGTACGCGCATAGCAGAAACGGACCAGCGCCCACCCCACTCCTGTCCTTGACCATCGTCACCAAAGCCATGTTGACCCATTCGTTCCCAACCTTGACCCAGTGCCCCTCGGGCATGGCCGTCAACAGATTCCCCTCACATCCGTCCATTGTCCCTCCCCGTGTCTGCTACTCTCGACCATTGGCGCGCGCCGAGTCGAACGGCTGCCCCGAACGAGGGCGGTGCCCCTGCGCGCCATCTACCGCCGCCTAGCCGCCTGTAGCCGGGGTTGTACGGTAGTCCCCGGCACTGCGCTCCGTACCCCTTGTCGCGGTTTTCAGGGCAGCGGTGTCGTTCTATTGGCAATCCTTAGGATCGCCGAACATCGATTCCCCGGGGGCAATTCTCTCGCCCGCTAGAAACGCAACGTCTAGAACCGTTCCGGGCTCCAGCCGCTCCCAGTTGTCCTTGAGATACAACCAGTCACGGACAACTTGCATTCCGACGGCGGCCTGTATCTGTGATTCACCCAGATACTTGGGTAACGCCGCGAACACCACGTAACCGCCTTGATCCTCTGCCTCAGAACCGTAGCCCGCACAGGCCAGCAGGCGGATTTCGCCCTCATTCGCAGGAGTACATCTGATTGCAATCATCGGCACGTGGACACCATAGTCTACGGCCTCAAACAGTTTTGCTTCCATACCTAGCTCCTCTTAGTCTGTGTCAGTGCGCCCCGTTCACCAGCCGCGCGCATTGAGGGCACATGGTCGCCTCGACGGCGGCCACGCTCTCCCGCCGCACGACGCACCGGCGGGTCGACACCCACGCCTGGCAGAGCGGCGTCACCGCGCCGGTGAAGTCGAGCGTGCCGACGTGATACCTGCTGTTGTCCTGGATGACCGTTCGGTCGGTCATGTCGCCTCCCCCAGATAGTCGCTCAGGTCGGCGGCAATCACGGGCCGCGGCTCGCTCTCGATCGTCACCGGAGCGCCGACCAGCTGCTCAGCGGTTTTCTCGAACCGCTTGACGTCCAGGACCAGAAGCGCCGGCGCGTTCGCCATGCACCACTCGCGCGCTACATCTGTCTCATAGCGGTAGACTTTGTACAGCTTGATGGCCACCCCCTTGGCTGGGGCCTTGTCGCCCGTGGCCGCGAACGCGTCCAGCGCGGCCTCGCACAGGTCGGCGGTGTAGCCGGCCACCGCTACGTCGGCAGCCTTGCGCTGGCAGCGTGCGAGGTCGAGCGCCTTGTATTCCGGCGTCTCACGCAACGCGGCCTCTGCCAACTGCTCATCCTCCCGGCAGGCGATGACTGTCGCCCGGTGGCGGGCCAGCCCCGATAGAAGCTCACTGAGCATCGTTCCCATGTTCCCCTCCCTCGCGTGCGTCATGTTGTGCCCTCCTCCGCTTCGAGCCCAATCGCGCCCTCTAGGTCGGCCCAGCGCAGGTCAGCATCAAGCAGGTTTGCCCTGTGCAGGATGGCCCAGCGCAGGTTGGCCCAGCGCAGGTTGGCCCCGTGTAGGTCGGCCCCGGTCAGGATAGCGTCGTGCAGATCAGCACCTTCTAGGTCGGCATCGTGTAGGTCGGCCCCGGTCAGGTTGGCCATCCACAAGTCGGCCTCGGCCAGGGAGGCTCCCCCCAGGTTTGCACCACACAGGTTGGCCTCGATAAGGTCGGCCCCGCGCAGGTCGGCCCGCTCCCCGCCCGCATCACCGCCCAAGTAAAGCCGGTGCTTTGCCAGCACCTCTTTCAGATCGGCCGCGTTCATGGTGTCCACTCCTCGTAGCGGATCGAGATCCCGATCTCGTCCGTCCGCCGGCATACCGTGCACGGCTTGTAGATCGTCCCCGGCACGCTCTCGCCGATGTGGCGGTAGTAGCCGGTCTGCTGCTCCGCCGGCATCGTGCGTGTGGCCGCCTCGTCGTAACCCTGCATCCCATCCATGCTGCCACACTGGTAGCAGCACATCCTGTTCATCGCCCGCGAGATCAGCTCGAGGCGCTCGGTCTCCAGGTCGAGGGATCGAGCACGCATCTCAGCAGCATCCATCGTCGTCCTCCTCCCATTTCGGCTCCTCCCGCCCGGTCACGCAAACCGGGCAGACCGTCTCTTCGCGCGGGTCATCGCCCTCGCCCGACCCGCTTAACACCCAGCCAGTATCTTGGCAGCGTGGGCAGCGGTAAGTCATCGCGCCCTCCCCGCGTGCCACCCAACCAGGTTCCCCCTGGCCTCGGCCACGATGTCCTCGGCCTCGTAGCGCTGCATCCCCTCGTTCACCAGCCAGCGGGTGAGCTGGCTGTCGGTCACCCCATGCCTGGTGCGGATGGTCATCTCGGTCCGCTCCAGCGTGTCCTTGCGAGTCTCGACTTTAGCGTAAGCGTTCATTGTGGCCTCCTGTGTCTCCCTATCCCACAATCATTATAGCGCATGATTATCATGTTGTCAATAGGCAATCCGCTTATGGAGGCCGCTGAGACGGCTCGGCGGCCTGTGGTGAGGGGACTAGGCCATCTCGTGTCGCGCCACCTCGTCTATCGCCGCACACGCCGCGCACTGGTAGTGGCTATCCCAATAATCCGGCGTTACTGGGAATGACAGCGGTTCCCCAGCCGGCCAGGTTATCGTCACATCAACGGATACCGCGCAGTTCGGCGATGGGTCGTGACGGATCGTTCCCAGACACACATGTGTCCGGGTCAACCCAGTGTCTCGCAGCGGGACGACTCTGAAATGGTCGCCCCAGGCGGCCGGTCCGGCTGCCTCGTGCATGTCTCCCCGTACACGATCCTCTGCCTTCCGCGCGGCGCTCAGGGTCGTGTGCCGCGAGAGCCGCTTCCAGGCCCAATCCGGGATGACCTCGCACGGGCCGAACGGACGGCCTGTGTGCTGCAGATCGAAACGATAGGTGCCCATGATGTTCCTCCTTGTGATCGATGCTACAAGACTTTGATCCACTCAGCCGGTGTGCCATTGCGTATAAACGTACATGCCCGCATTCGGCCCACTGAGCAGCTGCATAACCGCCGCAGCTCCGGCCCGGCTGCCCTCAACCCAACGGCTAGGGCGGACGCCCCAACGAAACCTGGTGCCCGCCTTGACCTCAATCTCACCAAGGCCGTCAGTCCGCTTGTACATAGCCGTAACCCTGGTCACGTCCCGATCCGTTCGCCCCATTCCGTCACTCATTGGAGTCTCCTCCATTGCTGCTAATCCACCCAGGCCAGGGGAGCAACTTGCGCTGCTCCCCTGAGACTCGGAGGGCTAGGCAAGCCATCTACTCCCCCCAGGCCGGGGAGAAGTTCACTATGAATGCACCGCATCCGATAATGCGGCCCTCGACATCCCGCATAGGGGCGCCGGGTGATACAACGTCTAGACGATCCGGGCACGCCACCCGAACCATCGCCGAGACAATGAAAAACTTCCCGGGGATAGGGTCTGGTAGCCCGACCACCTTCCCGGGGAACTCGGTCATAATGGTCGCCCGCCCCACATGCAGGACGGGTTCGGAGTCCGTCTCCACACGTACAATCGTCCCAGACGGCGGAAAGGTAAACTCTTCCCCTTCGCCAACCACCAGCCGTATCTCATGCGGCGTGCAGTTGACAAAGCCATCCTGCGTCTTGCGACGCAGGGACTCTTCTACCGCGGCGATATCCGCGGGAGTAGGGCCGAACGGCCCCTCGACAGAACTTGGATGACTCATTGTGTCCTCCTCATGTCGTCACCTGCTAATCCGCCCAGACCAGGAGCCGAACCTGTGCTCGGCCCCTGCGTCTCGGAGGATCAGCCCCAGACGCTCTTCTCGATCAGGGTCAGGGCCTCGTAGCCGACCAGCATCCGCGCCGGCCAGTATGAGTACTCGGCGCCATCGATCAGCATCGTGACGGTGCGCGTCATCTGCTCGCGCGTGCAAGGATACGCGGCATGGTTGGCCACGGCCTTCATTGCTAGATCAACAGCTTTCTTCAGAAGTTCGTCCCTGTTCATCTCGTTGTCTCCTTCGTTTGGCTTGCCTCATCAGTGACTAGGTTGCCAACCTAGACAGTCCCCGGAAAAGGGCTTCCGGGGATTCGGCTATGCGTTCTCATTGGCTTTGAAGCAATACTCGGAACCATCCATGAGCCGCGCTGTAACAGTAACGGTCCAATCATCGCGCCGATAGGTGCGCATAACCTCGCGGGCCACTTGCCTAGACTCTCGGCCAGTACATTGGAAGTAGAACCGTGCGAACTCCGACTCAGGCTGATGTCCCGCAAGCTCTTCCCACAGTCTGTAAATCGTGGCCTCGTTCAAGACGGCCATGCCGTACTTCCGTGCCAAACCGCGAATGGCACGAACAGCCTCGCTGATCTGCTTCTTAGCGCCCACTTCGTGTCTCCCTCTTGACCTGCCTTGTTCAACGGCGGGTGGTCAATCCCGCTCGGACCCCAACCGGCTTCCCGCCTGGGGTTTCGGCTCTTTGGATCGCCTTGCGTTTGCGGCCCCTCGGGCTATTCGGCCCTTTCTCCTGCCCCCCTGGTCCCTGCGGTGACTTTGGAGGTGGTGCCTCTCGGCCCCGGAGTCTAGTGTGGCGGCCCTTTGGGTTCCCGCTCTCGCTCGGCGCTCGTTTGTTAAGGTTTCGTTTCCTTATCCTGCAATCATTATAGGGCAAGTAAATCAGGTTGTCAAGGGGTTGGGGAACGAGTTTCCCAACGAGTTTTCGGGACACAAAAAAGGCGCGCCCCCTCGGGCACGCCCATCCTGCGGGAACGTCGCGTCAATCGGGCGCTCGGCGTCGCAGCACCACCCGGCCATGTACGACCTGGCCAGCCACGATGGCCGCCGCGGTCACTTTAAATAGCTCCTCGACCCACATCCGCCAACTGGTGGGCGTGACCTCGTACAGCATCAGAAGCGTGCCCAGATACGCGACGACGGCGATCCCGGCCGTTACCGCAAACGCCAGCCCCCGCTTGTCGTCTGGACGCAGCATCGCCAGCCAAGCGGCGATGATCGGCCAGCGCACCTGATTCTCCAGGCGATCAATCGCGTAGAACGCCAGGATCCCAGCCCCAATCCCCATCAGCCATAGCAGCCCCTCTCGAAGTGTCATTCTACCCTCCCCGACTGATCGCGTCCACGACCATCCGCGCTACCACGGCCACTAGACCGCCCGCAAACCCGCCCCCTGCGGCGATAGTAGCCACCTTGACCTTCAGGTCGCTCACCGCCCCGGTCAACTGCTGTATCCCGTCAGCGTGAACCTTCGCCGACTTGGCCACGTCCGCGATATCCACACGCCATGGGCACGAGGCACCGCGATCCGCCATCACTTGCTGGAGCTTGGCAACCGCCACATCCATGGCGCGCTGCTGGGCGTCCTGCCGATCCTGCCCCTGCTCCACCCTGGTGATCTGACGCCTCGTGTCCTCTAACAACCTCTCCACATCTTCCATTTCCACTGGCATATCATCGCCCTCTTCTCCCCCCGCTAGTTCATCCTTATCCACCATCGCATATCCCCCTCGGCCCACTCCCCTTCTCGCGTGCGGACTAGGTGTTGGGTCGTCAAGGCATCCGCGACTTTGCGGAACGCCTGCGCCACCCACACCGCGCCTCCTACGGCCTGCCGCACTTCGTCGCTTGCTGGCAGCAACCCCCGGCGAGCCGCCGCCTTTTCCAGCGCCGCATTCGGGTTCAGCGGAACGATATGCGCCTGCAACTCGTCGCCAAGTATTCGCTCAAGTTCTGCGTCTGTCATGGGCACCCCCGAATGCGCGCACTGCCACTGAGCCAACTGTCCGATCTCGGCGCGTGGCGCTCCCCCCGAGTACCACATGCCGCCCCAATGCTCACCAAGTATCCATAGGCATACCCCATCTACGTTGTTCCGCGTGTGCAGAATGTCCAGCCAGTCCAGGAGCGCTGGCCCTGCCCACGTCGGCCAGTTCCCCGTGTTCGGATACCCAGCCTCGGTGATCACCGTCGGCATCGGGCGCGGGAGGAACAACTGCATCCGCTCGTGCCGCAAGCCGATCGCCGGATCCCCAAAGTTCACGCGCCCGTCGTGCGTGTTCTCCGGTATGCGATGGATGTACACGTGCGCGTAGAATTCGTCCGCCTCCATCAGGCTGGCGTAGCAAGGGCCAGTCCGCATCGCCTCGCCCAGCTGCGCCGCCGTGAGGCTCGCCTGGCACCCCGCTGGCCCGTGCAGATAATAGTGGCCTACCGCGTCGCCCGGGAACCAGACGTCCCGGTTCCCGATTGTGAGCGGCCCCCAGCCGTAGAGCCAGTCGGGATGGTTCGCCCGCAGTCGCCGTACCAGTCCCAACCAGGTCTCGTTGTAGCGCATCATGTCGGCCAACTGGTCGCCGAAGCCTTCCCAGTCTCTTGCGCTGATCGGCATGTTCGGTTCGTTGAACAGCTGCAAGTGCTTCTGACCCGCCGGCACCCAATCGCTCCATTCGTCGAGCAGGCGATCCACCGCGTTACCGAACTCCGCGATGCTCGTGCTCACGGCGCTGCCCGGCAGGTAAGGCCGCAGCACAAAGTGGCATCCTGGGTTGATGGCCAGGATGCGGTTGACATCGTTACGCCCTATCGGTTGCCCGTGCATCCCGTAGTTGGGCAATAGCGTCACGTAGCCCGGCTTTACCGCCTCCAGAATCTGCCAGTCGATGTCCGTGATCGGCCCCTCGTTCCCGATGTGAAAACCTATCCTAAACATACAGCCCCTCCGTCTCATTTGTAGATGCAAACTGGCCATGAAGTCGGCATGCCGCCTCATCGTAAGCCCTGGCCGCCGCTTCTTCTGAATCGAAGCGCCCTAAAAAGTGACGGCGGTAGTTCAGCTTTATCCCCGCGTGCCATCTGTGGCGGGTAGAGTCCCAGTAGACTCCCATAAAGCGCGAGCTTTTCCTCTGCCGGAGGGGCAAGTTTTTCCCGTTTTCTGCGTGGTCGCAGACTCGTAGATTAGCCCTGCGGTTGTCCAGACGATCGTGATTGATATGGTCTACCTCTTTCTCGGGGCCAATGTTCAGAATCTCCTTGTGCATGTACAGAAGGCTCTGTTTCCCATCTGTGACCGGCCCTCGGCGCACGGCGTAGCCAGAGCCCTTATAACACCATGGGTATTGGGCAAGGCGCTCGTAGTCATCATCATCGACTAGGGCTACTTTGCCCTGTGTAAGGAGTATTTTCTTCATGCGCCCCCCTCCAGCATATGCCAGAACGCCCGCCGTCCTTTCAACCCATCTGCCACTACCATCCCCGGCTCGAACTCGGCGTGCAGGTGCGGGCCAGTCGTGTTTCCCGTGGCCCCCACCTGTCCGAGCGCGTCGCCCTTCTGTAGGACGTCGCCGCCACGCGCGTAAGTCCTCGCTCAGGTGCGCGGTGTACACGTAGTGTGTCTGCGTCTCGATTCTGACGTATCTGCCGAAGCCGCTCACCTCCTCGCGCGGAGACGCTATGCCATCTTCAGCCGCATAGATGGGCGTGCCCACGAGGCAGGAATAGTCCTTGCCATAGTGGCGAGGCGGGTCCCACCCCTGCGAGATGCGCACGATGCGGTCGGCGTCGATGGGGAGGCGTCTCATTCCTCTGCCCCTGGCGGTTTGCCCTCCGCCACCTTCGGCTCTTTCTTCTTCAGCATGATCTCGCCGCTCTCGGCGTTGGCAAACTCGACCTCAGCCGGATCCAAACCCCTCTTGCTGGCGAACATCTCTCGGGCCTCGTCCAGCGCCTCGTTGATCTCAGCGATCTGTCGATTGCCCTCATCCACCACTTGCTGTCGCTGCTGGACAAGCGCTCCCACCATCCGCTGCTGTGCTTTACTAAGTTCCCACATACACTCGGTCATGCTGTCTTCCCCTCCAGTTTCGCTATCCGACTCAGCAGATGCTGAATGACCAGGTTCTGTGCGTTCATCGTCGCGCTCAGATTACGCCCACCTCCAGCCGCCTGTATGTAAGGATGCAGGTGTGTGTGGTCCACTTCTTTCCCGTCCGCCGACTGCTTCATGCTGAGTATGGCAGCCGTAGCCGTCTCGATGTCGAGGAACGAGCCTGGCCGGTCAGTGAACGAAAGCGCGGAGCAGTCACCAACCATCCAAACAGCGCCCGTAGCCTGTGTGACAGTCAGCGCCACACCACCACCGGCCACCCATATGAACGCATTTTCAGATGTTGGGAGCCTACCGAACGCGACTTTACTTGTGCCTGCGGACGCGAACTGCCAGCTGGCTTCGTTAGCTGCGGGAGCATCGACATACGGTTTGACGTTTGCACTATTGCTGAACAGATGCAGTTTGTCGGTGGGGCTCGCCGTTCCGATGCCGACTTTGCCAACGAACGAACTGTCGCCAGCACCCGACATCACCAGCGCGCCGGAGCCCTTGATTTGCCCCGCCGTCGCCCCCGTCGCCGTCCCGAGGTTGAGGCCGCCGGTGATACCCGCATTGCCTGTCACGTCCAGCGGGTTGGTCGGGGCCATCCCTATGCCAAGGCGTGTTAGTCGCAGGTAGCCATCGGCGTCACTCTTCAGCAGCGCGCTTGCTGCGCCAGGATTGGCGGATGGCGTGAGTAGTCCTATCGTGTTGAGCGCAGTCGCGCCGACCACGGAGAGGGCCGCGCCAGCGAGCGTGTGACTCGCCCCGACAATGTCGTGAGCGTCGGGTGGGCCCCCCGTCGGGTCTTCCCATGCCCCTCCGCCCGCTCCGTCTGAGGTGAGCACCTGGCCGTCGGTTGACGCTCCCGCCGTTAGGTTCGCAGCGTCAAACGTGCCACCGTCGCCCGCGTCCCCCGAGTGATCGTGATCGCCAAGAGCGCCGCCGGGCGCCTGCCAGCTCATGTCGTCTCGCAGGAACAGGGCGCCGGTCGGAACACCGGTACCAACGTCCGCGGGCACCAGCGCGCGGAAGGTCGGATCCGCCGCAGGAGCAGCCGCAGGTCCGGCCAGGACAGTATTGGCATTTTGCACATCGAGGTCAATCTGCTGCCCCGTCAGGCCGAGCACAGCGCCCGCGTCGGCGCCCAACGTCACCGCCGCATGGTGCGGAGCACCATCACCGATAGCGGTATGTTCGGCAGGAGTCAACACATCGGCCAGCGTCAGCTCCTGGCCTGCCAGAGCCAAGGCCGGATCACTCCCACCGCCCAGCGTCACAGGCGCGTGGTGCTGGGCCGGCGTCACCCCCGTCAGGTCGCCATGCGCCAGCGTGGTTCCCGGAGCCACGGTCCCCAGCCAGGTCCCGATGTGCGCCACGAGTTTGAACGGGGCCACCCAGTCGGGCTTGACCACGGCATCCATGTAGCTGTCAAAGGCGTAGTAGAGCACGTTCTCGGCGTCGCCGTGGAACACGTCCCATGCGCAGGTCCCCGCGCTTATTTCTACCGTCAGCCAGTACTCCCCGGCGTCCAGACAGAGGACTCCGGCGTCCGGCACGAAGCTCACTTCGGTGCCCGGTGCCGCCACGACCTGAGCCGCCACCACGGTTTTCTGCACCACGGCACTCGGCCCGGAAGAGATATACATCGCGTAGGTGCCAGCCACGGAGATGTCCCAAAGTATCTCGGTGATCTTGAGAGGCGCCCATAGGTAGGTATGCCCGGCCATGCGCGTCCAGCCGGCGCCACCGTTGTCCTCTGCACCATCCTTGTCCACGCCCGCCGTCGTCGTCGCGGGAGCCCAGTCCAGGCCCGCGCCCCCGCCCGTGCCCGCCCCGCCCGTGCGCGCAAAGTACGGCGACAACAGTCCTACCAGGTCGTAGACTTGCTTGTTTATCGGCATCAGGCCAAAATCCTTCCCGTCATCGTCAACTGCGCCAGCCGCGCTTTCACGGTATCATACGGGTTGCCACGGAGCGAGACGCTGCGGGGCATATTGTACACGACTTCCTCTATGAACATCGTGCGCATATCTTGCTCCAGACTGGCATAGTCGGGTGGAGGCAGGCCAGTCAGAAAGTCGCTGAACAGGAGCCACTTCCCCGGCTTCACGTCCCACGGCTCCACTATGTCGCCCGTCACCGTCGTGACCTGCATATCCGCGTCGTACACCGATTGCAGGTACTCCACCGTCTCCGGGGCCGCCTCATACGTTACCCGTCGGTCGTTGCCAACCATCAGCAGCCAGCGCCCGTTTGTCGGTCCGCCCATCTCGATGATGTCCTGCAGCACGTCCCAACCAGTGCGCCCCTCGCCCTCGTAACGCGCTATCGGCTGACCACATGCGCCCAAGTCGGCGTTCGTGCTGGCAAAGAGGCCATTGGGATCCGCGTCCAGGACGGTTGCCAGCTTCGTCTGTGTCGCCACGGTACCACTGCCCGCCACATCCTCATAAGTGTAGGCGGCCAGGAGGTGCACATAGCCGAGGCAGTAGAGCGTCACGCTCGGCCCACCCCCGCCGAGGTTGCCGGCGTTCCACGCCTTGCCCGTGCGCGGCCAGGCGTTCTCGGCCAGGTACGTGTCCCGCAGCTGGTCGGCCTCCTCTATTCCCACCGCGTTATCCAGTTCGCCGCCGGAGACGATCTGCTCGAAAATCCCAAAGGCCAGTTGGCTCGCGGCGTTCTCGGCAATCGTCGTGATCGCCTGCGCGCCCAGCGTCGGCGGGCTCGCGCTGGTGTCCTTCTCGCGGTAGACGACGGCCACCCGGTTGGCCACGTCCAGGAGGGGTCCCCGCGTCACGCTGAGAGCCCCCGCGCTGCCGTCTATCCGGTTGACCCAACCTTCCCACACCTTCTGCATCGCGTCGCCGTAGATTTCGATGTGCCTGCCCAAGCCATCGGCAATCCACTCCTCGAATCCTTCCCGGCCCACGTCCAGCGTGAGCGTGGCGTCCCAATAGCCACCGATGGCGCGCGTGGAGAACGTGCACGAGGTGATCTCAGCCGTGAGACTGCCGACCATCGTTCCGCGCGGCTGCCATATCACTGCCACGTTATATCCTCACGGCGCTATAGTGATGCGCGGCTTGAAGACGCTCATGCTGATTCCATGCTGACCCGCGTGCGGGCGGAAAGGCGGAATGGGCGGAGGCGGTGGAGGTGGAGGAGGTGGTGCCTCTAGGTCCACTTCGATCAAAAGCTGTGTCACCCGAGTTGGAACTCGCACACTTAAATCTATTTCGACTAGCGTCTGCGTAACTCGCCGAGCCCCATCAGCGTCAATATCCGTCTCAATTACGGTTTGCGTTACTCTTCGTGCAACCATTAGGAGACCTTCTGTCCTGCCTGCAAAGCATTCACCTTGGCTACTGTCCAGGCGGTCACATCAGGTGCTAGTTCCATAATATCAGTAACATAGCGGTATGATGTATCAATCGGCTTGTCAGTGGAAACGTAATCTGATCCATCATGCCTCACCAGGCGAAGGATGTTCCCGACACCGGCATCAGCCAACTTCGCACGACAAATCCATTGTACAGCACTAATGGTTCCATCGACTGGGATTAGATCAGTTAAGGCGTAGAGATCGCGGTGATCAACGGTATCCGATTCCACATAATCGGTATCTTCAGTAGGCGGTCGCTCATCTACACATTGCCAGTTATCACCAGCAGACGGGGTGAACTCAGAATACGCGCCGATATCTGCAGGCAAACAATAATGAATCCCGCCACGGCCCGGCCAACTGGTATTGTAACTCCCAGTGATGTCGTTAACAACAATATCATCGATATACCCCTTCATATATTGGTTGACAGCTTGTGCAGCGCCAATGCCAACTTTCATAATGGTAGCCGCGCCTGCACCCCCCGCGGTATTTATGCCGCTTATATCGATATCTAGTATGCCATCGACTTTGACCTGTACCACCCCATCAGTATCGTGTATCACGACGTGCAATTCCACGCAATACCACGCATCTACCGCAAGCACAATCCCCCCGGTAGCAATCACCGCACCGTTATGTGCTCCTAGCCGGACCTCAATAAGGCCTACAGCAGTTATACCAAATGATAAATGTATCGCGCCGGCCCCATTGAATAGTTGTGCCCAGGTAGCAGTAGCCACGTAGCCAGTTGGGTACAATCCATATCGGCAATATAACTCATCTCGTTCCGGTATCGTCCAATATGCCGCGCGGCTGCTGCCACTAATGTTAATACTATACGTGCCAGTACGTGCCTGAACTGCGCTTATTGGAGGCGCATATGTACCAAAACTGTCGAATATCGCGTTATGCCCAGCCTCTAAGCCAGTCATCTTCAACCGTGCCATATGACCTCCTCATTTTCCTTATGCGAACTTACCTGCTCCCCCTCATGCCCATGTACCGCGCCTGCCGCTGCACCTGCACCCGCAACGGGATCTCCCAGCGGCCAAGGTTGCCAGCTTGCCCCCGTGCTACAGTAGCTCCCATGGAAAAGAACCATAGCCGTTGATCCAAGCCAGCTTCCAATATGGCCGCACCTGGTGATATGCTCTGCCAGACTCCCCGCACACTAGAGTCGGCCGTATTCAGTAGCAACGCACGTAGATCATTGCGCGGCCCTCCGATGCTATCTGTCAACAACTGCTTATCAGTACCCAACGCGCCGCCACCAGTGCCAGCGATCCCTTGGTTCACAAAGTCACCCGCCCATTCGTCAGACGGCAACAGAATCAGATCTTGGAAAATGGCATCCCCAGTGCCTGCGGCATCATACGTTTGAATCGCGATTGTCAGAGTATCCAGTCCAGCCGTGCCAGCAAGCATATCGGTTGTGGGAATCTTCACCTTGCCAAAATCAATCACGCCCCAGTTCGTGAATGTACCAGAGGTGCCATAGGTGCTTATTGTACTTGATACAGCACCAGAGCCAGATTGCACTAGCAATCTGAATCCTACGCCCAAAACAGATATTGGAGTGATACGGACAAATGCGCGGAATACACCCAGATATTGTGCGGCCAACGCCGCATCAAGCGTAAATAACACTCGCGTCTCATAATCAAGGTCGCCTGCACTGGTCCAACGCACACCCTCATATGATGGATTATCTGCACTCACAACGAAGGCACTATCATCTTCAGCCGTTACCGTACATCCAATCGGGTTGTTCGTTTGCGCACAGTTCAGATATGGACTAAAGTCTGCACCGCGGATCGTGGTCCGTAGCCCGAGAAGCATACGGTTCACGTATGTATATAAAATGGCCCCGCCAGTCTCATATACCATCCCCTGCGCATAGACCTGCGCCAGCGCCGCCATATCGCCTAGCACCTGATCATCCGTGATCTCGACATACGCTTTGCGCGCAGAGTATACGTCCCTGTGCTGCTGATAAGGCACTTGAACTTGCGGCTCGTCTGTCGTAACTACCAGGCGGATCCAGAAGCCGGTCACAAGGTTTACGGCAACCTGACCCATAAGTGCAAAGTCTTTTCGTGCCTCCCAATGCACGCTATTAACGCCCAACTCGGTCAGCGTAACCGTGTGGTCCTTGTGATCCAATCTGAGAGGCGTATCAAATGATATCCAGGCAGCATCTAAAGGACTATAATACTGCCATTCAGCGCTCGTGGTGCCAGTCATGGCCCACTCCTGGCTCAGGTCAAAGATCACGCTGCAAAAAGGATTGCTGGTCGCGCCAGCGATGCCGAGATAGAGCATGTCCCCATCCTCGGCGGGGTCTGGTAGCAGGTTGTACGGCGGCGCGACCCCCAGCTGGTTCGTGTAGGTGCCGTCCAGAGCGTCGTATACCCAGATGTGGGTCAGGTTGCTCTCGACGTTAAAGTTGGCGACGTACACCTCGTCCGCCGTAGTCGGCACCCGCTGGTACGCCTGCGCCCCTATCTCGTACTCGTTCCCAATCTCCACCGCCACACCGGTGCCGGGTGCTGACTCCAGCCACGGCCCATGCTCCACAGCAATAGTCATATCATTCATCGCCCGCATCCCGAACGCCGTGGCAAATGGCTGGTTGGTCGGGTCCCCCAACTCTGCCCACCGGTACGAGTGAATCAGCGCGTACCGCGTGTTCGTCTCCTCCGCGCCACGCGCCACGATGTAGACCGGCAATGGCTGCCAGGCAGTCGTCCAGTAGGCTACCGCGCGCATCAGGAGGCGGTCCAGGTTCTGCGCCTGCTCGATCACACCGTCCATGCTTCGGTCGGTAAGGTGCACGTCCCAGGTGTCGATGATATTGTCATGCCGCACCATCGCCAGCCGACGGCCGTCCGCCATGGGGTTGTCTTTCCACACCCCGTCGCCCTTGAACGCGGCCTGTACCGGTCGCCAGCGCGAGACGACGAAACCGACCTCGCCGCTCAGCAGGTCAACCGAGTTCACGCCGTCCGTGATTCTCAGGATGGCTCGGCTCATGCTATGCCCTCCAGGACGGCCTTGTGCACGCCGACCTTGAACGTGATCCAGTCCATGTCGTTCGCTATCCGCACGTCCCCGAAGGTCAGATTTACGGTCTTCACCATGCTACTACCGCCAACTTGTCGAGCGGCCATCGTCGTATCAGGCGGGAAAACGTCTCGACCCTCGAGTATGTCCTTTGTTTCCCGTGCAGGATAGATCCGTGTTCCTCTGGGCAAGGATACAAGCTCAGGTCCTAGCTCGCCAACTAGCGCCACGCCGCCAGGGAAGCGCGCCGTGCCTGTGGCCATCCGACTTCCGGTAGGCGACTTCTCTTCCTCTTCCTCTTTGGGAGCCGCTGGCCTGTCAATCCCAAAATATCGCTTGACGGCATCAATGGCCTCCTCTACTGCACTTTTAACATTCTCCCAGACAGATTTAAGAGCATCCATCGGCCCAGCCGTAAAAGTCGTGATAGCTGCGGATGCATCCACTAGAGCCTGCTCGGTATTATCCATCGATAGGCGCCATATCCTCTCGGCCTCAGGAACCAGCAGGATCGCCTTGCGAAGCCCCAAGAGTCCCAACCTGGCAATGCCGAACGTCGGGATAATGTCGATATTCATAGTATCCGACAGTTCGATGGTGGCTATACCCAGGCTGTCGAAATCCCTTGCCGTCTCCTGAAGGTCATCACGCAGCTCCCGCAGCTTCGGATCAAGCGCGGCCTCCATGTCGTCAATGGCCTTCTTGTTGTCCTCTGCCGTCCTATCCGCCTGCCAAGCAAGCGTCTTGAACTTGGCGATCAACTGGTCTAGCGGCCCGTTCGGCCTGTAGAGTTTAGCCATAATCAGCCCGATCTCGTTGGACATCTCTCGCGCCCTATCCTGAATCGCCGCAATCAGGCTATCAAAGTCCGCCTTGAACGTAGTTACGGGCAGCTTCGGCGGCTCAATCGCTGCAATCTTATCTAGTACATCCTTTACGTCTTTCAGTCCAGCGATTCCACCTTTGGCTGCCTCTGGCAGCAGCATCTTGGCAAGAGCGATCATTTCCTGGAGCGCCTGCCCCCGCAGATCGGCCTCCTCACGCAGCGCTGCCAAGCCTTCCTTCTGCGTATCCAGCCGCTCCTCTGCCTGGCTCTCCTGTTGCTCCGCCAGTGCCAACTCCTGCTCGCTTATCTGTACCGCCTTCAACTGCTGGGCCAGTACGTCCTTCGACGCACCAGCCCGCAGAAGCCGGTTGTATTCGCGCACCGCCGCGCCTAGCGCCTTCTGGCTGCGCGCGCGCCCCTGCCGACTGGCCTCCAGGTCCTTCTCGGCCTGCTCGATCCCTAGCGTCGCCAGTCGCAGCTCTTCCTCAGCTACTATCAGGGCCAAAACTTCCTCAGCATATTGGCCAGTCGTAGCGGACAACTCGTCAAGAACGCTCTGCGCCACTTTGCCCTGCGTCGTCAATCCCTGAACGATCCCTTCAGTCAGTCGGACGTAGATGCCTGCTACGTCCTCTTTGGCAATCACGCCCTGCCCAGCGAACAGGTCCAGCACGCCCTTGAGTGGGGTCTGAATCGCCTTGAGGATGCCAAAGTCCGCCTTCGTCATTCCCTCTAGGTAGGCGTTAATCGCCTCGGCGCCCCAACGATCTAGGTCAGGGATGGCTCGTGGTGGGCTGCCTGGGGCCAGAAAGTAGGCAAAAGCCTTCCCAAGCGCCTCAAACACGGGGATCAATACCGTGTCCATTACTTCGAGCATACCGGTGGCCAACATCTCGACAATGGCCGCGCCCCAGCGGAACGCCTCGACAGAAACATCACTCAGGAAGCGAATGAACCCGCTAAAGCCGCCGCCCAGATCGTCCGTGAGGATGTTCAGCACCGCCCCGGCCATCTGTGCAATCCCCTCGACGAATACCTTCAGCCATGCGCCGATCTCTACTATACCAGCACGCCAGGCACCACCCTCCGCAATGGCCTCCCTGATCTGCAAAACCATATCGCGTATCGCCGTGGCTCCTGCCTGCACTGCCGGGAGGAAGGTCTCACCCAGATCGCTTCGCAGGTTGGTCAGTTCAGCGCCGAGCGCCGCTACCGCCCCGGATGCCATCTCTGTAGGACTGGCCAACGCAGCCGTGTTCACGCGCAACTGGTCTAACACGACGGCCATCACCGCCGCCTGCTGTTCCGTCTTGCTCATGCTCTCCGTGGTGCGGTCATTGGCCTTAGCCCAGGCATCATAAGCATCTTCCAGACTGAGCGTAACCTGCAAGTTGTCTATGATTGGGGCGCTCAACCTGCCAACACCAGTGATAAGGCTGTTCAGCAGATAGTCCATGCTCTCGCCGGTAGATGCGGCAATTTTGGTCAAGTATCCCAAAGCCTCAGGCAACTCGGTAGCGAACTGGAGTGAGATTAGGCTGGCAGCCTTGTTGAACTTTTGCATCATGCTCAACTCGTCCACCATGCCGCCAGTAGCCTTCCGAAACGCCGCTAGCACCTCCTGGCCGCTCGTGCCTGCCGTTGCCGCCAACGCATAAAAGCCCTGCCGAACACCCTCCATCGGCAGAGCCTGTGTGACTAACGCGCCTATTGCTTCCGTAACTTCCCGGATTACCTTGACGGTCGCCGCAAGGGCGACACCAGCCACGACGAGGGCAGGATTAAGTCCGCTTATCACAGTGCCGATGCCGCCAAGTGCACCGGCCAATCCACCAGGCCCCTGGGCCGCCTGACTCGTCTGAGTCATGGTCTGTGCAGCTCGCGCAGTTTGCTGGGTCATTTGCTCAATAGATTTATTATACTGAGCCACCGAGCGGTTAAAGTCGCCTAGACCAAGATAGCCCTCTAGGCCGATGCGCTCTACACCGCCCCCTATAGCATCTGCCATCAGGCCTCCTTGCGTACCTCGCCAAAATCTATCGCCGCTTGCCCTTTCGCGGGCTGCGCTTCCTGCAACTCGAGGGCTTCCATCATTTTCTCGGTCTCGTACACCGCTATGATCAGCGCCTTGTCTTCATCGTCCATCTCCCAGAAGGCGCTCATATTAGGCACGCCCCATGCCTTTGCGGCGAGTGTTTCGGCGAACGAGCGGTCATATGACCATGCCCCGCGCTTACTCTTCAGCGCCTCCTTCAGCGGCCTCCCCTTGTACCGAACCCGGAAACGTGTCCTCGATCTGGGCCACCCGCTCCCAGTTTGCCTCACGGAAACTCAGTCGCTGAATGGCATTGATCAAACCCAACATATCCTGCTGGGAATCTAACCAGCAGGTCGTTAACCACAGTCTATATATGGCATTGGCATCGCTTGGCACTGGCAGCCCTAGCAAGACCCGCCGCCGTATCCATCTATCGTCGTCCGGCATCTCGGGCAGATCGATAATCCCCCAGACAATCATTAACTCTGCCGAGGCGGATTCTGCCCGTCGGGCCTGCTCTTTCAGCGCCGCCTTGTGTGCCCGCCAGAGACGTATGTTCTCCGCGGTCTGTTCGGGATCATCCTCCACAACCAGCGTACTCGGATTATGATCGTGCCAGATGAGATCCCCGCTCACGGACTGAACGCTGTACTGTGGTACCTCCAGCGGCAGACCCTCGGCTAGCATCTCTGCCTCAACGCGCAGTAGCACATCACGGCCCAGCATCGGGCTCGCGCCCTGAATGGCGATCTCCGTTCCGTCTTGCAGAGTGTACGTTCCCTTGCGCATTATTCTCGCCCCCCTGTATTTAGCATAAGGCCAGCCGCAGCGCCGGGGGGCACCCACACGCCACAACTGGCCCTACGCCCAAAGTTAGTTGCCCCCGCTGCTATCTATCCGCCGCCTAGAAGTTGCCGCTGAACACGTGGACACTCGCCACCGCGTCGATGATATCGCCAACTGCGTAGACCTTGTTCCGGTCGCAGAGCCACAGGCCATTGTAGCCAGGCGCCGCCGCCTCATCGAACGAGGTATTGGCTAGGTAGACCTCCCAGTTGCGCCCGCCGTTCACCGTGCGCAGGATCGCGCCCCACTCGTCACCAGCGCCGTCCGTCCAGTTCACCGCGACCGCGCCAAAGTAGGCGTTTTCGAACTGGATGTCGTTCACGACGTTGACACTGGCCGCGCCCGGCACCGTAAAGAGCCGCTGGGTCCAGGTCGCACCGCCGTCCTGAGTGAACCAGAGCGTGCCGTCCGCGTACCCAATCCACCAGTCCATATCGTCGATGACACAACAGGACAGGATCGTTACGGCGTTCTGAGCAACAGGGCCAGTAACGACCGACCAGTGCTCACCGCCGTCCGCCGAGGAATACATCACATTGGTCGCGCCACCCAGCAGGCCGTATCGCTCGTCCCGGAAGTGGATGCACCAAAGGGCCGCGACGTTCGCGCTCGCCTGCTGCGTGTAGCTCTCGCCGCCATCATCGGAGAAGAAAATATCGCCGCCATCGGTCACGCACCAGATGTGCGTGCTGTCCAGCGCCCAGAGCGCCGCGCCACCCTGCAGATACTCTATCACCGTTCCCGGCAGATCCACCACGGTCCAGTTGGCACCGTGATCGTCCGAGTAGGCGATCTGTGGCAAAGTAGCGGCCAGCGTGCTCGTACGCCCTACCAGATAGCGGTTCACCCCAGTGTCGATCGGGAACCCCGCCACCGCCCCGGAGTTGGACGGGTTGGCAAAGGGCACCGCCGCGCAGAGCGTCCAGGTGGCCCCGCCGTTCAGGGTGTAGTAGACACCGGCATCCGCCGCCGCCTCGACCTCACAACCGATAATCCCCTCGGTGCATTCCTCCGCCGCGATACCGCCAGCGGCCCGGCATGACTGCCGGTTGACGAAGGCGATGTCCAGCGCGTCTCCGGGCTCGGGAGCCACAAGCGCCAGAAGTTGCTCGCTGCGAATGAGCTTGAAGTACTTGAAGATCTCGTCCGCCGTGTAAGTGAACGTCTGCTCCGCCGCCGGGTCGCTCTCGCGGGTCATCATGCCGGTCCGGGACTCCTGCTCGATCCTGGCCAGCGACAGCTCGCCGCGCGTGTAGGTCGAGAACGCGGTGCCGCGCCCGTCCACCCACAGGTTCAGGTAGATCGGCGTCTCGCAACCGACGTCGGCGATCTTCTCCAGCCAGTCAGCCGTCCGCTCCAGGTAAGTCGTCAGGCTGCCACCCGCCCGCCCGGGCGCCTCCGACGCCTTATAAACCGGCCGGTACTTGCCAGGCCGCCGGGGGTCCGGGCAGTACCGCTGTGTCACCGTCTCGTGGGGCTGGGTCACGTCGCCCATCTCGTGACAAGCCAGCGGGTACATCTCGGTATTCGGCCCGCCCGGCTGCACCCAGACCAATCCCTTCAGTCCGCCCAACACATCACCTTGACTAGTCATCTAGACCTCCTAGCCGCGCTCAGCATAGCCGCCGCGTCCCGATATACCGCCAGTGCGAATACCCTCTGCACCTTGCCCCAGTTCCGCTCCAAGTCCTCCACCGTCCAGTATCCTCGTGCCCTCAATGCCGCCGCTATCTGCTCGGGCGTCACCGTGATGGCGATCAGCCGCTCGTAGTCCAAGCCGTAGGCGATTCCCTTCGCGGCCTCTTCGTCGTCGATCTCGCCGTCCTGGACGACGCCCTTGGGCAGGATCGCCCGGTAAATCCGCTCATCCTGCGTCCACTCTACCAGGAGCGATAGGCCCCTGTCCTCCAGTATCGTCACCCTCACCGACTCACTCCATTCCCGCTGGCCTTCGCCGCCGCCTTCATGCTCTTGTGCATCTCTGCCAGGAACTTGGGCCGCCACTTCTTCTCGATCATCTTGGTAAAGTTTCGCGGCTTCGTGCCCGGATGATGGACGTAAGGCCGCATAATCAGCGGCCCGCCCACGCTCCCCGGCCCGCTGCTTAGCACGTTCGGCGTGGTCTTCGGGCTGGAACCAGGATGGAAAGCCAGCGCCCGCTTGTTGCTCTTGCCGGTATAGATGCCCGCGAAGATCATGTGCGGCTTGGTGCCCTTGTCCACGTACCCGTAGATGGGGTCGTGCGTCGTCACCTCCAGCCACACGGCGTCCTCTTTCATCCTCACCCGCGTGTGCCGCTCGAATACAACCTTGTGCTCCCACGTCGCCGTAGTCGCCTGGAAGTCTCTCAGCAGGCGAGGCCCCATGCGCTCCAGGCCGTTGCGAAGTTGTTTCCGCATGGCCGCCTCATCCAGCCGCTTAGGTTTGATGACCTTGAACAGGATCGCCATGCTGGGCCCCCAGAAAGTAACCGCTCTGCGCTATCATCCCCGCGTCTCGTACATCCACGTATCCTACCCTGCGCGCGTCCCCGAACAGATATCGCTGGCAGGTCGCCGGCCCTTTTACTCGGATGCTCCGCAAGCCGCCCACGTACTCGAGCAGGACTAGGCCCTTCTCACCCAACCGAATCACCGGAGCCTCCTGAGCGACGCGCCCGCGCCGCACCCAGCAGCCTCAAGCCATTCTAGGGTGTCCTCCGAATCCGGTTGAAGGCGATCTGCGCCGCGCCCCACTCTGTCACCGCTTGCTCCGCCCATCCAATGGCCGGGAACTCTGCCCCGGTGTAGCCGGACACGACCTCCGTCTTGCCGCTGCGCAGGTTGCCCAACTCCGTCTGGATCCACTGCATGTAGCTCTCTCGCTGCGCCGGGTCCAATCGCGCCCCCTTGCAAGGGGCGTTGTGGACCACCACCGCGATCAGCATCACCAGGTTCTTCAGGTAGTCGAGACCATAGGAACTGTATGTCTCACTACCTACCCCTGCCGCGGTCAAGGCCATGGCCACCGTGCCGATGGCTTTCTTCAGGCTCAGTTCGACTACCCGATACTCGGCCCAGTCCATCGGCGCGAGGTTGTACTCGTCACCGGTGGTCCAGGTGACCGTGCTGGTCTGCAAGACCGACTGGCTAGTGACCGTGTTTACGCGCCCCTCGACGCCCGTGGTCAGGTTGCGGATTATCGCCCCGGGAAGAATGTTCCGCTCCACGAATAGCCCGTCCGCGTCCGTGACGAAAGCGTTGGGACCACCGCCGCTATCGTCGATGCCGGCGATGATCATGTCGATGCCCCAGTAGACCGTAAAGTCGAAGGGGCTGATCGCGTCGAGTTGGCTCAAACCCATCGTCTAGCCCTCATACTCGTGCAGGCCGATAAAGAAACTCACCGTGCCTGTGTCCACGGTCGGTATGAACGCCCGCGCCCACATCTTCGTCCCTGTTGCTACCCGCCGATGTTGGACGCTGACTTCCTGCATGATGTTCTGCGGCATGTCAGTCCAGAACACCATCTCGCTGTAAGTGCCCGCCGCCAATGCCGCCGCGCCACTGATGCCAAAGGCGAACTGGACAAAATGGGTGCCGTCCTTCTCGGTGGCGATCAGCGCCCACTTGTGCAGGTCGTAGCCGACCTTGGTGAGTTCTGCGGGCGTGTCGGTCGAGCCGAGGATCTGAACCCAATCGCCCCAATCGTCGTTGCCGGCATCGATCACAAAGGGCGTCTCGCTATCGCCACTCTCGCTCTTGCCGATCCTGTCCGCGACGTGCAGCTCGCCGTCCGGAGTGTTGGCCGCGCCAAACCATCGGCTCCAGGAGTGCACGTGCCGCTCGATCTCGTGCACCCGATAGGCCAGACTATCCACCATGCCAAGGAGGCCGGTTATCGCTACCTGATCGATGTGCCAGGCTGGAGACGGAAGCATCAGCCCTTCCTCCGAATCTTGTTCACCGACGCCTGTCCAATCCCCGGTATCGCCAACAGCTCGGCGTCCTTGAGCGCCCGCACGTCACGAGGATCCGCGTAGCCGGCTTCATACAACGCCTCCGCCTGCGGCTCGGCCAAGGCCAGCTTATTCCCCAGCATCGCGACGAATCGGTCTGTCAGTCTATCGCGCATCTCGTCCTCCTAAGCCGGCGCCGTCGTTGCCGGCCCGTTCATACAGTAGTTCTGCACCCACGCATCCGTCGGACTGCCCGAGCAGAGATCGTTATAGTCCCCGACTCCGACGGGCAGGGCGCAACTGAGCCAGTTCTCGTAGACAATATTCCGTACACCGTCTGGCTCCACGCCGTCAGTCGTGATGATCCCCTCGTCGGTAGCCGCCGCCCCAGCCTGGGCATTCGCGTTGTACACGCTATTGTGATGGATTCGACTATCATCGATTCCAGCCGCGTAGATGGCCCCTGTCACACAATTGCGAAACTCGTTGTTGGCGATATCGCAGTAGGCCGCCCCTAGCCCCTCGGGGTCCACGTACACCCCATAGCCGCAACCATCG
>Ga0307377_10001594_pt1 | contig 28266 bp, 23 predicted proteins | sample TR3MG_FD_202535 | JGI IMG/M metagenome (GOLD analysis project Ga0307377, IMG submission 202535) | Soil microbial communities from Risofladan, Vaasa, Finland - TR-3 | ecosystem: Environmental > Terrestrial > Soil > Coastal area > Acid sulfate soil | place: Finland: Risofladan, Vaasa | collected... | reverse complement strand
ACCCTAAAAATTTCATTGGTTTTTCTTTATAATCAAGGTCAACTAAAGCTTGTTCTTGATATACTCTAACAATCTCGTTAGAAAGTTCTTGCCAATCCCTGCAGATATTTAATGTTATTTCATCGCTCCTTAAAAGAGTTTCATGAGAAATAATCTTTGCAAACTCTTTTGCTAAAGGTTCTACGATACTCTGATCAGCCCCTTCAAGCATATCTCTGATAAAGTCTTCCGCAGAATACCATTCGGCGACTCGTTGAAGATCACGATGAATTTGAGTTAGTAAAACATTTCTAGGACCTTCCCAAAGTTCCATTATCATAGAATCTCGGTGGAATCGTGGTAATGCTATGAAATCCTCCATGATTCCATGGCCACCAAAGAAAGACATAGCCATGCGTATCAGAGCTGGGGCCTCATCAGCAACAACAATCTTGCATAACATTATAAGCTCACGTAATCTGAATCGTTGTTTGCGTTCCTCGAGATCATCTATTTGTTGTAATTCTCTTATCCCACTAATTAATTCCTCGCCAAAATGAATAAACTCTGAATATAGTTTAAACGCACCTGCGGTTGTTCTCATAACAGTATGTTTCAAATCATTAATCTGATTCATCATTAACGGAAAATTTGCAATTGGAACTCCAAAGGCAGTTCTAAATTGAGTATATAATATAGCTTCCCTTGCAACGCGGAGACCTCCTGCTGCCATACCAAAAGCAATATGAAGTCTCGATAGAGAAAGAACAATTCCAACAATATCTGCTAATCCTTTCTCATGAGGTCCTACAGGATATGCAACGGCACCATTGTATGTTATCTCCGCTGTGGGGAGTTCAGCAGTACCTAGTTTTTGTTTGAGCCGATCAATAGTATATGAATTTCTAACCTCCTTTTCCTTATTTCCAGGGAGCCAAGCTGGAACAGCAAATGCAGCGACTCTTGTTGATGACGGAACACCCTTAGGTTTTGCTGTGACGATAGCATAATCTGCTTGCATTGCAGAACAGAAAAATTTTTGACCGTATATACGCCAGCAATTTGAAATTCCATCGGGACCCTCCGCCTCCTCATAAACTGCTTCTACCAAATTAACTGGAACATCACTTCCTCCTTGAATTTCACTAATAAATTGCGAGCCTAAACTATATTCTCCATTTATACCATCTCGAACGGCTGTCAGACATGCTTTTGCTTCTGAACTTAATTCATCTTCATATTTTTGCATTAACCAGACCATTCCATGAGTACAAGCAACAGGACACATAACACCCACCTCTCCCAACTGATATAGGAGAAATATTTTAGCAAATCTACTCCAAGCGGTATTTCTTTTAGGATCGAATAAACCTAAACTAAATACACCCTTTTCAAGCTGCTCGGTCTCAGCGGCCCTTTTAATCCTATCTATTCGATGATTATGACCATCATAATGTTGTATGACTGTGCATTTCGCCCGATTCTCAAGTCGAGTTGCTTCATCTGCTAAATCCCTCCAAAGGTAGGAACCTTTATCCGACAACTCTTTAAGTTCAGCATCTATTCTCTCGAATTCAGAACCCGTATACTTTTTAAGTAATGCTTGAAAAAATTCATCATCTCTATAGAAATTAAATTGATTTTTAACAAATAAATAATCATCAAATGAATATGGGTTGTTTCTATCACCCTCAGTACTTTCTTGTGTGCACATATTTATTTCACTACTCTTCTTTCTATATTAAACATTTTTAGAAAGTCTTATTATTTAAATCTAAGCGGACTAGTTTAAATTTTTATGTGAAAAATTACACTTATATCAAGATCAATTTTGTAAAAGGTTGGTTGGAGGTAAGAATTGTAAAAATTGGTTTTGCAAAATAGCGAAAATTATGTGAAATTAAACAATTTTCTCGCTTTATCAACTGTACCGGAATCAAATTTCCTAAATAAGGCATAAGCAGTAATTGGCACGACACAGCCACAATTTTCACATAAAAGTGGTGAATTTCCCATGACACAAAACTTTTGTTTACCATCAGGATAGAAACTTTTTATATAACCAGTTTTAAATATGCAATGTGGCACAAATTCTTTTGACAGGTATATTTCTAACATTTTTTTGGAATAAAAAATAAAATCTCCATATTCACGCATTACTTTTAAAATATCTTTTATAGTCTTTTTTAATATTTCACCTTTTAATAAAAGTGGGCTGTCAGGATAGTCGGTATAAAATTGAAAGATTAATCCAGAAGCACCATTATCGTGAGCAATCTTAGCAATATGTTCAATTTCCTTATAATTTAAGGTCATAATGGCTGATGTAACGACTGGATTGTTTTCCCGAATATTTTCTATCACATTATCAAAAACCTTTGCACCTCTTATATTATCATGAGTTTCCTTGGTACCATCTATGCTGACCCAGTATTTCGGTTGTTTATATCCATTAAATCGAGGTAATTTTATAATTCCATTTGATACAACCTGAACTGTGGGAAAAATTTTAATCGCTTCTTTTATAACTTCCATTCTTAAAGTAGGTTCTCCACCGGTTAAAACAGCTATTTTTGTTCCTAATTTTCTATGGTATTTAAAAACCTTAATCCATTCTTCGTCCGATAATTCCGTCCTTTTATTTTTTAATTCCTTTGTTGATGAGAAAAAATAACAATGCTTACATTTTAAGTTACATTGCCAAGTTAAATCATAATTCACATATAACGGAACTTTTCTTACTATTGCCTGTAAAAATGATGGACCCATAGAAGCAAAACTTATTATATTTTTCACATTGAATAGTCCCATAATCAATATAAGATTCGATGTTTTAAATATAAGCAATAATTAATTATTTAAAAACTAATTTCTTGTAAAGGAGCTGAAGAAATGGCTTCCCTATCCCGTGAACTTCATTATGATCGATTTTTCTAACCGTCTTGAATCGGTGTAAACGAAGAATTCCCCGATATGACTATTCAGAATTGCAGTTTTTACGCCACCCAATTACTCATGAGAGAGTTCCTCAAGGAGTTAAATAAAATAAAAAGAGAGCACCTTCTTATCTACATAGAGGAGTGGAGGAAGTTACGCCATCTTAAATTTTCATTAGAAAAAAGTGAACAAACACATGATATACCTCCGTTTAAGGTTGATGATGTGAAATTAGCGCTTCAACTTTACACTCAATTGAGAGAAATATTACCTTGTAATGCTCCAAAAGAAATAGAAATATCATACTCTTAAAATAATAATAAAAAACAGTTAAGGCATAGTTACTATATTAGTATCTTCATCTAGATTTATGATGCCTTTGACTGCGAGTTGTTTAATTGTCCGTACTGCCATAATAGGCGGAATAGAAAGAAGTTTCTTTAATTCATCAAGGTTACAGCTTCCCTGCGCCATAATCGTTGCTAATATATCTACTTCTGATATTTCTTCTTCAGAATTCTCTATTAAAAACGATGTAAAGTAATTATTCCTTTTCAAATGATTTAATTTTAAATCTAAATCCTTCATCTTTTCTTCAGAATATTCTGTTCTTAAATGTCTTTCGCGGTTTTCATTATCAATCTTTTTTTGATCTAATAAATTGTTATCATTTTCCTTCATAGCAATTTTATCGTTAACATTTTTTAATTTCAACTGAAGATCTTCATGTTCTAACTTTGGACCTTTGAGATTATCGCTGAGTTGTTCAAGAGATTTCTGTAGTTCTGAATTTTTTGCTTGTAGGTCATTTTTAGACGAATTTAAAACTTCTATTTTTTTTTCTAAGTCGTCTGATTTTGTTTTGAGTTCTGTTAGCTCATTATTTTGGATTTCTATCTTTTCTTCGAGCTTTTTAACGTCTTCATGTTCAAGTTGCATCTTTTTCCAAGTAAAGCTCAAATTCTGAATAATATTTTCGCTGTTTTTTTGAAGAGATTGTTGATACTCGTCAAAATATTTTTCAAGTTGTTCAATTGTTCCTAAAATGTCTTTTAAATTCGAACTCATCAGAAATCAACCTCCTCTTTCAAAGTAATTGTACCAGAAGATTGGTCGTATTCAATAGGGGCATTCTCTTCAATCATTTTAGTAATTATTTTGCGTGCTTGCTCCTCTCTCATATCAATGGCAACTAGAATATTTTTAAGGTCTAGAGTACTTCCAACTTGTAAAGCTTTAATAAACTGGTAAAGAAGGGAATTGATATATTTTTTATTTATCAAAACCTTCATAGCAGCAACTCTATTTTCATACGATTCAACGAATTTTTCTTTCTTAATGAAAGTTCCATTAAGTTCAATTTCTAAAGCTTTCAGCTTATCTTCAAATTTTTCAACTTCTTTATTTAATGTAAATAAGCGATCTTCAAGTTCTTTTAAACGCTGATCCCGATTTGTTAATTCTTCCTTTTTTGATTGAATTGTTACTTGGGTCTCTTTCAACTCGTTTTGGCTTTCTTGAATCTTATTTCCTGTTTCCTGACGATTCTTTGTCAATTCAGCATTATCTTCCTCGAACTTAACAATGTCTCGTTGATTTTGGGAAATTTTGTTTTTAAAGGTGTTAATTTTTTCGTTATTGGATTCAACAGTTTTTACTAATAAATTTTTATCATCTTCGTATTTTTCCAGTGATTCAAGGATTTTTTCGGGTTGCAATCTTAATTTAGGGATATAATCGCTGTTGATCCCGCTAATATCAACAATTACAGAAGCCATTTTCTTTAAAGATGTTTTAGCATCTAATAACGGCGTTTCACTCATTCTAATTTCACCTTATTATCTGTAATATAAATATAATTTATGTATAGAGCACGCATTATTAAATTTGTATTTTTTAATATTGCAAAATATTTAAGACTAAAACAAAAGAATAACTCAAAAAAATTACATATCTTTAGATATGTCCTTGAGGAAGTTCTCTTTTTGGAGAATCATATCTATGCCCCTTCTTCTCATAACCGTGTTTAGATTCTCTATTAACTTTTCGGTAAAATAGCTGAAATCAAAATAAGTTGCAGGATTAATACGATAATAACTTTTCAAAAAGAGGTTAATTAATTCAATTTTTGATTTAGGATAATTTTTTTCAAATATTCCAGGGTTTGTATCAAGTAAAGAACAGCAAATCCAGGCTATATCATCTATATGATTTCCCACATAAGAATCTTCAAAATCTAAGCCAAATATTTTATTATCTGAGGGATTATATATAAAATCTCTTAACCGGGTATCGCCTTTATTTAATACTTTCGTATGCGAATGCTCTTTATCTTCTATTATATTATTTATATGGAGTTTACTTAACCAATTAGCTAATCCATCTATACACATCAAAAGTTCTTTCTTAGTATTCGTGTCTAAGATGTCTAAATCAGCAACTTCCGATAATCTATCGTTAATAAAGTCACATAAATTAATTCCTTCTATTTTTTCAAGTATCAGATACGGTTTTTTATAAAAGATAATATTAGGAACTAGAATTTCTTGCTCGTAAAGTTGTTTTAATGTATCATACTCCGTATCAGCATTATCATTCCTGAAGATTTTAATTACCACTTCTTTAGGTAATGATTCTGTCTTTCTATTAAAAGTCAAACATATAACTGTATTTTTTTTACTCTGGAATTGAGAAAAAATGAAATGGTTAAATTTATCAATTAACTCTGGGAAGTCCTCTTTAAGATCAATTATTAGGTCTTTCCGTATTTTTAAAAGCTCCATCTTTAACTGTAAGAATAATGCGATAATTATGCCATATTGGTTTATGGAAATCTGTAAATTAAGTTATTATTATTAAATATAAAAGATAAATTTCTCTGTTCCCATATTCAAAAATCTAAATCTAAGCTTTTAAATTTTGTGAAGATGTTCGTGTTAAGGAATATATGGTTTATTATAAATTATCAGAGTAACAAATAAAAAAATAAATTTCATAGATAATATGATGGGTTCTCAACAAAAACAATATAAACTTGGAATTTTTTATGGTCCAGATCCAGATACGGTAATGTTAGCGCAAAAATTCGTTGGAAATCTAATAAACGATGATCAATTTTGTAAAGCGTGTGAATTGCTCGAAAAGGATGTCAAATGCGATAAATGTAGAGAATATTTAGGTAATTTTTCTAGTTCGATTTACTTTTACGATATGATAGGAGAAGGTGTACCCGATTTTATTGAAGACCCTGAAGATTATTTACCGAAAACCTTGCCTCAAGTAGATTTTTTATTAGTAGTTGGTATTCATCAAGATTTACTCTTCGGATTACCAGAATACTTAAAGGATAAGAATATTAAAGCGATAATAATTCCAATTGAAAACCCAAAGTGGGTCCAACCTGGTTTACAGGTGCAGGTGTTAGAAGATTTTGAAAAATTTGGAATACAAGCAGCGTTTCCAAAACCTTTTTGCGCTTTAAGTAAAGAATTGAATGAGTACAATAAAGTAGGTTTCAACATTACAAAGGAACGGGACAAGATTATAGAATTCATTGAACACTATAAAATAGGAGAACCTATTGTGTCGTTCTTATTATCCGATAATGGTAAATCAATTCAAGATACATGCGTTCTACAATCTGCGCCGTGCGGATCTTCATATTTTGTGCTCCAGCAACTAAAAGCTAAATATATTGAAAATGGAGAGATAAGTCTAAACGAAAAAATTAGTAAGGCTCATCATTCATATCCTTGTAATGCATCAATGGATCAAGATGCAATACTGAAAGACTCTGTTCTCCATGTCGGGGGCTATTTGATAAGAAATGCTGTTAGGAGAGAATTAGGTCTCGAAGAGCAGGAAGGTCAAAAATTGGTCTATATTGTCAAATAATCTCATTTAGTTTAGAAATTAAATATAAGGTTATAATTAATAATAAGAAAGGGAGCTTGAGTTTAAACTCCAAATATTACAAGATAAATAAAACTCTTACTTTTCTCATAATTCTAATAGTTAAACAACTCAATTTAGCAGTTTTGACTGGCATTAACCTCTTTTTATTATATAATATAAAGCTTTTTAGATACATCTTATTTACATTACTTGGTGATTGAAATCGTTACTCAGTGTACAAATACTCTCTGTATAAACGAAGAAATGGAGGAAGAAGAGGAATCGTTTTTCGAGGAACATTTTTGGTTTTTCATCATACCTTCTGCATTATTACTTGGAATTTCAATATTTTTAGAGTTTTTTACTGATGCTGTATTTCTAAGCCAAATCTTAGCAGTGGCTTCATTATTACTTTCATGTTATGAAATCGTAAGCGAAGCTATAAAAGATATTCTTGCTAAAAGGATTACTGCGAATATTCTAATGTTGGTGGCAGGCGTCGCCTCTTTTTTTATTTTACACGGTCAGGAAGGAGCAGTGGCAGTATTATTGTATGCAATAGCAGAATATTTAGAAGAATTAACTACAGATAAATCAAAGAATGCTATCAAGGAATTACTTGAGTTAGCTCCTGACGAGGCTTTATTAAAAACCGCAGAAGGGTATAGATTGGTCCCTACTAAAGAGATAAAAGTTGGTGACATCGTTGGAATTAAACCTGCGATGAAAGCCCCAATCGACGGGAAGATAATAAAAGGTGAATCATACTTCAATGAGAGTGCAATAACGGGTGAATCTCTTCCTGTTTTTAAGAGTGTTAACGATGAAATATTCGCAGCAAGTATTAATAGTGATAGTTTCGTTGATATAGAGGTTACCAGAGAAAGTTCGAACACGGTAGTGGCAAAAATTGCTGAAAGTATTAAACTAGCTCAACAAAATAAAAGTGATAGCGAACGATTTATAGAAAAATTTGCACGGTATTATACCCCAAGCATATTAATTAGCTCGCTTCTCGTTATGATTATACCAACATTATTGTTTGGTTTAGATTTTAATCAATGGTTCTATCGAGGATTAATTCTATTAGTTGTATCTTGTCCTTGTGCTCTCACATTATCTACTCCTCTAGCGAACATAGCCGCTCTTACGAAGTTAGCAAAAGAAGGCATTCTTGTTAAAGGTAATAAGTTTATTGAAAAAGCGAAAAATATCGAATTAATAGCTTTTGATAAAACTGGGACCCTCACTGAGGGTAATTTAAAAGTCTTTGAAATTTTCGAGTATACTTTAAATAAAGAGGAGATTATAAAAATCGCTGCCAGCTTAGAAACACTCTCAGAGCATCCTATTGGAAAGGCTATAGTGTCACAAGCAAAACAAATGAATTTATCTTTATATCCAGTGGAGTCATTTAAGGTTATAAAAGGAAAAGGTATCAAGGGAGAAATTCAACGAAATCTTTATTATGTTGGTAGTAAGAAATTTTTTGAAGACCAAAAATTTAACTTCCCTGGAGAACCTTTAAATGAAGTTGAATTGTCTGGAACAATTCCGATACTACTTGGTCAGAATTCAACTATATTAGGAGTTATCACTATTAGAGATGTCCTAAGAGTATCTGCTCCGCTCTTAGTAGACGGATTAAAAAAAAGGGGTTTTAAGTCAGCGATGATTTCTGGGGATAATCAACGAGTATGCAATACAATCGGGGCGTGTTTAGATATAGATTCTTCTTATGGTGAGTTGTTACCTGATCAAAAATTAGAGGAAATAAAAGATTTAAAGAAAAAGTATAAAGCAGTTGCCATGGTAGGAGATGGAATAAATGATGCTCCTGCTCTTGCCACATCGGATCTTGGAATTGCAATTGGTGCTTCAGCAACTGATTTAACTTTGGAAACTGCAGATGTAATTATAATGAGTGATGATTTGAAGAAAATATTGACATTTTTTGATATTTCAAAGAAGACTAATAGAATCATAAGGCAAAACATTTGGACATCAATTATTATTAAAGTAACTTTTGCGATTTTAACTGTTGTAGGTTTAATGACTCTGTGGCTTGCTGTTGGAATAGGCGACATGGGCGTATCTCTCCTGATATTGCTGAATGGTCTAACAATCTTTAGATATAAGCTCCAATATAAAGAAATCTCAATGGAAGAGATAGAAAGTCAAGCAAAAACCCTTATATGTGAACATTGTGAAACAAAAGATATTATCCCGCAACATCACGGGCGAGATATGGTTCAAAGAGGAAATAAACTTATTTGTTGGAAAAATATCATAAGTAGCGAAGAATTAGAAACTTGTGATGAAGAACTACCTCTTCACTGTACATATTGTAAGAATAAATTGGAGCTCCGATAATAAATCAATATATAATTACTTGTTACTATTAACAAGGAATTTATTTTTATTAAAAATATATTTTAAATAAACTGAGTTCTATTTATCTTTATTTACATGCTCTTGCTTAAGAAAATATCCTTTCGGTGGTTTTTCAATTCCCATTTTTATACACCAATATGAAATACTATCATTAGTAATCGAAATTCCAAATCTTTCTTCATGAATTTCTGCAATCCTTATTAAAGGATACTTCCACACCATATCCTTTAACTCTTCTTTTGTGAACTTAAATTTCTTTGCTCCTGAAAACCTCTTTATTGCTATTTTTCTCCTTTCTTCTGTGCTTTGAAATTTAATTCTTTTTCGCGGTAAACTCGCTTCATAGTTCTCTAACATTTCATTAAACAAATCAGCACCCAAATGTAATTTATATGATTTTTTAATTTCACCTGATTTTGATTTATAGGTAGTAATTTCTGGTTTATAATCAAGTTTAAAAATCCTTTTAATATCTTCTATATATAAACAACTACTTGAACTTATTCTGGTCGTTCCTTGTTTTCCATCCCCATCAAAATAACCCAGTAAAAATGCTAGTTTTAATTCACGATTTCCTAAATTGGGAAATCTTATTATATCAGATTTCTTTCCGATTGTAAATCCGTTCAACATCATACTTTCGCCAAATAAATTATTTGAAAATCTTACACGAAATAAACGAATTATACTTATTTCATTTGTAATTTCATCTTGAATTAATCTTTTATAATATTTTACACGGTTAGGTTCAAAACCAATCGATTTTATATAGTTTTTTAATAGTAGACCATCTTTTACATTAAGCTCTATGCTAATTACGAGGTTGCCTTGTTTGTTTCTATATAATGAACCGTCGGCAAATAACAACCCGAATAAATACGCCTTTTCCTTAGTGTCAATATATTTAAAATAATTTAGATTTAAATTCGGATGGTAATTATGGATGAAATAGTTTTTTTCAGGGATATTATTTGCAGATTTATATTTCTCCATTAAATGTTTTATTCTGCTAATATTCTCTAATTTAACTTCTAACTGAACATGATAATTTTCAAGTAATTCGAGTGTAAGAATATAATCCGGATATTTCCTACTTACCTCTAAAATCCATTTTATATGCCCTTCTCTTTGACCTAAAATAATACTTAATTCCTGATTACTTATTTCCTTCGATAATCTAAAAGAAATCTCTTTTTTTAAATCTCTTATAAAATGGAGTGTAGAAAAAGTTTTTGGTTCTATTCTTTTGTTATTACTCATTTTTAAAAATAAATAGAATTAATCTATTATATTTGAAATAAAGAGATATATCCTTTAATTCAATACAACAATTTAAATTTCTAATTTATGTTCAAGTTAACAGTATTCAAATAGAAAAAACATATTTCAATAATAAATGAGAAATGTTAATTCGATGAAATAAATCTAAAGATCACATAATTTTGTCAGAAAAAACTTTTAGAGAGTGACGAATTAGAGCCGTGTGAAGAAGAATTTCCTCTCTATTGTCCTGAGTTTCAAAAAGTAAGACCCTAAGGTAATGGGTAAGGATTGAAAGGGCGCCATAATACTCTTTCGGATTCCTCACGCTCTTGAGAGCTTTTTTTAGTTTTTCTATTTTTCAATTTTTTCCAGCACATATAGAATACCACGAAATAAAGATACAAGTAAAAATAAAAACAATTGCTGACCGACAATTTTCTGTATCTTGTAATTAAGTTTTAATGCTAAAAAAATCTTTAAAAATAACAATATTACTTAAAATGCGGGAAGGGAGATTCGAACTCCCGGACCCCTACGGGACTGGATTCCAGTGATTAATTAAAGATTAAAATCAATCAATTTCTGAGTCCAGCGCCTTTGACCAAACTTGGCAATTCCCGCATTCATATAATGATTAAATATTATAATTATACCTAAATTTTAAGATTAAAAAATATAATTGTTTGAAATTTTTATACCTTGTAAACTTTTTACCTTCCTTTAACCTTTTAACGCTAGTTTAAATCGCGAAAAATCCTAAGGTTCATATATGTTGGAATTTTTTCTTCGGTAGTTGATAGAAGGTTTATTAATTATGCCGAAAGTTAACGTAAATATCATGAATATTTATTATGAGATTTATGGTACTGGTCCTCCTTTATTAATGATCCTTGGTTTAGGAGCTAACATTACTTGGTGGGGAAAGTATTTCATAAAAGGATTAGCAGATTATTTCAAAGTGATAGTGTTTGATAATAGAGGAACGGGACAATCTAGCAATCCTAAATCGCAATATACCGTCAGAGCATTAGCAGATGATGCATATAGTTTATTGAAGGCTTTAAATATTGAAAATACTTTTGTATTCGGGCATTCAATGGGAGGAGGTATTGCTCAAGAATTAGTAATTAATTATAGTGGAATAACTAAACTAATTTTATGTAATTCTAATTGTGGGGGATCCAAATCTATCTTAGCATCTCCGGATGTTTTACAAATAGTTGATAAAACGACATCGGGAAGAGCTCCAATTGAAATTGCCAAGGAAAGCTTAAGAATATTTTATTCACCTGAATTTATAAAGATTCACCCTAAACTTATTGATTACGCTGTTCAGAACATTGCTAAAAGCCAAATGCTTCCAAGAAATTACGAATGGCAGAGGAACGCAATTAAATCGTTTAAGACCTGCGATAGATTAAAAAATATAAAAATTCCAACTTTTATCATGCATGGCGCGAAAGATGTACTGGTACCACCACAAAACGCCAAAATTCTCGCTGACTTAATCCCTAACGCCCATATAAAGATGTTTGCTGAAAGTGCTCATGCTCCCTATGTGGAAGAACCAGATGCAGTTATTGAAGCGATAGTTGAATTCCTCCTATAAGTTCTCCATTAATTAGTATACTGCACATTAATTTTTATACCCGAAATTATAATATTATATTAATCTTAATTTAATGTATAGTAAAAAAGCGTTTTCAAGATAGAAAAATGTCAAATGAAGCTCCTCAAAAGGGTAATGCCAAGGACAACGAAGACCTTCCCAGAAGAAAGGTTCAGACTATCACCGTTTATCAATTTAACGATGAAATAGGAGATTTTGAAGAACTTGTTATGGATCCTGATTTAAAATTGCGGGATTTATTGGATGATGATTTTATCATTTTGTTTGTTGATCCCCAGCATAATAGAGTATGGATGTGGCATGGATATAACACGACAACTCGAATGAAATTCATCGCAGCAAAAACAGCACCTTCAATTCGGGACAAACACAACATTGCTTTTAAGCTCACAACTGTTGACCAAGACGATGAATCCCATGGCTTTAAAGTGATGCTTGGTCTAGAAAAAGAATTAGATTACGAAAAAGGTCAAACTGGGCCCGCGTATGAAGGTACAAAAGAAGATCTTGAACTTCTGAAAACTTTATCATTAGAAAAAATACTTCTACTCCTCGAAAAAGCCGGAGTTCCGGAGGGATTAGAACGAAAAATGGTTATCGTGAAAAATCAAATCTATGGATATCGAGAGTATGATCGAAATTACTTAGGCTCAGTAATTAAGGAAAAGCAACTTTTCCCTTTAAAAGAAGAGATTGAGGATGGAGCCTATTTGGCTGATAATTATATCCCTAGGATGCTTTTTTCGTACAATAATGTAGTATTAACAGAGTTATTAGAAAGAATCGAAATAGATGATAGTATACAAAAGAAATCATTGAAAGATTAGACGCTTGAAAATGAGTGCAAATAGATCAAATCAAAACATTAGACGCAGAACCTATGTAAGAAAAAAGCGAAGAAAACTTACGAGGAATTCATTAATATTAATAGCTATATTATTTCTTAGCGTTATTATAAGTATCGTCATAACGATTATCGCATTACCTTAATTTTGTTAGTAATTGTTACCTACATTCGTAGATTAATTAAATCACTCTAAATTATTTTGTCTTGAAAAATGAAAATAAAACGAATGGATTTTATATTCTTTATTATTTTAGGGATAATTACGATAGTCTCTATAGATTTTATAATAAATGAACCTCATCGCGTTTTTATTGAAAACATAGCAAGATACCCTCCATTTCAAGATCTCGCTTCAGGGTTATTAATAACATTTTTAGTATGTTTGATTGGAAATTTATTACCAATTCCCACCCCTTACACATTTGTGGTATGCTTTAGCTCGCTGCCATTTCTTCAAATAAATCTTTTAATTCCTGTAATTGTAGCACTTATAGCTAGTTTAGGATGTTTAGTCGGAGAAGTGGGGGGATATTTTGTTGGAAGAGGCGCTTCTGCATTTATTTCTGAGGAGCAGAGTCAGAATTTGAAGAAATATCAAAAATTCTTATTTGAACATCCAAAAACTGCGCCATTCATGATTTTTATATTCGGTTTTACTCCCTTAAATGACGATTTCATAATAATACCTCTAGGAATTATTAAATATAGCTTATTAAAGACAATTTTTTGGTGTTGGTTTGGCAAGTTTAGTTTGATGTTAGTTTTTTCTTATAATATAATAAACATTTGCAGTCTTCTGGGAGGGGAAAATTGGATTTTAAGTATTGTTTCAATGTATTTGATTACTATTATACTGTATTTAATTATAAAAATAGACTTAATAGCGTTTTATAACAAACTCGTAGAGAAGATCCTTAAAATAAGGGAGAAAAGCTAACTTCTCCAAATGATTATATTTTTATTTATTTATTTTTCGTCTCTAATTTCTATACCATCAGGTAAAGTAACGCTATCAACCATTAATCCTTCTGCTTTTCGGTAATCGTCAAAAGTTCTAGCTTCAACTTTTTTCATGTATTTCAGGAGCTCATCTTCCACGTTTTTCTCTAATTCGGTAGGGTTGTGTGCTTCAAGAATTTTATCGACTTTTTCTCTGGCTCTTTCAATAATATTTTTTGCTCCCTTCTTCTGCCATGTTGAACGCCTGGACCTATCAGCCAATCGTGGCATGTACAATTCAGACTTCATGTGTTTTCGAGTGTGTGGTTCAGCAAGAAAGTTAACACCTTTTTTATCACTCGTAGCGACTTTTTTGATTACATCTATTGCTATCGTATCATCGTTCACTTTTATTCCTTCCATTGCTCTTTTTACCATACCAACTAAGTCATCATCAATAACTAAAAGCTCTAAAGCTTCAACTAAAGTTGCTTCGTAAGTACCTGCGCAAGTTATGTAGTTTACTCCAGCTTGAGCAGCGAGCATTAACGTCTGGAATCTTTCATACCCATTTTGTAAATCCAATAATTTAGAATCAGTCCCAGCTCCAGGACCCCGTGATGGGATGTTGTAAAACCGCGCTAATTGCGCAATTCCAGCTGTAATTAAGCCCATTTCTACAGAACCCATAGCTGAATTCCCTGAACGCATATCTGTAACGTGAGAAACAGTACCAAAAAAAACTGGCGCCCCTAGATTAAAAATTTGAGATACGACAACACTACCTACAATTTCAGCGTTTGTTTGTGTTAATAAGCCCGCTAAAGTTACCGGTGCTGAGGCTCCTGCTAATGCTTCTGGTGCTATGATTGTTGGTTGTTTGTACTTTGTAAATATCGCAAATCCATTTGTCATGATTTGAGGCAAGTGAAGAGGGCTGGTAGGATTCATAAAACCTACGAATCTTGGTTTTTCGACTAACTCCTCTTCCCCGCCCACGATAATTGAAGCCATATTCATCATATCCTGCGAAGCTAATCTCCCTAAGCATCCCAAACCATACGGTTTTTTTGTATTTTTAACCCATTGGTATATACATTGAGAATGAATAGTTATGTAAGACACATCATTAGGCCACACATCAATGTGGGAGCACATGATGTTTTCTAAACTATCAACAATTTTAATTTGTTCAATAGTATCTGTTAAAACTGTTTTCCTGACTCCTTTTTTATCCATAGGGTCATATATTTTTACGGGTGTTCCGATAGTTGCGAATTGAGTGCTATTTGTATTAACTTCGAACGAGAAAGAACCGTCAGGACCATGTAGTTTAAATGAATCTGGAACTGTTTTTAGTTGTTCTTTTACTAGCGATTCAGGGAATTTAACAAAGTGAGATGAGTCATCTACCGTCGCTCCTTTTTCTTTTAAGATATCTCTTGTATCTTGAGCATCTACTTTTATACCTACTTCCGATAACAAAGTCATAGACGCAGAATGAATAGCTTCAAGTTCGTCCTTCGAAAACACTTCGATTTTTTTTAATTTCATTTAATATTCACCATTATTTACATTAGACGTTTTAATAATTCTACAGCTTCAATCGCATCATCAGCCCATCCATCAGCGCCAATTTTTTTGGCCCAATCCTCCGAAGTAGGAGATCCACCAACGATAACTTTATATTTATCTCTTAACCCTCTCTTCTTAAGCTCTTCTATAACTTGTTTCTGAAAGTCCATAGACATTGTTAAAAGAGATGATAACCCGATAATATCCGCACCTACTTCTTCTGCTTTTGATATGAATTGATCAGCTGTAACCTCGACTCCTAGGTTATATACTTCAAATCCATTCGAAAATAAAAAAGATCCGACCAAATCCTTTCCAATACTATGCACATCACTTTCTACAGTTCCTATAACGACTTTTCCCATCGTCTCCTTTTCCTCTCCAGTAGCTCTAATTGCAGGATCTAAAACTTCATCTATCACCACCTTTACAGTTTCAGCAGAGCCAATGAGTTCTGGAAGAAATATTTCTTCCTGTTCGAATTGATCTCCCACAAATTTCATAATATCTCCTATAATTTTTAATAAATTAGGAGCCGTTGCTTCGTTATTTTTTAGGATTAATTGACAATATTCTTTCAATCTCTCTGTCTCCCATTCGATAACGAGTTCTTTTATTTTATCTTTAATAGACACTTTCTTTACAACTTGCAAATTATAATTTTTGTATTATGATATAATCATTTGGAAAAAAAGTTTTTCATAAATCATTGGTTTATTATAATAAAATGTTCACCATCTTTAATTTCGGGAATGTAATAATATGAAGTTAAGTAAGCTTGAAGTTTTGGAAAAAGAAGAAGTTGAACTCTTCCATGAGAAGACTCTTTATTTATTAGAAAATATTGGCATTAAGGTCAAATCTGAAGAAGCTCGTGATCTATTGAAAGATAATGGAGCAGTTGTGGATGAAACTTCTGAAGTCGTAAAGTTTCCTGAGGAGTTAATTATGGAACAACTTAAACTTGTTCCGGACAACTTTAGATTGTGGGGTTCTGATGGATCATTCAATTTTGAAGTGAACACAAAAACCACGAATTTTGCTACCGTTGGAACTCCTGTAAAGATTTATGACCCAACGAATAAAAAAGGTGTTCGTAAAACTGTTTTAGAAGATACTATTAAGCAGATTCGAATTGTAGACACTCTAAAAAATATTGTGTGTTCACACGTTGATGTGTGGCCAAATGATATTCCCTATTTAGAGCTACACTATCACACGATTAAAGCGTGGGCTACTCACAGCACGAAACCTTACGGTTTGGGATGCTTGGGTCGAGTAGCCTCCCATGATATGATGAACCTTACCTCTATTATTGTAGGAGGAAAAGAGGAATTAATTAATAAACCCCGTTTAATAGGGTTTTTTAATCCGGTAAGTCCTTTAATCTTAAATAAGCTCCAACTTAATGGCTTATTTGAATTTGCAAAATATAAACAACCAACAATCATAGCACCAGCTGCGAGTGCGGGGGCTACAGCTCCAGTTACGCTAGCAGGGTTACTTATTCAGTCTAATATGGAAACTCTTTCCTCTATCGTTCTAACTCAACTTATTAATCCGGGGTGTCCAGTGTTCTATTCGACTATGAACGCCCCGATGGACCCTCCAACGGGAAATGTTGCGTGGGGATCAATTGAAACAGGACTAATCACTATTGGTGCAGCTCAACTAGCACGATTTTACAACATCCCATCTCGGGGTCCTGGTTTAGTTACTGAGTCGAAATGTTTTGATCTACAAAATGGATTTGAACGGTTTATGACGCTATTTTGCTCAGCAAACGCGGGGATTAACTATATAACCTGTGCTGGAACTTATGAATCTTCACTTGCAGAAGCGTTAGAATTATTAGTTATTGACGATGAGTTGATAGATATTATAAAAAGAGGATTTGACGGCATAAGAGTTGATGACGAGAGTATTGCTGTGAATGAAATAACTAAAGTAGCAGCTGAGGGAAAGAACTATTTAATGCTAAAACACACCGCAAAAAACACTCGAAAGGAGCTATATGTCCCAAAATTAGCGAATCGAGATCGTCGAGGTATTTGGGAGAGAAATGGCTCAAAGGATATAATAGTTAGGGCAAGAGAAAAGGTAGATTCCATACTCGAAATACAAAAAGGACCCGGCATATCTAAGGAAATAGAGGACAAGTTACAAGATTACTTTAAGATTATATCTGCGCGTAGCTACGATGATTTTCGTAAAGCCGAAGGAATGGACGGAGCTATCGCTCCAAAAATAGTAAATGGATTGGAGGAATGAATAATGCTTGACAAAGACAGACAGAAAACAATGGATGAAAAAAATAAAGAACTACGGGAAAAATGGGATAAATTGCATTTTGATTCACAACAAGGAAGAGCTGGTGAAGACCCATACCCTACAGCATCTGGAAGCTTAAGAATCCCACTATACGCAACAAAATCATTTGCTTATTCTTCGTTGACAGAATTATTAAAAAACCATTACAATTACTCAAGAACAGAAAATCCAACATTATATGCTTTAGATCAGAAGCTTGCCACTCTTCACGGTGGTGAATCAGCTGTCTCTGTAGCTTCTGGAATGGCCGCAGTACACTTAGCGTGCTCGAGTGTATTGCAACAACGCGTAGATAGAGCAAAACCAAAAAAATTAAAAGCATTACTACCTCAAACCAAACCCGATGATATTCCAAATGTGATTATCCATAATAATCAATACACTGGGGTGTATCGCTTGTTAACAAAAATCTATTCTCAAATCGGAGTAATGACTAAAATCGTTGATCTAAGAAATCTGACAGAATTAAAAAAGGCTATTGATGAAAATACAAAATTGGTTTTTGTGGAAACACCTTCTAATCCAAATTTAGACATATTAGACATTCAAGGATGCGCGGATCTAATTCACGAAGTAAATGGAAAATGTATCGTGGATAATACTTTTGCGTCTCCAGCGATACAGAAACCATTTAAATTCGGAGCTGATTTAGTAGTAGAAAGTTTAACCAAATACATCAATGGGCACGGTGATACCTTAGGTGGTGTGATAATAGGGCCAAAAAATGAACTACAGAACATTAGATACTTCTGGTTAGAGACCCAGGGAGCAGTAATGCATCCATTTAGTGCTTGGTTAATTTTAAGAGGGTGTAGAACGCTTAGCTTAAGGATGGAGCGTCATTGTTCAAATGCATTGAAAATTGCCAATTATTTAGAATCGCATCCAAAAGTAGTAAAGGTGATATATCCCGGCTTGGTATCGCATCCTTATCATACATTAGCTAAAAAGCAGATGAAGGCTTTCGGAGGTATGATTGGTTTTGAATTAGAGACAATCGAGGAATGTTATAAATTTATAGATTTATTGAAACTAATTAAGGTTGGTGTATCCCTCGGAGATACTACGTCTTTAATTGAATATACATCAGTTATGACTGGAATCGATCTCGCTTCGTGGGAAAAACGAAGAATGAACATTTCAGACACACATTTCAGATTTTCAATAGGTTTAGAAGACCCTGATGACTTAATTAATGATCTAGAACAAGCTTTTCAACAAATATAAAAAAAAAAAAATTAGGAAGGTCTTACCCTCTTACCTTCTCCATTTTATCTTTATGTAATTCGGCAAGTTTTTCTTTCATCTCTAATACTTTCTTCTTTGAGAAGGGATAGAAATATAGACAAACTAAGGAAATTCCTAAAGCAATTGCAGGCACAATTACAAATAAAAATCTTAATCCAAATATCACATCAACTCCAGGATTTGGAACATATTCTTCCCAACCAGTTTCGGTGAAGACAAGACTTATTGTTGTAATTGAAAGAACCATTGAAAGTCGCATAAAGAAATTAGCAATACCAAAAAAACTTCCCTCTCTTCTGACACCCGTTTTTAACTCGTCATCGTCAATACAATCTGCAACGATGTACCAGATAAAGTACAACATTCCTCCAAAACCGATCCCCATTAATATTACTACTATAATTGCCGGTATATACGAAGATATAAAGAGCATAGGGATGGTTGCTATAACATAGGCGATTATCGAGAGTCCATATCCTACTTTTCCCCCTAGTTTAACATCTAGTTTTTTCCATAGAAACATTGATACAATCCCAACGATATACAATAATCCCATGAGGATCGAAGTTTCGAATGCTGAAGTAGTTCCAAGGACTTCTGCAGAGAAAAGTGGAACGATAGTAGCGAGCAACAATAGGATATACTCATATAGGAAGAACATTATAATATAGAGCACGAATCCTTTGTTTTTAAAGGTGTGTTTTAAAGATTGGAAGTAACTAAACCCTTGTTGGTAGTCTAATTTAAATTCTTCTCTTTCTACTGCGCCCCATTTAATGTAGATTACCATTCCTACTCCAACGATTATGGCAGTAACAATCCCGTTCATCAAATACCCATCTCTTGTGCTTTGATCTCCAATAAAAATTCCTGGAACAAGAGCTGCTAAAATTAAACCTATGGCAGCTAGGATTTGACGTATTGTGTTAACTTGGGTTCTTTCTTCTACTGTGGTATACAATTCTGGAAACAAAGAATCTGTAGGAAGTGCAATTAGAGTATAGGCAGTATCGTATAATAATAACATGATCAATAAATAGAAGAATTGCGCCATTTCGCCACTAAAAGGTGGTAACCAGATTAAAATCTCTAAGACTAAAACGGGGATTACCCCGATCATAATATAGATTCTTCTTCGACCCCATCTAGAATGCGTCCTGTCGGAAAGGTATCCTATTAAAGGATCATTAATTGCATTCCAAATTGTCCAAATAATGAACGCTCCTCTAATCAAGTTCACATCTAACTTTACTGCAGCGAAATAAAAGGTAAATACCCACAGGTTAAAAGCACTATTTATGAACCATGTTAAGCCATTTCCTAAAGAAAAACTCCATTTCTGACCTTTACTAAATCGTGTACTCATTTGAAACAACCTTATTTAAAAATAAAATTAATAGTGAATTTAATTTTCAGTACTATTTTAAATTGATTATAATACTCACTAAAAAGAGTTATTTGTTGATCGGCAAAACACTGTATGGTTAATGATTACGCTCGAGAATATTTCTCTATGATGTAGTTTTGTAAAGACCATGCATATTTTTCAAGATTTAAGAGCAACACTTTTTGTTGAATTTCTCTTAAATACGGCACATCTAAATTCTCAAATAAATGTTCTAAATGTTCAATAGTATCAAAAATATTTACGATTGTTTTCCAATCTCTTTCCCATTCCTTATCTTTTAATTCTAATTGGTTCATTATAGGAGATAATAAATTTATAATTATTATTATGATTTCTTTATCAATTCAATAGGAACTTAGATATAAAAATGTTTAGATATATCCGAATTAGTAATTTAATTATTAATATCGATTAGGTATACAATTGAAAATGTTTTTCGACTAGTTCTTTTACATCGATAAATTCAGAAATATTGATTAAACGGTTTAAATCTTGAATATCTAATAGTTTATTTTTGTATTTACTATTGAAGTCGTTCGAGAAATTTAACATAAGGTCTTCTATAATATCATTTTTTTGATTAGTGATAACCACTAAAGCATATCCGTGGTCATTTTCATACCTAACAACGATATCTGCTTTCTTTGTTTGGATCACATCGATTTTATCAGTTTTATCGATGAACTCGTTAAGTATATGGTTTAACCCTATAATAATGGTGCCCCATCTTGCTGACTTGATTTTGTAATCTGTTGCATTATCAAAATTATATGAATAAAGCACGATCCCTGATTTATGGTAAATATTTACTGAATAAATTCTGTTTGGTAAAATGAAAAACATCTCTGGTTTCTTAATAAGCATTATGTCAACAGCAAAAGATGAGACCCACCATATTATAATATACATTTCTCTATAGAGAGTTTCTTGAAGTGATATATAAAGCAACAGCATCATTATCGAAATAGAAATAAGCATTGTATTTAACAAGAGCGGTGAGCTTTGTTCTTTACTTTTTGTTTTGTCGTGAATTATAGCCGCGCTATAGAGAAAATAAATCGTAATAAACAATTCGAATAGAATCCCTACAATACTGGTGACTAAATTAAATTCGAAATTTATGTTAGAAGGATTCATTATTGAAAACATGGGTGGAGGTGGACCATTTAATGTTAATGTTATTGAATCAGGAGTTGCCAAAGCGCCAATTAATAGCCCAAACAGAAGAGTAAAATAAATGAAAGAAAAAAGTTTATTTTTTTTATATTCATTAAAAAAAGAATAAATTATGGAAGTAAATAATAAGGTTATAAAACCAATTACTAATAATGTTTTCCATATTAAGATATTAATATCATAAGATATGAAAATAACTACTGAAAACATAAAAAATGTAGAGAATAAAATTCCTGCTATAAAGGTATTTGCGATATTTAAGAATGCCATTAAATCTGTACCATATTTATTACGATGTCGAAAAATTTGAATTATGGTATTAGTGCTTAAGATTAAGATGAGGATATAACCAATTATTAAAGAATTTGAGATCGTGTAATTCATATTGTAAAGTGTAAAAAGTATCTTCTTATTAACTTATTGAAATACGAAAATCTATGAGATTTCGAAGAGGCATAAAATAAAAATATACCTATTTAAATAAAGAAGAAACATTCATTTTTAAGAATTACTCAAGAATCATTCAAAGAAGAGATAAAAAAGAATAGTAAATATTTTTATAATAAAATAGTCTTTTAACACATTCAAAGTGCTATTCCTATATATTGTTCAACTCTGCTATATATTAGTTAGAATATTTACGCCTCTGTTAAATAGTGGCTAAAATTTTTGATGACAAGTTTATTAGCATTATTAAACTTAGAAACATCAATTAAACGGTTTAAATTTAATAAATTTTCTTCATTAATTTTGGAAAAATCTAGCATAAATCTCTCTACAGCAGATTCCAGAATTTTATTTCTATGTTTGGCAATTAATAAGGCAGCATAACCTAATTGTGTATTAAAATTAAAAACTATAGTGCGATCTTTCATTTTTATGTGAGTTACTTGAGTTTCTACATTAGCAAGGTTAGCCAAAATATGACTTACCCCGATAAGAATACTTCCTTTTAATAGACTTTCATCAACTTCTTCTCTTGTTTGAAAGTTAAAAGAATAAAGTAGAATCCCTGACTTATGGAAAATAATTAAATCATATATTTTATTTGTAAAAACCGCAAATAGGTTAGGTTTTTTAATAGAAATACCGATAAAATACCCAATACTAATAAGATACACTATAGAATGAAGTATCCTTAAGTAGATATCTAGTGTAATAAGATATAAACTGTAAAAAAAAATGTTTAGGCTAAAAAGGAGGATAAAGATATAATAAAATTTACCTAATTTCTTGTCAGCAAAATTATGATATCCTGTTATTTGTATAATCCAAGAAAACAATATGATACAAGAATTAAATAGGATAATTGAGGTTAGTAATCCAATGTTATTAAATAAGTAGAAATATTCAAAATCTTTCTGGATAACAGTAAAAGAATCGGGAACGAAGAGTAGACTCAAAAAAATTCCTCCTATAAAAATATAAATCAGCGCGGGTAAAAATCTTACTTTACTGTCTTTGTTTAACTCAAGGTTATGTATTGAAGCAGTCATTCCTACTGAAATAATTCTTGTAATAATTGAAATATACCAAATTATCAATGCTAAGGGGATGTCGAAGAAAATTTCTGCTGATAAATTAAACGAAATAAAGTAGGTTACTTCGCTTATGAAGAATAGTATAAGTAAAATAAAAAATCCTAATTCTGCTTCATATTTTTGTTTATTTAATATTATATAAATTATGTCAATTAAATAGATTATAACAAAAATACTAATAAATATGCTTGCAATCATCTATTCTATTAGAAATGTTTATTAATGAATTCCGTTTACTTTTTTGTCAAAATAGATTGACAAAGTCAGCTACAAACATATAATGGTCTAGCAAGGTATAAGAAGTTTTACATGAGAAGTAAGATAAAAAATTGATTTATCAACTTACTTTCCTTTTTATACGGCCTTCTAACCAACCTTTTTTCTCCGTTTCTCGAATATCGAACTGGGAAATGTATGGCTTGATATCTATTACAGGCGTTTTATCTAAAATATCTAAATTGTTGACAAATATAATATTTTCCTTAATCTCAATAAGTTTTAGAATAGAGAAACCTATAGGATTTGGTCTAAAGGGTGTTCGGATGGCAAAGACTCCCTTAATCTCATCTACCAAAAAAGGTTTAGATTGTAATGGAACAGGGAGTTTCACCATGTCAAAAAAGTAGATGCAAATTATATGAGAAAAGCCATCTAAATCTTTCAGCGCTTTTTGATATCGTTGAAATATCTCTATTTTTCCTTTCGCATCAGACATGGTTGATTGAATAGGGATTCCCTTTAATTCTGTAAAAGGAGAACGGACAATTCCTATGGGTTGAAAACATATCTCGTCTGGGAATTTTCTTTCATTTGGATCAATTAATTCTCTTTTGTTGATTTCCATATTCTTGAAGAACTCATAATTAAATATAAAACTTTATTCTGGTTAATAAGAATATAAATAATTAATTTTTAAACTGGATCGAGGTTTTTAGAGTATACTTTTATGATTGAGTTTGAAGAATTCCTAATTGATAAAGGTTTACTTGCAAACTTAATGGAACGATATGGAATCGATCAAAGAGACAAAGAGATTTATAAATTTTTTTATGAACTCGTAAAAAAATTATCAAACTATAAAACGGAACAATCTCGAAACAATACTAAAAAAAGATCTGATTTTTTTGATCTCGACATAGTTGCATCAATCTATGAGGAGAATATTCCTCATTGCATAAGAAAAAGAACTGGTGAATTTTATACTCCAAAATCTGTCGTTAACTATATACTCAACGGTATTGGATATACTACAAGAGATAATATCATTACCAGAAAAATTATAGACTTAAGTTGTGGATCAGGGAGTTTTTTAATTAAAGCAGTCAAAATACTATACGAAAAGCTATGTAATCAAATTAATGTGAAAGAAGTATCAAAAATTCCTTCGGAACAAGTAATGAATATTATTAAAACAATCAAAAATAATATTTTTGGAATTGATGTTAATCCAATTGCTTGTGTTTTATGTCAAATCAATTTATATTTCACTCTTTTTGAGCTCTTCAAGATTATTTCTGAGGATAGTAAAAATTATTCAGTTATAATGTTCAATATCTATAATAAGAACACTATTCATATAGAATTAGATTGCAAATTTGATTATGTGGTTGGAAATCCGCCATATTTGTTTATCCGAGCGATTCCATTAGATATGAAGAGAGAAATAGAAAAATTAATTCTTGAAACAAACAAGGGACAATATGATTTATATCAGATCTTTATCGAAATTGGTCTTAAACTATTGAGAGAAGGAGGATTACTAGGATATATTGTCCCTGATTCTATATTAGCGTTAACAAACAGGAAATTATTAAGAAAATTTATCTTTAATTCAACCAAGATCAAAGAATTATGTCATCTGGGTCCGGCATTCAGAAATCCAAAAGTTTCTAATCTAATCTTGATATTACAAAAAGAATTAAACTTGAAAAAAAGATTAAATAATAAAATTTCAATTAAAAAATCATTGAATAACAACTCTCAAATTTCATATATAAAACAAGAAGCCATTAAAAAACACGATTATAAGTTTGTTATTAACTTGAATCAGAGAGACGTAGAAATTTTAGATTACTTGAAGTCAAATTTTCCAAAACTATCAGATTTAATGAATGATACTCGATTTAGTATATCACTGAAACGAGGAGTAGAGATTGGCAAGGAAGGTTATGTTGTTTACTGTGAGACATGCCAAATATACCAGCCTCTTCCAAAAAAACATTTAGTTTGTAAAATCTGCGGATCTCCTTTAAATGAAAAATTTCTTGATAAAATTATATTAGAAAGCATTCCAGAAGGATTAGAAGATAAATTTCAACCTTTTTTATATTCAATAAATAGGTATTCCGCAAAAATTTTTAAATATATTAGACTTGGGATGGAAGGGATTAATTACAAAGGTGAAGACACTTTTAAAAAACGAATTGTAATTAGGCAATTAAGTCAGGAGAACCAAATATGTGCCACTTATAATGAAAATGCTTGGACATCTCAATCAATTTATAATCTTGAAATAATAAGAACTCCAGTTTTGGAATTTAATCATCATTACCTTCTTGGTCTTATAAACTCCCACTTACTCTCATATTATTTTTTAAAATCGTTTGGATCTTATAAAATCTTTTTTCCAAGAATTCTTATTGAAAAACTAAAAAATTTGCCAATTAAAGTTCCGCAAAGCCATATTGAAAAAGAATTATCAGAAGAGATCAAGGAAAAAGTTCTCAAATTACTTCAAATCATTCAAAAAAATAGTATAGAAGCAAAAAATCTAGCGAACCAAGTAGAAGTTATTGTTCAAAAACTATATAAAATTCCTCAGACTGATTTACAATATATAATAAGATCAACAATGGGATTAAATATTAAAAATTAACAATTAGATGCTATTAAAATTGAGAATCTAATAACGAAGGATTACTTAATTCCTTCTTACCAGCATACATTTTTAAGATAGTATCCCATTTTTCTGCCAAATCTTTTAAACCCGTTTTTTCAAAAAGATTTACAGCTCTAAACATGATCTCTTCTATTTTGTTCTCTTCAGACCTACTGTCTCTTAAATGTAAATTATCTACCATAAAATAATGAAGAAATAATTTGAATAAAAAGAGGAATAATATTGTGATATAACCTAAAAAATTGGATTCTAATTTCTCTGAGAAGACCCTACTACCTTAAAAAAAGATATTGTATGATAAGTCAGAAGAGATGGTTATTTCTATATCTTTTATAGCTATATTTATATTATTTAAAACAATAATATTTTTAATAAGACGTACTTAGAAGTTGAATTCAATGGAAAGTTTACCCAATATTGATTTACTTGAATCATTATTAGAAAATTACATGTTTGATATCGATGGAGCTATTGCAGTGGCAATTTGCGACAGAGATGGTTTTATTATAGCTTCGGATAGCAAAGAAAAAGCGGGAAAAGAATCTGATTCGGTGATGGGAGCAATATCAGCTTTTTTAGACATCTATATCGATCGGATAAAAAACGAGTTCCAGACACAGAGTAACTTCTTCAACATAACATCTATGCAAGATAAGAAATTTGCTTATTGCTCGATGGGTTCACGTTCGATTTTAACAACTATCGCGGATCCTACAACATCTGATTTAGAGTTAAGAATATATTCTGAATATATAGCAGGGAAAGTGGAACTTGTTCTTGAGGGATTTGATAATGTTTCTACAGAAATACCTGAGATAATTCGCGTTTTATCAAAAAGAAGGGAAGGAAAATTACCAAAAGGTCAATTCACATCGAAATTAATACTAACCGGCGATTTTAGAGTGGGGAAATCATCTCTTATTAAAAGGTTTATCGAAAACCGGTTTGACGAAAATTACATAGCTACCATTGGGGTAGATATTTTAAAAAAGTCAGTGGTAATGGACGAAGAAACCATTGTTAACTTTGTTTTGTGGGATATCGGTGGGCAAATCAACTCAATGTCACCATATAGACATAGGTTTTACGAAGGAGCGAGCGCAGCATTCATTGTAATAGATAGAACCCGATTAAATAATTTAGAAAGTGTAAAAACATGGTATAAGGAAATTAAAAAATCTGTTTCACGTGATATACCAGTTGTGATAGTTGGAAATAAATCAGATCTACAGGATAAAATAGTAATTAGCGAAGAAGAAATAAAAGTTGTTGCTAAAGAACTTGGTTTCCACTATATTTTAACATCAGCACTAACGGGGGAAAATGTTAACGAAGCGTTCCTTTATATTGCTTATAGATTCATAGAGAAAGCGTAAATCATTATAAACAAAATTTTTAATTCTCATACTAATTCTTAAATTAGTAAGATCACAATTGAATTTTAAAAATAAAATAGTTAATAAAAATCAAAGGAGGTTATTAAAAAATAGTACTAAAAGTTATATTCAACGAGATATTGGCTGCTTGAAACCAATCTGGCTACTTAATGGGTTTTTCTATTAAAGAATTAACATATAAAGGGAAAAAACTTATAGAACTGACAGAACAAGTGTTTGCTGGTCCGTGGTTTAGTTTTAAACTTAAAAACAAGAGTTTAGAGCCTATTGGTGTGCTCCTAAAAAATGTCGAATCAACTCCGATCTATAAAATGGTTAATAGTCGTACTGGAACCACAATTGATCGTATTACACTTGATTTTGATATAAGGGAATACCTAAGAAAATTAATTGCACTGAAAAAGATCAAACCAATTGCTCTCAGTGAACAAAATTCTCTGATTCGGTTATACATTGATGTATTCAATCGCCCTAATGTTCCCTATATTAATGCATTCTTTACGATAAAAAACATCTCAGATTATGATTTATTAGATTTTTCGTTATATTTCGTCTTTGATTTTGATATCAATGGGTTAGACGGTTTTGATAACGATTTATCAGGATACGATGAAAAGAACGATGTAATTTATCAATATGATGACACTAATTTATATGGAGGGTTTTCTCCAATATCTAGATCAACATATTATGAAACTTGTTTAACTAAAGATTTCAATATTAGCAGTGAAAGATTAAATCTATCTAATACTCTATACGATCAACCAGGAGAAATTTTATCTGCTTTACAAATCGAATTTAAAACTTT
>Ga0307377_10001591_pt1 | contig 28315 bp, 23 predicted proteins | sample TR3MG_FD_202535 | JGI IMG/M metagenome (GOLD analysis project Ga0307377, IMG submission 202535) | Soil microbial communities from Risofladan, Vaasa, Finland - TR-3 | ecosystem: Environmental > Terrestrial > Soil > Coastal area > Acid sulfate soil | place: Finland: Risofladan, Vaasa | collected... | reverse complement strand
GTGCTCCTCCATGAACTGTTCGGCTTCCTTCCACCTGCGCGCCACCGAGTGCTTCCGGTTGCAGACGTAGACGCGATGATGCGCCGGACTGTGTTCCTCGAACTGCTCGGGCCACACGTCCATCACGTTCGGCGGGCACGTGATCAGCACGCGCTTGCAGTCGAACTCGTTGATCAGGTCGATCGTCACCTTGGACTTGCCGGTGCCCATATCGAGCGCCAGCATCGCCCCACCCTGGGCCATGAGGCGATACTTGGCGAAGTAGAACGAGCGCATCTGGTGCAGCCACGGCCTCATCCTGGTCTCGAACGGGATGAACCTGTCGGCCGCCTTTGCTTCCATGGCCTGTTTCAGAAGGTCGGTTTTTGTTTCGAGGTCAACAAGTGTTGACCTTGCATCTGGAAACGCAGTCTTGAGTAGGTTGAGACTGTGGGGGGTAAGCGGGTACGTCCAGGCCCTGAGCGCCTTTTCCCACCTGTACCCAGGAATGACCTTCAGCAGGTCAGCGACCGGATAGGTATCTCCGGTCACAGCGATACGACCACCAATCTCGCTGAGTTCTAGCACATGCAATCTCCTTTCATTAATATTGTCTCACCTTTACCAACTGGTGTCAACCCAAAAAAGCGAGCCCCCCGGAGTTAGACTCGACGGGGGGACTCTTTAATGCGGCCCGTTGCGGGCCTCGAAGAAAGGAGGTCACGGCTAGTATGACCTAGCGCTTCTCTGAGTTCAAGTACCTCTTTATGAAACCACGCTGTATCGCCAGCGACCTGTCCCGCTTTTCCTGGTCGCTCAACGAGGAGGACTTCCGAATTTCACGCAGCGCCTTCTGGGCTTGCCGAGAACTTTTATCGAGCCCCACCTTCCACCCGTGCCTGTCGCTCCACCTCCTGTAGTCGTCGCGGCTGCCGTTGCCCTTCTTGTACCACTCCAGCTCGTCTGCGGCGGACGTAACGTCCTCGACGGCGTCGTAGAACTCGCCGGGCACGTAGTACTGTGGTGCGGTCTCGCCGAGGAACCGGCGCAGGATGATCCAGTCGTTCCACGTCGTGTCGTCCCCCGCCCATTTCTTTTGGATGAGGTTGATGGGACGTTTAAGGGAGCCCCCGGTGGGGCCAATGTAGCTATCGAGAATGTACGTCAGCGCGTTGGGATTGAGGTCTATGATGCCGGAGCGGTACTCGCTCCCACCCGTCCAGTAGTTCAGCTTGCTTGTCGCTCCGATCATCAGCCGCTCGGTCACGGTCCTGCCGGGGTAGTGCCTGGCTGAATCCGAACGGTTGTCCCACGGTGCTTTCGCCGGGTAGATCTTGCCGCCCCAGTAGGTCTCGTTCGCGAGGACGTCGGTCCACGGCTCCGCCAGTGTGGGGATGATCGGCCGCGCCATGGCGTACCATCCGTTCTCGAAGCTCGTTTCACCAATGGGAGAGAAATGCGTGGTCAGCCCGGAGAGCATTCGCAGCGCGGCCTCACCGGCCGCCTCTAGCCGATCGTCTCCTGAGAAGATCAGATGCTCCAGCTCCTTTCCGAGCTGACCCCACACTCCAAAACCGTATGGCATCGGGATCTGTACGAACTCACCGTCGGTGCCTGGGATGCCGATGATCCAGTTCCTCATCTTGGTGAAGTTTGAAATCTTGTCGTACCTGGGCTCTCCGTCGTCGTCGTCACCCATGGTGGCACGCGACCACACTGCCGTCATGAAGCCGATCCCCAGGTACATCGCGGCGAGCTTCTGGCCGCTGGGGGTCTTCATCGACTTCCAGAACCTGTCTACGCCCTGCACCCCAGCGTTGAAGAACAGGTACCCAGCGCCGATCGCACCACCAACGTCACCACGCCGGTTGAAGTTCACCGACACGTTCTTGGCCAGGCTCGCGGCCTGCGCCCTGGTCGCACCGTGTCGCTTGGCCACCACGTACGTGGCGAGCCGGATGCCGTTCTCGGTGGCCTCGTTGATTGACCCGATGTAGTTGCCGATCCTGCGGAGACCGCGCATTGTGGCCGCCTGGTGCCCTGATTTCATGTCGTTGATGATGGCCCGCTGCATGTCGTCGATACCACGCATCCCGAAGAACCCCACCTTGCCGCCGGCTTCCTTCAGCTCGTGGTACTCGGCAGTGTACTCGTTGGTCAGCTTCCCAAGGGCGTCTGGGAAGTTGGCTGCGAGGATGCCACGCACGGCCTTGAACGCCTCCTTGGAGACCTCAACTGCGGCCTTCGAGCCCATGTCAGTCGTGGAGCTGACGATCGCCTGCTGCCAGTCACGGGCGAAGTTCGTCAGGATGAAGTCGGGGTTCCACGTGGTGTAGAGCTGGGCCAGCGTACGCATGACGACACGCACTCCACGCACCCACTTCCAGAGGTTCTCGATACCGAGCCCCTTCATGGCCTCAGCCAGGCCACGATCTTTCAGGGTCACGTAGTACGTCTGCCCGTCACGCTTGGCGGCGATGACGTTGGCCTCGTTGCGAGCGAACCAGTCCTCGACCTCCTTGACTGTACCGGTCTTCTTGTCGAAGATCCTCTTCTTGACGGTCTTGTTGACCTCCCAGAGGTTCTGGTTTGGGTGCTCCTCGGCCAGCCCGAGCAGCGCCACAGCCACTCGGTTGCGCTCGATGCGGTCAGTGGCGGACAGGGTGTCCACGAACGCCTGCGCGAGGATCGGGTTGATCTTGCTGCCCTTCTCCCGGCCGGTGACGAACGGCAGCTCAGCGCCGCGGATGTCGAACCCAGACGAAGACGCGTGGTACATCTCGATCATTTCCTCGAGGTCACCCTCAATGAACTTGCCCTTCAGCGGCACGTAGTGCTTGTACTTGGCCACGGCCTTGTAGGTCTTCTCGTCAACCAGGCCCTCACTGTACAGCGCGTCCAGGCGCTCCTTGAGCATCGTGTCCACGTACTGTCGTGCCAGCTCACTGAACCTCTTGTCGAGCCCATCTATGCGCGTGCTTTGGAAGACACCGATCGCCTCGGCGTTGCTCATGCCGGAGTCGAGGTCCTTTTGGTTGACGATCGTCTCGATGGTGCGCTCGGCGGAGACCAGCCGCATCTCCCAGAACTTGATGGCGTTCTCCAGGCGCTTCTTGTGCAGCTTACCCTCGGCGTCCTTCAGCTCATCTTTGTAGATCGCAAGCTTGTCCTGGATCTTGTTCTTGTGGAACTGCGCCTGCTCCAGCTTGCGGGTGTGCCACACCTCCCTGATGTGCGCGTTGCGCTCGGACGCGTGGCGCGCGTGGAGGTACAGGTCGAACTTGGCGAGCAGATCTGCTTCCGTCTCAGCCCTGCTCTTGGAAAGCGCTCGCAGGGCTCTCAGTAGTGGCTGCTGGTACTTCTCGTCGATGCGCTTCGTGGCCTCCTGTACCTTGCCGTGGTACAGCTCCTCGGCCAGACGGACGTTGATCTCCTCACCGATCTCGATTCCGTGGTCCGTGAACACATCATTTAAGCGTTTGAATTGAACGAGACTGTCCTGTGCCCATTTTACGAACCAGTCCCATCGGTCCATGCCAGGCAGGCTCCAGCCGGGGCCGGACTGCGTGGCGTACCGCGTGCCGTACGCAACCTCGTCGTCTACGACGTTCATGTCTCCGACGGGGACCTGGTGCTGGTCTACGATGCTGGTGGAGAACTGCGGACGCCTCGGTTTCGTGGCCACGAGGCCAACAGACGTTGACCTCACCTCGTCAAAGTACTGCTTGACCATGCGCTCATTGGTGCCCTTGGGGAAGTACGCCACACCGTCGTCGGTCAACCGAGAGGCAACATGCTCCACGTCAGCGCGCTTCAGTTCCTGGACACGGGGGACTCGGATGTGGTCATAGCTCTCGCCCTCCTCCATATCCTCCAGCCTCAGAGCGCCCTTCCACGCGCGTCGCTCCTTCGGTGTCAGCTCGTGTCCTTCTCCCAGTTCAGACACGTCGATGTCGCGGTTGACCTGCACCATCCCTCGGTCCACGTCCACGATACCGTCGTAGCCCATGGACCGTAGCTCAGTAGCCACGGCCACGGCGTCGCCGTTGTGTTTACGATATAGGTCACCTAGTCCTGCGCTGTCGGTGGGAATAAGGCGGAGATCGGCAATAACCTTGTTGATAAACGAAGCCTTGGATACAACCGCCGCCTCAGCGCGTGCGGTAGGCAGGTACAGATGGATAACAGCACTCTCTGGATCCAGCTTTCCGGTATTCGGATCAAAACGAAAACGTTGTCCCTCTTGGCCAGTGGCTCCAGTTCCCGCAAAATCTCGCTTGATACCTTCATCGGTTACGTCCGCGACCGAGAAGTGCCAGTAGTGCGTGTAGCTTTTAGCATCTCGTCGAAGAGTCGTTTCCGTGTCTCTGTAGGCAACGGCCCACTCTGGGGCGTCTCCGAGTCCCCTGTCCTGCGCTGCAAGATAGTGCTTCGAGAGTTTATCGGCGACCCGATCCTCCACCCTTCTGAGTATGTCCGTTCTCCCTGCGATGATTTGCCCATAGGTGTCTACCTCCCCTGTGTCGTTTTCGGCCTCCACGTAGAACGTGTCCGCGGCCCAGGTGCTCATTTTAGCACCCTTCTTGAAACTCAGCTCACTGATGGTCTCCTTGACCACGTCATGGAACTCGAGGTTGGTCATGTTGGCCGCGGTGGTGTTCATGAACGCCACGCCGTCTTCAGTTGGGTACAGCGCCACCTCCCACCCCTGGAGCTTCCCACTGCGGCTCTTCACGACGTTCGTGAGTTTCTCCACCAGCTCCGTCTGTTGGTCGTAGCTCAGACGATTTCCAATCCTCAGTTCGGCCATGTTGCGCTCTTCGACCACCGGGTTCTGATCGAACCTGCGGTAGCCGGCGACCGATTCCTGGCCCGTGAGCATCCCTCGGATGACGGCGTACAGCGTGACCTGGTCCTTGCTGGCCGCGTCCCACATGTAGCTGCTCTCGGCACCGCCCTTGGCGGCCGCCGGGACCTTGATCTGTCTACTCGGATTGACCTGAATGCGTCCACCGTCGTAGTACGCGGAGTTGCCAAGCAGCATCATGTTGATGTCCGCGACCGGGCTGATGCCCATCTCCTGACCGATGATGTCGCCGACCTCGTCCACGAGCGCCTGCTCAACTCCAAGCGTGAACCAGACCTTGGTTGATATGTCTGCGCTGGACAGATTCTTGAACCACCCCACGCCGGGGATGGCCTCCATGGAGATCGTCGCCACTCGGCGTTCCAACCCAGTCGCGAACGTCGTCATGGACTGCTCTGAGATCGGGTACAGCGTCACGTCGGCTCCGAGGTCCCGCTTGACCGCAGCGTTGAACGTCCCCCTGTACAGCGCCTCGAACTCAGGCGTGGAGGTCATCATGACCTTGCCGCGCTTGTCCTTCACGATCTTCCCGTTGGCGACCTTGGGCACGTGTGTGGTCATGTCCCGCTTCGCCGCTTCAGCGTACGCGGCCTCCTTCACTTCCTTGCTTTCCCACACCGACTTGGCGTAGACCCAGATCATGGCCTGAGCCTGGTGCGTCTCGACGTCGAGCTTCTTGGCCAGGCGCTTCACTTCCTTCTCCATGGCCCTGTACTGTGTGGGGCTTGGAGCGTCCCCTGAGAACCCCATTGCCCGCATCATCCACAGGTCGATGGTGGCGCGGTCCGGTACCTCAGAGTCGAGCAGGGTGAACAGGTTACTGAAGAAGCTGTTGGTCTTCTCCCCGTCCCACGCTGCGTCGTCGTAGAGGATGGCCGCGGCCTTCTGGTGGTTGTCATCGTTACCGAGTCGCTCTTTGAGAAAGTCGCTCTTGGAGTATCCAGCCATGTATCGCTGCCAGGCTGTAAGTGCGCGGTGCCAGTTGGTCATCACGCCGGTCTGGGGTGAGTAGACGGCAACCAGTCTAGTGAACTTACGTGCCGTCTCGAGGTTCCCGCCGGACATCTGGAGTATTGCCGCGGCCGACAGCTCGTACCACATCTTGCCCTTGACTCCGCGCCAGACCATCTTCGCGAGCTTGGCGCGCCACGTGCGTAGCTCAGCGGGGGTCTGTGCCAGCGGCGGGTAACCCACACGCTCTGTGGAGAACAGCGGGATCTGCTCAGGCTGCTCAGGGACGATGCCTCTTTCCAGGTCTGCTGCGAATCGCTTCGCAAGCGGCGCATGCCGAGAGAGTTGTTGTGTGATTGCCTTCTTCATGGTCGCTTTCTTCTCGGCGACACGCTTCTCGTGCGCCTGCGGGTTGTAGACCTGGTACTCTCCGTCCTTCACCGTCCCCCTTGTAAACTGCTCGACAACGAAGCGCCCCAACTGCTCCGAGGGGGACGTCATGTCAGTAGCGATGCCGATGATGCCGACGCTCTTTGCCCACTCAAACATGGGTCCACTGAGCTTCTTGACAAACTCGCCGACCCACGTGAAGAAACGCCTGAACGCAACCGGGGCGTTCTCCTCGCTGCCGGCCTTCAGGACAGCGCCCCAAAAATCGTTTGCGTTGTTGTGGATCAGGAACGCCAACACCTCGTTGTCGAGCTTGTCACCAGTAAGCATCTTGTAAGAGTCGAGCTTGAGAACCTCCTCTCTGGTGGCCTTCCACTCCTCCGGCATAAGCTCGATCGCCTTGTTTAAAATCTTGCGCCAGAGCGCCGGGTGTCTGCGCTTGAAGTCGTGCATCATCTCGTGCGCCACGAGCTGCCGGAACGTCCACAGTGTCTTCGTGCCGTTGTTGATCCAGATCTGCCCCTCGGTCATGAAGTGGCCTCCGGCCATCTTGTGTCCGCCCTCGTAGAAGTTGACCTGCACTCCGAGACCCTGGGCGTAGTCCACGAGCATCTTCTGCTCGTCGTCTAGGTCCTCCTCGTCAAGGATCTTCATGTTCTTCCGCACCCACGTGTCGGCACCCTCGGCCGCCCTCTCGTAGGCCTCGTCCGATGGAACGCCGGCCTTACGCAGGTCTTTGAATAGGCTTTCCTTGACCTCAAAGAAGCGCTTCGTCTCCGTGCTGATGGAGTCCAGCCCCCGTGGAGTTATCCCCTCGTCCTGACGAAGCTGTGAGAACGTCCGCGAGAACTGCGGTCCCTCCGTTACCTCACCCTGTGCCTCCTGTGGCGCGGCCTTGAGCATGTCGGTCAGCTCCAGGATCGCCTTGGCCGCGTTTCGTTTTGTCTCTGGGTCTGCGAACAGCGCACTGATGCGCTTCATCTGCTTCAGGTTCTTGCCGTCCAGGTCCGAGGTCAACCTCAGCTTGCCGGCGACAGCTCGAAACAGCCCAGTGAGGTACTCGATGACGGCCCGAACCCTGCTCGGTGCCTTGGCCATGTCCTCAACGGCAGCGTAGTTCGCCAGCGCGTACAGGACGTCGGTGGCGACGTGCGACTGCTCCATGACGTGCGCGAAGATCTCATCGTCGTTGACCTCGCCCAGGAGGGTGTCTTCCGACTTCTGCCACAGTGGTGTGCCCTTGATGGCCTCCATGACGCCAGCGTACAGCTCCGGGTTGCTGACCTTCGCGTCGTGAACCACCTCGTGGAAGATTGTCCCGATGATGGCCCTCGGAGCGATCCCGTCGCTTACGTCGATCGCGATGAGCCCAGGTTTCACGAAGACGCCGCCGTGTACCGGCTCACCCTCGATACGCGGCTGTGTGAAGAGAACGACCCTGCGGTCGCTTCGACCGATCTTCGCAACTCCAACCGCGCCGCGCTCGAAGAGATTTTGCGGCTCAACAATCTGGACCTTGCCGATCCTGGCGCGCCGATCTGCCGCCAGCTCGGGCTGCCCGATGGCCTCCGCCTCCTGCGCTGTCTTTTCGATGCCGTCAGATATGGCCCGGAGAACAGCCTCGTGCTCGGGGGCCGGCTGGGCCGGCTGCCGCGGCGGGCTGATGAGATCCTGCGCGGCCTGGTCGAGCGTGTCGATCTCGCCCTTGACTTCCTCCACCGGGCGCTCGGTGCGCCGTGCGATCTCCTCCACGTCCAGTGGCTGCTCACCGAGGGCGAACGTCTGGCGCTCCTCTGTCGTCAGGTAGTCCAGCGTCTCGGTAGCCCGGAAGCGGGCCTCCTTGGGATCTGGTCCCTGGGGCCTCGTAAGCTCGATCTTGCCCTCTCGCGCCGCCTCCTCCGGGTTGGCGATGATGTCCCGGATCTTCCCGATCTGCTCCGCGGCCCTCACGGTCTTCGCGCCCTGGATGGCCGCGCCTGGTGCCTCTGCCACACCAATGGCGGCACCGGCCGCCGCCGGGACGAACCCGAACACGCCGCCGATGAGCTTCCCAACCTTGTAGGCCTCCTTCTGCTGCTCCGTGTTGTCGAACATCCCGGCTGTCTCCATGACCGACTGGTTGATGCCCTCCTGGAGCCACTCCTGTGCGCCCTCGAACTGCCGGTTCAGCTCCCATACTCCGGCTCCCCCGGCGAGTGCCTTGCCGGTCTCCAGCACGGCCCTCCTGCCGACCTTCGACCCAGCTCGCTCGATGATCTCCTTGGCGATCTTGACGCCGTCCTTACCGAGCTTCCCGAGGATGCCAGCCTGGGCGGCCTCGGTCCCGATCAGCAGCATGGCCTGCTTCACGAAGTCATCACCGGCCTTGGACAGCGCTTCCTCCTCCGACATGCCCTGCTGTTTGAGCTGATTGAAGACCCCACCGGCCTCCATGAGCGCTTCCAGGCCTCCGCTGCCTGCCCCGGCCGCGGAGATGCCTCCGACGCCTCCCGCGGCCATTGCTGGAGCCGTGGCGAGCATCATCATGGCCGTCAGCGACCCGTGCTGCGCGATCTGACCGAGCAGCCCCTCCGGGTCCGGCACTTGACCGGCCATCTGGCTTACGCCCTGAGCCACACGCCCCGCCTCTGCGCCAGCGGTGCGCGGCGCTACGCCGAGCGCGCCCAGCAGGGCGTTGGTATCGTAGGCGCTCTGTGCCACCTGCTCCGCGCCCTTGAGCATCCCCCGGCCGATGTCAGTCTGTGGGAGCTGCTCCTCCGGCGCTCCGACGCCCTCCGGTATCTGCGGGGCCAGCAGGCGCTCGTCGCGCACGACCATGGGTTCCACGTCCGTTGGCTGCCCGGTGATGCGCTCGATCTCCCCGCCGGACAGGCGCATCTGCTGCTGTTGTGGAGCGTTGAGGCGCACCATCTCACGGAAGAACTGGTTGTGCTGCTCTGGGGACAGGTCCTGCATGTCCGGCGCGCTGGCCGCGAGCTGCTGATAGGCCTGCGTCCTCTCATCGTCGTTGAGTTGGTAGAACTCTGGGTCTGAGAAGAGTCCCTTGAAGTCCGGCATGTTCACTCCCTACGGCTGGTTGTTGTATCTCTCCACCAGCGATTGTACTACCCCGCCTGGCTGGCCGGAACCAGCAGCCGGAGCAGCGGCGGGAGCGGCGGCGGCCTGGTCGCCGAGCGTCTGGGCCAGCGCTGCCATGATCTGCTGTCTGAGTTCAGGGTATGCCGCAAAGTACTTGTGTACATCTGCAATGGCCGACTGGACGTCAGCTTCAGCGTCACGGACCTTGCCGCGTTGAGTGGCAGTGCTGGATCTAGGAACTTTGATTGGTCCGCCACCGGCTTTAGCGATCTGACCCTCGTACTCTGGACTACCCCACATCGTCGCGTCTGGGATGTCCTCGTGAGCCTTGTCCAGCGCCTCTTTCTGCTGACCTGCAAACGTGATCTGAGCGTTCTCGTATCCGGTCATCGCGTCACTTACGTCGGTGATCGCCTCGAGTGACCCGAGTTGCCCAGGCTCAGTTGAGCGCTGATTGTACGGGTACTTCGGGTTGCGAAGACCCTGGCGAACGAGCTGCCCGTTTTCGGCTCTGACGGTGACGTAAGCGATCTCACCTGGTCCAAGCTGGGCGGCGTACTCGTCCGCGGCCTTCTGACTCATGGGGGTGTTGCTGACGAAGTTGTGGATCTTTGTCGATATTTGCCCAACCTGTGCGCGCGTTTCAGCTCCCATGAGTTCATCGTTGAAGTACTCTGGGTACGCGGAACCCTTGAAGCTCTCCATGGCCTTGGCCGCTGCGTTTCGCGCCATGGCCCTCTCGTGCTCGTCGTCCTCACGCTGCTTCGCGGTATAGAGGTTGTTGGCCTTGGCCCACTCGAAGCTCTGCTCCGACCTGCCCTCCGACCTGCGGGACATGTCCATCCTCTCGTCGGCCATCTCCCTCTGGCGTCTCCGGTCCTTCATGTTGGTCATCATGTCGAGCGTGGCGACGCCGGCCTTGCCGGTCTGCGGGCTTATCGCCCCAGCAGCGAAGCCTCCGATCGCCGGCAGGAGATCCTGAAATTTCATATCTACCCCCTAAACACCGGCCGCATCGGCGAGAACGAGTTTCCGGGGAGCGACGGTGGCCGAGGTCCAGGCTGCCCCTGGAACATCATGGACCCCAGCGCGAGCCCAAGCTGCGCCATCTCGAGGCCAGTCATGCCGCTCTTCTTTTCCGGTTGGATCGTGCCTGGAGGCACCTCGGCCTGCGCCATTGCGAGTTCAGTGGGGTCGAATCCTGCGATCTGAGCTGAGTCGTACCCAGCGCCCTGTTGCAGCGGAGAGTCCTCGATCGGAAGCGGAAGCTGTTCGACCATCGGTGCTTCCTCGGTAACTTCAATCTGCTTGTCGAACGTGGCAATCTTCCTGTTGTACGCGCTCTTCGACACGTCCTCCAGCGTACCCTGTGCTTCCTGAGCCTGGGGCACGGGAATGCCTTCGAGCGTCAGTGGCTGGTTCTGGCTCATCTGGTCCTGGTTCATGGCAGTGGCCTGACTCATCATGTTCTGCTCTTTCTGCTTCTGCCCACTGATCGCCTGATAAACCAGCGGCAGGATCAACCCAAGAACTGCCCCGGCGGCCATTACTTCTTGCCTCCCTGTGTGGTGCTTGCCGACCCAAACATCCCAGGAATCATCCCGAACGGACCGTACATCGAGTTAAGTGCCTCGGAGTACATCCGCATCTGCTCCTCGTACGGGGCGTTAAGCATCTGCTGTTCGATGTTTCGGAACTCGCCTCCGAGTCCGCTCATTCCGCCGATGGCGTTCATGAGCATGTTCTGCTCCTGTCCACCGAGCCCGGCAAGGGCACCGCCGATACCAGCGAGCCCAGAGGCCCCGGCCTGCTCGCCCTGCTGCATCGCACCACCAGCCTGGCCATAGAGGCCAAGCTGTGAGAGCAGCCTATTGGTCTCCTGCTGACCGCCGCCGAACAACCCCTGAGCCCCAGCCTGGGTGCCGCCGAGGAGCCTGTCGATGCCGCGCTCCTCGCGCCCGAGGCTGCCCTGGATCAGCGGGAGCAGCGTCTGCGCCTGCTGTGACGCCAGCGCGTTGGTCATTACCCCGGACTTCCCGAGGCCGGCGAGGCCGGCGGAGTCCTTGATCATGGGAGCCATGGTCTTCATGAACTGCTCGTTCGCGGCCTTGATGGCGGGATCGTTTTTGACGTTCTCTCCGGTGACCTGCGTGCCCGCGATGCCGGGGAGTGAGCGATACATGTCCATCGCTTCCTGGCTGTTACCGCTGAGCCCCTGGAGCCCACCGGCACCTCCCACCATCGCCTGGTACATGGGGTTGAGACCACCCATGCCGCTGTACATGTCACCGGCCTGCCCGAGCGCTCCGTACGCGCCTTGCACGCCACCCTGGCCAGCCTGGCCTAGGCCACCGGCCATCTTCCCGGCCTGGTTTAGGAGGGGGGACGCTCCTGCTATGGCCTGGGGATTGAAGTCGTAGAAGCCACCACCGGAGTTGTACCCCGGCGTGCCGGACATGAACGGGTTGCCGCCGCCCATGGCGAACTTGCCGCTACCCTGGGTATCACCGTGGAATACAGAGTCTGCCGCACCGCCACTGGGCTTACCGCCGCTGCCCTTACCGCCCTGTTCAGACGCTAGCTCCGGCATCACATACCCCCATAGGCCTCGGGGGTCTTGGGGATGGCCTTGTTAGGCGGCATCTGGCTTCCACCCGCCGTGACCTGCCGGCTGGCAAGCTCCTCGAGACTGACCCCCTGCTGTGGCTGGTTCCCCTGAAGCACGTCCCAACCTTGATTTTGAAACTCCTGTAGCTTGGTCGCCGATCCACCCAGCAGTGGCTCCATGATCCCCTTTAGCCACGGTGGGATAACCGACTGAGTTGTCGAGCTACCCGAACTATTCTTGCCCCCCATGTCCGATTCTCCTTGTTACGAGCGTAGCTGAGTACCGGTAACCCCAGCGCTCGAAGTGTTTTGCCCGTCCCTGGCTTGTGGCCAGGGCGGATACCTCGTGCAGGCCCAAGCCCAACGCCCAAGTATCCACAACCGATTGTACAAGGTCGTTGGTCCCCTGTACATCCTCATCGAAATTGTCTTTCTCATACTGATAGATGACGGCAGTGGAAACCCCGTGGTACGTGTCCACGCCGGCAATGAGGTGGCCCACCATCTTGACGTCACCGTTCGCAACCTCCATCAGCGCGAGGCCGAGCATCCTTGGGTCTCCCGCGGCGAAGCACGTCTCGAACAAGTTTGCGATGTTGGTCGCGTTCCCGTCCACACAGTACCTGCGGTCGAACTCCATGACGCGTGCCCTGAACGCCGGCATCAGCATCCAGGCGTGCGGGCTACCCTTTTCCATCACTACGGACTGCATTGCGGCTCCAATCTGTTGTGCTCCTCAACCAAGAAGAGCAGTGACTCGATGTAGGCCTCACGCTTGGCTCGGTTGGCCTGAACGACGCGCTCGACTTCCAGCGCCCACTCCTTGCTGTCGCCCCCAAGCTCTGGGAACGATTCGTAGAACGGCCTGGGAGGAATGTCCATGTAGATGATGCACGGTTGTGAGATCAGCACCTCCTGGTACTCAATCTTTGGCACGTACTTGGTGGTGGCGCAACCCATGAAACTGAGCATGAAGCAGATGAAGATGAGCAGGCACAGCGCCGGGATCAGACACCCGTCGAACGGAGAGTTGTTGTATCTATTCACGGCAGCACCCCCGCGATACTCTGCAAGACCAGCTCGTAGGTCTCGCAGGTGTTGAGATTCTCGGCCCGCTTCTTCAGAGCTGAGTGCTCTTGTAAAAGAGAATCCAACTTCTGTTTGGCGAGCGCCAACTCCCGAGCGATCCTGAGCGACGCGTCCTGCGCCGCCTGAGCCGACATACCAAGCGCCTGCGCCTCACGCAGGAAGATGTTCTGTGTGTCGATCTTGGCACGGAGGTCAACAACTGTTGACCTCGACAGCTCCAGCATGTTGACGACGTTCTGGAGTTCCGCCTGTGACGCCCGCAGGTTGGACTTGCAGATTGACAACCGCGCTGTCTGAACGCCAATGAAAACGACGAGCAGCACCACGGCTCCGATGAGCACTTCCTTCAGATACGGGATCGGTAACATCCTACTTCCCCTTCCCTATCAGGTTTACGGCTCCATAGCCCCCGAGCACAGAGGCACTCAGGAGCCCCCAGAAATTCAAGATAGAAGATACATCCGGCGCAGTCTCCACTCCAAGGAGACGCACAGTTACGAGGCCCGTACATGCGGCGCTTGCTCCTATCAGCGTTCTGGTGAACAGTATCCATTTTCTGCTCCTGTATCTTTCGTCTTCATCTGTTGACATACCAGTCCTCCACAGCGTCGATAATTGCCTGCGAGGCAATCAACGCGAAATCAAGATCATGCAGCAGGCGCATGTCTTCAGGGCTGTCGATGAACCCCAGCTCCAGCAACACCGCCGGGGGCTTCGTGTCCTGGAGAATCGAAAGCCTCCCGAGCCTGCTTGTGCTGTCGTGCTTCACGCCGCGCCTGAACTCACCGGGCCACAGCGCCATGATTTGCTCCGCCAGCGCGAGCCCCGCCTCGGAGTGGTACCACGCCTCAAATCCCCGCCCGCCACCTGCGTTGACGTGGACCGACACCAGGGCGTCGGCGTGTTCGGCCTCGTGGTAGCGCGCGTCCCAACTGGGATACACGTCTTCGGTACGGGTCATCGACGAACAGCCGAAGTCACCCCAGGTGGCGTCGTGCGTGCGCGCCAGGAGCTTCGCCCACGTCAACGCGATGTCCTTCTCGACCCACCCGTGGTACACGGCCCCAGGGTCGTGCCCTCCATGCCCGGCGTCAAAACACGTGATCATTTGCTGCCCTTCATTTGTTCAAGCATTGTCTCGATCCTGGTGAGGCGTCTATCCAACTGGTTCATCAGCTCAATTCTGTCGCGTTCGATCTGGATCTGCTGCCTGTCCAACCTCATCTCAATCTCCCTTGTCATGGCCGGCTTGTGCGCCTCGACTTGTTTGTTGAACTGAGCCTCAAAGGCCCAACCGTACAGTGTCAACGCGGTCAGCGTAGCGGCCAGGATTGGGGCAACCCAATCTTTGAGCGTGGAAGATAATTTTTCAGTCATTATGTTTTCTCGAACGGGTCAGGGTTGAACTCGGCATCGTGCACCTCTCTCTCATAATTTAGCGTAAAAGCTTGCCCAAGTCGAGTGAAACACCATGCCCCGAATTCCAGTGGATTGGGGTTTGGGTCGCCGCCCATGGCGACATACTCTCCGAGCAGCCTCGACCGGCACGCGGCCTCAAATCTCTGGGCCTGTGCGGCGGTCAGTGAAATCGTTACGTCTGGCATATTTACTCCTAGGCCCAGCTAGACAGGGCTGTGTTGCTCACATCGGTGTTCAGCACATGGTAATCACACTTCGAGGAAACGAACGTTCCGCCAGCCGAAAGGTATGCCTTGATGTAGACCTGTCCCCAGTTTGTTCCGCTGCCAGTCGTCGTTGAGATAGCGCACGTCCCCGCCCCGGTGTTGACGTTGGTCGCGCCGACAATTGCGGACGTTTTGGTAACCGTCCCGGCGTTGTCAACACACGTGAACATGAGCAGGCCGGTTTCGGTGAAGTAGTGGGTGGCTGCGAAAATTGTGTACCTGATTACTACATTGTAGTGGATCATGAGGCCCACGGCCTCTGTGTTGGAAAGATCAACTCTGACGAGCACCTTGTTGGTGTTGTTCAACAACGCGCACGTTGCTGTGGCCCTATGTTCCCTGCTGCGAACCTCCGGTGTTTCGACTCTTGTCGCGTTTGAAATTATCCCGGTGCCGTATTGGTGGATGTCACCGTCTGTGGCAGCAAGCCAGTAATTCCCACCAGCGTAATTACCGTGATAGGTCGGGTAGCTCGCTTCCATTACGAATCTGTTGCCGGTGTCAAGCTTAACGAACGGGTAGTTAGCCGAATCAGCAAAGTTCCTCCACGAAAGGTAACTGTCACACTGGATTGGCGAAATGGTCAGGATCTTATCAAAAAGAATCGCGCAATCACCGCCACCGGTACCAAGCTGGAAGTAGCCGCTTGGGCTGTAGTTCATGAACGCAATTGGTGATGTCCCGTCGTGAAATATGAGGTCAACGTTTGTAGAGTCGCCTATCTGGAGGTCTCCGGTCAGTGTGCCCCCCGACAACGCCAGATAATCTGAGTCGTGGTCGTGCCCAAGAGGAGAGTAGTCAGCGTCATGGTCGTGCGCTGCCGTGGCGAAGCTCGTTTCGTCGTAGCCGGAGTCTGTAAGCTCACCACCGGCAGTCAGGGCAGGGAAGTTCCCAGCTACAGCCGGGTTCACGATGCTGACGTAGTCTGAATCGTGTAGGTGATCGTCAAGCGTATCTAGGGCAGCCTGAACCTCGTCGTCTGCTGCGCTGAGCACTCCCCCGAACGCAGATGTGTCAGTGCTCACTGCGTCTGCTGGGTGTTGGTTTGGGAGATCGCGGCCTGTAGTGAGCGAGTGCGAGGTCGGGGCTGTTCCTGGGCTCAGTTCCTGTTGAAGCCAGTTGATGTAGTCGTCCCCCTCGGCAGTGGCGCGGATTCGGCAGTCGTAGCTGTTTGTGTATGACGTGGCGTACTGGAAAATGACCGTGCCGAGAATCAGGAACTCAGGCATTGGCAACCCGCCAGTGTAGATGTCGCTGATCTCCTGCTCTGCCCCAGTCTGCGCCTCACCGATGGTGTTGTACTGAGCTTCACCGAGCAACGCCACTATCTTGTGGGCGTCCCGGTAGTCGTTGGTTGCGATAATGTGCATCAGGAAGAACTTGGTGTTTGCGATCGACGACAGCCCCCAGTTTGGGGCTGAGTATGAGTTGTACTGCGGAACTCCTGTGTCGAAGTATATGGGTGCTGTGGTTGCGGCCTTCTTTCTCCACACCGGGGTAGCGCCGGTCTTATAGATGATAGGGATCTCCGCAGGGGCCGCCGCACCTGGGAACTGGTGGTGGATGTCCTCATCATCAAACTCACCTGACGCCACACTCAGCTCGGCGTGGGCGTCGAGCGCACCACTCGCATCCGAAAGAATGTCCCCAAGCGTCAGGCCGCTGATGTGCGTCGTTCCGAACGCCTCGTGCAAATAGTAATGCACGTCAGGGTCCATGAGCCCGTGGCGCTCATCACCAACGAACACGGCAGTGTTGTTGTCTGCATCCCAGTAGACGATGGCGACAAGCGCGCTGCCTTGGATGAGTGTCTCCAGTGTAGCTACCTGAGTAGCTACTAGATCGCCATCTGAATCGTAGTAGATGTACCACATCCCCTCGGTGTCGGTGATCGTTACAAAGTCTCCGGTAGAAACGAACTTGATTCCATCAACCCAAAACGAGAAGTCGGTCCCCGTTGGGTTGATCTCCAGTTTGAGTGTTCCGTCTGTCCACGTCAGCTCCGAATCATCCCTGTCCTCGAATCCAACTGTCCTCGAAGACCACGGACCAACGCCGACCTCATACCACTTCGGGTCTCCAGCGGAGTCGGCACCGTCTACAAAGAACCGCGCCTGCTCAGTTGTCACGTTGTAGTCCACATGCTGGACCCCACTCTCCGTTGCTGCCGGCATGGTCGCGGTGCCTCCGGTGATCTGGGTGCCGTCTCCAGTCTCCGTGTCAGCGTCGGTGCTGACGGTACTCCTGTGGTAGCTCAGGATCCTAAGCACCTCAGCGAGCCTGGCCTGACTCTGATTGAGAATGGTATGGAGTTGCCTAATGTACCTCACACAGTCGTCCGCGTTCACTGGGGGGTGTGGCAGCGACAGCACTGATGGGATGGCTGTGTCGGGGTATCGCTCGGCGGCTAGCTGTGACGCGGTCGTCATCTGTTCCCCCTTCTAGAGTACAACCCCGTAGCGCCGCCCCAATGAAACACCTCGGTGACCTCACCAGACATCTCGAACCTGTGTCTCCTCCCGGTCTGCCTGTATGACGTCTTGGCCCTACCGGTGTTATACAGCGGAGACGATTGACGCCTCGTGCTCGCTGGCCTTCCCTGCTCAGACACAAGAGTCCAATAGAGCAGGTTCTCACCAGGCGGCGGATTCAGTGTTACCGCCCACATGATCAGGTGATGCATCTCGTGAAACGTGTCGTACGTATACAGGTCATCAAAGTCGTACCACCCCGTATGCATTTCAACGTCGATCGGCACCGTGGCATCATGTGCTGCGCTCCAGTCCTGTAGATAAATAGACGTGTTGCCCCTCATGAGGAGGAACTTCCATCTCTGGGACTCGAAGTCTCCGTACGCGACCTCAGCGAGATCCCCGTAAGACGGGCCGATGTCCTCGTCGAAGTCGCCATACACAAGGTCGATGTCGATCACGGCGTGCAAGGACGCCATCATGTCCCAGCTTTCTGGGTACCTGAATGTCCAGAACGGCCAACTCTGCCCCTGGTCAATGCTCAGCACGATTCCACTGGACATACCCCCGGCGATTGTCGGGAAAAAAATCCAAAGCAGGTTACGTTGTGTATCGACCGTGGCGTGAGCCCACTCAAGCCTGTCCTGGTCGATTGAGTTGTAGATGGCGTGTCGAATGTTGCGCCCTGCGTCAACGGGGACAGCACCATCGTAGATATAAACGCCCCCATCTCGACCCAACCAGCAAAGACGGCCATCGGGAAGGTACACCACGCTTGCGTCAGAGCATGGACCTACGACACCGGCCTTGACAAGTTCAAACCGCATGGGGGCGGAAACGCCCATGAACTCAGCTTGTGATATGCCATGATAGATAGCGTCCTCCTTGAGGATGGCGATCGTAATGGCATTCAGCTCACGCATGGCGACAATGTCGCCGCTCGTGTCGGTGAGTCTGTATTCCACGTCGTAACCGTTATCGAAGTCCTGTGGGTCCGAAAGGTATACCGAGCTGCCACGACCAAGAACGAGTCTGTTGTTGGCGATAGCCATGGCGTCGGCAATTGGTGCCTGTGCCTCTCCGACTCCAATCTCAAGGTCTTCGTCCTCGTCGCCTATCGGCCTGAACTCGGCCAGCGTTTCCTTCCAGGCGCACGGCGGTAGCTGCCCGTTCGTCGCGAGCACGTACTTTGAGCTGCCCTTCTCCATGACGCGGAACACCCAGTGGTTGGTGTCGGCGTCCCCGTCAATCTCGTCCGGCGTCACGTTCACCCAGTTGTACGGTGTCAGGTCCTCCCAGGCGTCACTTGCAAGGTTGAAATGCAGGAGGCGTGCCGTTGTCCCGCAGAAGATCGCGCTGGGCTCTGTCGAGAGATCCCCCTGGAACAGGCTCAAGGCGGTGCCGAGTGCCGTGTCGCCCTCTACCCCGTCAGCAATTTGACCGTTGATGAACCACGCCTCGTTCAGCCCAGCTTGATTTGTTGATTCCAAAAAGAAGTAGTTAGACCCGTCACCGTAGGACAGCATGTTGTAGATTCTCGTGCTGTCACTGGGGAAGTCCTCGAATTCAAGCCACGTGGTCCTGGTGTCGTCAGACCTCTTGTTCTTGATCCCAACCATGCAGTCGCTCGTGCCCTCGTAGCACCACATCCTGAAGTGCGCGTCGTGATCTCTGTCAGCGAGGAACGTGAGGTCGTCTTCGTTGATGTGGTCTGAGCTGAGGTAAAACGAAGCAAGTGTGTTGGACGTAAGCCCAGTCGCAAACGGGTTTGGCACAAAATCAAACGACCACAGCCGGTAGAACCACCGGTCGGACGTGTAGGTAAGTGCCGGAGTTTCATTCAGCGGGTCTCCTGGCGATGCCACAGTCCCAGACCACTGCATGTAGAGGAACTTCGGTGAGGTAGATCTGGGGTCAACAACGTTGGCGTATGGGAACGACCCGGCCCTTGAACATCCGATGAGCTTCATCTTGACTGGGTTTGCGGCTGTTGGCCCGAACGACAGGCTGGTGACGTCAGTGGCAATCGACGCATCGACAAGACAGTTGAGCTTCGCACTTCGACCCCAGCGACCCCAGCACTGCCACCACACGACGTCATGCACGTCGTCGTAAAATACCGGGTCTGCGAAGTGAACAGACGCTGGTTGAGCCGGGTTCCTGTAGTCACCGAGTTCAGTGAATGTGAGCGTGTCAACGAACGTGCTCGTGTCTGCGATCCACAGCGAGTCCGCCTCCCACGCCAGGATGGTGCTGGTCCCGTGGAGCGCCAGTAGCTTTACGACAGTTCCTGGGCCATTCACCGTTGCGGCTGACCATGTCAGGCCGTGGTCGTCCGAGTAGAACCAGTCTCCGGCGGAGTCCTGAAAAATGAGGAACCCCTCCTCAAACGCAGAGAAGCACGAATGCCCGCTGGCGAGCAGCTTCCAGTTGTTGATCAGGTTGCCGATGTCTTCTCGATTGAGTCCAGGTCTTGGGCGCACCGTCCCGTCGTATACGAGGATGTTCTTGCCGCGCCGCATCTGGCTTGGGGTGTGAACGAGGTCATTGATGTCAGCTCTGACCCCCTCGGTGGGGACGAGGATATTGGCGCGCTCCATTGTCAGACCCTGTAGATGAACACTTCAGTGTATGACCAACCGTTGTTGCCGATGTTTATTCCCGACGTAATCCCGGCGATGTTGGGGAGCTTCGCTTGAATCTTGATGATTGGTTGTGTGTTTACGGTGTTGACCAACACGCAGGTGAATGATGTCTTGACGTGGTGATGAGCAATCCACGTCGGTACTGGAATCGTTATTGGCGGGGTTAGCGGGAGACTCATGGTGCCTTGAGCTACAGGAACCGAAACCATGGAGTCTGCCTGGAGGATGTAGAAGTCTGGTCCGGTAACGGTACCAGCATTGACAACCTGCATCGAGATCCCAGTCCCGACAACATTTTTAAGGTAGAGGCTCAGCTCGATCTTGTAAACGCCGATGCGGTCTTTGGGGAGGTATATCTCAGCGGTGTTGTTTGCGATCAGCATCGACGAGGTAAACTCGCCCGCGTAGTTTGTCCAGTTGTTGCCTGACCCAGTAACGCCCCACCTCCACGTAAGATCCTGCCAGTTCGAGGTGCTGAGGAGATTGAAATCGGTGCCGTAGAGCTGGGCGAGGGCCATCGGTGGATGGACGGCTTTCGCTTTCCTGTTGGGAGAAATTATGGATCCCTGGTTGACCAATTCCAGACGACTGCCCTCTTGGGACGCAGTAATGGGATCAGACACCCCAGCGACGTCGGTCAGTTCAGCGAGCTTCTCCGCGCCGGAACCAGGAGCCTGCGTGACCCATGTCGTGCCGGTCCCAAGTGAGTTAACGCGCAGGAACGAGTCTGGATTCCCAAAGTAGTCCTCGACATCTTCGAGGTCCTTGATGTACTCAACCCCGCTGACGGCAGGAGACTCAACAAGCTCAAGGTGCCCTCCGAGCGGGTCTGCTCCGTCCTCCACAACCTGAATGATGTACCCGTCTTTGTCTACGTAGTCCGACCCGATGTCAACGTCGTTGAGCCCGAGGAACGTCTCCGAGGAACTAGAAAGGCTCGCAATCTTGTCCCACTCTTCGTCCCCTGAGTCCCACGAGTACAGATTCAGTTCACTGCCGACGCAGCACAGCTTGTACCTGTCACCGGCCGAGGACTCAAACTCGACGCCGGCCGCGACCTCGGGGTCAGCAGAGCTAGCCAAGAACCGAAGAATCCCGGCGATAGTGCCGTCGGTGTTCACGTACCCCAGCCCCGAATCACTAACCCCGGCGTCGTTTTGGTGCCTACCGAAGATGGGATTCACGAAAGTCACGTCCGTGTCGCACCCCAAGATGGCGGCTATGTCTTCCTCCAGCGCCCTGTCCCAGTTGTCGGTCTGGCCGATCTTGGTGGCGTTGCTCGTCCTACTCGTACTCAGAATTCCCATTTATACCTCCGACATCGAGATCGGACCATCGGCCCTCCCGGCGTCCATGACGTTGATCGACTCAATGTGCATCGAGAATAGCTTCTCGTACACGGGCACCCTCTGCTCGTCCTCGAGCCACACGCACGCAATCTGCGCCGCCTGGTAGATGCAGGCGTACGGTGCCGTGTTCATCCAGAGGTTTTCCCCAGTACCCAGGTACTGTGGTACGGCGTCAAAAATCACACGAACGAAGATAGCGTCCTCCGTGACGGGTCTTATCTTGATGGTGTTGTTCATCGAGGCCCAGGCCAACGGCTCTCCGGGCTCAATGGAGTTGTACTTCTGAAGAAGGTCATCGTAAACCGGAGCTGGGAACAGTCGTATCCAATCAGACTGAGCCCTGTTGGACGGGTTTGGTTCATTGATGGCACTACTGAAATCAGTACAGTAGAACAGCGCCCTCACCCGCTCGGCGGTGACAGGATACGTGTAGACTGTAGATAGGCTGGATAAGTTGAACCCCTCCTGCTCAGCGTTGAGCTGAACGTACCCCTCGTGCTCTGAGAGCCTCGTTTCGTACATTCGAGCAAACAGCAGCATCGCCTCATTGATGTGCTGGATGGCGGTTAAAAAAGGGTACCTGTTCTCATCCACTTCCAGCGTGCCTTGTAGAATCCGCGCGGCTTCTTCGATAAACATCTACTCCCCCAGCTTGACCAGCTCCTCGACCAAGTCTACAGTCTTCTTGTGGAACAGTGCAATGCCCCGGTCATTGGCCAGCGCACGCAGGTCGTTCCACTTCAGCCCCTCCACGTGCTCCCTCCAGGTGGGTGCATCTGACCCCGCGTCCTCTTGAGGTTTCTGGGATTGCTTGACCTCGGTGATGAGGCCAGCGTGGAACCGGGGATGGTTCTCGATGCGCTGCTGAAGCTGGCGGTTCGCGGTGAAGAACACGCCGCCGTGCCAATTTGGAATTCCAGCGATCCTGCCGCTGAATTTTCCGAAGTACTGTTTCATTTCCACGATATTCCCCTTCCAAAGACCTGGGGGCCGTAGCCCCCAGGTCAGTCTTGGTGTCAGTCTTCACTGACCTCTGTTGGTGTTTCAATGAGCTTGATGAGTGTCTCAAGCTCCTCCAGTCTGCCGGCGACGAACCCCAGTGAGTGAATCGCCTGCACCTCGTCTGTCTTGAGTTGATCGCGACGTTCCAACAGTTGCTCGAGCAGATCCATCTCTAGCTCCTGTTCGTTGCAGCGTTGGTGCACATGACGTAGTACGCCGTCCCAGCGCTGTCAAGAATTCGGATTGAGTGGGTCATGACCTGCGTGTCGTGAGCCGCGAAGATTGTGCCGTTCCCAGCAGCGGACGGCAGCACCAGCAAGTTCGACAGTGCGACAGATCCGCTGTTGGTGAACCTGATGAAGCCATGGATGCTCGGCATAGTGTTGTTGGCACCGATGTCCGAGTCGGCGTTGATCGCAGCCAGAGCGCCAGACAGCGTCCTGCTTGCGGCAGCAGCTCCGATGGTGGCCCTGAGACCAGCGCCAGCGCCAGTGACAGTTGCTCCGGCGTCCACACTCAACGTGGAGTGCACGCCGCACGCGTACGCGTATCCGGTTCCGCTGACCTTGGCCCACGCTCGGATGCAGTCACCGTAGCCGGCCCCAGCGGTGACGCCGGCCAGGTTGAGCCTGGCGTAGATGGTTCTGTTGTCTCCGCTTGTGGCTGTTGATTTGTGGTAGAGAGCGATGAACTTCTGATTCGCGGTTGAATTTTCGATCTCGCTCAAGGAACTCCCATAATCAACACCACCGAACTGAGAGTTGGTGTTCCGCACTTTCATGCGTCCGTTATCGAATCTATATCTGATTCCCATTACAAGTCCCCCCAAGGGAAGCCGGGGAGGGGTAAGCCTCCCCGGCGTGATTATGGCGCTCGTTCCTAGGCCAGCGCCGCCAGCCCTGTCCACACACTGTGGACCTCAGGGAGTGCCATCCGAAGACCGCACTCGGTCATGAAGTAGCCCTTGCGAGCGTCTTCGTCGGGAAGCTGGACGTTGTCCTTCCACGCGGTGTCCCTGCCCTTCATGTAGACGTACTCGACGTACTTGGTGTCTACAATCAGAACGTCCTGGGTCTGCACAGCCGACTCGGCGAGCAGCTTGTGGGGAACGATGTTCAACACACCGAACGGGCACCGGAGCTGGAACACCTCGAGACCGTAGGTCTGCTTTTTGGGCAGGGCCTCTGCGTTCCAGTTCCAGGTCGAGTTGTTGCGGACCATCTTGTTGAGCACGTTCAGGGCACGGTAGCCGGTGATCCCGGCCTTCTCCTTCGACCCGTAGGTGAAGGAAGATTCCATCTCGTCCTCGACAGTGTCGATGTCCACGCCAGCGCTGAAGTCCACGGACCCATGCGCCTGCTCGACAAAATAGCGGAAGCCACCGGTCGTCCGAGAGTACTCGGAACCGTCTCCAGAGAGCACGGCGATCGAGGTGGTTTCCTCGGGCACGCCATTCAGAAGAGCCCACTCGAGCTTCATCATGTGGCGCTCAAGGCACTCGCCCTTGAACTGCGGCCAGGGCTTGTACGGCCTGGTCTTCATCTGCTCGGCGGTGCCGGTGATCTTCACCGCATCCTTGAAGATGCCGGTGTAGTTCGACACGACCGAGGCTCGCTTGGTCAGAGAGAGCGGAGACTGCGACCCCTCCTGGTAGACCGAACCGGCCCACCGGAGCACGGCCCCGGAGAGGATGGTTCCGAACACCGGAGTGGTGCTCGAAGGACCGTCCACGTTGGTTCCGCCCCAGTAGCGATACACGGTGATGGTGTCGGCATCGGTGATGGTCTTCACCACGACCAGCTCTGGGCCGGCTATGTTGGCGGTGTCGGTCGGGTTGCCAGTCTTGGACGCGGCGCTTCCGAACAGGCAGTCGTCGATGTCCTCAACTCGCAGGATGTCTCCGGGCTTGAACGAGTACGCCGGCTCAGTTCCCTCGTCGGCGTACGCGGCCCCATCGCCAGACTGGAACAGCTCGACGGTATCGACCTCAAGAAGGGCGGTACCGGCGGCAAGCTCAGTCTGCACGATGCAGGTCTGCTTGGGAAGTCTCCACTCGAAGAGCTTGAACTCGGGGTCATCGACGCTCGAGGTCGGCAGCTTCGAGAGGATATAGGTGAACGGCGAGGGGCTGTCAGGAAACAGCTCAAACGCCGCCTGTCGGTAGTTCTTCGGGCGATAGTCGGGGTGACTCCAGTTTCCGGTCCCTTCCATCCCGAAGTAGGTTGTTTCTGCGGCGGGCATTTTTCAAATCCTCCAGTTTTTTTCACACTGGAGGAACCAAGCCTAACGTCCAAAGGCAGCAGCCCGTGACTTGATCAGCTCGTCTTTCAGTTGCTCAAACTCGTTCACCGGTTCGTTGGATTTCGGGGTCCTGGCGTTACCACCGGAAGGTGCAGCCATCCTGGCGCGGGTTCGGTCTGCCGGTGCGGCAGGTGCCGTTCGCACACCAGGGTTGGCAGCGCGGTACGCGGCGTACGCGCCACTGAGGTTCTCTGGCCTGGCCAGCTCTTCCTCAATGTTCATCTTCTTCCACGGCTGTGGGTTGTTGGCGTCTTTCATCCAGTCGATGAACGCCGTCCGCTCCCCAGGGTCTCTAAGTGACGCGTACAGATCATTGGAGGCAAGTCGCTCCATGGAGCTGTTCAGCGCCGCCATCCCTCTCTCGTACGCCGTGGTGTTCTGCTGTGTCCCCGCCCAGTCCTTCATCTCCTCGACGGCCTTGACCAGCCCCGCTCCGACCATTCGCATGGTCTCGAGCTGGTGTGCCACGTGTCCGACAAAGCGTGGGTACGCCTCAACAATGTCCGGCTCAAACGAGCCAGCATCTGCGAGCTTCTTCAGGGCAGGCACGTACGTTCGCTCTATCTCGTCGCCGAACGTGCGAGGGTCGATGGGCTCAGGCGGCTTCTCTTTTGGAGTGAGGTCCTGCCGCGTCTGCGCCAGCTCGCGCTTCAGCTCGTTGTAGAGCTTGGTGTTGTGCATTTCCTGATGGTCACGGGTGATGACCTTGTCGATCAGACCCGCTTCCTCCAACTGCGCGGCGGTTACTTTCTGACCACGCAGTGAGCCGTACACCTCGCTGTCTGGCACGGTGTACAGCCTGACCTGGGGACCTGTCTCCTCGGCCGGTGGAGTGTCTTCCTCGGCAACGACGGGCTCAGCCTCCTCGGCAGCTTCCTCCAGAGTCTTGCCGTCTTCGGTCTCTTCAACGGGTGTGACCTCGTCCGACTCCTCTGGTTCATTCTGCTGGGGCTTCTCACCGCCTACCGAGTCGAGAAACTTCTCGACCTCGTCGGCTTGATCCTGTCCAGTCTCGTCATCGGGCATTTTGCCCTCCCATTGTGATCCCGCTCACCGCGTGCAGGTCGTCACAGCTCGTCCATGGACTCGGGTGGGCCACCATGGCTCCCGTCATCCAGCGGTTGGAAAGTTGCGTTCAGATCATCTCTGCGCTCTTCATACTTATCTACGAACTCAATGTCTGTCAAGACTTTTTCTAGTTTTGCTTGTAGAGCACCTAGAATAAAGGCAGCCACGTGAGGTTCATCTTCGCGCGGGTTGTAGGCCAGTGCGTTCCCTAGCTTGTCGGCAATCCCACGAAGCAGGCCCCGTACGTACGTTGGGTCTGACATGTTCTGTATGGCCTCACGGTACGTGTCCCCGTACTTACTCAGCCACGCCTGCTCCTCCTCAATGTATCGCTCTCGGTCGTCCATTAAGCCCCTCCCATCGGGACAAGGTTGCCTGCTTGGACACCAGCCTGAATCTGCTCAGGACCCATGACCTGGGCCTGAGTGCTGCCTGCGACAATCGGAGGCTGCGCGGGCCGGGTCTGGAAGTAGAACTGGTCGAAGTAGTCTACGCCCAGTGCGCGGACCAGCTCATTGAAGATCGCGTGCGGGTTGAGCGCTCGCCCGTCCGGCATGGGGTTCATGAGCTGCGGTGCGGTCGAAAGCACCTGCATGATGTTCCCCCACGTTGCTGCCTGGCGCGCTGGGTCCTTGGCCATTGTGGGCGTACGGATCATGTACTCGTACTCGCCCTGGAGGTCCATCCCACGGATGGCCTCAAACGGAGCACCCATTCCCATGTTCCCCCCGAGCTGCTCGACCAGGCGTCCGGTGAGCATGACCATCTGCTCCACGTCAGCGAACTCCTTGATGTTGTCCACGGCCGCGATCATCGCCGGCCCGATGAGCTGACCGTCCACAAGCTGTGCTGTGGTGCCAATTCTGAGTTGCGCGGCGTTCGATAGGTTCTCGATCTCGCCCAGCGTGCGCTTGGTCGGGAGCGGCATACCCGCGACGCTGTCCGGGGTGGCCGCCAACCTCTGTGCGGTCTGGACGATCATGGTGTGGGTGTCCAGGTGCTGCGCGGTGACGTTCGTCATGTTGAGCTGGGCGTACATCTGGTTGATGCCCAACCGCCCGGTCTTGTGTAGGATCTTGCCTTCCCTCGTCAGTCGGATCATCCGGCCCGGCGATGGGTTCGCAAGGTCCGACTTGTTGATCAGGTCATCGTTGATGACCATTTGGTCGTTGACGGTCTTTTTGGTGTTGGCCACGTGCGAGTTGATGATCCAGTTGTCAAATCTCTGGAGCCCCAACAGCAACTGCCCAGTGCTCGGCACCCACGGTGAGTGCATGTCGAGATCGCCGTGCGCCGTGAAGTACGTAAACTGCTTCCCGCCGGCCTGTTCCAGCCTGTGCGCGCGAACAATCACGTCCTCGTTGACCACGCTGAACTGCCAGATCTCCTGCTCAGTGGCATGGCTGAGCCCAAACTCCGATGGGATGAGTCTCCACTGGATGTTGGCCATCTCCAGCAGAGGGTACTGGTCGGTGGACTTGTAGCCGTAGGTCCCCTCCATCCACCTGCCGTCGTCCTTCCTCCGGTTGTGGTCCCTGGTGGCCAGCTTCCTAGCAGCGTCTACGTTGATGTACGGACCCTGCTTGCGTTCCATGCGCGCCGAGTCCAGCTCCAACCACGACACGTACGCCACGTCGCCGATGTACTCCATGTTGTACCACTGCGCGCTCGGCACCGCTGGATCGAGGATCATGTTTCTCGGGTCCACCGTCTCAATTCGGTTGCCCTGGGTGCGAACTTGCTCAATGGGCTCCTCTGGGTCGATCCCGCGCATCACGATTTCCTGCGGATCGTACACCTGCCACGCCGGCACGATCTCGTACTCCTCGCGCCACCCGAGCTTCCACATGCAGATCCCGTAGCGCTCCACGTCGTACAGCGCTTGCCACACGTGCTGGTCGATCCTGGAGTCGCGGCAGTCCTTGTTTAGGCGTGCCTCCATTAGGCGCGACTTCCTGAACCCATCCGACGAGTAGCTCTCGAGGTGCGCGAATGGGTCGGTGGAGGACAGGACGCTGTGGTTGTGAGCGAGGCGGGTCTGGATGATGTGATAGATCAGCGGGACCGCCACCTGGCCCTTGAACGGCATCTCCTTCTTGTCGTAGTCCTTGGACTTGTCACCGCGTGTGGCCGGCGCAGACAGATCGAGGTACAGTCGGTTGTACTTGTCCACCTCATCCCAGTCGTCGTAGCGCTGGCGGATATGCTTGTCGGCATCACGAATGATGTCCTGGAGTGAACTCAGCAGCTTGGAGTGCAGGCCGTTGGGGTTGTCCGGGTCCAGGCGGATGTGAAGCGGAGCATCACTCCCCGTCTCCAGACCACTTTCTCTGATGACGGGGTTCTGTGTTTCTTGTTCAAAATCCATGTTTGCTCCTTTATTATCACGGGGCGGTATCGAGCCAGAGTTCTGAAATGTCGTCCCACTTACAATTACCTTGTGCGGTCGTTGCCGAAGATAAAAGTCTTAGGTTGACACCAACCGGGAGGGCCTCTGTTTCTTCCTGTGTCCACGCCTCCGGCTCATCTCCGATGTCGCCGGTCCACACTTTGCACTTGACGGTTTCGTTCTCCCAGTCACACCGGAGTCGCCACCAAACCCAAGTGTTATTGGGCGGCGATCCCCAAATGGTGTCGAAGTGAAGCGTTCCACCCGTCACCATCGCAAGCTCATATCCGATTCCGCTACCTCCCGCCGCCGGGGTTTGAGTGCACATGATGCGATTCGTCAGCGTCCCGTCCGTGATCCAGACCCCGACCGCGTAGTCGCCGTTATTGTTGAGCATCCTAAAATACCAGTCACCGACGCCGTCCGAAAATGTGTGACCGCCGT
>Ga0307377_10001590_pt1 | contig 28320 bp, 37 predicted proteins | sample TR3MG_FD_202535 | JGI IMG/M metagenome (GOLD analysis project Ga0307377, IMG submission 202535) | Soil microbial communities from Risofladan, Vaasa, Finland - TR-3 | ecosystem: Environmental > Terrestrial > Soil > Coastal area > Acid sulfate soil | place: Finland: Risofladan, Vaasa | collected... | reverse complement strand
GACCTATCGTGATGCTGTGATGTTTGTGGACCAAGCGGCCGGCTTGAAGCGTGAATGGGTCTATGTTTGTGACGAGTGCTTGAAGCACATCTCACAGGAAGTGTATGTGAGGAGAGAATGACAACCATGAGGCGTTATCTCATCGCAGTGGAAGGCGATGTGAAGCCTCCCAGGACAAGTTCAGACCATCAGGAGCGTATGGCGCTGGCACAACGGGAAGCAGCACAGCTTTTTCAAGCATTCGTCCAAGCTACAGACATGCAACCAATCTATGATTTCGTGGAAGGTGATTTGTCAATCACGGACCCGTGTCCAAAGCTCGTGGTGTGGGCAACCTTGATGTGCTACGCCCACAGAACACCGGAGCAAGCATACATCGCTTTGATGAGAAGCGTACCAGGGCGCAATGTCAGGATGGGCTACATCGTCATGGATCACACAATGCCGTTCAAGGAAGTGTTCGATGAAGGAAGGTTGAGTGCACTTTTAGAGCAATAGTCAGGAGTTGCCCGGATAATTGCACAGTTTATTGTCGTTTAGGGTAGGTTCCGAGGGTGTAAAATGTGCATCGAGCAATATACGGTATTATGTAATAGATACAAGGAGTTAGACGTTGCCTACACTTGATGAAATACGCAACAGATTCCGGCCCATTTCGCACGCCAGAGTCAAGCTCCTCACAATGCTGAAACGTCGTGAACAAGCCATCCAAGCGGATTTGGATTCAGAGCGGACACGGTTGCTCAGCGTCATGAAGCAACGACAGTATGGTCCACAGGTGTTCATACCATTCGTTCAAGATGCTCTCAACAGGGCGGCTGAAGAGTTGATCTTTGAGCCGGCGGCGAAGCGCATTGCTGACGTGAACGCTGAGATTGATATGAGAGCGGCCGATGTCTTCAGCCACATCAAGCCACCGAGGTGTGAGACCAAAAGCATCGTGGCCAAAGACATCCAATTCCCAGGGCCCATCTTCGGTGGCGGGTTGGAGTTGGATGTGCACGAGGGCTCCACGCCACAAGTCTCAGTCAAGGTCAATGCACAAGCGAACAAGCGCGATGAAGGGCGTTTTACGTTGCTGGTGGACGGCTCACCGCTTGGTTACCTTGTGGGCACGTTGCGCGTTCATCCTGGCGTCCAAGAGGTTGCATCGTGGACTTGGCTCACGCCACCGCTAAGAGGCGGGCGACACACCTTCAACCTTGATATGAATTTAAGATACACATGGACGGTGTCCGTGGAACTACAGGTGGTGGTGCTATGAACATTGCTGCGGCTCGGGCCGGGAAGCTCTGGCCATGAAGAACCTATGGAGCTGTAATGTATGCGGTTTGATCTACACAGAGCCAAATTTAGGCTGCACGATGGACACCAATTGCAAAATGCCTATGTGTGGAGGCATGCTCATGATGGTGAACCTGCCCACAGACTTGAGCGGGCTCGAATGCTGTCCAACCACGCCCATACCTCCAGAAGTGATGTATCCAGTTGATCCCAATCCTTCAATGATTATCACGGTTTCAGGAGGATCACTTACAGAGCGTGCACTGGATAGTGTCAAGCTTTGGGTTGAAGCGCAACGTTCTGGACAAGGACAGGCCGTGCTTTTGCTGGAGGCAGAGCCAGCAGATCACTCCCAGGCCGTGCCGCCGAAGATTGACATTCATGCGTTCAATACGGGCGAGGTGAAGGTGGAGCACATCAAGGTACAGGAAGTTGAGATTGCCACTGGCCAGGTGATCAGCACAGGCACACTTGAAGAGATACGTGCAATGTTTAAGACTAAGAAATCAGGCGCTTAGCAATATGCTCAGTCAGCGATCACGTGAAGTTAAGGCTGATGTGCGACCAGGCCATCGACCAGACTGACAAATCAGCTTCGGTATCACCCACCTCACTGCTCAGGTAGGATAAAGTAATCCAAGGTAGGATGGAAACCAATCGCACGGTTTCACGGCACATAACACATTCCTTCGATCACGCTTAACTGTTTTGCTATTTCAGGGTATACTATATGCATCCACAGTCGGGACATTATGAAGATACCTGTTCAAATTCACGCAGCTCTGGTCACCTTTGGAGCATTGGACGACTTTGGAGCATTGGTCCATATGACCAATCGCGTGAGGAGTTTCGGCGAAGCACAGGCGCTGGTCGATCAATTCCAAGCATTCTTGGATTCACGCTACAAAAAGATGGCTCTGGAAGCCCATCCTGATCGCGGTGGCGATGAAGAGCAGATGAAAGCCATCAACGCGGCTCGCACAATTTTGAAATCGTTGAAGCCTGAGCCGATTCGACCCGTCACGCCATCCATCATCGTAAGGTTCTACAGCAGCCCTTCAGGCATGTGGAACACATCCACCACCACAACCGGTGCTTGGTAACGCATGGACACCGGTGCCGTTGAACCAACGGCGGCGACCCCACGCTCAATCAAATTCCTGAATTACTGTAAGGGCACAGGGCTGGCGCTCACCGCGTTGGCTGCCTTTGGCGCCACAGGACTTTCAATTTGGCTTGCCGTCAGACGGGCTCCAGAGCCTGTAGCCAAAGCGTCACATGTTGCTACAGACAAGACAATCAAGCAGTTGTCTTCAGACATCCAAAAGATTTATGATGAGCTTGGCCACACCCAAAAGCGTTGTACATGGAAGGTCAAAGCTCTGGAAAACAAGATGTCGTCATACCTTGGAGGATTCGCAGCAGGGTTGTCTTCAAGGCCGGCCACAACAGCTTCACGTCGACAAGAGACAGCGGTCAGGGAGCGGATATTGGAACGGATCATGGACAAGCCAGATGATCCACAACCACAGCAGCCGGCGTCAGGGAGCAAAAGACCACCGACACGGAAGCTGCCTTCAATGAAACAGCTGGAACAGAAGGCAGCGGAATGACCATAGCATTGTTGGTCTATCCGGACGGGAAAGCACACTTGCTGCTGAATAACGCAGAGCCGGAAGTGGAAGGCGGCTTGACAGAGTGCTTGATTGCCATGGCTGAATCATATCCTCCAGCGGCAGACGCAATATGTGACGCGGCTGGCGAGCTGATAGGGATTGAGGATATTGCTGAACGTCTGAAGGGCACAAGTGTGGCCCTTGATGCTTTGGCCAAAGACAGGAGATGAGATATGGCAGATGAAAAGAATGAGGGCGAAATATTGGGCACAATCGACAAGATCAAAGCCACACTGGCAGAGATGGAAGACGATGTGCGCAGGTTCCGTTCAGGACAGAAGGCGTGCGCAACACGCATTCGCAAAAGGCTCCAGTTGGTAAAGAACCTTGCCCACGAAGCGCGGAAAGAAGTGAGCGAGGTAATTCAGCAGCGTGGAGGATGGTGAGCTGAATTGTCTAGTTGGATTCCATATGTAGTGACAGCCGTATCATCGTTCATCAGCGTTCTGCTGGGGATGGTGGTATGGTTCGCCAAACGTGAATTGGCACAGAGTTCGGCCGATATGGCCAAGCTCAAAAGCAACATGGACGATGTGAATCAGTCCAGGGGCAAATGTCCGTCAGAGCTGAAGCTATGGGTCCAGCAAAACTTCGTCACAGCACAATCATTTGAACGTCAGGAAAAAGTGGTGCAGGAGAGTGTCTTGAACTTCAAGTCAACCTTGAAGCAAGTGGACACCAACTTAGCATTCCTGGTCAAGATGAATAGAGATGAGTGACACAAAAGAAGCAGAACTGTATCAAAGTGTGATAATGGGGTTTGAGTCCTTGACTCAATTGGCAGAGCGTGCTGTGTTGAAGTCACGTATGCTGATTGAGCGCGGCTATCGCAGGCGCAAAAAGTCGACTGGTGACGGATTCCCGGCGGTGGTGTCTTTGGTAAAGGCTCACCGAGTGAACGAGCAGGGGAGTGAAGAGGACACTGGCGTGTTCTTGATCAATGAGATCATGGGCCAAGGCGCACAAGGCAAAGTTGAAGATGGCGAAGAGCTTGCCTTGGAGTTCACAGGTCCAATGTCTCGGATTCCGTCAAACGGTCGCAGAGGCGGGCAAGGCGGGCGATAGCAGCCAAGGCCAATTCAGTTCGGGCTCTGTCCTCGAATGAGTTGTCCGGCGGACGTTTCAAACCCAGCACAATCGTGCCCAGCGTCAGCGCTGTACAGCCCAAGGTTTCAAGTTGGCGCGCAGACAACACGACCTTGGAATCAAAGTCCCCACAATCAGTCAGGATGGTTTTGCAAGCGGCCAAGATGCTCGCCACAGCCACATGTTCGTGATTCAGGTGCTCGTTGCTCATTTTGTTATCTCCTGAAAGACTCTACTGGGCCGACATCTTTTCAGAATTGCGGCTGAATTAGCATTTACCAGCCATTCCGCTACATCTTCTTTCGGAGCGACACATTTTGTGTCTATCAAAAGTATGAACGATTGGCCTGCTAACACATCCTTTCAAAAAAGGACTTTCCTTTCAAACATAACGTACATTAGAATACTGACATCGTGATAGAGTATGTCTCCCAACACAATTAGGAGGATTGAAAATGTCAGCTGTGATCAGCAAAACATTCGGCAAAGCCGGTGAAGGTTCCGCCAGCTCAAGTGGCAAGGCCAATCTCAGAAACGTCCTGGTCAGCATCGTGGATGATCTGGCGGCGGCCAAAACGTCCATCGCTACCCTGACGGCAAAGCTCGATGCCGATGCGGCCAACACCGCGTTGGACGACACCGACTATGCCGCCACCTGTGACATGGCTGCGCTCGGCACCTCATACGAAGCATAGGGAGGTGATCGATGACGGTTCCGGCTGAACTCAAGCTCAATCACGAGCTGCCCAGACTTCCTGTTTGGGGTACACACAGACGCAAGATCACCGCTGCCGACACGGTTCTGCCGCTGGAAGCGACGGCGGGCGTCAACGCCAAGGGTTGGGAGTCCATTTGGTTGGACATCCATTTCAAGGCGGCTGGAACCAAGACGGCCACCATCAGGCCAGTGTTTTGGAATCCGGCGGCTGTTCCTGATGGCGATGACTATTCAGGGGCATTTTTCGAGCAGGACGTCATCGCCGACATCCTTGTGGAAGCAGGTGATGCCGGGCACAAGGCCATCAAGGTGCAGCTCGATGAGCGCATTGCCTTCTTTAAGGTACATGCGCTGGGAGCAGGCGCTGAGGTCCACCTGATGGTAGCAGGCGCTGTCCAGACTCGGGTTCAATGAGCCTGACTGAAGACACCACCACCACCTCGCTCAAAGAGGTGCGCGACCGGTTCAAGCGCAAGAAGCGCGTGGCCAAGCCTCCTGACGTATCCAAAATCAGGAAGGTGATCGGATCATTCACCAAGGAGCAACTGGCCGGCAACATACTGGAAGCTGATGACGCATACAATGGTATGCTGAAGCAAGCTATCCTGGCCGGGCGAATTGACATCCTGGCTACGCACGTGTTGGGGTTGGAGTGTACAGACCTCCACCGTCAACTGTTGGCCTACCAGCAGCACCACCCGCAAAGCCTTCAGCTGGTATTTCGAGGCGCGGGCAAGACCACGATTCTGTCTGTCGCCAAGGGCATCTGGTACATTTGCAAGAATCCTGACCTGCGAATCCTGATCACATCCAGAACGTATGATCAGGCCAAGTCCATTCTGAAAGAAATCAAGCACCACCTCATGTTCAATGAGCAGCTCATCACTTTGTTCGGTGAGTTTGCCCCAACGAACATGAATGATCCATCCGTTGTCTGGAATGAGCGCGAAATCAACGTGCTCCAACGGAAGCACCACACGAAGGAATCCAACTTCACGGCACTCGGTTCCGAGGGCGCGGTGGTCGGCAAGCACTATGATGTAGAGCTGGTCGATGACTTGGTGGACGAGGAAAACAGCCGCACAGCGATGCTTCGTGATCGCATCAACAAGTTCTACTACAAGACTCTGGACCCTTGTCTTGAGCCGCCAGATGACGTGGAGCACAGAGGTGAGCGACACATCATCGGTACGCGGTATCATCCTGAGGACCTGTATGGGCACCTCAAGGACAAGGAGCTGAAAGACCACACCCAGGTCATTCCGGCGCTGACTCAAATCGATGAGACTGAAGATGGCCATCCGGTGTACGTCACTCCATGGTCTGAGAAGTTCAGCATCGAGTTCTTTTTGAAGAAGCGCAAGGACCAAGGGCCGGCCATCTTTGATTCACAGTACCAATGTGACATCGAAACGATGCGCGGCGAGGTGTTCAAGCCTGAGTGGTTCGATCATGAAGACATCTTCTATGACACCATCCCGGCTGACGCCCATATCTGGACGGCCAATGACCTTGCGATCAGCACCAAGAAAACAGCTGACAAATTCGCAAGTGTGACCATAGCGAGGCACAAAGACCTCGTGTACCTGGTTGACTTCGTTTGGGGCCGATTTGGCTTCAATGAGCAGGCCGTCATCATTGGCGAGCGGTTCTTGGAGCAGGACCCGATCAGGACCGGCGTTGAAGCAGTAGCATATCAGGCGGCCCAGCTCCAGAATCTCAAGGACAAGTATCCTGTCATCAATGGCAGGGTTGTTCCCATATACACGAAGCTGGACAAGCTCACCAGAGCTTGGAAGCTCACGTCCATTTTTGAATCCAAGTTGGTGCGCATCAGTCGCTCACATAAGCAGTTCATCGATCACATGGTGGCCTTCAGGGAAGGCAGCGAGGATGATCTGTTCGATGCGTTTGAAATGGCGGTAACGCTTTCAACACGTGGCGTCAAGAAACGGCGCGAAAAGGAACCAGGGTTATTCTGATGGCAAAGCAAATCGAGAGAATGACGGCGTACATCGAAGGCAATTCAACCGAGTGGCTCACCATGAAGTGCGTCTACACGGTCAACGACAGCGATGATACCGCCATGAGAAAAAACGGCGAAGTGGCCGTGGAGTTGGACCCGGCCAGAACTGAGGCCGGCATTCACGCAGCCGTCAAGGCGGCTGTCGAGTCCGCAGAGGGCATTTAACCATGTCCACCGAAGGCAGCCCTGAAATAAGGGTGGTTGAAGCTGGTCCAGCCACGGCGGCCGATGCAGGCCGAATGGTGGGGCGAGTCCAAATCATCAAGGCCGACAAGGATGCCATTGATCGACCCGGCGAGTCCAAGCAAGTTGAGGACCCGTTTGAGGACATGTATGGCGAGGGCGCTGCTGCCGGAATCGTGAGGCCACCCGTCAACCTTCTGGAGCTATCCACGCTCTGGGAGAACAACACGGTGTTGGGACAATGCATCGCTGCGATGGAAGTGAACTGTGATGGCCTTGGCCACAGGTTTGTTCCGCGCATCAAGGTTGAAAAGCTGGATGCCAAGGCCAAGGCTCAGATGGAAGTTGAGGAGATCATCCTTGACAACTTCTTCAACTATGCCTCGGTGGAAGACCCAGAGTTGGCCTTCACCGATTTGCGCATGCGCAAGCGGCGTGATCAGGAAGCAACTGGCGGCGCTTGGTGGGAGGTTCTGAGGAATCCGGCCGGCGAGTTGATGGGCTTCAATGTGATCCCTTCACACACATGCCGCTGGTCCAAGTATTCTGATCCGATTGAGACGCAGCAAAACCTGCTCTTCAAGGTTGCAGGTGGCGGACTCAAGTGGAAGACCAGGACCGTGTACAAGCGGTTCAGGAAGATGGCGCAGATCAGAGCCCACAAAGTCGTGTGGTTCAAATACTTCGGCGACCCCAGGATCATCGACAGCAGGGATGGCGAAGTCAAAGATGAGTCCTTGGAAAAGGGGCACCGCGCCAATGAGTGCATCTACTTCCCTTGCGTCTGGGCTCCACGATCACCATATGCGCTTCCACGCTACATCGGCAACTTGTTTTCGGTGTATGGATCACGCTCATCTGAAGAAATCAACTATTTCACTTTTGAAAACAACAACATCCCGAGCATGGCCATCTTGGTCAGCAACGGGATGCTCACTGACGGCTCCATCGGGCGCGTCAAGGAGTTCGTTGAATCACATATCGCTGGGAAGAAAAATTACAGCCAATTCCTGATTCTGGAATCCGAGCCTGTGGGCGAGGGTGTGGCGAATCCCGGCACAATGAAGCTTGAGATCAAGCCGCTGACTGACGTCCAGCATAAGGATGAATTGTTCCAGCAGTATGATCTCAACAACCGGAAGAAAATCAAAGGGGCGTTCAGACTGCCCCCAATTTTTACTGGCTCCACCGAGGATTACAATCGGGCAACGGCACAAGTAGCAAAAGTGTTGACAGACGAACAGGTGTTCAATCCTGAGCGTTCAACGTTCGACAATTTCATGAACAGGGTGATCTTGCCCGACCTCGGTGTGGTCTATTGGCAATTCAAGTCCAATACACCTGACACGACTGATAATGAAACGCTGGTCAAGCTTATGGCAGCTGCTGAGAAAGCAGGCGGAATGACGCCAGCAATCGCACGTGAGGTAATGTCTGACGTGTTCAGTCGTGATCTGGGCGAGGTTACTGGTTTGGACCCGAACATCCCATTCAGCGTCCAGCTTGCCACAGCCATGAAGAATGCCGGCAATCCGGCGGCGGCTCTGAGCTCAACGCCAGGAGAGGGTGTTACCAAAGCTGATCTCAGCCCTGTTGAGAAGGTTGAGAAGCTCGTGGAGATGCGCACATCGCTGGAAGCGGTGTACAAGTCTGCATATGACAAGATGTGGGACGGGCTCCACGAAGCTTGGCCTGATGAGGATGAGGACAGCTCTGATGGCGAGGGCGGATCAGGCGAGGCAATAGCAGAATGAATCACGACCTTCAAATATGTGATCACGCCTGCGGTTGTGCCACTATGGCCGACCACATGCTGGTCCAAGTTCTGAAGGTTGGTCCGAAGTCTGCCATGGAAGCATACGTGGTGGACCTTCAGCGCGTGTTGACCACCCGGTTCAACGGCCGGGCGGGCGCGGCGGTGAGAAAAGCGTTGAAAGGCATCAGTGGCACGACCAAATTCACTGAAGCTGATCTGACGCGACTCATGGCCGGTCTGGAAAAAGAGTTGGGCGCACCGATGGCCGCAGCTATGGCACCGGAAATTGAGACAGCAGTAGCGGCAATGTACGCAGCTGCCAAATCCGGAGCAGCAAAGACGTTGGGCCTGAAGACAAGCCTCAATCTGGTTGACAAGCGCACGCAGAAGTGGTTGGGCAAGAGCTATCAGTGGTACATCAAGGACTTCCACCAGAAGCATCTGTCCAGCCAAATCACGGAAGCTGTCCGCAAGACGGTGATCGAACAGGGATTGCCAAGACGGGCAGCAGCCAAGGAGATTGAAGGACACCTCAACCGAGTCTATGGCTTGGGCACAGGTTCCAAAGCGCCAGTCAAGGTGCCGGGCATTTTCACACACCGGCCGGAACAGTACTGGGGCGGACTCTCCAATCACGCCGCAACAACGGCGCGTGTGTTCGCTGATCTGGAAAGCATGCAAGAAGCGGACATCCAAAGGTACAGGATCAGCGCTGTGATGGATAGGCGCACCTGTGCCATATGTAAGTCCATGGACGGTAAAGAGTTCACCGTGGAACAAGGCGCGGCCCAACGTGACAGAGTGCTGTCGGCAAAATCGCCTGAACAGTACAAGTCTGTTGCGGGATGGCAAGGCGTCAAGGGAGCGTTGAGCGTGATCGGCCGTGGACGTGGAGCAATGGCAGAAGCCGGGATGGCCCTGCCCACATATCATTACTTATGCCGGTGCACGATTGATGCCGTGTAAGGGGTGAAAACGATGCGAAGACTACGCAGCGAAGTGAAGGCAATGATGGAAGCACAGAAGACAACTGTGGAGAAGGCAGCTATCAACACGCCCATTCTCAATGACGGGAAGGATTGGGCCAACGCGGCATTCCAACACCTCCAGGCGGCCGGCATCTACGCCAACTGGGATGAGAAGAGCGCCACACAGAGAAGTGATGCTGTCCAAGAACACCTGGCGATGTTTGCCAATCAAGTGATGCCGGACCCGAATTGGGTGGCAGATGCTGCTGAGTGGTTCAAGAGCAACAACCACATGGAAGCAGTTTCGTTCATGAAAGACCTCGGGACGGTGGCACCGCCAATTCCAGCTTCATTGGCGGACGGGACTGTGGATGTGACGGACCTGTCCACGGTTGAAGATGCGAATCGGAAGCCGTCATGGAAAAAGACTTGCATGGCATCAGGTTGCAAGGAAAAGGCCACCACAGGACTCGTTTGGGCCGGCGGCCGGGCGGTTGTTCCGGTTTGCGAGTCACACAAGAGCTGGGCGCAGGAAGCAGTTGCCAAGAATGGGCAGCTGGCCGAAGTGGTAGGATTCAAGGAGTGGCCACCCGAGTGGGCCAAGAAGAACAAGATGCTGGAGGCGGCGGGCGTTGACGAGGTTCTGGAAGGGCTGGCCGATGAGGAGATGCAAGCCCTGACCAAAGCCATGGCGACTGAATGGGATCAATCTGATCCTGAGGAGCGCGATGAGGAGTTTCTCAACGCGGCTACTTACATGGTGACCAAGTCATCTGAGCGCGACATCGAGTTGGAGTTGCCAGACAGTCTTTTGATGGCCATGGCCAGCTCAGTTGAAGATGTGCTCAAGCAAGCTCCAAACGTCAGGGACGTTTTGGAGTCACGCATCCACGAGAGCTTCACAAGGACAGCCGACAGGCTTCTGACGTGGGGAGTTCTGACGCGCAAGGAGCGTATTGCGTTGTCTGGAATGATAGGCAGTACTCTGAAGACGTTTGGCGATCAAATCCCTGCTGATCTGTCCAAACGGGCCGTTGAGGCCAAACATCTTGAGAGTATTGTCAAGGCGACCACAACGATTCAAACGATCATCTTCGACAAGTCCAAGTTCAAGAAGGGCGAAGCGACCAAGTGGGCCGTCGAGCACAACTTCAAGGACAACAAGGTTGATGAGACGGGCTCTTCATTCAGACTCAGACAGAAGGAGCCAGGCCTGTTCAAGACAGGTTCATTCCGTACCATCTCATTGACTGACGGAGTCAAGGCTGTGATCGGCGTGATGAAGACCACGAAGTCAATCACGACGGCGGCCGGCGGGAAGGCCAACCCAGCGACTTCAGGAGAGTCATTCATGGACGGCATCCCCAAGACGGCGCCAACGCACATCGCCAAGGACTGTAGCATGGACCCATACATGGTCGAGCAGACCGGGACCATCACACGGCGGTTTGTGGTTCAACGCCACTTCCAGGACGTTTGGTCACCGGCCGAGCAAGCCGAGATCAAAGCGGCGCTTGCCGCTGTCGATAAGACCAGCCCTGCTGGCCAGGTAACGTTGGACGCTGTATGGTCCCAGTACAAACTACACAGGCTCACCGCCTCACTGAAGAGCATCCAGAGGGAAGTTCGGTTGGCTGGTTGCGAGCCAAACAAGATTCTGGAAGCCGTGGCCAAGTTCATGGACACCTCTGTGCCGGACCTGTCCGAGTTGGGCGATGCTATGCCCAATATCGTGAACATCGGTTCCGTACACGTGGACCTGAGGATGGAGACACCGGCCGGCGACCTCGTGGGATGGTCTCTGGACACGCCAGGGTTGGTGGTACAAACCTTGAACGGGAAGTTGCTGCCCATCCGGCGGGACCAGTTCAATCAATATGAGGAAGGCGATTCAATCACCGCGCTGAAGAAAACCAAGCACAACATCGCTTGGTTGGATGTGGCGACCTCAGACAGCCCAGTGTTTTATCCGGAGACACACACCGGCGAGGCGTCTGAGTTCAGGCTGGTGGATGAAGGTGTCGTGATCTACGGTTGTCAGAAAACCGAGTTTCATGAATACTTCCTGTTTTTCAAAAAGAACAAGGACATGAGTGGACGTTGGGTGTCCAGGCTGCGTTATGATTCTGCCGATTCACCGGCTGATCAGCAGTTCTGGCGGATGTGGAAGCCGACATACAACCAGCGTCCATATATCATGAGCAGTTCAGAACAATACGAAACTGAGTTGGCGAACGCTGAAGGCACTCAGTTGGTCTGGAACATCGACACACTCGATGCTCTGGACGCTATCGGTTTCAAGTACGAAGATGACGACCAAGGAAAGGTCGCCAAGGCGGCGCAAATTGTTGATGATGATGAGACGGTCGTGCCCATCATCGTTGAGAAGGCGGCAGCCGTTGAAGAGCGGATGGTGTATGGGGTTGTGTTGGAACCAGAGGCAGTAGATGCACATGGAGAGGTGATCGACAAGGCCACGATCAAGCGTGCCGCCCACCTGTACATGGAATTTTACCAGCAGAAGGGTTTTCAACACGGCAAATCAGGACGTTATCCACAGTTCCCAAAAGGTCTGAGGATAATGGAAAGCTACATCGCACCTGTGAATATGACCGTCAACGGAAAGCGTGTGCGGGCTGGTTCATGGGTCATGGCGATGAGGGTTGATCACGACGGTCTGTGGGAAGACATCAAGACTGGCCGTGTAACCGGATTCTCCATCGGCGGCATCGCCAGGGTGATCCAAGAAACGAGGATAGCAGCATGATAAAGCGACTTGTAGACCTGCTCGTGAGATCAGTTGACCTGGTTGATTCCCCAGCGAACCAGCGACCGTTTTTGGTCGTGAAAGATAAACTTGGCGCCAAGCCGAGCAAACCAGATGAGCCGGCGGCCAAGTTGCTGTCACCGGACATCAAGTTGACCACACCGGTCACCAAGCAACAGGAGGTTGTAAAAATGGATACTCTGAGCATCGGCAAAGACCAAGCCGCAGAAGCGGCGGTCAACGCACAGCTCGGTGGCGGCAAGCCCGAAGTGAACGCAGCAGCCACCACCGAAACAACGGCAGTCACGACCCAGGTTGAGAAAGCAACGGGCGGCGCCAAGCCGACCGAAGCGGCCGCAACCGAAGTCAAGACGCCAACCACTCCCGAGCTGCCTCAGGAAGTCACCAAGGCTTTGGAAAACGCCAAAGCGCTGTTCGGTGACCGAGATGCGCTCATGGAAGTGGTCAACAAGGCGGTGTTGGAGGCAGTCTCCAAGGCACTTCCGCAGCCCAAGGGTGACGATGCCCTGGCGCGGGCCACCGAGATCACGAAGGCACTTCAAGGCGCTGAGGGACTGCCCGATGGCCTGAAGGATGCGGTCACCACGATCACCAACCTGCTCGCCACCGCCCAGGGCCAGCCGGTTGAAAAGGCTGCTCCGGCAGCTGCCACGACCACCAACCCGGTGGAGGTGGAGAAAGCGGGCGCGGCTCTCAGCGCGAAGCGCAAGAGCCAACTCACTTCGGCCATCGCCAGCCTCAGTTCGGCGATGAAGGTGCTGAAGGAAGCCATGGGCGACAAGAAGATGCCCTGGATGAAGTCCGAAAAGGATGAGGGCGGCGAAGGCACCGTCACCCCCACCACTGACCCTGTGGCGCCTGTCGTTGACGCGGCGGCTGCTGTGGAGTCCGTGATCGCAACTGCCACGACCACCGAGCCTGACGCCACCGATGACGAGATCAACGCCATCAAAGAGGTGACCAAGGCTGTCGGCGAGATCACCGCTGGTCTGAAGGCCATCGGCGAGCGAGTGGCAAAGGTGGAGGGCACCGTTCAAGTTTCCAAGTCTGCCGGTGACGGCTCGGGCGAGGGCGACGCGAGCGGCGGCACCAAGGGTTCTTTCTGGTCTGGCGTGGTGTAAACCATCCAGCTGTAACCGTGCATGAGCACAAAACAACATAACCCAACTCTTTGAGTTGACAAACTAAGTGGAGGTATTATCATGGCACCTCAAGTGTCGAACGCACAGCTGGTAGAGAAGGCGGTCATCACCGCTGACGCCATCGCTGCCCAAGGCAAAATGAATCCCGAGCAGGCTGACAAGTTCATTGACTACGTCTTTGACGAGACAATGATGCGCAACAACGCTCGCACCATCAAGTTCAAGCCCGAACAGCTGAACATCGACAAAATCGGTGTTGGCGGGCGCGTTGCCGTTGCGGCGACGGAAGCTGCTGATCCAGGTCTGCGCCGTGGCGTGACCACGTCCAAAGTCAGCCTCCAGCCGGCTGAGGTCATGGTTCCGTTCGAGATCAGCGACACCTTCAGCGAGATCAACGTTGAGGGGATGAGCGTGGAAGACCACATCGTGAAGATGATGGCCACTGTCTTCGCCAACGACCTGGAGGAATACTACATCAACGGCAACGTCCTGGGACCGGCCATCTTGGAGTCCATCTACAAGGACGGCGGAAGCGACAGCCAGTATGTCAAGGATGCCTTCATGGGCCTGGGCGATGGTTGGTTGCGCAAGGGCGAGTCCGGCAACCGGGTGAACATCGCCAATGAGAACGTGAACAGCACCATCTTCAGCCGTATGCTGAACGCGATGCCGAACAAGTTCAAGCGTGATCGTGGCCGTCTGCGTTTCTTCTGTGCTCCCGAGCTGGAGCAGAACTACCGTGAGAAGGTTGCGAGCAGAGCGACTGCCAAGGGCGACAGCGCCATCAGCAGCTCTCAGCCCCTCAGCCCCTATGGCGTGCCCCTGATCCCGGTTCCGCTCCTGTCCTTGGAGCCCACCGTGGTCCAGCACGTGGTCATGAACACGGACGGCACCACGCCCAGCGCGTTGCTGTACAAGCCCGTGACCAATGTCGTGGTCCTGCCGACAGCGCTTGGCAAGACTCCGACCACGCCATACGTCCTCAACACCGATTACTCGGTGGATGAGGCCAACGGCACCGTCACCCGTATCGGTGGCGCCATCGGTTCCGGTGCGACCGTCAAGGTCACGTACCAGAGCAAGGCTCGCATCATCCTCACCCACTGGCAGAATTTCATCGTGGGCGTGGGTCGCGACATCCGCATCGAGAAAGCTCGTGACATCTTCAAGCGCGTCAACCAGTACGCGATCACCGCCAAGGTGGCTGTGGCCGTGGAAGAGGACACCGCGCTGGTCGATGGCTACAACGTCGGGACGGCTCTGAGCTAGGCCAACACATGTTCTAATCAGTCTGGCCGGGCGGTTTGACATCGTCCGGCTAGACTGATACCATGTAAAGGCAGTAAACTATACATAAGTATCAGGAGGAACTGAGATGGCGAATTTGAAAAAGAAGGCAGCGCCTCAGAAAAAGGTAGTGGCGGATGCTGCTACCAAGCCAGAGGCGGCCGAAAAGACATCTTCAGCTCCAACTCCGACAGAGCCGGTTGTAGCAGCAGTCGTGGAACCAGCACCAGAGGTTAAGGTTGAAAAACCGAAAGCCATCGTGCCGGCACCACCTCCTGCACCGGTTGAGGATGACGAAGTTGAAGGTGAAGATTTCTCAATGTTGGGTGGAGCGAAATCAGCACAGGTCATTTTGCACACGGGCGCTCAGAACACTGTTATGGGCCAGACCTTTCGGCGCAATGTTCCTGTGATGGTGACAGGGCTCAAGCTCATGAAGGAGCTGTACCTGGACGGTAGTTTTCACGTCCAGTTGAATAAATAAGCCTGCGTCCACAAGCGTCATTGCACTTGGGACAAGGGACTTGACAAACGAGGTGAGACGATGTACCAGGCACGTCTAATAAGCGGTGTGCCGCTTCAAATTCAGGTACCAGGAGACATCGAGCGTTCCAAGGACGGCTCGCTGTATCTTCAGATGGACAACCCCATCGAGATCACTGATGATGAAGCGGATCACATCCGTAGGCAGATGGAGAATCCAAAATCAGGGCTCGGCAGCTTCAGAATTGTCCTGGAAGAAATCAAGACTGATGAAGCCGTGACCACAGCAGTTGAAACCAAGGAACCAATCGCCGCAGTTCACATCGAGCCGGAAGTGGTTGACGCAGACCCAGCGCCTGAGCTGGAGCCTGTGACAAAGCCGGAAGGTGTTGAGGCAACAAAGCCAAAAGGCAAAGCCACCAAGCGCAGGCGCAAGGGTTGAATGAGTTTACTTGGCCAACAGAGGGCACAAAGCTCATGCTCAAGGTACATACCTCAGACGGACAAACCATGTCCTTTGAGTTGCGCGATGCCGAACAAAGGGCAGAGTGGGATTCATTGAGTGCCAGCGACTCGTTTCAACAGCGCATCACCGGCATAGCGTTGTTACACAACAAGACGCTACACACATTCCCACTGCCAAAGAAGTTCAGGCAACGGCGATTCAGCGCGGGACTCCTGGTCACAGAAGGCAAGGACAATCCCAAGCAATTGGGCGAACAAGTAGTGTGTCAGGCGGACAACATCCGTATGACCATCACGGCATATTACACCAGGACGCCCAAGATGATCAGGTATGACGTGGTGAAGACAGGGTATCAACGCCACGTAGGACGGGTTTGAAGTTTGATCTAACCACAAGGAGACATGAGCATGGCCAACACGTACATCAGAACTGAAAGAGTCCGCACCCCAGGGAGCGGTATCCAAGATAACCTTTCACCCCCAGATCACGACGCCAACGCGGTTGATTTGCTGGACACCATCGGGTACATCTGCTCCCAAATCGCAGACATCACCGGAGAAACCACTTGGGAGGCTGCCCCTGACGATACCATCGTCAACCTGGCGGCACGTACCAATTTCGCTGACAAGCTTGCTCTGAGGCGTGTCGACCTGTTGACCGACATCACGGTCACTGCCGCTCAGAACTGGATGCAGCTGGTCGTTGCGAGTCAGCATGTTCCGGCAGGCAAGGTCAAGGCTATCGCTGGCGGCCAGCGCGGGTTGATCTCTGCGCTTCACACAGGGACGTGGAACACCCACTCCTTGGATGAAGTTGCTGGGTCCACCACCATCTCGCCCAAGAACATGCTTCTGGTTTGGAACGGCGACACCGGTGACGAGATCACGTCTGATGGCCAGCGCGTGTATGCCCTGCTTCAGCATGAGTCGGGCGCCACAGATGGGACGGCGTTCACGGACGTCACCCCAGAGCGTTGCCAGGTCAGCTTCGTGCGCGTCAACGCGACTTATGACGACCTGGAAGCCTGCCCTGTCGCTGACATCGCCACCACGAAGGTCAACATGTCGTGGGTTGAGCGTGAAGACCTCGATGCATGGACTGAGCAGGACTTCCTGCAGGATCAGACCCGCATCGACCTTGGAGCGGCCGGCCAGAACGTGACGCTGGACAACGCCATCGACAACCAGGGTGTGACCCCTGCGACGCAAACAACGAACACCGAGTGGCGCATCAACGATGATGCCAGCCTCACTTTCGAGGACAGCACCGGCGGCAAGACCCTGTTGGGCATCAGCCCAGCGGCGGCCGGTGACACCATCGAGATGAATCTGGATGACCTGGACATCAACACGGTCAATGCGGCTGACTTCAGCCAGGGCGTGAAGGTGGACACGGCAGGCACCACGATCAACGTGGGCGTCACTTCCGGCCAGATTGACGCGGGCGCGGCGGCTCTCAAGGTTGCGAGCACAGGCGCTGCGGTCACCATCGATGGCGTTGGTGTGGCGATTGTTACCAACGCTGGCGACTTGGCCGTGAACACCAATGACCTGTTCGTGGACAGCTCTGAGAATCGAATCGGTTTTCAGACGGCGACACCGCTTGCTCCTCTGCACATGGATGCTCTGACGACCAATGCTGAAGCGATTCGGCTGGACGACAACACCGGAGCGCCAGGCATCTTTGTGGTTGACGCTGATCCCAACGGCTCCATCACTGGCGCCAAGGGCTCGATTGCCTTGGACTACACCAACGGCAAGCTCCACGTCAACACTGATGGCTCCACGGCCTGGGATGATCTCAGCACCGGAGCCATCGAAAGCCTGGACATCGTTGCTCAGGCGGCCCAGGGCACTGACGTTGGGACCACGACTGGATCACTCACCGGCGACGTTGACTTCAGAGGTGCGGTCAACCAGATCAACATCGAGCGTGAAAGCGCCACGCTGGCGACCATCGGTTTGGCTGAGGCCATCGAAGTCGAGACCATCGGAAGCAGGAACAACGTTTCCAATATCATCGACCTCGACACCGCAACCAACGGCATGCAGTTGGCCTCTGACGCTGAGGTGGACATCAACGCCACGGCGGGCGTGACGGTGGATGGCACGACCATCGCCATCACCGGGACGGATACCTCATCCTTCACGATGAACGCCAATGACGCTGGCGCCAAGACCTTGACCATCGAAGCGAACAATGCTGGGGCCGGCGCTGCCGACATCCTTCTGAGCGCCGATGATGATGTCAAGTTCACGACCACCGAAGACACGGCGCTGCCTCTCACGGACAGCACCAGCGGCTCGATTGCTGCCATGTTCGGCGGCGGGCTCACATCAGTGGGCGCGGCCATCTTGAAAGCCGGCGGCTTGGCCGACATGGGCATCAAGGTATTCACCGCAGGGGCCAACTATGCTCAGGACGTGAACGTGCCGGGCGCGGTTCAGAGCATTGCGGACTATCCCATCGACATGAACACACCATCGACGGTTGAGCAGCTCATCTTCCTGAACGGTGAACTTCTTGTCGGCGGCAATGGGTCGACAAACAACGATGTGTATGTGGGAGACACCGCAGCAAGTGGTGATGTGAAGTTTGACTTCCCCAAGGGGATCAAAACGGGCGACATCATCATCAGTGTGACCATCCCACGCAACTAAGTAACAACTGATGCCCCGGCCAGGCACACCACCTGGCCGGGCGTATCTTAACCATGAAGGAAGGGTAAGAATGGACATGGAAATGCACGACTCGAAAATGGCCCACAAAGTGCAGGCCTACACAGAGGTGCAGTTGGACGCTCAGAAGCAACTGGATGAATTGCAGGCGCAGCTCAACATGAAGCGCGGCATTTCGGCAGGCTTCAAAGCATCGGCTGAGCACGTCATCTCGCAGATGAGGAAGTTCCAAGGCGTGATTGACGAGGGTGAAGTTGACTTGGATGTCGGGAAGGTCGTGATCAAGGAGCTGAACCAATGCGGCCAAGCCCTGGCCCAGATGGGGCGCAATCACGAGCTGGACGTTGCTCGGATGGACGGCCAGGCCAAGACGTTCGAGGCACAGATCAAATCAGCACAGATCATGATCAACAAGGAGAAGGCAAAAGCTGATCGAGATGAGTCACGCGAGGACAAGCGAGATGCCCGCAGAGAGCGCAGAGGCAACGGAGCTGGCGAGGATACACCGGCTGCTGTCGCCACAGCAGAGGGCACAAGCGAGCGTGGCGTAACACCCATCTCAGCAGCCAAGCCGGCGGCGAAAAAGAAAGCCGCACAGAAAAAGGCGGCTCGCACAAAGTCGTGAGAGGATGTTAGATGTCAGTAACCCCAGACCGCAGACCAGGAGCACTCCAAGAGAGTGAAATCAATTGGGAGCTTGAAACAAGTGATCCAGTTGCTCCTGGTGATATGCGGTATGTGGATCAGGGAGGTGGCCAAGGCTCATTTCGGTTCCACGACAAAGACGGCATCTATGATCCAAGGTTGGGCGGCGGGCTCTTGGGCCGTACAATTTTCAAAGTTGACGGCGGCATGATCTACAATAACGATGGTGATGTCGTGATCAAGGTGAACGAATGACCACCGGACTACACAAAGACCTGGACAGCACTGAAATCCATACCATTGCCGCGTGGGTTTATGCCGATGATACTGCCCGGCTTGCTGCTACAGGTTTCACCGCATCAGACTTGTACAAGGTGGCTTGGCAACAAGATTCACAGACGCTATTTGTGCTCAGCTCGTATAGCCCAATCACTTGGATAGAGTTGGCGGCCGGTTCAGGGACGTTGCTCAACAAGGTTGAGTTGCAGGTGCGCAATGAAACTGGCTCAGCATTGCTGAAGTGCAAGTGCGTCTATGCCACCGGGTGGAACGATTCTGAACAATGTGTCACAGTTGCCCTTGCGGATAAGGCAGACCCTGATAAGCGTCCTGCCATCGGTGTGGTCAACGCTGAGATTGCTAACAACGCCAATGGCACTGTTCTGGCAGTTGGTCGTTTGACTGGCGTTGATACCAGCGCGTGGTCAATCACGGATCAGTTGGTGCTTGGCACCGCAGGCGCATTATCCAGGCCACCTCCTGACGTTGATCCATTTACGGGCGAGATTCAAAACATAGGCGTTGTTGCTCGTGTGCACGCCAGCGATGGCCACATCGTCATCTTGACGGATGGTCTACAGACTACCAGCGCTGACGAGGTGTTCGCCCTGGCCGGCACATCAGGCACACCCAGCAAGACCAACAAATATGTCACTGATGCGGACTCCCGCAACACCAACGCCAGGACTCCCACGTCACACGCTTCATCACACAAAAGCGGCGGCGGCGATGCGGTCAAGCTGGATGAACTAGCAGCGCCCACAGACATCACGACTCTGGACGCTGACACGTCCAAACACGGGCTGCTGCCAAAGTTGGGCGGCGGTTCAACCAACTTCTTGCGCGCAGATGGAACGTGGAACGTGCCGCCAGGCACACCTCAAGTGTTCGGTAGCAATGCCCAAGAGGGCTCATCTGACGCTGAGTCATCCACGACCAGTGGAACATTCCAACAGAAGTTGCGCATCACCACTGGTTCACTTCCGTCTGGGAAGTATCGCATTGGGTGGTCCTATGAGTGGCACAAGAGCGGCTTGACAGACTTCGTATCCCAGGTGCAGGTGAACGACACCACGACCATCATGAGCGGATACGAGGAAGCTCCAGATGCGGGCAGTGATCAGTGGTTCCCACGCAGCGGTTTTTACTACTACACAGGCAGCGGCGTGCTCAACATTGATCTTGATTATCACGACGGTGGTGCTGACACAGCCTACATCCGTCGTGCACGCCTTGAAATCTGGAGGGTCAGCTGATGAGCGCGACATTGAATTATTCCATCACGCATGATTTCTCCGGAGGGCTGCAACCGTCATTGTTGCAGAAACAGGTATTGGCCAGCGCCTGTGAAGCTGTGCTTTCACACATCACCACAAATAGTGACGCTTGCTCATTGGTGTTCGAGACTGAACCATCGCCAGCAGATGTGGATGTCGTCAACGCTGTCGTGGCAGCTCACGTGGTGCTTGTTTCGGCCAGTCGCAACTTCCTTGTTGCTGAGTACAACAATCGAGGTGACATCGACAAGGAAACGTGGTATGGGACGGACAACGGCGGCGGTTCGTACTCACACCCAGTTGAAGAAACGGTCTACACATACGGCGGACCAAACAACAAGACGCTGATGTCCAAGACGATCACACAACTGTTACCTGACGGCTCGTCACTGTCACCTCCTGAGGTGTGGAATTATGTCACTGACGGAGACAAGCGAATCATGAAGAAGGTAGGTGCATAATGCCAGAGCAATCAGGGTGGCAGATACCGGCGTTGGACAGCGAAGGGCGCGCAGTGGTCACCACGGCGTCTGTCGATGATGATGGCAATCCAATCATGGCAGATTCCACGCCAAAAACTACAGATAAGAAGCGATTCACGCGCAGCAGCGCTTACACGCTGGGCACGCGCCTGTACATCGCAGGGTGTGCAGATGATCGTGCCAATGGTCTAGGCAAAGGCACACGCTTTCAATTGGCACACGCCGTGGATGGCTTGTCAGATTGGGTATCGTGGTCATTCAATGATTGGGTGGAGTTGGGCGGCGGCGGGATGTGGTATCTGAACGCAGTCTTTGGGGACTTCGTGACATTCCGTTTGGTGGCTCCTGCCACGGTGATCACGCCCACACCCGGTTCCGGCAACTGCAACGTCCACCCGTCTGGCATCCTGATTCCAGCGGCTGGCGATGGAGACTACACCGTTGATCTGGAGGCTGCTGATGCCTTTGTGCCGCTGTTACAGAGCGGCGGATATTGGAATTGGAGCTATCCTGACACCGGTTTGGGCGTCTGCGTTCCTGCTCCAGCAGGCGACGGCAACTGTCAACTGGTCCCTGCCATCGTTCCAGTCCACACATATGTCGCGGACGTTGGCATCATCGGCGACGGATACTTGAACGTCACATTCCCAGGCATCGACCCGACACGCATCCCACCGCAGTGGCAAATGCAATGCAGGATTCACAACAACGGCGGCGAGCACAACGTGCAGCTGACTTGGGAGCTTGAAGTTGGTAGAATGAATGGAGCAGTTGTGTACACATGAGTCCTGTTTTTGATTGGTGGATTCTTCCACACATGGGGTTCTTCATCTTTTTGGCATCGGCTATTCACTCCAAGTGGGAGCCTAAATGGTGGGTGCACGTCATATTGTGGCTGGCGTGTTCATTCGCTTGGGAGATTCCTGAACACTTCCTTCAGAGGGCATATCAGGACACGTGGGTGGTGATCGAGCATCCATTGAACGCTTGGCTGGTTGACCCGATGTCCAACGGGGCAGGGTGGTTGATCGGAGCTTTGGTTGCTCGTTGGTCAAAGGCTCGGAAGAAATGAGACGCCACGACGCCATGTGCCATCTGCCGTATGAAAAACGGAATGGCGTCAGTAAGCACATAGAGCACCAACACATCTCAATTTGCTTTTCCACGACGCACAAGTTCATGTCAGGCATGATCAGGTGGGCATCTGGCGGCCGGTTCATGACTCCATCGTCACCAAGTCACGCCCTGCTCGTTCATGACGATGTTTCACTCGGGCGGCGAATGGTCCTTCAGGCAGAATCTTGGGGCTTTGAACACGTGCCTTGGGACAGGTGGAAAACCAAAAACATCCTCATCGCAGAGATGGACCCGATTGGGCCAAAGTTGGAAAGCAGTCTCAAGTGGGTGTCAGGATACCTGGGCACAGAATATGACTATTGGGCTGCCGTGATGGTAGGTCTGAAGAAGTTCATCGGCCGGGCGGCCAGGGGCAAGTTCAGCGACCCGACCAAGCTGATGTGTTCAGAAGCAGTGATCAGGACGTTGGACCACGGAGGGTACCAGGCTATCAAAGGCATGGACCCAGAATCCACAAGTCCACTTGATCTGCTGAAGGCTCTGCTTCACACGCCCACAGAATTCAGAACACGCTTCATCTTGCCAGCCACCAAGGCAAGGTATGGTTGATGCCAGCATTCCCTGTCAAGATGGAGAAGCCTACAGGCTCCATCGATGGGCACAATGACACCTTCCAAACGCAACTCGATTATGAACCAGAACACTTGAGAGTGTTTTGGGACGGCGTTCTGATCAAGCGTGAATTAGATGATGGCTTCGTGGAGCTGTACAACAAGCAGTTCCGATTCAAGCAAATCCCACCGCTCGGGACCAAGCTACAAGTCTGGTACACGGCAAGATACTCACCATATCCCAGCCCCATCCTGAAAGGATATGGCATAGTATACGGCTTGAGATACGGCTGAATTTTCAGGATGTGTGCTGGTTTACCAGACGCCATCTCGAAACTGTTCCCATTTTCACACCGCATAACCTACCCCAGCAGGCTGCCTATACACATTTTATGACTTTACACTAGACTTCAGATGTTGAATGACATTAGAATCGATGTCAATTCTATTATTCTGAACGGAAAAGACAACTGAATAACACATGAGTGCGGGCCAACCAAGATTGGTGCCGGCTATCGGCACCATGGACGGCGTGAACAAAGAGTTCAAAACGCCATCCACTTATCTCCCTGGAACCACCAGGGTGTTCCACAATGGTGTGCTGTTAGACCCAACCGGCGATGATCACGACTTTGATGGCGACGGATGGACTGAAGAGTCTGATCACCTCACCTTCACGATGAACTTTGCGCCACGTGATGGCGACACGATGTTCATCTACTATGAAGATGAGACGGGCGGCGGCGCGATGTCAGGCGGCATTCCGCTGATCATCTCAGCCCAGGTCCTGATCCCTGCCATCGAGCAGGCTTTCAATGTTCGGCCGGAACTGTTCTCAGCAGGCGAGTTGGGTGACCTGCTTCCAGAGATCATACAGGTGGTCGGTCTCAAGCCAGAGATGAAGCAAGCCATGAATCTCAGGCCGAAGATGATCAGCGCGGAGGTTGACTGATGGCCGCAATTAAACTGCGAATACACGTTTCAGAACTGGCAAACGTGATGACCTTGTTCGATGAAATCAAGGTCTACCGCAGCACGGCCGGAATCAGCGGCACCTACACTGAAATCACTGGCCTGGGGACGCGCATCACGCTCGTGGCGCTTCAAACGGTGTACGAGTATGACGACATTGCCGGTGACCCAGCCTACTATTACAAGACATCCTACTTCAACAGCGTCAGTTCAGCAGAGTCCAGCCTGTCGGAAGCCATCAAGGGCGAGGGCACAGGCAACTACGTCAGCATACAGGACTTCCGAGATGAAGGAGTCACCGTTGCACAGGCGTCTGATGAGCGACTGCTGGCGCTGATCGAGATTTGGGAATCATTCGTCAACGAGCAAACTGGCCAATGGTTCTATCCCAAGGACATCACGCTGGAGTTGGACGGCAACGACACAGACATCCTGTTTCTGTCGATTCCGATCATCAGCGTCACGAGTCTGAAGCTCAATGGTGAAACAGAAGCTCTGGACGCAGCGAGCTATGTGGTGTACAACCGATTCGACCCGGATGACAGGCGCAATCCGAGAATCAAGCTCCAGCGCACGAGCACGATGGACCTCTTTGAGCGTCTGTCGGCAGGCGGCTCTCAAGCACTCCGATTCGCCAAAGGCTACCGCAACCAGATCATCGAAGGCAGCTTTGGATTCATCGAGCCGGACGGATGCGCACCGAAGCTGATCAAGTATGCTGTGACCCGTTTGGTCATAGCCAGGATTGGTCCGGAAGCCAGCGCAGGCGCTTCACCGGCGGGACCGGTTGTGGAAGAGTGGACTGATGGTCACAAGCTGAAGTATTCAGACATCCCGGCGGCGAGCGGCGGCAGCTCAATCACGGGCGACCTGGAAGTTGATCGCATCCTGAAGATGTACAGGCGTCCAATCGGTATAGCATCACCCAGAGGTTGGGGTGAGCCCGTGGTGATGTCGTAATGCAGCCAAGGTTAATCCACCCTATCCCTGTGCAAATAGCACAAATCGACAGATCAGCTACCATTTACGATGACAGAGCACGTGAGCCAATCGGCGGCGCGGCCCACGAAGTGATCATCAACTTGGTAGCACAGATCAAGTGGAAGACCATCGGCAAACCTGATCCAAACTTCTCAGGCCCAAGAGAGAAGGACAACTGCTACATGCTCTTCAGGCACACTGACCTGGCGGCGGCCGGGAAGGTCCTGAATCGTGGTGACAGGGTGCGCAAGATTGGGACTCGTGAAGTGAACATGTTCATCACGTTCTTTGAGGACATGGGACACTACACTGACCAAGGCGGCGCTACGCTGATGAAAGCCTGGGCGGGCGACCGGAATCCAGACCAGCAGGAAGGTGATCTGTAATGACTTCATCTTCCGTCAAACTAACTGGAGACTGGGATGCTTGGGAAAAGACCATCGACCCGGCGCGGCTGAAGAGGTATCTGGACTTCCACATCCGCAAGGCCACCATCGACAACTGCATGTACGTGATACGCAAGATCAAGGACAGGATCAAGGGCCGGAAGTATGAGCCCAACTCACCGCTGACGATACTGCTGAAGGGCAGCGGGATGCCATTGGTGGATCACAACGACCTCGTCAAGTTCATCTCACACCAGATGATCAACTCGTTTGAGGCTTATGTCGGCGCCAAAAAGTCGCTGAAAGGCGTCAACATCGCTGAAGTGCTTCACGAGGGTGTGGCAATCAAGGTGACACCAAAGATGCGCAGGTGGTTCGCCATCGCCATCTCAGAAGCAATCAAAAAGGGCGCTCCAGCGCCAACCAAGGAAGGTTTGGGCGGCTCGCCATCGGTGATCAACATACCAGGGCGGCCATTCATCCGGAGCGTCATTGAAAGCCCACAAGTCCAAGCCAGAGTCAGAAGGCGTTGGGAAAAGGGATTCAAGGACGCCATCTTTGGCGATACAAAGGTGGGCAAGTAGATGGAGACCACCTACAAACTCATCAAGACATTCGAGTTCACTGCTGACGAGCGGACCAAGCTCACGTTCAGCGACCCGACCAAAGTCAGACTGAATCCCAGAACGCAGTGCATCGAATTGAAAGATGAGAATGGGTGGGATGAGCCGGACGGCGTATCAGCGGCCGTGTACCCTACAGATGATGATCTGTACGTCAAGACTTGGTTGTGGAATCCCAAAGCTGTTCAAGCCTGGGTTGGATTCGATTACTGGTCAAGCTTGAAATCATGGTCTACGGGCGAGCCGGTTGGCACCTCTGTGCTCTTCAGGCTATCGGCTGACGGGACTACACAGCTGTGGTGGAGTGGCTCAGCTTGGGCAGTTCCAGCGGCCGGCGAGTGGAACACCGTGCAGGAGATTGGCGACAACATCGCCACTTTCCCTATCGCCACGAAGCGACTTCAGGTGATCATCAACCTCAAGACCACCGACCCAACGCAGACTCCAAGAGTTCGTGCTGTGGGCGTCCTGTGGGATGCTTTCATCAATTTCGAGTATGATCTGATTTTCAACTCGCTGGTGCCTCTGATTGAGACCATCCGGCCGGCCAAAGATTGGTCATTCCCATTGGTGACAGACACCGACACGATGGTCATGGGCTCCAGACAAGAATACTCTGTGGACCCGTTCGACATCCAAGGCGTTGTGGCCGTATACAATGAGGATGATGATCCTGATCACACAGTGAATCTGTATTCAGCATTCAACACGTCCACCAGGACGTTGACGCTCACTTCGGTGCAGGCGGCCGGGAAGCGGATGTGGATCAGATTCACGTACAAGTTGAGATGCGATATCATGGTTCACCAGGACTATGCTGCTGTTGATAAGATTCCAGCGGTGATTCTGGAGGACATCGATGAGCGGAACAGCGCCCAGATGCCTGGGTATGATGCCATTCGGGACCGGGCGAACAAGACTGCTCACAAGGTCCACGCTCCATATCGCATGACACTGAGAATCACGGCGCGGCTCGTCACAGGCAAGAATCGTGATATGGCTGCGCTTCATGGCGACATGATGAGGCTATTCCGGCAGACACCATTACTGAAGAGTGAAGGTCTGGATGAAGAATATAGCCTGAATTTAACAAGAGAATTTGACAATGCGATGAACCCCAACCTGTCGGACCTGAAGCAACGAAGAATGGTCTTCGATGTCATGGACGTCAATTATTGGGTTGAGGGTGATGAGGAAACAGGTTTAACTACCACTGGCCTTGTCAGCTCTGGGGACGTCAACTTCACATCAGGCAAAGCCTGACCAAAGGAGTAAGAGATGGCACAACGAAGGTATGGACCCTCACGTGGGGCCGGTGTGGTGATCATTGAGAAGGACGCTGAAAAGTCCATCCAGGAATCACCCCTTGGCGTGACAACGCACGTTGGTGTGTATGAGCGCGGCGAAGTCGGCAAGATGAATTTCTGCCCGAACAAGAAGGCATTCGCCAAAAAGATGGGCGGCCGGATCACCAACGGTTGGCTTGCCCCTGACGCGGCGCTGGACTTCTTTGACCTCGGTGAAGGTGCTGGCGAGTTCTGGCCTGTTCGAGTAACGGACGGCACTGAAGTGGACTCTGTCATGTACCTGATGAGCCGGCGACTGCCGCGCACCGCTGTCCAGAAGGTGGAAGCCAAAAACGGCGGCCGATGGGGCGGCAAGCGGGCATTCAACGTCAACGTCTGGGACACCACGGCGACTGACCTGAAGGAGACCACGCTTGACACCGGCCTGACCATGCTGAAAAACTATTGGGCCGGCGGCTACCTGAAGCTCAAGGACGTGCCCACGAAGCAATACCTGATCCTGTCCAATGACGTTGCTGGCAAGATCACCGTCGTTTCTGACGCCACGATGTTGGCCGACTACAACGATGCGAGCGGCAGCGGCAAGGAGTTCAGCTTGGAGCTGGACAATGCCGGGAAGTATCTGGCTGTCAAGATCATGGACGGCATTGAGAAGCCCACTGAAGAGTATGGCATGGAGGTATACCTGGATGGCGTTCTGGTTCTCAAAAAGGAGAATCTGTCCAGCGACCCGACCGATGGCCGATACTTTGTCAACGCGATCAATGACGACACCGGCAACGATGAAATCAAGGTCACCGACCTTTGGACAGGCGGTTGGGCAGCCGACATCCGGCCGGCCAACCATTTCGAGTCCCTGACCCAGCTCAGCGCAACTGTGGCCAAGGTTGAGATCATCCAGTCCACGACCAATTCACCGGGCGGCGGCAACGCGGTTGCTGGTGGGTTCACATATGGACAGAGCCTCAAGCAGCAGACCTTGACTCTGACTTTCAGCGATGCTACCAACTATGCCGTTGTGTCTGACAAGTTCGGCGCTTTGGGCTCTGGTATCATCGGGACCGTGTTCGCACCTTCCCACGGCGTGGACAACATCCCAGGGTTCAACGTCACTGTCGGATCATCGCCTTTGGCGGCCA